>Ga0187780_10003386_pt1 | contig 12035 bp, 9 predicted proteins | sample 1015_Q2_SP10_20__FD_132429 | JGI IMG/M metagenome (GOLD analysis project Ga0187780, IMG submission 132429) | Tropical peat soil microbial communities from peatlands in Department of Meta, Colombia - 1015_Q2_SP10_20_MG | ecosystem: Environmental > Terrestrial > Soil > Wetlands > Peat | place...
AACTGGTCCGCCTGGAGGGTCGCGTGACGAGGCCGGTTCACCTGAAGCGAGACGTTTCCCCAGGCCAGCACGCGATCCAGGCTGTTGTCGGGTTGGAGGAACAACCTGGCCTTGTCCGCCTGGCCGGTTCGTTCGACCATCTGGAGCCTGGGCTGATCGAGCAAGACTTGCCGCGGACTCTTGTCGATCACGGCCTGGGCGGCTTCGATTCGGGTACGGTTCGGACCACTGGTTTCAACTTCAACCTGCGACTCGAGCGTCAGTACATTGGTTTTTGCGACATAGTTCAGGCCGACGGCAGATCCGGTGGCGTCGGCAAGGCGGAATTCGACTTGGCTTCGGGTGTACACGTTCCCCGTCTTCTGCTGAAAGACCAGAGCGCTGGTCTTCAAGTGGATAGGGTCCTTTCGTGCTTGCGGCGGGACCTGGTCGGGATTGACTGAGCCTTCGGGATTGGCTTCAAGATCAATCAGAACTTCGCCGCGAGCGATGGCCTCTCCCGACTGCTGGTTGTAATCAAAATTGGAGCCGTAAATTCGGTCATAGCGGCTGGAATCGCGACCGTACAGGGTGATGGTGACATCGTGCAACTCGGCGTGTCCGCCTTGTTTGAATTGCACCGCCTTATTGGCCTCCAGCTTGAACAAGGTTCGACCCTGCTCGGACTTGGAGACCGTGAATCCGGTGGCCGTCTGTTGCACCTCGAGGCCGATTTTTTCCGGAACCTGGGTCAGCGCATTTTGTACCCGGCGGCGGGCGTAGAAATACGCTCCGGCCACGATCAAGGCGAATAGGATCGCACCCGCGGCAAACCACCGGCGCAGCTGGGACACCCCAAACCGCATCTGAAAATAGTGTAATTCAGTTCTCCGCGGGCAGTTTGCCGGGATCAGCGTGAACCGAGGAAGCACACGCGGGGTGGGCCAACGAGCCGTCCCCGGCCGGCTTCAGGAAGTCGCGCAGGGCGAGCTCCAGGCCGCCGAATTCGGGGTGGGGGTTATGTTCGAGGGAAAAGGCAACATCGATCGTGTCGCCGCGCAGCAGTTGGGCTTGTTCGACCCGATCGGACATGTTCCAGGCGAGCGCGTTGTAAATGACGGCCCTTCTCCAAGATTCGGTGCTTGCGTCAGGATGGCAGCGTGGCCCGAGCGGGTTGGCCGGAGGGGCTTCCCCGTTCCAGGCCAGCTTCAACTTCGCCTGCTTATCCCTGATGAGGGGCACTCCGGCCAGGCGGACGTTGCGGGCGGCGAAGACCGGCCCGCGATTGCCGACGCCGAAAGGTTCGAGCCGCTGGATCGCCTGATAGAGTTCCGGAGTTACCTGATCGAGCGAGAGTTCTCCATCGAGCTCAAGCACCGACTCGAAATCGGTCGGCGTTAGGTGTCGGCGGGCATATTCCTCGAGCCGGGTTGCGAGCTCGGGCAAGTGCCGTGGCGGCAGGGAAAACCCCACCGCATGAGCGTGTCCCCCGTAGCGGCTGAAGAGCTCGGAGCACGATTCCAGGGCATTCAGCAGATGGAACGAAGGGATCGAGCGGCCGGAACCGTGTGCCTCCTCGCGGTCTTTCGACACGACCAAAGTGGGCCGGCCATAGCGCTCGACGATGCGGGTCGCGGTGATGCCGATCACGCCCCGGTGCCAGCCCTCGCCGTCGATCACGATACAAAAAGCCTCGCGCAGCGAAGGGTCCTTTTCCAATCGCTCCTCGATCGCTTGAAGAATTCTCTGCTCCTCCGCCTGCCGCTCGGCGTTCAGCTTATCCAGCCGGGCGGCGATCTCCCGCGCTCGCTCGCTGCTCTTCGTACTGAAGAGTTCGACCACATCGGCGGCAACGTCCATGCGGCCGGCCGCATTCATCCTGGGCGCGATGCGGAATGCCACCTCCACGGAACGCGGGGCCCGTCCGCTCACCTGCGCCACTTCGAGCAAGGCTCGGAGCCCCGGGTTCACCGCCGCCGCCAACGCCTCCAGCCCGAGCTTGGTAATCACACGGTTCTCGCCGGTCAAGGGCACGGCGTCGGCGACGGTCGCAATGGCTGCGATTTTGGCGAAAGAGGTGAGCAAGGCGGATTGGTTTCGATCCCCCAGCCTCCGGCTGAGGAGAGCTTGGGCTAATTTGAAAGCAACCCCGGCGCCACACAAGGTCTTCGAGGGGTAGGCGCAACCGTTCTGGTTGGGATTCAGGATGGCGAGGGCATGGGGTACGCCATCCTTTCCGGGAAGATGGTGATCGGTCACGATCAGATCCACTCCCAAACGGTGCGCCTCCTCCGCTGCCGCCAAAGCGCGCATTCCGGCGTCCACACTGATGATGAGACGGATGTTGCGAGCCGCGGCACGTTCGATGACATCGCCTCGCAAATCGTATCCCTCTTTGAGACGGTGGGGGACGTGAAATTCCGGGGAACCGCCGCACCGTTCGATCGCGGTTTTCAGGATGACGATCGCCGCCGTACCATCGACGTCGTAATCTCCGTAGATGAGGATTCCTTCCTTCCCCTCGATCGCCGCTTCGATGCGATCGGCCGCGGTCTTCATTCCCTGCATGAGGTACGGTGAGTGAAGATCGGCGAGCGACGGCTTGAGAAAACGCTCGGCACTCTCGCCATGGTGGATGCCGCGAGCGACCAGCAGGCGAGCGATGGTGGTGGAGATGTGGGCGACCCTCAGCGACGGATCCGACTGCAGTTGCGCCGCCAGGCGTCGAACCTCGCCGGGATCAACGGCCTTGGGAATCCACTTCATGAGATGGATGTCTTTCTAGACCACGGCGCTCGGGATCCCGAGATACCAGCGAGATGAATCACCATGACAACCGGGCTACGGCTCGTCGTCGGGGCCGGGCTCGTCAAAGGAAAGACCCGACAGATCCTCGGCCATTTCGAGCATGCTCTGATAGCGCTCATACCAGGCGGTTGCGGCTTCGTACACCATCATGACCCCTTGGTGAGGAAAGCCCACCTGCACAAAGCCGGTCTTGCCAATGTAGGCACGCAACCAGTGGGCATCTTCGAGGTAGTCGCTCGAGACGTCGGCACTGCGCAGGCGCTCGAGCATGCTGTCAAATTCCTCCGCCTCCAGACGCCAGGAGTCCATGGTTAGAAACGGCGCCGCCGAAGCTTTGGCAATTTCCACGAAATCCTTCCAGCTTTCCGGATTGTCCTCGGATTTCCAGGTAACGCTCTGTACTTCCTCATAGTCCACAAGTCCAGGAAATCGGCGCATGCCGTGGCCCTCGATGAAGGCGATCATGTCGTCTTTGAGACTGGCGAGATCGTCGGCAGACGGAGACATAGCAAAATTCGGATCAGCAAGCATTGTATCCGGAAAGTCAGGAGCATGCCGCTACGGGAGACAAGTGTCGGGTGGTTCAGCCGAGCGGAAGGGATCAAGTCCGTGGCCGTCAGCTCGGAATCGGCCCTGTACGAAGGCAGGACGGGCGAAGTGCGATCGCAGAAGTGCGCCGTCGCTATGCTACACTACTGGTTTCCAAAGCGACCTCTGATCTGCTCATGCTGCTCTCGAAAGAATATGTGGGCTACCTGGCCCGCGAAGTTACCAAAAAACTCCTCGCTGGCGAGTTTATTGCAACCAAGTCCGCCGCCGCGGTTACGGAAAAAGTGCATACCGCGATGCTCGAGGAGTTCTCCCTGGAAGACCGCATCAATGACGAAGTGCGAGTCATTCTGGAGGCCTACTCGGATGAAATGCGCAAGACCGGCGCCAACTACCAGGAAATGTTCCGCAAGGTGAAGAACGAACTGGTGCGCAAGTACAAGGCGGTGCTGTGAGGCTGAACCGTGACAAAGCGAATAAAGTCGCACACGTGGTAGCCGACGCGCTGGCCGATATGGGCGAGGTCGATTTCCTCGAAGATCGCAATACGATTCGCCTCGAAATCCGCAAGCTCCTCGAAGAACTTCTCAATCAGGAGGAAAAAATCGATCAAGCCGCCCGGCATAAGATTGAGAATCAGAAGCGCACGATCCTCGAAGGCAGCCAGGAATGGGATATCCTCTATCGCAAATATTACAATGAAGAAGTGAAGAAACTCGGGGCCTAAGGAGCGCCGCGGAACTATCTTGGCTTCGGCCCCTACGTCCGAACCTGCAAACGTCCCGATGTTTTCCTCTCCTAGCTGGCGAAACGCCTGTCGTTCGCCGCTTGCGATCGCTTCGGTCGCCTTGGCTGTGCGTATCGCCTACATCCTCCTTGGGCACACCTACCGGTTCAAGACCGTCGACGGCAATTTCAACTTCGGATACGAAATGGGCAGGATCGGTTGCTCTCTCGCCCTCGGCCAGGGCTTCAGCAACCCGTTTCACGGAATCACCGGGCCAACCGCCTGGGAGCCTCCCCTTTATCCGTTTCTGATTGCCGGAATTTTTCGGATTTTCGGAATTTACACCCCGGCATCGGCATTGGTTCTTCTCAGCCTCAACAGCCTCTTCGCCGGGTTGACCACGCTACCCATATTTTGGATCGCCAAGCGGTCGTTCGGGGAGCAAGTCGCGGTGTGGAGTGCCTGGACCTGGGCACTGCTGCCCTCGGCAATCTTCTGGTCTACGCGGTGGATTTGGGAGACCAGCTTGGCGGCCCTCTTGCTGGCGCTTCTTGTCGCCCTGGCGCTGGCTCTTGAAACTCGAGACGGGCTGAGGCCGTGGTTCGAATTTGGGCTGCTCTGGGCGATCTCCGCCCTGACGAACGCAGCCTTGCTGTCCTTGCTTCCGGTTTCGACCGGGTGGGCTTGGTATCGGCGGGCCAAGCAGGGCAGGGGATCCCGGGCTGGAGTTTTGGCGGCGTCTGCCGTCTTCCTGGTCTGCCTTGCGCCGTGGCTGGTTCGCAACTACCGCAGCTTCGGGCGCATCATCTGGAGTCGCTCCAATTTTGGGGCGGAGCTTCGCCTGGGAAACGGTCCCGGAGCCAACGGCACGTGGATGGACTCGGAGCATCCGACCAAGGACGCACACCAACTTGAGTTGTATCGCCAAATGGGTGAAATCGCTTACGTGGCAGAGCGCAGGCGGGAAGCGCTTGCCTTCATCGGCGAGGACTATGCTCGCTTCGCCCGGCTCTCCGTCCGGCGCTTCGCCTATTTCTGGGGCGGGCCTCCCCACCCGCAAAAATCCGCATCCGTGCTGGTCGGAAATCTCCTCTATCTGGGATCCTCGCTGCTGGCCCTGTTCGGCTTGATCGAGGCCTTGCGAAACCATCGACCCGGGGCTTGGCTTTTTTTCTGGGTGATGCTTATCTACCCTCTGGTCTACTATGTGGTATTTTTTCTGCCTCGCTACCGGCACCCTATCGAGCCTGAACTAGGGATATTGATGCTCTATGCCATCCAGCAAGCCGTATCCCGGCAGCGGTCCACACCCGCGAGGGGAACGCCGGAGGGGTGACGTCGACAACCAATGAGCCGTCACATGCCCCAAGGCCCGCCGCTTGCCTCGGAAGCGCCCCCGGTCACTCCCGCGCCAGACGGGTCTTCAAACCACTGGATTGAAGTTCACCCTGACCGCGTGGCTCTGGCGTTGGTGGCTCTTGGCCTTGGGCTGAGAATGGTAACGGCCTGGGGAACTTTCCTGAATCCGGACGAGGCGCTGCACTTTTTCATTGCCGATCGCCGATCGCTAGGCGCGGCCTACCAAGCCAACCTCACCATGGCGCATCCTCCGCTGATGATCCTGATCCTCTACGGGTGGCGCCGCCTAGGAACCTCGGAGTTCTGGCTCCGGCTCCCTTCCATCCTGGCGGGCACGGCCTTCTCCTGGCTCTACTTCCGCTGGCTCACTCGCCTGTTCGGGCGAAACGTCGCGCTGGTCGGACTCACGCTGGCGGCTCTTCTCGCGCCCCTGGTGAGCCTCACGGCGGAGGTTCGCCAGTACGGACTGCTGCTCGTCTTTCTGATGGGCGGGGCCTACCTTCTCGAACCTGCGGTGGCAGAGAATTCGCCCCTGCTGATGCTTGGTTCGAGTGCCTGCTTCTGGCTGGCCCTCGGCTCCCACTATTCGGCCTTCCTCTTCCTCGCCGTAATGGGTTTTTACTCTTTGCTCCGCTTTCGCGGGAGCGGAATCTCCCCTCCAACACTCGCCGTCTGGGTGGCAGGACAGATTGGGTCGCTGGCCCTCGCCGTGACTCTGTATCTGACCCATATCGCCAAGATCCGTTACACCACCATGGCTGAGCAGGCCTTCGATGATTGGTTGCGCAAGTCCTATTTCCATCGCGGACACGACAACCCGCTTGCCTTTCTCGTAACCCGAAGCTTTAGCTTCTTTCAGTATCTATTTGGTCAGCTTATCGTTGGTGACATTATGGCCCTGCTGTTCATCGCCGGAACCGTCTGCTTGCTGCGCGCCCAAGGCGAGACTCGAGAAGCCGAGCGGTGGCGCTATCGATTCGCCGTGCTCTTGCTTTTCCCGTTCCTGTTGAACTACGGTGCCGCGGTCCTCGATCTCTACCCCTACGGTGGTACTCGCCACTCGGTATATCTCGCGGTATTTGCCCTTGCCGGTGTCTCGCTATCGATCGTCAAGCTCGCTGGCGACAGCGCTCTTCGCGGCATCGCCATCAGCCTTCTTCTGGTGGCTTTCTGCTTCCTTTTTGGAAACCATCATTTGCCCTCCATTGCGCGCGCCGATCAGAAGCTCGCCCAGATGGATCGCGCGGTTCAATTTCTGCGTGAGCAACTCCCTCCATCCGATTCGATTCTGGCCGATTATGAGAGCGGGATCATGCTCGGTCATTATCTCTGCGCGAAACAGCCGGTCTCCTACGAAGGTTCAATCCCCGCTTTCCTGGTGTTTCATTGTGGCGGCCATCGCGTCATTTCAACCAACCATGACCTGTGGGCGTTTACTCCCGCAAGTTTCTTCTCCGCATGGAGCCGCCTGGTCGAAGGAGGGTACGTACAGACCGGAGATGCGGTCTGGGTAGCTCAGGTGGGATGGATCGTCGAGCTCGACGACGACCTCAGAAAACGGTTCCCAGAATTTCGCGACCTGAGAACCGAAGCCTTTGGACATAACATCCGGTTCTTTCGCTTGAGGGCCGGTACGGTCATTCCTCCTGCAAGTACGTGGGGCACCACTCAGTATGAGAAGCGCTGAGGAACGGGATTAACGGACTCGTTGGTAGGCCGTTTCTGGCCATAGAACGTCTTGCAGTATGCTGAGGCGGTGGGCACGCGAATAATAGCTCTAATGACTCTGGTGAGCGCGCCTGCCCTGGCTGCCGGAAATGGCAAGGGATTGTGTCCACCCACACCGCCCAAACCAAAGGTGGTCGCAGCCAGGAGGTCCGCGCCAACAACTCCTCCCAGTCCGGACGTCCAATATGCCGGGACCGTGACCCTGATGGCCGTTATCAGTGATCGGGGTTACGTGTGCGATGCTCAGGTGATGATTGGGCTAGACAAAGAGACGGACAAGAAGGCAGTCCAAGAGGTGCGAGGGTGGCACTTTCAGCCGGCACCGAAAGACGGTCGTCCGGTTCCCGTCGTGGTCACTCTCGAACTGAACTACTGGCGGCGGAAGAATGGCGAGCTTGTTTCTTTTCCCGCCAGTCCAACCCCAACGCAAACCCAAGACCAATCAGCCCATTAAGGAGTTCGTCCTGCGTATTCTGGGGACTGAGCCGCCGAGACAAATGGGCGCAACCTCTTCCTGAGTCATGCCCACGGTTAGAACTTCCGCGAGTGTTCTTTGGCCCAGCGTTCGATCACCACTTTCTTCTCGGTATAAAACTCGATGGCATCCCGGCCTTGCCCGTGCATGATCCCGAAAAAGCTGTCTTTCCAGCCGCTGAAAGGGAAGTAAGCCATGGGAGCGGCGACCCCGATATTGATGCCGATGTTTCCCGCGGGCGTCTCGTAGCGGAAGCGGCGGGCGGCGGCTCCGCTCGAGGTGAATAAGGACGCCTGATTTCCGTACGCGCTACGCTCCAAAAACTGGAGAGCCTCGTCCAGGTCGCGGGCATGAACCAGGCTCAGCACTGGGCCAAAGATCTCGGTGTCCGCCACTTCACTAGTCGGCGGCAAGTTGTCGAGAATGGTGGGTTTCACGAAGGTGCCGTTCTCGTGCTGGGGAATCTTCGCCTGGCGACCGTCCAACAGAACTTTTGCACCCTGTCGTTCGCCGGTGGCGATGAGGGACTCGATGCGGGCCTTGCTCGCTGGGGAGATGACCGGTCCCATTTGGATGCCTTCCTCGAGGCCATTGCCCACGCGCAGGCTGGCGGCGGCATCGGCAATCGCCTCCCGAAACTTGGTCTGCGCCTCCCCTACCGTGACCGCCACCGACACCGCCAGACATCGTTGGCCGGCACAGCCGAAGGCGCTGTCGGTGATGATCTGCGTGGTCATGCCCAGGTCGGCATCGGGCAGCACAATAACGTGGTTCTTGGCGCCGCCTTGGCATTGCGCACGTTTGCCATTCGCACCCGCCCGGGCGTAAACCTGACGCGCTACCGGGGTTGAGCCCACGAAACTGATGGCTCGGACCTTGGGATGGTCAATCAGGGTGTTGGCTACATCCTTGCCTCCGTTCACCAGATTGACGACTCCCCGCGGCAGGCCGGTTTGCTCGAGCAGTTCAAAGGTGCGGCGCATGGTCAGCGGCACGCGTTCGGACGGTTTCAAAACGAAGGTGTTGCCACAGGCCACGGCGTAGGGAAGAAACCAAAAGGGGATCATGCCGGGAAAATTGAACGGCACGATCGCGGCCACCACTCCCAGCGGCTGGCGGATCATGGTTTCATCGATGCCGCGGGCCACATCTTCGAGGTTGTAGCCTTGCATCATTACGGGAATGCCGCAGGCCACTTCGACATTTTCAATCGCCCGCCGGAATTCGGCTTTGGCCTCGGTGAGAGTCTTGCCGTTCTCCTCGGTCAGGATGCGGCTCAACTCGTCGAGGTGCGCCTCGAGCAGCACTTTCAGCTTGAATAGAGGCTGAATGCGGTCCTCCGGAGGAGTACGCCGCCACCCCGGATAGGCCTCGGCGGCCGCCTCGATGGCCCGAGTCACCTCGCGCACACCGGAGAGCGGCACCTTGGCGATGGTCTCACCCGTCGCCGGATTGGTTACGTCCATCCATTCCGTGGCATTCGATTCAACCCACTGGCCATCGATGTAATTGGGGACTTTGGTGAGGGGCGGGGCTACGACTGGCATTTTCTTTACCTCTCGCAGGACAGGAATTCGGCGACTCGCGAAACCAAGTCGCACTCCACGAGCGTTAGGTGACCTGGGCCACCGCATTTTGGCGTTCGGCGACTGCCTCAAGCGCAGCCCCGAGCACATCGAGTGCCTCGTCCATCTGTTCGCTGGTTACAACCAGCGGCACCAGAACCCGAATGACGTTCGAGTACGATCCCGCCGTGATGGTTATCAATCCGTGCTCGTAACAATAGCGGGACACTTCCTTGGTCTCGTCGGCAGCCGGTTCGCGGCGCGCGGGCGATTTCACCAGCTCGATGGCCTGCATTCCACCCAGGCCACGAACCTCGCCGATGAGCGGCCAGCGCTTCTGCCATTCCTTGGCTCGCTTTTGAAAGTGGCGTCCAATCTGGTTCGCGCGCTCGGCGAGGTCATGGCGTTCGAAAAGATCGAGAACCGCCAGCGCCGCCGCACAAGAGAGGGGATTTCCGGCAAACGTTCCCCCCAAACCGCCTGGGCCGGGCGCATCCATGATCTCGGCGCGTCCGGTCACGGCCGCGAGCGGCAAGCCCCCACCGAGCGACTTGGCGGAAACAATCAGATCGGGCTCAAGGCCGTAGTGTTCACTGGCAAAGAGCCTTCCCGTACGGCCGAAGCCGCTCTGTACCTCGTCGGCAATGAACAAAACCCCGTGCTTGCGGCAGATATCGGTGAGCAAACGAAAATAGTCGGGCGGCGGGACGACAAATCCCCCCTCCCCCAAAACTGGCTCGGCGATGACCGCCGCCACGTCTTCGGCTGCGACCACCCGCTTAAAGGTATCTTCCAAATGGCGGGCGCAATAGAGATCGCAGGCTGGATACTTCAAGGAATACGAGCAGCGATAGCAATAAGCGTAGGGAATACGGTAGACATCACTCGGAAAAGGGGCAAATCCGGCTTTGTAAGGATGCGTCTTGCTGGTGAGCGCCAGCGTCATCATGGTACGCCCGTGGAAGGCATCTTCGAAAGCGATGATCCCCGCTCGCCGAGTGTGCGCCCGGGCGATTTTGACCGCATTCTCGATGGCTTCAGCGCCGCTGTTCACGAACAAGGTTTTCTTGGGGAACTTGCCCGGCGTGACCTGGTTCATCCGCTCCGCCAGGCGAATGTACCCCTCGTAGGGCGTCACCTGGATGCAGGTATGCAGAAAGCGCGCTAACTGCTCCTCGACCGCCGATAAGACAGGTTCCTGTCGATGTCCCACGTTGAGGCAGCCAATGCCCCCGGCGAAATCAAGGTAGCGATTCCCATCCACGTCTTCGATCCAGGCGTCTTCGGCTTTCGCGACATACACCGGGGTGGCATGGGAAAGGCCGCGCGGGACCGAGGCGGCGCGACGTTCGGCCAGCGCCTTGGACTTCGGTCCCGGAATCGGGGTTTTCAGTTGAATCGTGCCCATATCGACTTTCTGGCTCTCGGATTCGAGTGGTCAGTACCAGCCAATCGGCTGTTGGTTAAGGTTGATGTGGACCTGTTTGGTCTCCAGGTATTCTTCGATTCCCCACGGACCGAGTTCGCGGCCGAATCCGGACTGCTTATAACCACCCCAAGGCGCTTCCACATAGGTTGGCTGCATGTGATTCACCCATACGATGCCGGCGCGGATCGACTTAACCGCCCGGAACGCCTTGAAGATGTCGCGCGTCCAGACCGCTGCCGCCAGGCCGTAAGGCGAGTCGTTCGCGATGCGGATGGCGTCGCTTTCATTCTCGAACGGGATCACCGAGGCCACCGGACCAAAGATCTCCTCGCGCGCGATGCGAGCGTTGTTCGGCACGTCGTAGAAGATGGTGGGTTCAATGTAGAAGCCTTTGGCGAACTTCTCGGCGCGCCCCCCGCCGGTCGCGAGCTTGGCTTCCTTGGCCCCCAGCGTCTGATAGGAGCGAACCCGCTCGTACTGCTCCTTGCTGATCACCGGCCCCATCTTGGTATCCCGGTCGAGAGGAGCGCCCAGCTTGATGGTCTTAGCCTTTTCGGTCATGGCATCGACAAACTTCCGGTAAATCGTCTTCTCCACCAGGATTCGGCTGCCGGCAGAGCAAACTTCGCCCTGGTTGATGAACACGCCGAACAGGGCTCCATCGATCGCGGCCTCGAAGTCGGCGTCGGCAAAAAAGATGTTGGGGGACTTGCCACCCAGTTCCAAGGTTACTCGCTTGACCGTGTCGGCGGCCATCTTGACGATCTTCTTGCCCACCGCGGCGCTGCCCGTGAACGCGATCTTGTTGACCTCGGGATGCTCGACCAGGGGCGCACCACAGGTTTCCCCAAACCCGGTGACAATGTTGACGACACCCGGCGGCAAGCCGACATCGGCCAACCAATTCGCCATCTCGAGCGCGGTCAGGGGTGTCTGCTCGGCCGGTTTCAATACACAGGTGCAACCCGCGGCCAGAGCCGGTGCCAGCTTCCAGGCCGCCATCAAGAGTGGGTAGTTCCAGGGAATGATCTGGCCCGCCACTCCGATCGGTTCTTTGAGCGATAAGCTCACCGCATTGTCAGGTACCGGATTGACATATCCCAGAACCTTGGTGGCCAAGCCGCCGTAATATTCAAAACAGGTCGCCACGTCGGCGATATCGAATTCGGCTTCGACGATGGGTTTGCCGGTGTTGCGGGCTTCGAGTTCCGCCAGCTTGGCCGTATTCTCACGAACTTTCTCGGCCAGACGAAACAAAACTCGCCCGCGCTCCTGCGCGGTGGTCGAATGCCACGGGCCATCCTCGAAGGCGGCTTTGGCCGCCTGTACGGCGCGATCCACGTCTTCCGCCTGCGCATCCGGAACCTGGGCAATCACTTCCTCGCTCGCGGGATCGTAAACCGGAAAGGTTTTATC
>Ga0187780_10003387_pt1 | contig 12032 bp, 15 predicted proteins | sample 1015_Q2_SP10_20__FD_132429 | JGI IMG/M metagenome (GOLD analysis project Ga0187780, IMG submission 132429) | Tropical peat soil microbial communities from peatlands in Department of Meta, Colombia - 1015_Q2_SP10_20_MG | ecosystem: Environmental > Terrestrial > Soil > Wetlands > Peat | place...
CTTCGGCCTCCTGCTCGGCTTCTCGCTCGTCGTGCCCCCCGGGCCGATGAACGCCTGGATCGCCGCGGGCGCGGCCCGGTCGTTCCGGAACGGGGTCGTCACCGGGCTCGGGGCGATGTCCGCGGACGCGCTCCTCGGCGCCGTGGTCTACCTGGTCGACCGGAGCGTCGATCTCCCCGAGGTGGTCCGGTACGTCTACGCGGTCGGTGCGGCGGTCATGGCGTATCTCGCCTGGCGCCTCTGGCGCCGCTCCCCGGTCCCGGAGCCCGCTCCCCGGGAGCGCACCGTCTATGCGCGGGCGCTCGCGCTGGGTCTCTCCAACCCGTTCCAGGTCGTCTGGTGGCTCACGGCCGGGATCGCCTTCGCCTACCTCGGGGGCCTCGTGCTGTTCCTCGGCCTGTTCGGGGCGATCGCGGTCTGGATCGTCGCCTTCCCGTGGGCGGTCCACGCCGGGGCCTCCCGGCATCCGGCGCTAGAACGGGGCATCCTGATCGCTTCGGGAGCGATCCTCCTCGGCTTTGCCGTCTACTTCGCGGGCCTGTCCGTCCTCGGCTAGGAGGGGGACCCGCCGCCCCAGGCTCGTCCGGCCAGCCGCGCGGCATGCTTCTTGCGGAACTTCGCGAGCTTGGGGGCGATGACCGCCTGGCAGTACGCCTGCTCCGGGTGGCGGCGGTAGTAGTTACGGTGGTACTCCTCCGCGGGGTAGAAGGCCGTCAGGGGGACGATCTCGGTGACGATCGGGTGGGAGTACAATCGCTCGGCGGTCACCTCGCGGACGACCGCCTCCGCGGCCGCCTTCTGCTCGGGCGACCGGTAGAACACCGCCGAGCGGTACTGGCTGCCGACGTCCGGACCCTGCCGATCGCGCGTCGTCGGGTCGTGCGTCGTGAAGAACACCACGAGGAGCTCGTGCACCGAGACCTCCTTCGGGTCGAACGTCACCTCGACGGCCTCGGCGTGGCCGGTCGTGCCCGTGCAGACCTGCTCGTACGTGGGGTTCGCCACGCTCCCGCCGGCGTAGCCGGGGAGGGCTCCCGAGACCCCGCGAAGCTCGGAGAAGACCGCCTCGGTGCACCAGAAGCAGCCTCCGGCGACCGTCAGCTGATCGGACGCGGAGGACGGGGCTGGGGCCGCCATCGATCGGTCCCACCCGCGGGGGCACTTGACGGTTCGTCCCCGGGCCGGGCGCGATCAGCCCGAGCTCGGCCGCGACGACGGCGTCCCGACGTAGACGAGGAGAGGGGCGGCTACGGCCGCGAAGGGGGCGAGGACGAGCGCCTCGGTCGTCCCGGGGACCGCGGCCAGGGTCCCGGCGAACGGCACGAGCACGTCCACGACCAGGACCGCATAGAGGATCCCGCCGACGACGACCGCCCGGCGACGGAAGTGCCGCCCGGAGAGGATCAGACCCACGCAAAGGCCCACGGCGCCGACCCAGACGAGCCAGAACCCCGCCACCACGAGGTAGCCGGTGGTGGGGTCCGCGGACCGAAGGCAGGCGAGCGCATGCGTCGACCGACCCCCGAGGCAGTCGGTCACGGCCGACGACCCTCCGCTCACGAGCGCCCCGGCCACGATGACCGCGATCGCGCCAACCGAGCCGATAAGGCACGTCAGGCTGACCGGCGCCAGCCACGGATCGGTATGCCGCAGGTGGCCGAACGCCCGACGGTAGCACAGGAACGCAAGGAGACCCAGGACCGCGCCGGCCGCCACGAGCAGGCCCTCGGTGGCGACGACCGAACGGGAGCCGGCGGCGAGCCCGTAGAGGTGACGACGGGAGAGGAGGGCCAGGGTGGCGGGCACCGCCCCGGCGACCAGGGCCGCGCCGAGGGCGAGCAGGCTCCCCAGCCGAAGGACGATCGCGGACTTGCCCTCCTCGGTGGAGGCCGGGACGCTCAAGCCGACCTCCGAACGGGCCCACGCCCCCGGGGCCCCTCAGCGAACCGGGGCTGAGACCGAGCCCTCACTTGCGCACGAGGAACTGGACCTCGGTCCGGGCCCACGCCCTCGGGTGGGTCCACGGGTTGGCCTCGTAGACCTCCCGGGAGGAGACGACGCGACGGATCTCGTGGTCCTTCCGGCGCCATCGCAGCCAGTCCGAGAGGGCGTGGTAGACGATGCGGGGTGAGACGACGTCCGGGTCGAAGACCACGCGGGCCACGTCGCCGCCCGGGAGCCTCTTCGTCGTCACGCCGGCCGATCCCCGGGCCCGGCCCTTCAGCTCGATCGCGACCGTCCAACGCCGCTCGCCGGGCTCGAGGAAGATCCACCGGCCGGTGCGCACCCGCTGGTCCCTCGCCCAGCGCTCGACCCTCTCGAACTGCGAGCGGATCTTCCGCTCGTTCCAAGGGCCCTTCCACGACACCGTGCCGACGCGCAAGCTCGGGGCCTTTCCCCACGCGAAATCGATCGTCATAGAGCTCGGCGGGGCAGAGACGGCCCGCCCCTATCAAGGCTCGTTTCGGGCCCGCTCGGGACCTCGCCGACGCCGGGCTCCGCCGGGACGAGCGCTGTCGCCTCGTCCCCTGCTCCGCCCGTGGAGGCCCGGACGCGCGGCTGCGCTCCCAGGTCGGTCACGTATCCGCCGTAGTACGGGACGCGGAGCGTGATCACCCGGCGGAACGCCTCGCGGAGCTCGCTGTCGTCCAGACCGCGCGTGGGTACGAGGTCGTCCTGACGGTTGAGGCACCCCTTCAGCTCGCCCCGATGCGTGATGCGGATGCGGTGACAGTTCGCGCAGAACTCGGGGTTCCTCACCGGGTCGACGAGCTCGACCTCGGTGCGCCCGAACAGGTAGATGTGGCGGTGATGCATCTCGCGGACGAGGACGCGCGTTGCGTGCTCGTTCAGCCACCGCCGCAGATCGGTCAGGTCGGTGGAGAGGCCGTCGTGCTGGACGAGCTCGGGCATGAACTGGATCAGCTGGAGCTTCAGCCCCTCGTGCGCCGAGATGTAGTCGACCATCTTCGGGATCGACCCGACGGTCGCCCGGAGGACGACCATGTTCAGCTTCACGGGGGTCAGCCCGACCCGCAGCGCCTCCGCGACCCCGTTCAGGACCGGCGCGAGGGCTCCGCGACGGAGCTGGCGGAACGCGTCAGGGTCGGTCGTGTCGACCGAAACGTTGACCCGCTTGAGGCCGGCGTCGCGCAAGCCCTCGGCCCGGCGCGCCAGGAGCGAGCCGTTCGTCGTCAGCGAGACGTCCGGGATCTGCTCGACGGTCCGTTCGATGATCTGCTCGAGGTCGTCGCGGACGAGGGGCTCACCCCCGGTGAACTTGACCGAGCGGACCCCGAACTCCCGGGCGACCGAGACGAGACGGTCCACCTCGCCTACGGTCAGCTCCTCGTCGTGCGGGGCGCTCGGCCGGGCGATCGGCCCGAGCCCCTCGTCATGGCAGTAGACGCAGGAGAAGTTGCAGCGCTTGGTAACGCTGATGCGGAGGTCAGTGACCTCTCGGCCCCAGGCGTCCGTCAGCACAGGGTTCCCGAGCCCGGTCCCTCCTTTATACCCAGCGAAGGACGCTGCGACGCGGCGGCCCTCCCGGCGCCGGGCTAGCCGGGGGCCGCCAGCGCCTCTGGGCTCTCCTGGAGCGGGACGCTGGCCGACAGGCGCTCCCCCCGGCGCCGGAACGCCAGGGCGACGTCGGAACCCACGGGGAACCGGGCGAGCGCTTCGAGCAGCTCCCGTACGGTCCTCACCTCGAACGGCCCGACCCCGCAGAGGATGTCCCCGACTCGGATCCCTGCCCGGTGGGCCGGCGAGCGCGAGAGCACCTCAGCAACGAGCAGGCCACTGTGGGGCTCCGTCGCGATCTGGCGGGCCAGCGAAGGGACGAGCTCGGCGACCTGCACGCCGATCCAGGGCCGGACGACGCGGCCGGTCCGGCGAAGCTCATCGGTGATCCGGCGAGCCGCGTGGATAGGGAGCGCAAAGCCGACCCCTTGCGCGAACGGGACGACCGCGGTGTTGATCCCCACCACCGAGCCCCCGAGGTCCACGAGCGGCCCGCCACTGTTGCCCGGGTTGATCGCCGCGTCGGTCTGCACGAGCCCCTCGAAGACGAAGTCGGTCCCCGGGAGGGGCCGCGCGAGCGCGCTCACCACGCCGAGGGAGACCGTTGGGCCTCCGGGAAGTCCGAGGGCATGCCCGACCGCGAGGACGAACTGCCCAACGCGGAGACCCTCGGAATCCCCGAGCTTCGCCGCGGGCAGGTCGGTCGCATCGACCCGGACGACCGCGAGATCCGTGACCTCGTCGCCGCCGACCACCTCGGCGGGCAGCTCGCGTCCGTCCGCGAGGCGCACCGCCAGGTGCGCTGCGCCGTCGACCACGTGGTGGTTGGTCACGAGGTAGCCGTCCCGGTCGGTGACCACCGCGGTCGCCTGGGACGGCACGGGGAACCCCGGTCCGCGCCACCGCGCCGCGAGGCGGGTGGCCTCGACTGCGGCGACGCTCGGCGCGACCGCCTCCACGGCGGTGGCGACGCGCGCCTCCAGGTCCGCTAGGGCCATGGACCCCTCAATCCCCCCGTCCCCGCTGCGGCCACGGGAGGACGGGTTCCGGCCCGGTCGGTGGCGCGGGCAGAGGCGGCAGCGGCGACGCGGCCATGGACCCTACTACTCCGCGAGCGCCTTGTCCAGGCGCGCATAGAGGTCCTCGAGCTCCTTCTCCCGCCGGCGGCCGCCTTCCCAGCGGGCGTTGACGATCTCGACCAGGAGGTCCGCGACGCGGTCGATCCACGGTCCCTCCTGCGCCTCGAACCGCTTCTTCAGCTTCTCACGGAGAAGGTCGTTGTAGGCCCGGTAGGCGGTCCAGACCCAAGGGCCGTAGCGGCCTCGCTCGTCGGAGGGCTCGGTGTCGGTTGCGTGTGTCATCTTCGGGGTTCCTGGGCCGTGCGGCCCGACCGGGGTCAGTCGGCGCCCGAGGATATTGACCGGTTCGCCGGAGGCCCGCTCACAGCCCCACCCCGGCGGGGGTGGTTCGGGCGGCGGCACCAGCTGACCTCCGGGTAACCCGTCCGCTATAGGCGGACCCTCCGTCGTTCCGGCGATGGACGGAGGGCGCGAGCGGCCCGGCGAGCTCGACGGCGGCCGCCTCGACGAGAGGGTCCTCACCGCCCTGCAGAGCCTCTCGGGCCGGGTCGCCTTCAGCGGGCTACGCCGGATGCTCGGGGCCCACCCGGAGTCCCTCTCACGGTCGCTGCGCCGACTGGCCCGCGAAGGGCTCGTCGAGAAGCTCGAGGGAGGGTATCGGGCGCTCGCTCGTGCCCCCCGTGTCGAGTCCGGGACCGATCAGGGCCTTCGCGCAATCGCTCGCATCGACCTTCCCGCCGGTGCGGATTCCCGGATGATGCTCGGGCGCCTGGTCGGCCGCTGGTTCGGCACGCTCCGCTGGGTCGGCGTTCTCGAACGGCCCGAAGGGGAGCTTCTCGCCTGGGCGCGTCGGGAAGGGGGCAGCCCGGTCCTCCTGGGATTCCGGCGGGGCGTCCTCAGCGTCTACGCCCCGCGGCTGGCGGAGGCCGAAGGCCTCTCCGAGGTGGAGGAGGCAGCCTACGAGCTGTTGTTCCACGCCGTGGAGGCGCTCAGGTCCGTGCCCGCAGCGGCGCTCGCTCCGCTCGAGGGGTTGCAGGCCTTCGCGCTCGGCCCGCCGGCCCCGTCCGCCGAGAACTGAACGACGCCGGCCTGGGCTAGAGCGGCCCGCCGCACGAGGGACAGCGGCGGTCGGCCTCGCCGGCGAGGCTGCCGCAGTAGCGGCACCGGACCTTCACCACCGGCAAGCCGGCCGTCGCGCGGTCGGACGACGCGACCCCAGGCGAGGAGCCGGCGCGGCGGTGAGCGTCGGCGATCGCGCTCGACCACGCCTCCGGTTCGAGGACGTCCAGGGCGGCCCGAGGGCCTTCCACGTCGAGCACGAGGCGCGGATGGGCCCAGCGACCCGCGCGAACGGTGACGTTGCGGACCGCCCCAAGGGGTACGTCGATCAGTCGATCGACGTCCGGTCCGCCCACGAGGTCCCGCACAACGCCGCGCGAGCGAGGTGCTTCGAAGACGATCCGCTCGGTCGTGAGGTACAGCACCCCGGCGCGGCGGCGTTCCGGGTCGTGGGAGCCCTTGTCGAGGACGGCGTAGGCGCTGCGGACGACCTGCTCCTTGGGGCCGAGAAGCATCCCCAACCCTCCCGGCCCTGATGATCCGCCGGCCGAAGCGAGGGAGGCCCGCGACCTAGGCCCCCGGTGAGCCGGCGGCCTTGTTCTGCTCGTCGAGCCACCGCTGGAGCGGCGCGAAGTACTCGAGGAGGCCCCCGGCGTCCATCCGGCGCTCGCCCGTCACCGCTTCGAGCGCCTCCGGCCATTCCCGGCTCGCGCCCATCGACAGCATCGCGGCCAGGCGCGTCCCGGCCTCGCGGGACCCGTAGATCGAACCCCGGTGGATCGGTCCGCGGTAGCCGGCCGACCGCACGAGAGCTCGGTGGAACTGGAACTGCAGGATGTGCGCGAAGAAGTAGCGCAGGTACGGCACGTTCGCCGGTACGTGGAACTTCGCTCCCGGGTCGAACTCCCCTTCGCTCCGCGGCTGGGGAGGCGCCACCTCCTGGTATCGGGCCCGCAGCTCCCACCAGCTCGAGTTGTAGCGGCCGGGCGGGATCGTCCCGTCGAAGACGCCCCAACGCCACTTGTCGATCAACAGGCCGAAGGGAAGGAACGCGACCTTCTCGAGGGCCCGTTCGAGCAGGAACGGGATGTCGTCGCCCTCCGGCGGGGAGGCCAGGAGACCGATCTTCTGCAGGTAGTCCGGGGTCACCGACAGGGCGATCGTGTCCCCGACCGCCTCGTGAAACCCGTCGTGGGCGCTGTCGCGGAAGAGGTAGGGTTGGTGGCCGTAGGCGCGCTGGTAGTAGTTGTGCCCGAGCTCGTGATGGATCGTCCGGAAGTCCTCCCCCGTGACCTCGATGCACATCTTGATCCTGAGGTCGTCCACCAAGTCGAGGTCCCAGGCGCTGGCGTGGCAGACGACCTCGCGATCCCGGGGCCGGACGAACATCGACCGGCCCCAGAACGAGGCCGGAAGGGGATCAAAGCCGAGGGAGCTGAAGAACCGCTCGGCGTAGCGGACCATCTCCTCAGGGGACGTCTTTCGCTCGACGAGGAGGCGGGTGAGATCGTACGGTGGCACGGACCCCCCCGGGGCTAACAGAGGGAGCAGCGCTTCCCAGGACTGGGCCCACATGTTCCCCAGGAGATGGATGGGGACCGGGCCGTCCGCCGGCACGACGCTCGGACCGTAGGCTCCCCGCAGGCGGTGACGGACGTAGGTCAAGAGGGAGCGGTAGAGGGGGCGCACCTGTTCCCAGAGCCGGTCGACCTCGCGGGCTAGCTGCGCCGGTTCCATGTCGTACTTCGACCGCCACATCGCCCCCGTGTCGGCGAAGCCGAGCTCCCGGGCGCCCTGGTTCGCGAGCTCGACGTACCGCTGGAACCCCGGCTGGATCGCCCGACCGACGCGGTGCCAGCCGGTCCAAACGTCCTCGAGCAGCGCGGGGTCACGGCTCTCCGAGAGGATCCGGGAGAGACCCTGGAGGTCGAGCGGCTCGCCCTGGCCACGGGGTGTGTGACGGCCGGTGGCGTAGGTCCCCTGCATCGAGGCGACGAGCCTGGTGAGCTCCTGCGCGAGCGTCGGGTCCGACGGGGCGAGCATCGACAGAGAGAGAGGGAGGAGACGGCTCTTGCGGGCGGTGACCGGATCGAGACGGGACGGCGGAAGACGGCCCGTGGTGCGCACCTGACGCACCGTTTCCGCGATCAGACGGGCCGCGCACGACGAAGCGAGCGCTTCCGTGTCCGGAGAGATGTACGTCGCGTAGACCCATTCGGCGCGCTGGGCCTCGATCGCCGCGGCCAGGAGCTCCCGCTCCGCCGTCTCGAACAACTTCGCGGCCGCGTCGGGTTCTGCGTGCGGCATAGGGCCTCGTCCCGGACAGGGCTGTGACGTTAAAGGGTCGGGGGAGGACCGAGGCAGGGCCCCGCCCTCCACTGGCACTCCCGTCAGGGAGGTCTGCCCGTTGTCCGCCGCGCCGGCCCGTTAGTGAGCCGGGGACCGGACCCCTGGACTTCCACTGGAGATGGGGATTTATGTACGACGTACGTCTGACAAGCGCCGACAGGCGATGTCCGACAACCCGCCGGGCTGGGCTCAGCTGGTCGCCGCCCCCCTCGGACCCGAGCCTCCGGAGGACATCCCGCTCGGGGCCCTACCGTGCGTGTATCCGTTGCTCAGGCCGCTGGAGAACCCCGCGTCCGCGGGAGCGCAGGACGCGGAGCCATGATGGCCCGACCGGCCGACCGCGGGGCTCGGCCAGGGATCACGCTTCGCCCGCCCAACGTCTCCCTCGGCGTGGCGGTCCCCCGCGGCTACGGCGTGCGTCCGAGGCTGTCGCCCGAGGCCGCGGCCGCGTTCGCCACCTACGTCGACTCGGCGCGAGCTCGGGCTGCGGTCGAGGGGCGCACGCTCGTCTACACGGTCCGCTGGGGCTGACCCGGACCGGCGGCCGTCGGGGCCTACTCGGCCGCGTCGTCCTCAGGGACGGACGGTCCGCGCGCTTCGCGGGGGCGGACCCCGAGCTCGAGCCCCCGCTTCGAGAGCTCATCGGCCCGCGAGTTCTCCGCGCGGGGCACCCAGACAAAGTCGACCTGCGCGAACTGCCCCGCCAGTTGCTTGAGCCGCTCCTGGTACGGCACGAGATGCTCCTTGAGGACACGGTACTCGCCCGTCATCTGACGCACGACGAGCTGGCTGTCCCCCGCGAGCCGGACCGGCCCCGAATAGCCCTGCCGGACGAGCCACTCGAGGGCGCAGATCGCGCCCAAGTACTCCGCCACGTTGTTGGTCGCGCGGGGGTGTCCAGGCGGAACGGCCAGACCGAAGTCCTCGTGGCGGAGCCCGCCCCCCTCCAGGGTGTAGCCGTAGGCCGCAATCCGTTGGCCCCGGATCTCCTCGCAGGCGCCGTCGAAGTTCACCTGGACCGGGCCGACAGGGCCCGAGGCGATCCCGCGCGGCAGGTCCCGGTCGTCGGCGCTCACCGTCATCCCGCCCTCGGTCCCTGGATGGGTCCCCTCCCCTATACGGCTCGGGGACCTGCGAGGAGACCGCAGTTGCAGAACGGCTCGGCCCGGGCGCAGGGCGGACAGGTCGGACGGTCTAGGACCTGGCCCAGAGGACGGCCGCAGGTGCGGCATTCGCGCGCCCGGGCGCACCTCGGGCAGTTGGACAGCTCGGCCGTGATCACGGATCGGCAGTGCCGGCAGTGGACCGGCTCGTAGGGATTCCGCAGACGGCGACGTGCGCCGGGTGGAGCGCCGGACAGCACCTGGCGTCCGGGCTCCTCCGGGTTGCCGAACGTCCCTGCGACGGTCGTCTTCCGCGGGTCCGCGGACAGGCCGGCGATGAGGACGACGACCAGACCCAGCGGGGCGACCAGGAACCCCGCGAGCTGCTCGAGGTCGAGCTGCTCGCTTCCGGTCGTGGCGATCGGGAAGGCCACCAGCGCGAAGCCGGCCAGGATGACGGCGATGCCGATGCCGGCGATGGAACGGTGCATGACCTCCGGCGGCCCCGGGGACGCCGTAGCCGGTAGCCGGAGCATAAGAGGAGCGGCGCTCCCGCAGAGCCGGAGGCGGGGGCCGGCGTTTTGGGCTCGGGCGGTGTGGGTCGGCCGTGACGAATCCCACGGTCTCCCTCAGGACGACCCTCGGCGACGTGCGCCTCGAGATCTTCCGCGACCGAGCCCCCCGGACCTCCGAGAACTTCCTGACCCTCGCGCGCAAGCAGTTCTACGTCGGGCTGATGTTCCATCGCGTGATCCCCGGGTTCATGGTCCAGACCGGTTGCCCCAAGGGTGATGGAACCGGGGGACCCGGCTACACTATCCCCGACGAGTTCGGAGCCGGCCTACGCCACGACAGCCCGGGCGTCGTGTCGATGGCGAACGCGGGGCCGGGCACGGGGGGCAGCCAGTTCTTCATCACGCTCGCCCCGACCCCCTGGTTGGACGGCAAGCACGCCATCTTTGGGCACGTCCGGGGCGGCCAGGACGTCGTGGAGAAGGTCGCGGCGGTTCCGCGGGATGCGAACGACCGCCCCCGCACGCCGGTCCGCATCGTTGAGACAACGATCTCGGGCGCCTAGGGGGCCGGTCGGCCCCCGCAAACCGCCCTTGCCCTCGGTCCGCGTCCGGGCCCGCAGCCATTCTCCGTGGGGGGCCGCGGCGTCTGCCGGGCTGAGCGGCCCCATTGCTAAGGCTTCGCTCCGTCCGCGCTGCCGGGCGTTCGACCCCGGTCGCCGGCTGTCGAGACATCCGGGACGATTTGGACGCAACATAGATAAACCAAGGTCAGGTGGAAGCACAGTAATGGCCCGCGACGTCGGAACACCCGGCGGTCGGGACCTGAGGTAGTAGGGACAATGGGGTTCATCGACGACTTGAGCGTAATCGTTGACCTGCTGGTCTTGGTCGCGGTGGTGATCTTCTACACGGGATTCCTCGTGTGGTTCCACACGCTGTATCGGAAGGACCCGCCGCGTGCGTACACCCACCTGCGAGAGGGTGGATTCGTCTTGGCGCTGCTCGGCGGTCTCATCGGGTTGTTTGCCATCTGGGGCGAGTTCGTCTGGCCCCTGACCATCCAGACCGGTGGGGGCCCGCTCACCGTCTACAACGTCTTCTTCTTCGACCCGCTGATCTTGCTCTCGCTCCTGCTCGTCGCGTTCGGAGCCGCGGTATGGACCAAGCTCCCTACGCACTTCATCGGCGTGATGGCGGTGGCCAGCGGCGGCGGTGTGATCTACTACGGTTACCTGGGATACCACAACAACCTCACGCTGGACCACCTCGAGACGTTCCTGCTGTTCCTGGTGTGGGGGGTCATGGCCATCGGTTCCTACGGCGCCACCCTCTTCGTGGACTGGTTCGTGATCGGGCCCCAGAACCCCTCGGCCGGTCCCCTGGCTTCCGCCCCGACCCCCAGCTACCCCCGGATGTGGACCGTCCTCATCATTCTCTTCCTCGTCGTGGTCGTCTTCGCGGGGATCGCCGCGATCTGGTACGGTCAGGACATCACCTGGGGTCACCTGGGCGGGCTGGGACCGTAGGGAGCCCCGAGGTCAGGTCAGAATCGGGTGCGGCCCGCCCCCGGGCTTCCCGGGGGCCGAACCCCTTCCCGACGGAGCCCTGCGCCTGACGCAGGGCCCTGGCCGCCTTGCGCCGGACCCTGGAGCGACCGGGGGTTGCCTGTCCACCTGAGCCCTTTATCGTGAGGACTCGGGAGTTCCGGCATCGGCATCGCTCCTCCCGCCACGTGGGAGAGGGGGCCGACGATGAAGTCCATCGTCCAAGAAGCAATCGCAAAGCACCAAGAGAACCAGGCACTGGCCGAGCGGGGAAAGGCGCCCCAGACCGCCTACGAGAACGTCGACGACGCCGAGCTGGCGAAACTGGCGGAGACCCTTCGGGTCAACATCCGCATCGTCGGGTGCGGCGGCGGGGGCTCCAACACGATCAATCGCTGCGTCGACGAGGGGATCCAGGGCGCCGCGATGTGCGCGATCAACACCGATGCCAAGCACCTCCTGACGATCCACGCGCCCCGGAAGATGCTGATCGGCCGGCGCGCGACCAAGGGCCTGGGCGCGGGTGCCCGCCCGGAGATCGGTGAGGAGGCCGCCCGCGAGAACGAGGCGGAGATCCGCCAGTTCGTGACGGGTTCGCACATGGTGTTCGTCACCGCCGGCCTGGGCGGAGGGACCGGCACGGGCGCCGCCCATCTGGTCGCCCGGCTCGCGAAGGAGGCCGGCGCGCTCACGATGGGCGTCGTCACCCTGCCGTTCACGGCGGAAGGGGTGATGCGCATGGAGGTCGCCCGGGACGGCCTTGAGCGCCTCCGCCGCGTCTGCGATACGACCGTCGTCATCCAGAACGACAAGCTCCTCGAGCTCGTCCCCCGCATGCCCCTCGACTCCGCCTTCAAGCTCGCC
>Ga0187780_10003388_pt1 | contig 12030 bp, 8 predicted proteins | sample 1015_Q2_SP10_20__FD_132429 | JGI IMG/M metagenome (GOLD analysis project Ga0187780, IMG submission 132429) | Tropical peat soil microbial communities from peatlands in Department of Meta, Colombia - 1015_Q2_SP10_20_MG | ecosystem: Environmental > Terrestrial > Soil > Wetlands > Peat | place...
GACTCCAGCGACGCCAGCGCCCGGGCGTCCTTCCCCCGCGCCACCCGGTCCGCCCGAGTCAGCTGCTCCGTCCCTCCGGCGCGCGCCGGACCCTGACCGGACGCCCGCCCGGCCTCCTCGCCCTTGGCAGGCATGGCCACCCCTTTCCGTCTCGGACCATGAGCACGATCCAGCCACTGGCCAAGCCCGGGCCGCGGGCACCGCCGGGCGCCGCCGGGGGAGCTGGCGTCCGCGGCCAGCAGGCCAGGCCGGTGAACCTGCGCCGCGCACCGGAACCGGGCTCACGATCGCGGCGTGGGACCGGGGTGCCAGTCCGCGCCGAGCGTGCCCTCGGCCGCCGCCACCCCGCTGCGGCCGCCGCCGCGGCCGCGCAGCACAAACGCGATGCCCACCGCGATCGCGCCGCCGGCCACCGGGCCGACCAGGTACGCCCACCACGCGGTCCAGTCGCCCTTCACCAGGGCCGGGCCGAGCGAGCGGGCCGGGTTCATCGACGCGCCGCTGACCGGAGAGCCCCACAGCCCGGCCAGCGCGATATAGCCGCCCACGCCGATCGCGGCCAGCGGCCCGATCGCCTGGGCGCCCGAGGCGGTGCCCAAGATCACGCTCACCAGACCCGCGGTCAGCACCAGCTCCCACCACATCGCCGTGGCCGCCGAGATCCCGGCCCCGGGCAGGGTCAGCCCCGCGCTGCCCTGCTTGCCCAACAGCGCCCACAGCACCAAGGTGGCCAAGATCGCGCCGGCGAACTGGGCCACGACGTACGCCGGGACGCGCTTCCACGGGAAGTCGCCCCGGGCCGCGAAGGCCACGCTGACCGCCGGGTTCAGGTGCGCGCCGGAGACCGTCCCCATGAACAAGATGATGGCCGCCACCATCAGCGCCGGCGCCACCACCTTCGCGGTATAGGGGACCGCGTTGCCGCCGAACCGGGCGCTGACCATGCCGCCGCCCACCGCCACCAGCACCAGGAAAAACGTCCCGAGCAGCTCCGAGAACAGCCGCCGCCCCTCGTACCTGTCATCCCAGAAGTCGAACTGCCGGGCCACCGAGTTCGGCTGCCCCATGGACCGCAGCGCCACCTCGGCATGACGGACCGCCTCCCGGCGACCGGGCTCCGATGGCCGGGCTAGCTCATCTGGCTCGCTGGTCATCTAGCACTCCTTCCGCGCACCGTGTACGCGGCCGTGCGCCGACCCGCAGCGCACCGACGGTACGTCGGGCATCCGCCGGCTCGCTGACACCCAGCAGCAACCGGCATCTGCGCTGCTGCACTACCTCCGCACGATTTCATTGAACCGATCGGGACGGCGGATCGAATCATCCCTGGAGGGTGATCGGCCGTCACCGAGCGCTACGTTACGGTTTGATTGCGGACATCTTTCCAGCTCCTGAACTTCAGGTTTCTGAGAGCTAAAGGCATCGCGGGGCTGGTGCGGAGGCGACCAGAACCAAGGCGAGGCGGTCCGGACCAGGCAGGCTCGTCCTCGGCGGCCCTCTCGGGAGCCTCGGCCCTCCGGCGCGGGAACCTCATCGTCGGTCCACCAGCCTCAGGCGGCGAGTCGGCTGATCGTGTGCGGCCCGGCTGCTCATCGGGTCCCGCCCCGGCCGCTCGAAGCCAGGCTTACGCTGGCCGGGGGCGACGGAACAGGGAGGAGGTCCCGGACCGTGTCGGAGATCAGTCTCTCGCCGGACACGGTATTGCAGCTCGCGCCGAACTTCCGCACGCGATTGAATGCAGCAGGTCACGTCATTGTCGACTCACCTGTCGGCACGATTGTCGATATCGGGCCCCGGGGGTTCGCGATCTTGTCGATGTTCTCGTGTCCGCTGACGCTCGGTGATGCGCTCGAGCGGCTGGAGGCTGAGCTGGGCGGCTCGACTGAGTTCGCGCCGACGATGAGCGTCGTCAACATGCTCATCGAGGAGCACACTGTGGTCGCGTCGGAGGCCGGCCGTGCTCCGACCAGCGGCTGGGCCGATCCGATCGAGCATGCCCGTATGCTCCACGATGACCGCAGGACCAGTGACTTCATCACCGCGCTGGCCAACGAGGTCCAGCCGGGCGACGTGGTGCTCGACATCGGCACCGGGAGCGGGGTCCTCGCCGTGGCCGTGGCTCGGGCGGGCGCCAGGCGGGTGTTCGCCGTTGAAGCCAGTGATATTGCCGCCGTCGCCGCGCGGGTCTTCGAGGCGAACGGGGTGCACGACCGCATCACCCTCGTCCCGGGCTGGTCGAGGCAGATCGAACTGCCAGAGCGAGCTGACCTGCTGGTGGCCGAGATCATCGGGAACGAGCCATTCGAAGAAGAAATCCTGGAGACCACGCTCGATGCCCGGCGCCGCCTGCTCAAGCCGGGCGCGCGCCTGGTTCCGCACGCGCTCGAGCTGCTGGCCCGTCCGCTCCTGCTACCCGAGGCCGAGTTCAGGCAGCGGGCTTTCGGTCGGACCGCGGTGGAACGCTGGCGCGGCCTGTACGGCATTGACTTCCGGCCGCTTCTCGACGTTGCCAGCAGGGACCCCGTCTACTCGGTCGCGGAGGGAGAGGTGGTCGCCACCTGGCCTCCGGCCGGTCCGCCGGTGACCCTCGCCTCGGTGGATCTCACCACCTTCGAGAAGGCCTCGGTGCGCGCCGCTACCGATCTGGTGGTTGACCCCCCGGGACCGGTCAACGCCGTCGCGGTCACCTTCCGGGCGTACCTGCACGACGGCATCGCGCACACACTCGACCCCTGGAAGTGGCCGTCGTCGAGCTGGGCGACGTCGGTGTGGGTGCTCCCCGAGCCGGTGGATGTCGGCCCGCACTCCGCGCTGCGCGCGCACTACCATCGCCGCATCCCCGGGAAGCCGGACGGGCTCACCGTGGAGGTCGTCGACCGCGACACCAGCTGAGCACGCGCCAGAGCAAGATCATCGTCTGCGCGCCGCCGCTCCCCCGGGTGCACCGAATCACCCAGCCAGGATGATTCATCGTGCCCCTCGCCCCTGTAACGTCGCTATTCGATTTCAGTGTTCACGGCTCGCCGGCTCACAGATCGCAAGGTTGCCGGCGAGGGAGGAGGCGGTCATGGGAATGGTGCGTCGGAGGACCCGCCGCCGGGCGATGCTGGTGGCAGGTGGTGCGGCCTACGCTGCGGGGCGGGCAGGCCGGGGTGAGGAGCCGGAGTACGAGGACGACCAGGGGTACGACGAGCCGCCGCCTGCTCCGCCTGCTCCGCCTGCTCCGCCCGCCGCCGCCGCGGCGCCGGCCGAGGATGCGACCAGCGAGCTGGAGCGGCTGGCGTCGCTGCACGACTCTGGTGTGTTGTCCGATGACGAGTTCGCCGCCGCCAAGGCAAAGGTCCTCGGCATCTAGCCGCGGATCCAGGCAACGAGGAGCATCCATGCCCAGGATTAGTCGTGGCACCATATTGCGTCGTGCCATCGAGACCTGCATCCAGCCGGATGATGAGGCCATCGCCCAGCTCGGCGAGCTGTTCTGCGACGACGTGACCGTGTGGTCGCCGAACCTGCTGGCCGTGGGCTTGGCCGACCTGGCTGAGAACCTCGCGTTCCGGGAGCAGGCGTTTTCCGATGTGGACATCCAGATCGACGCGCTGGACGTGTTCGCGAACAAGGGATTCGCGGAGTTCCGGGTCGCGGCGACCTTCTCCGGCCCGTTCGTGATCGGCAAGGAGGTGGCGATCGAACCCAACGGCCAGCGGCTGCTGCTGGGCGCTGCGGCGATCGCGGACTTTTCCGGCGGCAAGATCAAGGCGCTGCGCGCCTACTTCGACGACGCCACGTTGCTCGAGCAGATGCTCGCGGCCTAGTCCGTCACGCGGAAGCCGGCGTTGGGCCGCCCGTACCGCCTGGTCGTCGAGGACGACCCCGATCCGCGCGAGCTTGCCGTGCTGGAGGAAAAGCTCGCGGCCGCCGCGGCCGCCGCGGCCGGTGTCGGCGAAGAGGAAGAGTTCGGGATTTTTGTCCGGGACGACGTCGGCCGGATCCTGGCCGGTGCCTCGGGCAGTGTCTGGGGCGGATGCTGCCAGATCCACGCGCTCTGGGTCGACGGCCCGCAGCGTGGTCACGGGCTGGCCCGGGAACTGATGGCGGAAGCCGAGGCCGTAGCGCGGCGCCGAGGTTGCCGGCTGGTCATGGGCCTCACCTATGACGTGCTGACACCGGGCTTCTACGACCGGCTTGGTTACCGGACCGTCGGGATCATCGAGGACTGCCCGGCTGGTACGGCGACCCGCTGGTACTGCAAGGACCTGTGAGTCGTCGGGCCGAGCCGGCAGGCGTGGGACGGTCTGGAAGCCTGCTATGACGAGATCCAGCGATGGGCACGGCGCCTGACAGTCGTCAAACCCGGGGCGCTGCTGGAGCGGCAGGCAGGTCGACGTGACCAGCGGGAGCGGTCAGCAACCGTCCGGTTCCTCCAGCGCGGCCACGACGTCATAGCCGAGAGCGGTCGCCACCTCAGGGGCGGCGGCCACGACCCGGGCGAGCCCGGTCACCGGGGCGATCGCCAGCAGCATGTCGGTGATCTCATCCTCGCTCGCTCCTGCCGCCAGCGCCCGGCTAGCGCTCCACTCCAGGCAAACCCCCGGCGACCCGATCGCCACCAGCGCCGCCAGCCGCAGCAGGGCCGCGGTCCTGGCCTCCAGGGCCGGAGCCCCGGTCAGGCCGAGTCCGAGCCCGGTCTCGCCCTGGACGAAGCCTTCGTCGACCATCGTCAGCCGACGCAAGGTCTCCTGGAATCTGACCGTCTGGCTCATTGGCCTCCGCCTGGTGCCGAGCACTACTCCACTTCACCCCATGCCGGGCCGGCTTCCATCATGCTGATGGTATGAAGTGCTACCGCTCCAGGAGGCCGAGGTCCCGGGACCGGGAGACTGCCTGGCTGCGGGAGGAGACCCCCAGCTTGCGGTAGATGGAGAACGCCTCCGACTTGATGGTGTTGGGGGACAGGAATATCTCGGCGGCGATTTCGGGGAAGGACAGGTGCGTGGAGAGCATCGGCAGCAGGCGAAGCTCGGCTGCGGTCAGCGCGGACGCTCCGGGCATGTTCGAGCCGCGTTCCCTGGACACCTGGCTGCGGACCGCCCGGGCCTCCTCGGTGAGGGTGCCGAGGCCGGGCCGGCGCCGGAGCAGCTCGTCGATCTCCCGCATGAGCGTCCGGGCGCCTTCCAGGTCGGCCAGCGCGAGGTGGACCCGCGCGAGCTCGATCCTGGCCTGGACGGCGAGGTAGGGGAGCGCATAGGTGAGGTCAGGCCGTCGGCGCTGCGCGCTGACGAGCTCGCGGCGCGCCGCCGGGCCGTCTCCCCGGTGCATGGCCGTCCGGGCGTGCACCGCGCAGACCAGCGGCGTGGCGAAGTTCTCCTCGATCCCGGCGCGTCGTAGAACGGCGCGTGCCTGCCCGGCCAGGATCTCGGCCAGGCTCCAGTCGCTGCGGGCCATCGCCACCAGCGACCGTTCGCACAGCGCGACCGCGAAATCCTCGGCTGCGCCGACTTGCCCGCCCATGCTGGCCACGTCCTGGAAGAACGCGTCGCCTCCGTCCAGGTCACCGGACAGGATCCGGGCGATCCCCCGCAAGAGCGCGCCGACCGGCGTCGCGATGTTCTGCGCCGCGAGCCTGCCTGCGGCCTCGTCGGCGTCGGCTCGCATCTGCTCGACGCCGCGCCGGCACAGCAGGGCCCGCAGCACCGCGGCCCACGCCTCGGCCACCGGGTCATCGGTGCGCGCCGCGTCCTGGTCCCGCCAGCGGTCAACCACGTCGGCCCACCGCTCGGCAGCCACCGGCCGCGCCGTCAGCGCGGACAGCATCGAGGCCAGCACGGCGGCCAGCGGGTGGTCCTCGATCCCGCCCCGCTCATCCAGCCAGCGGAACCACCGCTGGACGGTGGCGATCCGGCCCTGCCGGTAGGTCGGCACTGCCAGGCCTCCCACCAGGTGAGCCGTCGCGTCGACGTCTCCCGCCGCCATGGAGTACTCCAGCGCGTCCTCGGGCAAGCCGTTATGCAGGCACCAGGCAGCGGCGCGGCGCCGCAGCACGGGCATCAGGCCGGGCTCCCCGCGCTGCAGCTCGGCCAGCAGCATGTCCCGGAACAGGCGGTGGTACCGGTACCACTCGCCGCGCCGGTCCAGCGGCACCAGCAGCAGGTTCGACCGGGCCAGATCCGCCAGCGTCGCCGCGGATCCCGGCGCCTCCAGCACCGCCTCGGCCAACGGCCCGCACATCCGCTCCAGCGCCGCGGTCCGGGTCAGGAACTCCCGCTGCCGCCGGGAGATCCGGGCCAGGAACTCCGACTCCATGTACTGGCTCACCAGCCGGTCGCTGCCGGCGAAGGAGGGCACCGCGCCCGGCAGCGGGTCGCCCTCCCGCAAATACAGGGCCGCGAGATACAGCCCCGCCGCCCACCCCTCGGTCTGCTGATGCAACTTCGCCGCGTCGTCCTCGCCGAGTACGACACCGGCACCGCGCAGCAGCGACGCCGCCTCGCCCGGGGTGAGCGACAGCTCGCCCGGGCCGATCTCGGTGATCCGGCCCTCCGCCCGCAGCCGCGCGACCCGCAGCGGCGGCTCGTGCCGGCCGGCCAGCACCAGCCGCGAGCCGGCCGGCACGTGATCGGCCAGCACCGACAGCGCGGCCCGGCACTCGCGGTCATGCAGCACGTGCACGTCATCTAGCACCAGCGCCACCGGCGCGGTCATCGCCGCGAACGCCGCTCCCAGCCGGGGGACGACCGAGCCGGGCACCGAGCTCCCCGGCGAGGCGAGCGCGGCGAATACCCGCTCGCCGACCGGCTCGACCTGATCGAGCGCTTCGGCGACATAGGTCAGCAAGACCTTCGGGTCGTTGTCCGGCTCCTCCACCGACACCCACGCGAAGGCCTGGCCGTTGCGCTCGGCCCACTGCGACAGCAGCGTCGTCTTCCCGTACCCGGCCGGCGCGACCACCGAGACAATCGGACGCGGATGGCCCCGCGCCAGCCGCTCGATCAGCGACGAACGGCTCACCGCCCCCGGCCGTACCGGCGGCCGGCGCAGCTTCGACATGACCAGGTCGAACGCCGGCCCGCCCGCACGGCGCGCCTGGCTCTGCTGGTGACGCAGGTCGCTGTCGCTCATGGCCTCGGCAGTCCCTCAACTGTTATCACCTGCTGATACAAACTCTGCTCTCATGCTACGGAGCCCCGGATCACGTCAGCCGACAAGGGCCGGCGAGATAGCAGCCCCGTACGGACGCCCGTAGCCGGCCAGCTCACGAGTGCACGCCATCTGAGCTGGCGTGATCCGGATTTCATACCGATGGCATGATGCGCAGCCGGGCCTGCTGGGTTTCGGTGGGGGAGAGGTGCTCCCGTTACGGCCGGGAATGGCGGCCCGGCTGGCGTCCCCGCACGTGCGATCGCCGATGGCCCGCGGCCATCAGGTCCCGTGCCGGGGAGACGGGAGCACGGGAGGTACCGATGACCATCCACGCGACCCAGGAGGCGAACCGCACCAGGCGGTCCGCATTCTCGGCCGGGGATCCGGTCCTGGCCGCGAAGATCGCGGCGCCGGGTGTGCCGGACTGGGCGGTGCAGCGGCCGCGGATCACCAAGCTGATCGATCAGGGTGTGCGGTGGTGCCCGCTGACCGTTCTTACCGGCCCTCCCGGCGCCGGCAAGACCATGGCCCTGGCCCTGTGGGCGGCGGCCGAACCCGGTCCGGTCGCCTGGGTCAGCCTGGATAAGTACGACAACCGGCCAGAGGCGTTCTGGTCCTGCGTCGTCGCGGCGCTGCGCCAGGCCGGTGTTACGGTGCCGAGGGCCTGGCCGGGCGCCGCGCGGGGCCGAGCGGACGAGCACGTGTTCTTGCTGCGCCTGGCCGCCGCGCTGGCGGCCCAGGACCCGCCGGTGATGCTGGTCCTGGATGACCTGCATCTGGTGACCGACCCGGCGGTGCTGGACGGCCTGGACTATCTGCTGCGGAACACCGGGCCCGGGTTCCGGCTGGCGGTCTGCTCGCGGATGGACCCGCTGCTGCGGCTGCACCGCTACCGGGTGGCCGGGCAGCTGACCGAAATCCGCGCCAGCGACCTGGCGTTCAGCCCTGCCGAAGCCGGCCTGCTGCTGGCCCAGCACGGCATCAGGCTGCCGGGCGACCTGGTGGAGAGCCTGATACGGCGGACCGAAGGCTGGGCGGCCGGCGTGCGCCTGGCGGCGTTGTCCCTGGGCGCTCATCCCGAACCTGGCCAGTTCATCAAGGACCTGGCTGCCGAGGACAGCGCCCTGACCAGCTACCTGGTGGAAGAGGTGCTCAACGCCCAGCCGGCGCAGGCCCGCGACGTGCTGCTGTGCACGTCCATCCTGGAGCAGGTCAGCGCCGATGCCGCCGTCGAACTGGCTGGTGATGAGCAGGCCAGGAGAGTCTTCTCGGCCGTGGCGCGGGCGAACGCGTTCATCCAGCCGACCGGGAGCGGGTGGTACCGGTATCACACGTTGTTCGCCGAGGTGCTGCGTTTGACGCTGCGACACCAGTACCCGGACCGGATAGCCGACTTGTACCGGCGGGCGGCCCGGTGGTATGAGCGGAGCGGCCTGCTATCCGGCGCGGTGCGGCACGCCGCGCAGGCGGGTGACTGGGACCTCGCGGCCAGCCTGGTCATCAACGATCTGGCGATCGGTCAGATCCTCGAGCCCCGGGGGGGCCAGGTCCTGGCCGGGGAGCTTGCGGGCATGCCGCATAACCAGGCCTGGACCGGGCCGCAGCCGCACCTGGTCTCGGCCGCGGTGGCGTTGTCCGCTGGCCGGGCTGAGTCGTGCACCGAGGCGCTGGATGCCGCCGACGGCATGTTGGAGCGTGTTCCCGCCGATCAGCAGGCCGCGGTCCGGCTGGCCGCTGCCGTGATCCGCCTGGCCGCCGCCCTGCGCAGCGGGGACCTGGCTACGGCGGAGGTCGCTGCTGCCCGGGCCGAGGTACACCTCAGCCAGGTCCGGGCCGACAAGCTCGCCAGGCATCCCGAGCTCCGGGCGCGGGTGCTGTCCGGCCGGGGAGCCGTCGAGCTGTGGTCCGGCCGCCTGGACGAGGCGGTTCGCGTCCTGCGGGCGGGGCTGGCCCAGGCCGGGCCGGACAGGCAGGAGCAACCAGCGGCCTGCCTGGGGCACCTGGCCCTGGCCGAGGCCCTGCGCGGCCGGCTGCGCCGCGCCGCGAAGCTGGCTGGCCAGGCGGCAGCGGCCCCCGGCGGGCACCAGTCGCCAGCCCCGTGCCCGGTGGCGCTGGTCGCCCTGGCCTGGGTGCACCTGCAGCGCAATGAGCTGCCCGAGGCGGGCGGCTGGCTCAGACAGGCGGAGACCGCCCTGGCCGCCAGCCCGGACAAGCTGACCGAAGCGGTGGCCTACCTGATCGCGGCGGGCGGTGCCCTGGCCGAAGGACGCGCCGCCATGGTCACGCAGATCATCACCCGGGCACGGTCCGGGTGCTCGGTCCCGGCGTGGCTCGACCACAGGCTGAGCCTGGTCCAGTCGCGGGCATACGCGGTAGCCGGCGACATCCAGGCCGCACTGGCCGCAGCTGAGCGGGCCGGCGGCGCGGATTCCCTGGAGGCGGCGGTCACGCTGGCGAACGTCCGGGCGGCTGCCGCGGATGGCGAGACCGCGCGCAGCGTGCTCGCACCCGCGCTCGCGGCCGGCAGCGGAGCGCCGGCCCAGGTGCGCGTGCACGCGTGGCTGACCGACGCCCGGCTCAGCTACGCCAGCGGCGACCGCGCGCGAGGCCGCCGGTCACTGCTGGCCTCGCTGCGACTGGCCGGGCCCGAGCAGCTCAGGCTGCCGTTCGCCCTGGAGCGCAGCTGGATCGGGCCAGTACTGCGGCAGGACCCTGACCTGGTCGGCACCTACCAGCACCTGCTCGCGCCGGCCCTGCACCCCGATCAGCTTCCCATGCGGCACGGCGCCCCGGATCAGGCCGCGATCCCGGCGGTCGAGCCGCTCTCCGAACGCGAGCGGGAGGTACTCCGGCACGTGGCCTGCCTGCTGAACAACGCTGAGGTGGCCAGCGAGATGTACCTCTCCGTCAACACCGTCAAGACGCACCTGAGGAACATCCACCGCAAGCTAGCCACGAGCCACCGCGGCGAGGCGGTCCGCCGGGCTCGCCAGCTCCAGCTGATCTGACCTGGAGCGGCGCCCCTGGCCGCGAGGTCCGCGGAGGATCACTCCGGTTACCGCGGTGATTCCGGGCTTGGCGGTGGATCGAGTGCATCCCAGTCCCCCGGATCGACCACGGAGCCCGGATCCACCGCCAAAAATACGGCACATAACCGATGAAAAGTGGCAAAAGGATCACGGCCCGCTGCCGCGAACTGGCGCTGCCACGATCAGCCGCCGGGCCGTAGCCGGTGGGCGAGCGCCGTGTGGCGGCGGCCGGCGCCCTTGGTGCGCACCGCGGCGGCCAGGGCGCGGCGGGAGCCGGCCAGCACGACCAGCTTCTTGGCCCGCGTCACCCCGGTGTAGAGCAGGTTGCGCTGCAGCATCATCCACGACGAGGTGGTCAGCGGGATGACCACCGCCGGGTACTCGCTGCCCTGGGACCGGTGGATGGTGACCGCGTAGGCGTGCGCCAGCTCGTCCAGTTCGTCGAACCCGTAGTCCACCGACTCGTCCTCATCGGTGAGCACGGTCAGCCGGTGCTCCTCTGCCGAAAGGCCGGTGACCACCCCCACCGTGCCGTTGAAGACGCCCGCGGCACCCTTGTCGTAGTTGTTCCGCAGCTGGGTGACCTTGTCCCCGACCCGGAACACCCGCCCGCCGTACCGCCGCTCCGGCGCGCCCTCGCGGAACGGCGTCAGCGCCTCCTGCAGCAGCAGGTTCAGGTTCCCCGCCCCGGCCGGCCCGCGGTGCATGGGGCACAGCACCTGCACGTCCCGCCGCGGGTCCAGGCCGAACTTCGCCGGGATCCGCCGCGCCACGATGTCCTCCACGAGCCCGGCGGTCTGCTCCCCGTCCTCGCAGGAGAACCAGAAGAAGTCGGCAAAGCCGGTCAGGACCGGAGGCTGCCCGGAATTGATCCGGTGCGCGTTCACCACGATGCCGGACTGCTGCGCCTGCCGGAAGATCTTCGTCAGCCGCACTACCGGCAGCGACCCGGCGGCGAGCAGGTCCCGCAGCACCTCCCCGGCACCGACCGAAGGCAGCTGGTCCACGTCCCCCACCAGCAGCAGGTGCGCCCCGGGCGGGATCGCCTTGACCAGCTTGTTGGCCAGGATCACGTCCACCATCGAGGTCTCGTCCACCACCACCAGGTCCGCTTCCAGCGGCGTGGCGGCGTCGAACGACGGCTCGCCGCCCGGCCGCAGCTGCAGCAGCCGGTGGATGGTCGCCGCCTCGTGCCCGGTCAGCTCCGCGAGCCGCTTGGCCGCCCGCCCGGTCGGCGCGGCCAGGATGATCCGGGCCCCCTTGGCCCGGGCCAGCTCCACCACCGAACGCACGGTGAACGACTTCCCGCACCCCGGCCCCCCGGTCAGCACCGCGACCTGCGACGTCAGGGCGAGCTTCACCGCGTCCTGCTGCTCCGGCGCGAGCTGCGAACCGGTCCGCCCGCGCAGCCACCCCAGCGCCTTGGCCCAGTCCACGGCCGCGAACCCCGGCAGCCGGTCGCGCCCGGAACCAAGCAGCCGCCGCAGACCTTGAGCCAACGCCCGTTCGGCCTGGTAAAAGGGCGGCAGGTAGACGGCGGGCACCTGCGGTGCGGTCTCAGCCGACCCGCCCGGCACGCTCTCCCGCACCACCCCCTCGGCTGCGGCCAGCTCGTCCAGGCACGGGGCGATCAGCTCCGAAGGAACGTCCAGGATCTTGGCCGCGTCCGCGATCAGGTTGGGCTCGGGCAGGTAGCAGTGCCCGTCGTCGGCCGCCTCGGACAGGGTGTAGGCCAGGCCGGCCTTGATCCGCTCCGGGCTGTCGCGGGCGATGCCGACCGCCGTGGCGATGGTGTCCGCGGTCTTGAAGCCGATGCCCCACACGTCCGCGGCCAGCCGGTACGGCTCGGCGCGCACCACCGAGA
>Ga0187780_10003389_pt1 | contig 12030 bp, 11 predicted proteins | sample 1015_Q2_SP10_20__FD_132429 | JGI IMG/M metagenome (GOLD analysis project Ga0187780, IMG submission 132429) | Tropical peat soil microbial communities from peatlands in Department of Meta, Colombia - 1015_Q2_SP10_20_MG | ecosystem: Environmental > Terrestrial > Soil > Wetlands > Peat | place...
CCCATGGAGGGGCACACCAATTCCGCCTTCCGCCGGCTGGTGAAGGCCATCGGCGGGTGCGGCCTGGTCTATTCGGAGATGACCACCGCCGGGGCGCTGGTGAGGGGCAGGGTGCTGGACCGCACGGGACTGAAGGTCTTCACGCCGGAGGAGCGCCCGCTGGCCTTCCAGGTGACCGGCTGCGATCCCGGCGAAGTGGCCGAGGCCGCTTACCGCTTCGCCGCCCTGGGCCCGGACCTCATCGATATCAACATGGGCTGCCCGTCCCACAACGCCGGGGCCAGCGGCCACGGGGCGGCGCTGCTCAAGGACGTGGGGCGGGCGCGGGCGGTGATCCGCGCCGTGGTCGCCGCGGTGCGTCCCTTGCCCGTCACGCTCAAGATGCGCGCCGGCTGGGACGACGGGTCCCTGGTGCTGGCCGACCTGGGGCGGGCGGCGGAGGCGGAGGGAGTTGCCATGCTGGCGCTGCACCCCCGCACCAGGGCGCAGGGCTACGCGGGGGCGGCGCCCTGGGAGAGGATCGCGCGGCTCAAGGGGGCGGTGGGGATCCCGGTGGTCGGCTGCGGGGACGTCACCAGCCCCGAGGACGCGGTCCGCATGCAGCGGGAGACCGGGTGCGACGGCGTGATGATCGGCCGCGGGGCGCTGGTGAACCCGTGGATCTTCGCGCAGACGGTCGCCCTGCTGGAGACCGGCGGGTACCCTCAGCCCGACCTGGCGGAGAAGCTCGCCTTCATCGAACGCCACCTGGAGGCCTCCCTCGCCGTGGAGCCGGAAGAGCGCCTGGCCCTGCGCCGCATCAAGGGCCTGGCGGGCCACATCACCAAGGGCATGCCCCAGGGCGCGGCGCTCCGCCTGCGCCTCAACGATGTGCGCTCCCACGCGGACTTCCTGGCCTTGCTCGGCGAATACCGTTCCGCCGTCCCCTCGGCCCACGCGGCGTCCGACCCGCGTGCCCCGTCCCGGCCCCTGGCGTTTCGGTCCCGAGCGATCTCGAAGGCCCCCAGAACCTTCGAGGACCCCTCGCCCCCGCAGGGGGAGAGGGAAGGGATGAGGGGGCCGGCGGGCGCTGGATTCCGCGGCCAAGAGACCCTCACCCATGCCCTCTCCCTCGGCGCGGGAGAGGGGAAGGATTCCTGACAGCGAAACCGCGAAAGAGGTGGACTGGTCCGGGCCGGGCCTGGTCGCGGCATCGGTCCCTCCGGAGGCGTCCCCGCCGGGAGTCCGGAGGACGGAAAAACCAGGGTTGCGCCGGCCGGTCCAATGCCGTAGCGTAGGGCATGGACCTGCGGGCGCCCACGCCCGCAGGGGTAGTTGTCGGGACCGGCGGCGGAGAAGGGGGATGGCGGCGCACGGCCCGGCGCGGGCGCCCGCATGGAGGTGTCTCGGGTGATGGTTGGCCAACGAAGCGTTCGTGGTCTCCGGCCTGGCCGGGTTTCCCTGCCCATCGTAACCCTCGGACTGGTGCTGGCGCTGCTGGCGGCCGCGAGACCGGCCGGCGCGGCGGAGCCTGCGGCGCCGAGCCCGCCCGGGCGGCCGCTCATCGCCGTGGTGCTGCCCTTCGCGAATGAGACGAGCGATCCCGGCCTGGCCTGGATCGGCGTGGCCCTCCAGGATGCCATCAACGTGGACCTCTGGTACGTGGGGGCGCTGCACACCTGGGACCTGCCCAACATGGTGGGGCAGGTCAAGCAGCCGCCCCTGAGCCTGGCGGTGGCCGATCCGGCGGCCGTGACGAAGTTGGCCGCGGGCTTCGGGGCGGACCTGGCGGTCTCCGGACGCTACCGCGTGGTGGGCGATCAGGTGACGCTCACGTCCCGGCTGGCGCGGGCGGGGGCGGGCGGGCCGCCCGCCGAGCGCACGGGGTCCGCCCCCCTGGGCGGCCTGACGGCGCTGGCCGCCCGGCAGATCCTGGAGCTGCTCGATGAGGCGAAGGTCCCGGTGGGCCCGGACGAGCGCGCGCGCATCCTCATCCCCAAGACGCGGTCGGCGGACGCCCTGCGTGCCAACGCGCAGGGCTTCGAGTCCTACGTCCGCTACGGGCTGGGGCACGACGAGGCGCCGCTACGCGAGTCGCTCAAGCTCTTCGAGGCCGCGGTGAAGGCAGACGCGGGGTACGCGGAGGCCTGGAACAACCTGGCCTGGGCGCAGTTCGTGGCCGAGGAGTACGCCGAGGCCGTGCCGAACTTCGATCGGGCCATCAGCCTGCGCGTGGACCTGGTGGACGCCCTGGTGGGCCTGGGCAAGACGAAGATCGCGGCCAACCCGGAAGACGCCTCGGCCCTCCCCCCGCTGGAGGCGGCCGTGCGGCTCAACCCGAGCCTGGCCGGGCACCGGCTGGAGCTGGCCGAGGCGCTGGAGGCCCTGGGCCAGGAAGATCGCGCCGCGCAGGAGCTGAACGCCGCCGAGCGGATCGTGGCCGGGCGCATCCCGTACATCGAGGGCGGCATCCAGCTCCGTTTGGCCGGCCTCCAGTTCCGGAAGGGAGACCTGAACGGGGCCGCGGCCCGGTTCGAGCGTGCCCGCGACGTGTTCCGGGCCTCCGGGTCCAAGGCCGGCGAGGCCGGCGCCCTGCGGGCCCTGGGAGACCTGGCGGGGGAGCGGCGCGATTTCGCCGCGGCCCAGCGCTATTACGCCGAGGCCCTGGTCCTGGTCCGGGAGCTCGGAGACCGGCAGGGGGAGGGGGTGCTGCTGAACGGGATGGGGATGGCAGCCCTGAACAGCGGCAACGGGGTAGATGCGGAGCGCCACTTCACCGAAGGCCTGAAGGCCTCGCGAGAGGCGGGGGACAAGGAGCGGCAGCTCCTCCTGCTGTTCAACCTCGGCTCCGTGGTGGCGGCGCGGGGCGACCTGCCGAGCGCCCAGAGCCTGCTGACCGAGGCGCTGCTGCTGGCCCGCCAGGTGGGGGACCAGGACGCCGAAAGGGCCATCCAGGAGCGGCTGAAGCAGATCCGGGATGCCCTCGGCGGCGACGAAACCACGTGAGGGAGATCGCCCCTCGTCGAACCAGCGCCTTCCACCCCCCGTTCCCGCGTCTCCCCGCCTCTCTCCTCCCCGTCGTGCTCCTTTTTTGGCTGGCCGGGTGGGGGGCGCCGTCCGCGCGGGCGGCAGAGTACCGGGACCCCGAGGCGCGCTTCACCATCGCCCTCCCGGACGGATACCAGGAGATCGACCGAGCGGCCCTGGAGGCGCGCCTGGAAGAGTTGCGCCGGGCCGGGGTGAAGATGCCGGCCTACGCGGCCGCCTTCGGCCGAGGGACGGCGCCCCGCTTCGCCTACCCGTATGCCCTGCTGGAGATCGTCCCCGTCCCGGGCGCGGCGTGGACCACGGCCGACCTGGCGCGGCTGTTCGGCCAGATGAACGCGGGGCAGGCGGGTGCGGAGAAGTCGGCAACCTTGGACCGCTTGGGCCTGGGCAACCTGATGCGCGACCCCCGCATCACGTTCGTGCGATGGGAGCCGGAGCGGCAGGCGGCCCTCTTCCGGCTTGGGGCACAACCCCGGGGCACGGGCGTGGAGGGAACGGGCCGGTTGTACTTCTACCGGGGCGGCTACACCACCCTATGGTTCTATGACGTGGCCGGGAGCCCCTACGCCGGAACGGGCGAACCCTTGACGGCGGGGCTCACGGTGCTCCCCGCATACCGCGTGCCCCCGCCCGGACTCCTGGCGAGGGCCCGCCCCGTCCTGATCGTGGGCACCGTGGCGGCGGCGGCGGTGCTGCTCGGGCTGATCGGGTGGCTGGCCGCCAGGCGCCGGCCGGCGCCCGCCGCGGGGACCTGCGACTGAGGCGCAGCCTCCGGCGGCGGCCGAAACACTTCGGGCCGGTCAGTGTGACCGGCCCGACGGTTTTTCAAGACCAGCACCGTTCCGGCACGTTCGCCGAACTGCCGGAGCCGTGGGCGCCCCGCGCCGCGGAAGCTACTTCACGACGACCGGCGTCTGCGACAGGATGAAGATGGCGGTGGCCAAGGCCGCTGAGAGGAGCGCGACCACGGTTGGGCGCATCCAGATCATGGCAGCCATCCTCCTGCTGAGCGAGCACACCGTTGTCACCCCCGGCGGCGCGCCACGGGCTATCGCCTGTCCAGCGGCGACAGGGCGGGTTCCTGGATGGGCGGCTTGTACGTGACCGGGAGGGGGGACCAGAAGGTGGCCACCTCGGCGGCCCCGGTAACCGTGCGGATGGTGCCGTAGGAGATCCCCTCCAGCAGGCCCGTGACGAGCCCCGAGGCGCCTTTCTCCTGGACCTCGGCCTGGGGGCGGGCCACGATCTCGGTCCAGCCCAGCATCCCGTTCTGGAGGCCGTGGCCCAACTTCTCGCCCGGCTGCTGCGAGGCCGCCTGGGGTGGCTCTTCCTGGGCCGAGGCGGGCGGGGTCAACCCCAGTCCACCGAGCAACAGGCCCACCGCGATCGCCGCACCCAGCCTCATGCCTCCCATCGCCCGCTCCTTCTTTTCGTGTCCCGTTTCAGTTTCGCGTGAATCTCGAAGCAGTCGGGGCCGAGGGGATGCGAAGGGCATGCCACATTCATCCGGCGAGGACCTCTGATATCCGGGCTCTGCCTAAGTATATGAAAACGCGAAATTCACCTCCGAAGTCATGCGGGGCCCCACGGCCGCCCTCGGTGACCCGCCGCCTAGGCCGTCGGCGTCCCCGCCAATTGTGTGGGCGGTGTGCCCGAATCCGGGGCGGTCGCGGCTGTCGGCATTCGGGTGAGACGACCTTGATGTAGGTCGGCCTTTTCCGGCGGGCCCACCGCGCCGCGCAACCCGTTTTCCCTCCTGCGCGGAATTGTGGTTGCCTGGGGCGATGGTGGCGTGCTAGGGTTACCCACCTGCGGCGGCGAGCAGCGCGCCGCCGAGCCCGCACCCATGCGCGTCACCCTGATCCCTGTCAAGACCTTCGGCCGCAGCAAGCAACGCCTCGCCCCCCTGCTCAGCCCCGACGAGCGGACGGCCCTGGCCGTCGCCATGTTCCGGGACGTGCTGGCGGTGGCCACGGCGGCGCGCGGCGTGGACCGCGTCTGCGTGGCCACCGCGGACGCCGAGGCGTTGCGCTTGGCGGCGGCGGCCGGCGCCACCGGCCTCATCGAGGGCGAGCAGCGCTCCGAGAGCGCCTCGGTGGACTGGGGGGCGGCGCGCTGCGCGGCGATGGGGGCGCGCTCCGTCCTGATCCTGCCGGCGGACCTTCCGCTCCTCACGCCCGCAGACCTGGAGGCGGTGTTGGCCGCGGCGGGGGAGGGGCCCGGCGTGGTCCTCGTCCCCTCGGCGGACGAACTGGGGAGCAACGCCATCCTGCGCACCCCGCCGGACGCCATCCCCTCCCGTTTCGGCCACGGCAGCTTCGAACGCCACCAGCGCGAGGCCGCCCAGCGGGGCCTGGCCTGCCGGGTGCTGCGCCTGCCCCGCGTGGCCCTGGATGTGGACGAGGTGGAACACCTGGAGGCCGTCCTGGCCGCCGAGGCCTCCACACGGCCGGCGGCCGAGTCTTCCACCCATACGCACGCCCTGCTCCGTCGGCTGGGCGTGGCGGAGCGGCTGAGTGCCCGCCTCCCCTCCTGAGCTGACCTTCACCCCGATCCGCGGCGTGCCCGAGGTGCGCCCGGGGGACGACCTGGCGGAGATCCTCTGGGCCGCGGCCCGCCGGCAGGGCCTGCGCCCGGCGGATGGCGATGTGCTGGTGGTGGCGCACAAGGTCGTCTCCAAGGCCGAGGGGCGCCTGGTGGACCTGAACACGGTGGTCCCCTCGGCCTTCGCCCGCCGCGCCGCCGCCGAGCTGAAGAAGGACCCGCGCCTGGTGGAGGTGATCCTGGGCGAGACCCGCCGCATCGTGCGCCTGGACCTGGGCGTGTTGGTGGCCGAGACGCACCACGGCCTCGTGTGCGCCAACGCGGGCGTGGACCAGTCCAATGTGCCCGGGGATGGCGTGGTGGCGCTCCTGCCGCGGGACCCGGATGGTTCCGCGCGGGCCCTGCGCAAGGCGCTGGAGGAGTTGGCCGGCTGCCGCCTGGGGGTCATCATCGCCGATACCTTCGGGCGCCCCTGGCGCGAGGGGCTGGTGAACGTGGCCGTGGGGGTGAGCGGCCTGGCCGCCCTGCGCGATTACCGGGGCCAGCGGGATCCCCACGGCTTCCTGCTGGTGGGCACGCAGATGGCGGTGGCGGACGAGGTGGCCTCCGCCGCCGAGCTGGTGATGGGGAAGGTGGACGGGGTGCCGGCGGTGCTGGTGCGCGGCCTCGGGGTGCTGGAAGGGGATGGAACCGCGGCGGACCTGCAGCGCCCGCCGGACCGGGACATCTTCCGATAGCAGGCTGCTGAACACACGCCTCGTGCAGGCTGCTTTTCTTGGCAGAGGAGAGCTTTCGAGCCGTGGAGGGCGCAAATCCCCCCTGACCCCCCTTTGCTAAAGGGGGGACTCCAACAGGGGTATCGTCTATTTGCCCAATGGGGAGAACCCGAATTCCTGCGTACCCCCCCTTTGGGAAAGGGGGGAGTGGGGGGATTTTGCAGAGGGGGTGGCCATGGCGGCGCTCTCGCGTGCGGCGCTGGCGCGCCTGCGCGCCGCGCGGGTAGCCCGCTTGGCCACGGCGGACAGACGGGGACGGCCCCACGTGGTGCCCATCTGCTTCGCGGCCGAGGCGCGGGCCGTGTACCACGCCATCGATGCCAAGCCCAAGGGGCGCCCCGCGGCGGCGCTCAGGCGCGTGCGCAACATTGCGGAGAACCCGCAGGTGGCCCTGCTGGTGGATCACTATGAGGAGGACTGGCGGCGGCTCTGGTTCGTGCTGGTCCGCGGCCGCGCGCGCCTGCTCCGGCGCGGCACCGCGCGGGCGCGCGGGTTGCGGCTCCTGCGCCGCAAGTACGCCCAGTACCGGCGCGGCCTGCTCCCGGAGGATGCGCTGGTGATCGCCATCCGCCCCGAGTCGGTATCCACCTGGGGACTAGGCCTATGACCGCCGTCACGCCTCACGCCTCACGCCTCACGCCTTACGCCTCGGCAGAGGTGGGGCGGTGAGCGCGGCCCTCGGCCCCATCCTGCGGCGCGCCGCGGCGGGCGCGGGGGTGACGCCGGAGGAGGGGAGCCGCCTCATCCGCATCCCGGCCGAGGGGCTGCCGGACCTGCTGGGCGCCGCCGCCGCCCTGCGGGATCGGGGCAGGGGCCGCACCATCACCTATTCGCGCAAGGTCTTCATCCCCCTCACCAATTACTGCCGGGACTACTGCAGGTACTGCACGTACCGCAAGGACCCCGGCGACCCCGAGGGGTGGTTCCTCACCCCGGAGGAGGTGCTGCGCGTGGCGCGCGCCGGGGCGCGCCTGGGCTGCAAAGAGGCCCTCTTCAGCCTGGGGGACAAGCCCGAGGCGGCGTTCCCCGAGGTGCGGGCCACGTTGCGGCGCCTGGGCTACCACACCACGCTGAAGTACCTGGCCGCCGTCAGCGCCCTGGTGGCGCGGGAGACGCCCCTCTTCCCCCACGCCAACCCGGGGCTCATGGGCCGCGCGGATCTGGCGCGGCTCAAGGCGTCCAACGTGAGCGTGGGGCTCATGCTGGAGAGCGCCAGCGAGCGCCTGCTGCGTCCCGGCGGCGCGCACGACGGCGCGCCGGACAAGGTGCCGAGCCTGCGCCTGAAGACGATGGAGGCGGCCGGCCACCTGCGCCTCCCCTTCACCACCGGCATCCTCATCGGCATCGGCGAGACCCTCGAGGAGCGCGTGGAGGCGCTGGCGGCCATCCGGGCGCTTCACGGACGATACGGACACGTCCAGGAGGTCATCGTGCAGAACTTCCGGGCCAAGCCGGGGATCCCCATGCGGGACGCCCCGGAGCCCACGGCGGCGGACATGGCGCGCACCATCGCCGTGGCGCGGCTCCTGCTGGGCCCGGCCATGAACATCCAGGCCCCCCCCAACCTCACCCCGGCGGAGTACCGCGTGTACCTGCACGCCGGGATCAACGACTGGGGCGGCGTCTCGCCCCTGACCATCGACTACATCAACCCGGAGGCGCCCTGGCCGAAGCTCACGGAGCTGGCCGCCGTGACCGAGGGCGAGGGCTTCCGCCTGCGGGAGCGCTTGGCCCTCTACCCGGAGTTCATCGCCCGGGAGGGCTTCCTCGCCGCGGGGCTGGCCGAGAAGGTGCGGGCCGCCGTGGATGCCGATGGGTACCCGCGCACCGAATCGACGGAGCCTGCGGCCGTGCACGCCCTCGCGCCGGCGGGCGTGGGGGCGGCCGGCCCGAGGATCTGGAATGCCCCGTCGCCGAACTCACGTTGTGTTTCGGAATTACCTTGACATGTTGCAGGGCCTTCAAGAACCGCACGCCCCCTCAGGGCACATGCCTTGATTTAGATCCCCCCTTTGAAAAAGGGGGGGAGGGGGGATTTCGATTGCAGTGTGGATTGCTCCGCGCCACGGGCAAGACTGGTCGTCGACGTGGATGGCGCACAGGCCCTGAGGGGCCAGCACGCCCTGCAAGACCGAGGTCGTGACCGGTACTTGGTCTTCAAAATCCCCCCTGGCCCCCCTTTGCTAAAGGGGGGATAAGAAAAACAAGGAGAATGGTTGTGGCCACAAAAACGATGGACGTGGTGTTGAGCGATGCGCCGGTGGGGCGCCAGCTCGCCGAGGCGCCGCCGGCGCTGCGGCGCATCCTGGGCCGCGCCCTGGACGGGCATCAGGTGACGCGGGACGAGGCCCTGGCCCTGGCCCACGCCGAGGACGGGCCGGAGCTGCGCGCGCTGGCGGCCACGGCGGATGCGCTCCGGCGCCAGGCCGTGGGCGACCGAGTCACGTACGTGGTGAACCGGAACATCAACTTCACCAACATCTGCGTGGTCGGCTGCAGCTTCTGCGGGTTCAGCCGCGGCGCCGGCGCGCCGGACGCCTGGAACCTGAGCCTGGACCAGATCGTGACCAAGGCCCGGGAGGCCTGGGATCGGGGTGCCACCGAGGTGTGCATCCAGGGCGGCCTGCCGCCCGGGATGGACGGATACCACTACCGGGACATCCTGGCGGCGATCAAGCGCGAACTGCCCCACCTGCACATCCACGCCTTCTCCCCCATGGAGATCGACTACGGGGTCCGGCTCACCAACATGCCCCTGGGCGAGTACCTGCTGACGCTCAAGGAGGCCGGGCTGGGCAGCATGCCGGGCACGGCGGCCGAGATCCTGGACGACGAGGTGCGCCAGGTCCTGAGCCCCCGGAAGCTCAGCGTGGGCCGCTGGGTCGAGATCGTCCGCGCGGCCCACGCCGCGGGCATCCCCACCACGTCCACCATCATGTACGGCCACATGGAGGAACTGCACCACTGGGTGGACCACATGCTGCTGCTGCGGGACATCCAGCGGGACACGCGGGGGATCACCGAGTTCGTGCCGCTCGGGTTCATCCACGACAAGACGCGCCTGTACAAGTCCGGGAAGGCCCGCGCCGGCCACAAGACCAGCGAGGACATCAAGATGCACGCCCTGGCCCGCGTGGTGTTCCACGGCTCCATCCCCAACATCCAGGTCTCCTGGGTGAAGCTGGGCTTCCGGGTCTCCCAGTTGTGCCTCCGGGCCGGGGCCAACGACTACAGCGGCACCCTGATGGAGGAGAGCATCTCGCGCCTGGCCGGGGCCAGCTACGGCGAATTCGTGGAGCCGCAGGAGTTCCGCGCGCTGATCCGGCAGATCGGGCGCGTGCCGGCCGAGCGCGACACGGCCTACACGAAGTTCACCGTGTTCGAGCGGCCCACTCCGGACGAGGCCCTGCCGCCCCCGCAGGAGGCGTGCCTGGACCGAAAGCTGAACTTCGCCGTCGCGCCCCCGCCCTACACCGGCTCCGGGTACTAGCGACGGGGCCCAACGGCGTTCGGCAGTTCGACTGTTCGGCCGTTCGGGATCCTCGAGAAACGTTCGGAGGTACAGCCAAACCGCCGAACGGTCGAACGCCTTTCGGGAGAGCGAAGCGACAGTGGAAACGATTGCCGTGATCGGCGGGACGGGGGGGCAGGGCTTCGGGCTGGCGGCCCGCTGGGCCAGGGCGGGGTATCCGGTGATCGTCGGGTCGCGCGCGAAGGAGCGGGCGGAGGCGGCCGCCCAGAAGGCGCGGGAGGCCCTGGGCGGCGGAGCGCGCGTGCAGGGGCTGGAGAACCGGGCCGCCACGGAGGCCGCGAACATCGTGGTGCTCACGGTGCCCTTCGAGGCCCAGGTGGACATCCTGAAGGGCATCAAGGACGCCCTCACGCCCGAGAAGCTGTTCGTGGACGTCACGGTGCCCCTGGCCGCCTCCGTGGGCGGGCGGGCCACGCGCACGCTGGGCGTGTGGCAGGGCTCGGCCGCCGCGCAGGCGGCGGAGATGGTGCCCAAGGGCGTGCCGGTGGTGGCGGCCTTCCAGACGGTGGCCGCCGATGCCCTCCAGGACCTGGGGCACCCGCTGGATTCGGACGTCCTCGTGTGCGGGGACGACAAAGCGGCCAAGCAGCGCTTCCGGCCCCTGGTGGAGGCGGTGCCCGGCGCCCGCTTCGTGGACGGGGGCCCGCTGGAGACCTCCCGCATCCTGGAGCAGGTGACGGCCCTGCTCATCGGCATCAACATCCGCTACAAGGTCCACGGCGCCGGCATCCGCATCACCGGCCTCCCCTCCTAAACACGGTTCGGTGGTTCGGTCGTTCGGTAGTTCGGCCGTTCTCCGGTCCCCGCCGCCAAAGGAACCACCGAACCACCGAACCACCGAACTGCCGAACGCCTCTTGGCCTGTGAAACCGTGAAGCTGGTCGCTCTCGCAGGAGGCGTGGGCGCCTCCAAGCTGCTGCTGGGGCTCGCCAAGGTCCTGGACCCCGCCGAGCTGACCATCATCGCCAACACCGGCGACGACATCGAGCTGCACGGCCTGCACGTCTCGCCGGACCTGGACATCATCACCTACACCCTGGCCGGTGCCGTGGACGAGCGCCAGGGGTGGGGGATCGCCGGCGACAGCTTCCACACGCTGCAGGCCCTGGGGCGCTACGGGCGCGAGACGTGGTTCAACCTGGGCGACCGGGACCTGGCCACGCACCTGCACCGCACGGCGCTGCTGCGGGCCGGGCGCAGCCTGGCCGAGGCGGCGGAGGCGATCCGGCGCGCCTGGGGCGTGGCCGCGCGCATCCTGCCCGCCACCAACGACCGCGTGGAGAGCCGCGTGGTCACCGACGGCGGGACGGTCCACTTCCAGGAGTACCTGGTGCGGGATCGGGGCGCGGGGGCGGTGCGCGGCATCGTGCTGGCCGGCCTCGAGGGGGCGCGACCGGCGCCGGGCGTGCTGGAGGCCATCGCCGACGCCGACGGCATCGTGGTGTGCCCCAGCAACCCGATCATCAGCATCGGGCCCATCCTGGGCGTGCCGGGCGTGCGGGAGGCGGTGCGCGCGGCACGGGCGCCGGCCCTGGCCGTGAGCCCCGTGGTGGCCGGCGCCTCGCTGAAGGGGCCCACCGACAAGATGCTGGCCGGCCTGGGCCACGACGTTTCGGCCCTGGGCGTGGGCCGCCTCTACGCCGACATCCTGGACGGGTTCATCCTGGATCGGCAGGACGCCGCCCACCGCCCCGCCATCGAGGCCGTGGGGCCGCGCGCCTGGACGGCCCAAACCGTGATGCAGACCCTCGAGGACAAGATCGCCCTCGCCAACGTCGTCCTGTCGGCCCTCGAGGAACTGCGCGGCTAGCATCGCAGGGCGTCGTCCAACGTCTCACGTCCAACGTCCAACGTCTAGACGGGGAAAGATCGGGCCTTATGCGCGAACCCGGCGACGGGTCCAGCCGCGTTGGACGTTGGACCTTGGACGTGGGACGGCGGGGTGATCCGAGGGCCGTCCAACGTCCCACGTCCGGCGTCCAACGTCTGGACGGGATGGGCCTGGGCCCTGCGCGCGAACCCGGCGACGCGTCAACCCACGTTGGACGTTGGACCTTGGACGTGGGACGGCGGACGATGGGGGTCAGAGGTGGCCGTACCGGAGGACGAGTTGCGGCACCGGGTGTCGCACATGCGCCAGGAACGGGAGCA
>Ga0187780_10003390_pt1 | contig 12027 bp, 9 predicted proteins | sample 1015_Q2_SP10_20__FD_132429 | JGI IMG/M metagenome (GOLD analysis project Ga0187780, IMG submission 132429) | Tropical peat soil microbial communities from peatlands in Department of Meta, Colombia - 1015_Q2_SP10_20_MG | ecosystem: Environmental > Terrestrial > Soil > Wetlands > Peat | place...
ATGATTTCGCTTAACCACACCCGGTAGGGATCGCGCGATTGCTGCCACGGAAGGTCGTGCCGCCCGTGGGCGCGGTGCCAGCGGATCAGTGCCCGCGCAAAGCGCGCGGGCGCCTCGCGACTCAGGTCTGCACCCCGAGTTCCCCGGCTGCTCCGTCCGGAGCTGCGGCCTCGGGGTCGGCGGCGGCTTCCGCGACGAAGTCCGCCGCGGCCGCCGGCAGGGACTCGTGCGAGGCCTCGAGAAGCGTGGCCGCGAGATCACGCGCAGGCAGGGCCACTTCGACGGGCGCAACCGCTGCGTGCGCGGTCAACGCGCCCCCATCGGGGCCTGGCTGGCAGATCCGGTCGGCGTGGCGCTTGAGTTCGGCGAGTTGTCCTTGCGCTTGCTGCAGCGCGTCCTCCAACTGGCCGATGCGCTCGTCGAGCGAGCCTTGTGCATCGCGAATGCGCGAGACCGAATCGGTGCGCTTTCGCAGCTGCTGGCGCTGCTCGCGCACCTGCATCTCCAGCGGCGGCAGCAGGGACCGCACCCAGGCTTCGGCATCGCGCTCGGCGGCGGCGAAAATGGAGCGTGATTTGAGCACGACGCTGTCGAAGAAGCGCTCGATGAGCGACCATTTGTCGCGCGTGAGCAAGGCGATCGTACCGAAATGGTTGCGGTAGGCGACCTCGAGGCGATCGACGTCCGCGATGTAGGTGTCGAGCGAGAAACTCATCGGTGGAGGCAGGCTCCAGCCGACTTGCTCGGCGAAGAGCCGTTGCACACCCACAATCATGCGCTCGATTTCCGCCAGGCAGGCGTTGGCCTGCCGCAGCAGCTTGCGCAGCTGCTCGAAGTAGTCCCGTGTCACCCCCGCAAATTGCGGCGACAGGCGCGCCTTGCGCAGACTCTCGCGCGTGGCCAGCACGCAGGTGCGCAGGGCGTCGAGGCGCACTTTGCCGTAGGCCTCGTCGGCCAGTCGCGCCAGTACCGAGCGCGTGGCAAAGAGCTTGCGCACGTTCTCCTCGAATTCCTTTTGCTCGCCTTGCGCCCGCAACAGCATGCGCTCGATCGAGCTTTGGTTCTTCCCCTGCAGGGCGCGCAGTTCGTAGAGCTGCTCCACCAGGCTGCGCTCGCGCGCGGTCAGTGTCTGGCGCACCTCGATGATTACGCGCTCCACGGCGGCGATGGTCTGCTTGCGCACCAGCTCGCGCTTGGCCGGCACGAGCAGTTCGACCAGCGCCGATTCGAGCTTCGGCAGACGGCTGTGCTCGAGCAACTGTGCGTCGTGCGTGACCTTCGCCACCAGTCCCTTTTGCGCGGACACCGGAAAGACGCGTGCCGCGTCTATGTGCAGCGTTTCGGCCACGCTGCCGACCTGTCGTTGGACCTCGGCGTCGATCTCTTCCGTGCTCTTGAGCTGATCCCACAGGCCATCGATCTTGTTCAAGACGGCGATGTGATTGCTCTGGTCCGATTCGCTGCCGATGATGTGCCGCCACACCCCCAGATCGCTTCGCGTAACTCCGGTATCGGCCGCCAACACGAACAAGACGGCGTGCGCGCTGGGCACGAGCGAAAGCGTCAATTCGGGCTCGGTGCCGATGGCATTGAGTCCGGGCGTGTCCAGGATCACCAGGCCGCTTTGCAGCAGCGGGTGCGGAAAATTGATGACCGCGTGGCGCCAGCGCGAGATCTCAATCATGCCGTTGGCGTCAACGGCGACCGCCTGGTCGGCGTCGGAGGGGTCGTACAGGCCGTACATCCGGGCTTCGTCGGCGGACACGCGCACGGTCTCGGCCACGAGCTTGAAGGCCTCGAGCATGCCTTCGGTCGAATCGGTATTGAGCGGAAACACGCGCCACTCGATGGCGGAGCGCTTGAAGTCATTGGTGTTGCCGATGCGCGCACGCGTCTCGATCGGAAGGGCCCGAATGCACGGCGGCAGGGTCTCGTCGTACATGAGTTCCGTCGGGCACATGGTCGTGCGCCCCGCCGAAGACGGCAGGATGCGCCGCCCGTAATCGGCGAAGAAGATCGCGTTGATCAGTTCGGATTTGCCCCGGGAGAATTCGGCCACGAAGGCGATGACCAGCTTGTCGCCGGCCAGCCGGTCCTGTGCCAGATCCAGGCGACGCGACGCGTCGTTGTCGAGCAGCTGCCCCGCGTTGAGCCAGCGGCGCAGGCGATCGATCGAGGTGGCCAGCGCGTCTCGCCAGGCGCCAAGGTGCTGAAAACTGGAGACAAGTTCGGACATGGAATCGCGTTCCAACCCGGCTCGCGCCCGCACCCGACGCGGGCATGGACGGCCGATGCCACACTAGCACAGCCGATCCACGCCCCAAGCCCAAGCAAACCGGCCCGTATCGGGGCTAATTGGGCCAATCAAAGTCGTTGACAGCGCGCGCAGAAGTAGGTCGCGCGCTGGCCCTGGAGCAGGCGCCGAATGGGCGCACCGCAGCGCGGGCAGGCCAGGCCCTCGCGACCGTACGCCTGGGCGATCTCGATGTACCGGCCGCTCACCCCATCGGTGCCGGTGAAGTCGCGCAGCGTCGAGCCGCCAAGATCGATGGCCTGCGCCAGGACGCGACGGATCGCCGCGGCCAGGCGCGCGTAGCGCAGGCGACCGATCCGGCCCGCCGGTGTCTGCGGATGGATGCGCGCCTCGTACAGGCTTTCGGTCGCGTAGATGTTGCCCACGCCCACGACGATCTTGCCGCCGAGCAGCAAGGGCTTGATTGCGCTGCGGCGCCCCCGTGTCGCATCAAAAAGCCACTGCCCGTTAAAGCGCGGGTCGAAGGGCTCGATGCCCAGCCCCGCCAGCAAGCGGTGACGCAGGACATCGCCCCCGGCGTGCGCGTGCCAAAGCAGCGCGCCAAAGCGGCGCGGGTCATTGAGCCGTACGACGGCGCCGTCGCAGTGCAGTTCCACATGGTCGTGGCGCTCGCGTGCCGGCGCGCGGCCGGCCTCGTGCACGCGCCACGAGCCCGACATGCCCAAGTGGGAAATCAGCACCCCGTTGTCCAGGCGCCACAGCAGATACTTGCCGCGGCGCGAGACGTGTTCGATGCGCTGGCCGCTCAGGGTGCGCGCCAGCGAACTCGGAATGCGCCAGCGCAGCTGCCGATTGAAAACACGCACAGCATCCAGCCGCCGCCCGTCCAGGCGCTGGGCCAGCGCGCGCGCGGTGACCTCGACTTCGGGCAATTCGGGCATGCAATGGATCGGCGCAGACGCTGGCTCAGGATTTGGGGCGGCGCGCAACGGTCAGGCGCCAGGAGGATAATATGGGACGTTGCCACTGTACGCCGTTGGGCGCTTCTCCGATGTCATTGACTGCTGGCGCATCCGCAAGCCTCCGCCGCGTAGCCCTTGCCCTTTGCGCCTTTGCATTGGGCGGCGCGACGACCGCCTGCTCCAGTCCGCCGGCCCGGGTGCAGTCCCAGTCCCAGCCCGCAGCGCTCAGCGTCTCGACAGCCGAAACGGCGTCGCACCCGGTGCCGGCCGAAGCGCCGCCCGATGTGGAGCTCTCGAGCGATCTGCTCTTTAGCCTGATGTACGCGGAGATCGCCGTGCAGCGGGGCGAGCCGGGGGAGGCCTATGCCGCGTTGATGGCCGTCGCGCGCCAGACGCGCGATCCGCGCATCGCGCGTCGCGCAACGGAAGTGGCCATCGGCGCGCGCGCGCTGCCCCAGGCCCTGGAGGCCGCGGCGTTGTGGCGCTCCCTTGCCCCTGCCGACGAGGAGGCCGATCAATCGTACGCGTCGCTGCTCGTGGCCAATGGTCAGTACAGCACGGCACGGCCGCTGCTGGAGCGGCAGGTTGCGACCGCGGCCAATCCCATGGAGATCCTCGATCGCCTGCAGCGGGTCCTGGCCCATGCCCCCGAACAGGCCAAAGGTTTTGCGCTGCTGCAATCCATCGCGCAGAAATATCTCAAGTCCCCCGACACCGCCTTTGACGCGAACCTGATCCTCGCCCGGGGCGCGCGTGCCGCAGGAGACGACGGCGCGGCGGTGGCCTATGCGCGTACGGCGCTCGCGGTGCGGCCCGACTCCGAACTGGCTGTCATCACGGTCGTGCAACTGCTCGTCGAAGGCCAGCCCCGGACGGCACAGGAGGCGGCGGCCACGGCCGAAAAGCCCAGCAATGTGGCGGCTCGCGTCGAGGCGATGGCCGTCCTTTCGAAGTTTCTCGAGGCGCATCCGGGGGCGGCCGAGGTTCGCCTGGTCTATGCGCGGCTTCTCGTGGGCGAAGGGCACCTGGAGGAGGCGCGTCAGCAGTTCGAGGAGCTGCTGCGCCAGACGCCGAAAAATCTGGACTCGCTCTTCGCGCTGGGGGTCTTGGCGCTGGAGGCCGAGCGCTATGGCGAGGCGCGCGGGTATTTCGAGCGGTATCTCGATGCGCTGGGCCCCTCCTCGGATCGCGACCTGGACCTCGTCTACATGAACATGGCTCGCGTCGCCGAGGGCGAGCGCCACTACCAGGAGGCGCTCGATTGGCTGCAAAAGGTGCATGGCCCCGATCAGATCGAGGCGGCACGCGAACGCCAGGCGTTTGTCCTTGGCCGAATGAACCGCGTCGACGAAGGCATGCAGATGCTGCGGGAGTTGCCCGCCGATACCCCCGAGGAGCGCACGCAGCGCATTCTTGCGCAGGGCCAGTTGCTGCGCGACGCGCATCGCTATGAGCAATCGTTTCGGCTGCTCGATGACGCCCTGAAGGCAAACCCGGACGACACGGGCTTGCTCTACGAGTCGGCGATGAGTGCGGAGCGGCTCGACCGGATCGATCTCATGGAAGAGCGGCTGCGCCACTTGCTGCAGTTGCGACCCGACTACGCGCACGCCTACAACGCCCTGGGGTACTCGCTGGCCGATCGCAACATTCGCCTGCAGGAGGCCTACCAGCTCATAAACCATGCGTTGACGCTCGCCCCCGACGACGGCTACATCGTTGACTCGATGGGCTGGGTGCAATACCGCATGGGCAACCTGACGGCGGCGCGCGAGACGCTCACGCGCGCGTTTCAGCTCAAGGCCGACCCGGACGTAGCCGCGCACCTGGGCGAGGTTCTGTGGGCCACGGGCGACCATTCCGGGGCGCGGCAACTCCTGCTCGAGGCGCAACGGCGCGATGGCGAGAGCGACACGCTGCGAGATACGCTGCAACGCTTGAAGATCCAGCCCTAGGGACCCGGCACGATGGCTAGGCCTGCGACCGGGACGGGCTCGCGATCGCGTGGGGCGCCGTCGGCTCGCGTGTGGGCCTTCGCGACGGCCGCCGCGGTGACGCTGCTGCTCGTTGCGTGCACGAGCCTGCCGCCGCCGCCGTCGACGGCCGAGCGCAGCTATGCGGGGCGCTTTTCTCTTGCGGTGACCCGCGTGCAGGCGGGCAACGGGGAACAACGCAGCGCCTGGAGCGGGCGCTTTGCACTGGCCGTCGGACCACAGTCGATGACGCTCGATCTGCTCTCGCCGCTGGGGGCGACCATCGCGCGCTTTGAAACCGACGAGCGCGAAGCACGCTTGCTCGTGCCGGCCGACGGGGGCATGCGCATCGCACGCGGTGCCGACGCGCAAACGCTTGCCGAGCAAGTCCTCGGTTGGTCCCTGCCCATCGAGGGCATGGCCGATTGGGTAGAGGGACGGCCATCGAACGGCCGACCGTTCCAGCGGTTGGCCGCTGACGAGGGCGCAGAGCGCTTCGAGCAAGACGGCTGGTCGGTCACGATCGAGCGGCGCACCGATAGCAAAGCGGGCCGTCGGCTGCAGATGGAGCGGCCGGCGCGCGACGGTATGCCCTCGGTTGCGCTGCGCGTCGTACTCGACGCCCCGGCGTCGTGAGACCTCCGCGCCAGCTGCTCGGGCTGCCGGCGCCGGCAAAGGTGAACTGGTTCTTGCACGTGCTGGGGAGGCGCGCCGACGGCTACCACGAACTGCAATCGGTGTTTGCTCCGATCGGATTGTGGGACACGCTCGATTTTGCGCTGCGCGACGATGGCCAGATCGTGCGCGAAGGCGACCTCACGGGCGCGCCCGACGCGGATCTGGCGGTGCGCGCGGCGCGCGCGCTGCAAAACCACGAGGCGGCCGCGCGCGCGCCTTGCCCGGGCGTGACCATCGGCGTGCACAAGCGCATTCCCGTGGGCGCGGGTCTGGGCGGCGGCTCCTCGGATGCGGCCACGACGCTCATTGCGCTGAACCGGCTCTGGGGGTTGGGACTTCGCCGCGAGGCGCTCGTGGAGGTGGGCGGTGCACTGGGTGCGGACGTGCCGTTTTTTCTGGGCGACGGCCCGGCGTTTGTCGAGGGCGCCGGCGAGCGCTGCACCCCCATCCGATTGCCGCGCGCGGCCTACGTCGTGGTATTTCCCCAAGTGCATGTTTCGACAGCGGAAATCTTCGCCGACCCGAAATTGACACGCAACACCAAACGCACGACAATTGCAGGCTTTTCTGCGGCGGTTTCAGGGATGGATTCGGGGCTGTTTGGAGCCAATGACCTGGAGCCCGTCGTGCGTTCGCGGTTTGCGGCCGTCGATGAGGCGCTGCGGCTGCTCGAGCCGCTGGCGCCCGCGCGCATGAGTGGATCCGGATCGGCGGTGTTTTGCGTGCTGCCCGAGGAGAAGCAGGCGCGCCGAGTGTTCGAGGCTTCGCGAGCGCGGATGCCGGAGGGCTGGTCGACCTGGCTGGCGCCTGGGCTTGACGAGTTGCCGCTGGCGGATTGGTTGCGAGGCGACAGGTAGGGCGGCGTTGGGAGTGCAAAAACGCGGGTCTGACGGTGCAAAAGACCCGCAGCCGTGCGGTTTGAGGTGTCACGTGCTGGGGAGTCGCCAAGCTGGTTAAGGCAGCGGATTTTGATTCCGCCATTCGAGGGTTCGAATCCTTCCTCCCCAGCCAAAGCTTCGGGCGCGCGAAAAACGCGCTGCGTGCATGGCTCCGGAGGTGCGCGCGACGGCTCACGCGTCGCGGGGGCCGGCCCTTTGCAAGGTCCGTGGGCGGTTGGTCTAGGGTGATTTAGATGTCGGCATTGGTGCCTGACAACCTGATGGTGTTCTCGGGGAATGCCAACCCGCGGCTGGCCCATGCGGTTGTCCAGCACTTGAGCATTCCGCTGGGGCGCGCCATGGTATCGCGCTTCTCCGACGGCGAGATCATGGCCGAGATCAACGAGAACGTGCGCGGCAAGGACGTTTTCGTGCTGCAACCGACCTGCGCGCCGACCAACGACAACCTCATGGAGTTGGTGATCATGGTCGACGCGCTCAAACGCGCCTCGGCCGGACGCATCACCGCGGCAATTCCGTACTTCGGCTACGCGCGGCAGGATCGGCGACCGCGTTCGGCGCGAGTGGCAATCAGCGCCAAAGTCGTGGCCAACATGCTGCAGGCCGCGGGCGTAAACCGCCTGCTCGTGATGGACCTGCACGCCGACCAGATCCAGGGCTTTTTCGATATTCCCGTGGACAATATTTACGCCAGTCCGATCTTGCTGGGCGATCTGTGGAAGCACAACTATCGCAACCTCGTGGTGGTCTCGCCCGACATCGGCGGCGTGGTGCGCGCGCGGGCTCTGGCCAAACGCATGGACGCGGACCTGGCGATCATCGACAAGCGCCGGCCGCGTGCCAATGTGGCCGAGGTCATGAACATCATCGGGGAAGTCGAGGGCCGCACCTGCGTGATCATGGACGACATGATCGACACGGCCAACACGCTGTGCCAGGCCGGTGCCGCGCTGCGCGACTCCGGAGCGGCGCGTGTGATCGCCTATTGCACGCACCCGGTTCTGTCCGGGCGCGCGGTCGATCGCATCATGGAATCGGTCCTCGACGAGGTCGTCGTCACGGACACGATTCCGCTCAGTGCGCAGGCCGTGGCCTGTCCCAAGATCCGGCAGCTGTCGTGCGCGGCGCTGCTCGGTGAGACGATCTCGCGCATTGCGCGCGGAGATTCGGTGAGTTCCCTGTTCATCGAATAGGCCTCGCCGGTGGCGGCGGGCAAGGGGGTGCCTCGTGCGGTTGGTCGCGACCACCGGGGCGCAGGAGAGCAAGACGCTCAAAGGCAATCGGGCCATCCGCGGCGAGGTGCCGCGGCCCACATAACGCAACGTTGGAGTCAGCAATGAAGGTCATCGCCAATAAACGAAGCGCGCAAGGCACTGGTGCGAGCCGCCGCCTGCGCCACCTGGGCAAGGTCCCGGGAATACTGTACGGTGCGGGAGCCGAGCCGGTGAACATCGAGGTCGATCACAACCCGCTGTTTCACGCACTGCGCCGCGAGAAGTTTCACGCGTCAATCCTCGACTTGGATCTGGACGGGAGCAGCCAGCGGGTGCTGCTGCGCGACTTCCAGATGCACCCCTACCGCTCCTTGGTGCTGCACGTGGACTTTCAGCGTGTCGCCGAAGACCAGCCGGTCCATATACGCGTGCCGCTGCACTTTGTGGGCGCGGAAAACTCCCCCGCGGTGAAGCTCTCGGCGGCGATCATCGGTCACGTGCTCTCGGAGGTGGAGATCTCTTGTCTGCCGCGTGACCTGCCCGAGTTCGTCGAGGTCGATCTGTCGGGCTTGACGGCGCAGCAGACGGTGCACGTCTCGGATCTGAAGCTGCCGCAGGGCGTATCGCTTGCGCGCCGTGGCAAGGACGATCCGGTCGTCGCGACCGCGTCGCTGCCGAGCGTGCAGGCGGAGGAGGCCGCACCGGTGGTCGAAGCCGCCGCTCCTGCGGCCGGGGCGCCTGCCGGGGCCGCGGCCCCTGCCAAGGCGGCGGCTGCGCCCGCGGCGGCCGCCGGCAAAGCCGCGCCCGCGCCCAAGGCGCCCGCGGCACCGGCGCCGGCTGCCAAGGCTCCTGCCGCCAAGGCGGCTCCTGCGGCGAAGAAAAAATAGGCGAAACGGGCGGATCGTTTCGCTGCGAGCGGGCGCGATTGCGGCCTTTGGGCCGCCGCGCCTCGCAACGCGAGCCGGCAGCGACCAGGAACAACCCCACTCGTGGCTGCATCCAACGCCGAGTCCCAGGGCATTCGACTGATTGTCGGCCTGGGCAACGTGGGCGCCCAGTACGCGCGCAGCCGCCACAACGCCGGTTTCTGGTTCGTCGACCACGTCGCATCGGTACTGGGCGCGCAGTTTCGTGCGGAACGCAAGTTCTCGGGGGAACTCGCGCGCGTCGCAATCGGAGGGGGCGATGTGTGGCTGCTCAAGCCAGCGACCTTCATGAACCTCTCCGGCCAAGCCGTGGTCGCCGCCGCCTTGTACTATCGGCTGTTGCCCGATCAGATTTTGGTCGCACACGATGAACTCGACCTGGCCCCGGGCGACGTGCGCCTCAAAAGGGGCGGAGGTGTGGCGGGGCACAATGGCTTGAAAGACGTGCGTGCTCGGCTGTCGAGCGCCGAGTTCTGGCGGCTGCGCATCGGCATCGGGCACCCGCGAAACTGGCAGCTGCACCAGGACGTTGCGGACTACGTCTTGCATGCTCCTCCGCGCGAGCAGCAAGACGCCATCGAGGCGGCGATCGACCGGGCCCGAACGATTCTCGATCTGACCGCCGCAGGTCGCCTCGACCTGGCAACCATGCAATTGCGCACGGCGGCGGCAAAGGCCGCCGCGGCCCAACGCGCGCCGATGAATCCGTGAACCCGCCCGAATCGCCGCCCGTGCACGAAAAGCCGGCGCACGATGCGCCCGCGGATGCGCTTCGCCCCGATGGCGACCAGCCCGCGACTCCGGCAAGAGCCCCTGGCTCAGGTGCAGGCCTGCTGCGCGACCTCGGCACGAACCTCGGTGCGGGACTGCGCCTCGCCCTGCTGCGGCCCTGCGAGACTTCCGCACTGCGCGGCACGACCCGGCAACTGCTCGCGCTTTTCGTGCTGCAGCTTGCGCTCTCCGCGGCCTATGACGTGCTCTCGATTGGCTGGTCGGGCGGGCGCCTGGACGCGCTCGCCCTGCCGGCAGCGAGCTTCTGGGCGCTGCCGCTCCTGCTCTCGGCCGGTGTGGTTGCAACCATGCGCTGGGAGCCCGCCCTGTTCGTCTTGCTCGCCACGGCCGGCTTCTCCCTGGCCTGCTGGCAGGCGCTCGCGGCCGGCGCGTTGGCGTGGAGTGCCGACCATTGGGCACCGATTGATCGCAACTATCCGCTGCTTTCGTGGCTGCCACCAGCCTGGATGGCCCTGGCCTACGGTCTGTGCGCCGTGCGGATGCGCACGGGCGTCATGCCGCGCCGTCGTAGCGCGATCTTCGTGCTTTGCAGCGCGCTCGTGCTCCTGCCGCAACTGGCCGTGGACCCGAACGCGCGGCTCTGGAGCGCAGAATCCGACTCCCAGGGCGAGGCAAGCAGCGGCCCGGATGCGCCGCAGTCAGAGCAAACCTTGTACAGTCAGATTGGCCTGCTCGACGATGCACTCGACGCCGTCGCCCCGGGGCAAGCGGGCGTCACCGAACTGTTCACGATCAGTTTCGGCGGCGACGGCTCGCAGGACGTTTTCTTGCGCGAGGCCGTAGGCGCCGACTCGGTGATGGCCGAAGTATTTGACAGCGGCGCGCACAGCGTCGTGCTGGCCAACAGCCAGGCGCACCCGCAGGAGCAGCCTTTCGCGACCGTGAGTTCCTTGCAGCGCGCGCTGGCCACCGTCGCCGACCGCATGAACGGCGATGAGGACGTGCTGGCGCTCTTTCTGACTTCGCACGCAACGCCCGATCACCACCTCGTCGTGTCGCTGCCGCCCTACGAATTCGAGGACCTCACCCCCGAGCGACTGCGCGAATTGCTCGACGAAGCGGGCATTCGCTACCGCGTCGTCATCATCTCGGCGTGTTACGCGGGCGCGTTCATCGGGCCGCTGGCCACCCGCGACACGATGGTGATTACCGCCTCGGGTGTGGACAACACGTCGTTTGGCTGCCGCACCGACGCGCAGTGGACCGATTTCGGGCGCGCGTATTTCGCCGAAGCTCTGATGCAGGCCGCCTCGTTCGAAGGCGCATTTCGGATCGCGACCCGGCGCATCGCGGAGCGCGAAGCCAGGGAGGGCCTGGCACCCTCCGCACCGCAGATCTTTGTCGGCGAGGGAATCCGGGAGCACCTTCTGCGCCTGGAGACCCGCCGCGGAGGGCGCATCTTGTTCGCGACGCGGTCGCGCAACGGGCGTTTTCAGTAAAAAGCAAGGGACGCGTCGATGGCGGTCAAATGCGGAATTGTCGGATTGCCCAACGTCGGCAAATCGACGCTTTTTAACGCCCTCACCAAAGCCGGGATTGCCGCGGAGAACTATCCGTTTTGCACTATTGAGCCCAACATAGGCATCGTCGAGGTCCCCGACCCGCGCCTGCAGGCCTTAGCTCAGATCGTCGAGCCGCAGCGGGTGCTGCCGGCCACCGTGGAGTTCGTCGACATTGCCGGTCTCGTCGCCGGGGCGAGCAAGGGCGAGGGCCTGGGCAATCAGTTCCTCGCCAACATCCGCGAGTGCGATGCCATCGCGCACATCGTGCGGTGTTTCGAGGACCCCAACGTCGTGCATGTCGCAGGTCGGGTCGATCCGGTAGCCGATATCGACGTCATCGACACCGAACTGGCCCTGGCCGATCTGCAGACGGTGGATAAGCAGATGAACCGCTACGCCAAGGTGGCCAAGACCGGTGCGGCGGGAGAAGAAAAAAAAGAGGCCCAGCGATTGGTCGCGGCTCTGCAGAAGATCTTGCCGGCGCTCGACGGCGCGCAACCGGCGCGCAGCGTCGAGCTCTACCCCGAGGAGCGGGCCGTGCTGCGCCCGCTGTTTTTGCTCACCATGAAGCCAACGATGTACGTTGCCAACGTGGAGGAACACGGCTTCGAGAACAATCCGCTGCTGGAGGCGGTGCGCGCGCGCGCGGCCCGCGAGGGTGCGCCGGTCGTCGCGGTTTGCGCCCGCACCGAGGCCGAAATTGCCGACCTGTCGGATGAAGACAAGCGCGTGTTCCTGGAGGATATGGGCATGCAGGAGCCGGGTCTGAATCGCGTCATCCGCGCCGCCTATTCGCTGCTGGGCCTGCAGACCTACTTCACGGCGGG
>Ga0187780_10003391_pt1 | contig 12023 bp, 7 predicted proteins | sample 1015_Q2_SP10_20__FD_132429 | JGI IMG/M metagenome (GOLD analysis project Ga0187780, IMG submission 132429) | Tropical peat soil microbial communities from peatlands in Department of Meta, Colombia - 1015_Q2_SP10_20_MG | ecosystem: Environmental > Terrestrial > Soil > Wetlands > Peat | place...
AATGATCCCGAGGTGCTCCAGCGCTGCGTGCCGGGCTGCGAGAGCATGACCTCAAGTGGCGCGCAGTCCTATGAGCTCACGCTCACGGCCGCGGTCGGTCCGGTGAAGGCACGCTTCAAGAGCAGGCTCACGCTCGCCGACGTGCAGCCTCCGGTGCGCTACCGGCTGGTGTTCGAGGGCCAGAGCGGTCCGGCCGGCTTCGTGCGCGGCGAGGCGGCGGTGCAGCTTGAGGAGGTCTCGGCCCGCGAGACGCGCATGAGCTATGCGGCACAGGCGACGATCGGCGGCAAGCTCGCGCAGGTCGGTGCGCGGCTGATCGATGCCGGTGCGGCCGCCACGGCCGAGAAGTTCTTTGCAGCCTTCGCCGCTGAGCTCGCCGCGCGCGAGTCGCCGGCCGCCGCCTCCGCCACGGCGCGGGCTGCCCCGCGGCCCGGCTTCTGGCGCTGGCTCGCCGCGGTGCTGCGCCACCTCTTCGCACGCCGTTCGTGAGCGCCGCGCGCGATCCCTCGAGCTGGCTCGAACTCGCCGCCGGCACTGATCCGCGGCGGACGCTCGTACGCACACCCGAGGGACGGCGACTCGACTACGGGACGGCCCGCGAGCAATGCGCGCGTCTTGCGTCCGCGCTGCTGCGGTGTGGGGCCATCCCCGGCGATCGCGTCGCGTTGCGCGTCGAGAAGTCCCCGGAGGCCGTGCTCGTCTATCTGGCCTGTCTTAGGATCGGTGCCGTCTTCGTGCCCCTGAACCCCGCGAGCACGCCGCACGAGCTCGAGTATCTGCTCGGCGACTCGGGCCCGCGCATCGTGATCGTGGGTCCCGGGGAGCGCGCGGCCCTCGCGCCGCTCGCGCAGCGCGCCGGTGTCGCGCGCCTGGAGACGCTCGCGGTCGGCGGGGAAGGCTCGCTCAACGAGCTCGCAGACTCTGCGGGACGCGATGGGCCGCCCCGAGCCATGGACGCTGCTGCGCCGGCGGCGATCCTCTACACCTCCGGCACCACGGGCCGCTCCAAGGGCGCAATCCTCACGCGCGGCAACCTCGCATCCAATGCAGCGGCGCTGGTCGAGGCCTGGCGCTTCACCGGGGAGGACGTGCTGCTGCACGTGCTGCCGCTGTCGCACGTGCACGGCCTGTTCGCCGCCATCAACACCGTGCTCGCATCCGCCTCGGGCATGCTGCTGCTGCCGAGGTTCGAGGTCGCGGCGGTACTCAGCCACCTCGCCGAGGTGAGCGTGTTCATGGGCGTGCCGACCTACTACACGCGGCTCCTCAAGGAGCGTGCGCTCGATCGTCGCCTCACCGAGCGCGTGCGGCTGTTCGTGTCGGGATCCGCGCCGCTGCTGGCCCAGACTCACGAGGAATTCCGGGCGCGCACCGGCCAGGCGATCCTCGAGCGCTTCGGCATGACCGAGACCCTGATGAACACCTCGAATCCCTACGACGGTCCGCGCGTGCCCGGCTCAGTGGGCCCGCCGCTGCCCGGAGTCGCGGTGCGCGTGACGGACCGGGAGAGCGGTGCCGTGCTGCGCGCGCCGGATGCGATCGGCACGCTGGAGATCTCGGGGCCCAATGTATTCGCCGGCTACTGGCGCGATGCGGCGAAGACCCGCGACAGCTTCACGGCCGACGGCTGGTTCAAGACGGGCGATCTCGGGCGCATCGATGAGCGCGGCTATGTGTACATCGTCGGCCGCGTCAAGGATCTCATCATCAGTGGCGGCTACAACGTCTATCCCAAGGAAGTCGAGGCGGAGCTGGATGCGCTTGCGGGTATCGCCGAGAGCGCCGTGTTCGGGGTGCCGCACGCCGACTATGGTGAAGGTGTCACCGCCGCAGTGGTGCTCGAGGCGGGGGCGGGGGTCACGGAAGCCGACATCCTCGCGCTCCTGCGGGCGCAGCTGGCGGGCTACAAGCTCCCGAAGCGCATCCTCATCGTCCCCGAGCTGCCGCGCAATGCGCTCGGCAAGGTGCAGAAGAACATCCTGCGTTCGACCTACGCCGCGCTCTACGCAGGCTAGGTCCGCGGCGGCCCGCTCGCGACCAGAAAGCCCTCCGGGCTTAAGCGCGCCGGATGGGGGATCTGCTTCCAGATCCCGAGGCTCCTCGCGGTCCACGCGGCCGACTCGAGCCGCGCCTGCGCGGGCGCGGCGCCGCTGCCTGTGTCGCGGGCCACGGCGCCGAGTCCGGCATAGGCGTCGGCCAGCACGTACAGCGCCGGGACGTTGCGGTTCGCCGGGGCGCTGATGGGCGTGAGCAGCGCGAGTGCGCGCTCAAAGGCGCGGCGCGCCTCCTGCGCCTGTCCCGCAGACCGCAGCGCACCGCCGAGCTTCACGAAGCCGGTGGCGAGGTCGCAGACGAGCGGTGCGTCGAGCCGTCGCGTCGCGAGCAGCTCGGCCGAAGCCGTTGACTTGCGGAAGCTGTCGAGCGCCGGCTGCAGCTTTCCCTGCGCGGCGTACGCCTCACCGAGCCAGATGTAGAGCGCTCCCGGGCCGTTCGGCGCATCCTCGGCGAGTCGCCCAGCGACGCTCATGGCATCGAAGACCGGGGCGATCCTCGTCAGACCCACGATCGCCTCGGCGTAATGCCGGGTCAGCACCTGCAGCCGGGCCTGGCGGTACTGGTTGGAGGCGACATCGAGGCGCAGCATCGCGTTCTGCGGGTCCGAGCGCGCCATGGGCGCAAGGCGCGCCGCGGCGTCGCGATAGTCGGCCGAGGCACCGGCCAGGTCGCCGTCGATGACCCGCACATCGCCGCGCTTCTCCTCGACGATGGCCACCTCACGCGCGCGGTTGAACACATCACGTCCGTCGGTCGCGCTGCGATAGTAGGCGAGCGATTCCTCGAGCTCCCGCCGCGCCTCATCGCGTGCCCCGAGGCGCGACAGCGCCGTGCCGATGATCGCCGTGGCGATGCCGAGGGTGCGCCGGATGCCCGGGTAGTCGGGGTCGGTGCGCAGGATATCCAGCCGCAGCCGCCAGTACTCGCGATAGCCCTCGAGCGCCCCGGCGAGATCCCCCGCCGCATCGCGCATCAGTCCCAGGTCCTGGTACTCGATCGAGCGCTCGCTTCTGACCTTCGGATTGCGCGGATCGATCCTGAACATGCGGGCGCTGATCTCGAGTGCGCTGGCGAGATGCTGCGCGCCGCTCGGTTCGGCCAGGCTCGAGTAGGCGATGATCCGGTGCATCATCGCGACGTTCAGCTGGTCGATCACGTTGCCGGGGTTCACCCGGGCGACGGCGGTGAACAGCTCGAGCGCCTTGCGATCGCTCGCGAGACTCGCCTGCTCGTCACCGAGGTTCGACTCGGAAGGGTTGCCCTGCACGACTGCGAGTCGCTGGAACGCCCAGCCGAGCTCACGCTGCATCGGCGGGTTGTCGGCGGCGTCGCGGGCCGCGTTGTCGAGATAGCGCACCGCGCGATCGAGCAGCAGCCGGCGGGCCGGCGTCGCGCCGGGGAGCCCCGCGATGGCATCGTGAATGTCGAAGATCAGCGCATCGGAGAACTGCCGCACATCATCGAGGCGCTTCTGCGCCCGCGCGCGCTCGGTATCGGCCACCCGTGCCTGCTGCTCGGCGAGGCGCGCTTCGCGCACGATCGCGGTCACCGCGGTGATGGCGATGAGACTGAAGAGCACGGCTGCCGCCACGGCGCCGCGGTGTCGGGTCGCAAACTTGCGCGCGCGGTAGCGCCAGGAGTCCTTGGCGGCGGTCACGGGCAGTCCGGCCAGATGCCTGCGGATATCCGCGGCGAGCTCCTCGACGAGTCCGTAGCGCTGCTCGGGCTCCTTGCGCAGGGCCTTGAGGACGATGTTGTCGAGGTCGCCGTGCAGGCGGCGGCGCAGCTTCTCGGGGCTGCTGGCACGGCAGCGGGCGATGCCGGCCGGATCGGCCGCGGCTTGCGCAGCGTGACTCGGCAGGACGTACAGCGCCACACTGGGGCGCAGCGGCTCGTCACTCAGGATCGAGCGTGCGAACTCGTGCGCGGGGCGAGCGAGCGCAGAGAAGGGGGTGTGACCGCACAGGAGCTTGTAGAGCACGACGCCGAGCGAGTACACGTCGGTCGCGGTCGAGATCGGATCGCCGCGCACTTGCTCGGGGCTTGCGTACTCCGGGGTCATCGGGTTCAGCACCGTCGCTTCGGGGAGCGCGGCTCCCGCGAGTATCTTCGCGATGCCGAAGTCGAGGAGCTTCGGTGAGCCGTCGTCGGTCACGAGGAGATTGCTCGGCTTGATGTCGCGATGCACGACGAGGTGGCGGTGTGCGTACTGGACCGCCGCGCAGACCTCGAGGAACAGCTCAAGACGCGCGCTCACATCGAGGAGCCTGCGGTCGCAGTACTCGTCGATGCGCGTGCCCTGCACCAGCTCCATGGCGAGGTAGGGAGTACCGTCCTCGGCCGTGCCGCCATCGAGCAACCGCGCGATGTTGGGATGGTCGAGATCGGCGAGGATCTGCCGTTCGGTCTTGAACCGCTGCAGCACGAAGCCCGTGTCGTAGCCGCCGCGCACGAGCTTGATGGCGACCTCCTTGACGAACTGCGCGTCCGCGCGCCGCGCGCGATACACCTCGCCCATGCCGCCCGTGCCGAGGCGCGCCACGAGCTCATACGCACCGATTCGTCGGCCTTCCCAGGGATGTTCCGCGATCCCCAGATCCTCGAGCGGCACGTACTCGGCCGCCGCGCGGTCGAGGGCCGAGGCCGGCGCACGATGGGTGCGCATCAGCGAGATGACTTCCGACTGTAGCTGCAGGTCGCCGCGGCAGACCTCATCGAGATAGCTGCGCTGGGCGGGCTCCTCGAGGGTGCTCGCGTGCCAGAAGATCTCCTTGACCTGCTGCCAGCGCTCCGGCGTCAAAGCGCCTCTCCAGCGTCGAGCTCGCGCTGCAGCCACGCCCGGGCGATCGCCCACTCGCGCTTGACCGTCGCGGCCGAGATGCCGATGACCTCGGCGGTGTCCTTGATGCTCAGGCCGCCGAAGAAGCGCAGCTCGACCAGGCGCGCCTGTTGCGGATCGAGCGCCCCCAGGCGCCGCAGCGCGGCATCGATCGCACACAAGTCGACGCTCGCCGCCTCAGTGGACGCGGATGCGGACGGATGCTCGAGGTGCGGCGGGCCCTCCTCGGAGTCCTTCAGCACCTCATCGAGGCTGAGCCGCTCGCGCTGCTCGCCGCGCTTCAGTGCGAGGCGGCGCCGCGCGTGATCGACGAGGATGCGCCGCATCATCTGCGAGGCGATGCCGTAGAAGTGGGCGCGACTCTTCCAGGTGACCTGGCGCTGGTCGACGAGCCGCAGGAAGGCCTCGTGCACGAGCGCGGTGCGCTGCAGCGTGTGATCGCCACGCTCACGCCGCAGGTGGCGGGTGGCGATGGTGCGCAGCTCCTCGTACACGAGCGGCAGGAGCGATCTCAGGGCGGCCGGGTCGCCGTCGCTCCACTTCAGCAACAGCCGCGTCACGCCTTCGGATTGAATGTCGTCGGTTCCCATGGCAAGCGTGCCAGGCGCGTTCCGACAGCGCGGGCCCCTCTGCCCCACTGCATCCCCCGCGCGCTCTTGTAAGTTCCGTGTAAGACTGTCACGCCTTGCGGAACAGCTCAAGAAAGCCCCGGCGGACATAATGCACCGATAAACAAACCAATGATTTATCAGGGGTTATCGTCCCAGTGAGCCTTCTTCTTTCCGGTTTGCGCGCTCCTTGAATGGGGATCCCGCAAACATCGGTAACAAGACGCAACAAGTGGGGACACGCATGGAGACTCGCGAACGGGCGCTGCCGGAGCTGCCTCTGCCGGCCGTGGGCTGGCTTCTCGGCTCAGGGACTCCGCGACTGAGCGGGATTGGCGCGGGGGCTGCCACATGAGTCGCATCCGCAGCACGTGGCTCACGCTCGCCCTGGCCGGCTTCGCCCTGCGCGCGCACGCGACCGTCATCGACTATCAGCTCGTGCCGCTCGGGGGCAACAGCTATCAGTACATCTACACCGTGCAGAATGACGGCTCGCTCGGCGCGGGCACCCCCATCAGCGAGTTCGATCTGCTGTTCGACCCGACGCTCTACGATGAGAGCTCGCTCGCGCTCGCGAGCCCGGCCTCGATCTCCGGCAACTGGAGCGAGATCTTCCTCGCCTCAGGCCTCAGCGTTCCAGCCGCCTACGATGCGCTCGCGACCAGCGCCGGCATCGGCGTCGGCTCCGGCGTCACCGGCTTCGCGGTGGATTTCACCTGGCTGGGCCCAGGCACACCGGGCGCACAGCCCTACGAAATCTACGATCCGAACAGCTTTGTGCTGCTGGAGCAGGGGACCACAGTCGCCGTCTCGGCGGTGCCGATTCCTGCGGCACTGTGGCTTCTGGCATCCGGGATCGCCGCGCTGCTCGCGATGTCGCGCACACGTGCGTGGCCGCTGGCACGTGAGGGTGCACTTCGCGGTCGCGAGCGATGAAGCTGCGGGCCGCTCCGTTCCTCGTGACCCGGCTGTCTTAAGAGGAGACGCATCCGCATGCAAGTGTTCAATCGCCGCCTGCCGCGCACTCCCGAGCTCCTGGCCCGCGCTGCGCGGTTGGCGCTCGCGCCGGCGCGCCGGCCGAAAATCTCCGCACCTTCACTGCTGCTGGCCCTGCTCGCGGCCCTGGTGAGTCCACCTGCGGCTCAGGCCGCGGTGTCCGGGTCCACGCCCGTTGCGATCGGCAACTACTCCCTCGTATCCAGTACCCGCCTCAGCCGCACCCTTTACGAGTACACCTACACGGCGGATGCCAGCAATTGGGGCACGGACGATGCCGCGATCAGCGCGACGCTCGCCAGCACCGCCAGCAATGTGACGGTCGTTCAGGGTGCGCTCGACTTTGGCAGCGTGCCGGTGGGGGCGACCCAGACGAGCAGCGGCACCTTCGTCATCCGCGTCGATCGCACTCAGTCCTTCGATGAGTCCTCGCTGCTATGGACGGTGACGGCCAATGCGCTGCCACCGAGCACCTACGAGCTGATCGATGCCGCCGTCGCGGCCGGCACGATCGATGCTGAGACCGGCTTGCTCTACAAGGTGTACTACGAGTTCGGTGACTCGCGGCTGCCCGCGCAGTATCTCGGCCGGAATGACGGCCGGAACGAATCGAGCGGTGCCGTCGAGGCGAAATCCACCTACTCCACGCTCTCGGCGCAGACTCAGGCGCTCGTGCTGCCGTTCCTCGCGCCACCGACCGACCCGCAGAGCTGGTATCAACAACGACTGGCGCTCGTCTCGGGCCAGGCCGCTGGCGCGTCGGCCGCGCGCTCGCAGACGCGCCTGGCCGGACGCCGCGCCGGTGCCCGCACGGCTGCTGTCGCTGCGGTCGCGACCGCGCCCAGCGCCTGCTCCGGGCCGGATCCGTTCAACCTGACCGATGCGATCCTCACGCAGAACGGCAAGGTCTGCGTGCATTACTGGCTCTCGAATACCTACGGATCGGCGGCCGGGCTTTCGGATCTGGAACTGGGCGTCGAAGCGCAGGCAATGGCGAACGAGATCGACGCAACCATCTGGCCGAAGCTGACCGGTCTGTTCGGCAATCCGCCAGTCGGTGCGGACGGGCTGCTGCACATTTACGTGCAGTCCGCGACGTCCTTCTACCTGGAGGCCAACACTCTCGGCCTGACGATTGAGTCGAGCGAGGGGCCGAGCTGCGGCCCGCAAACCGTCCCGTCGATCTACATTCAACACGGGCTGCCAAACTGGCCCGGCGTGCTAGCCCATGAGATCACGCACGCGATCCTGGATCGGACCCTGACCGCGGATGGCTGTACGGGCTCAAACTACTTCTGGCTCCACGAAGCCACCGCCACCTGGGCTATGCACTACGTGTACCCGCCCAAGAACACGGGCGGCGAGCAGGACTATGCTCGCAGGTTCCTGAACTTCCCGGAGCTGCCGCTCGAGACCTTCAATAACCTGCACCAGTACGGCGCTTACCTGCTGGACCTGTACATGACGCAGGGGGATTCCACCTCCACCCCGAACACCAATACCAACAAGGTGCCGCAGGTGTGGGAGGCGTACACGAGCCTCGATGCGCTGCAGGCGATTGATTCCGTAATCGGCGGCCTGGATCAGAAGTGGCCCGAGTTCGCGCTCTACAATTGGAACCGCCAGCAGCAAGGCTGCGGCGGCGCGCCCTACGCCTACTATGCGAAATGGGACTGTCTGAACACGATGGTGCGGGAGAGCACCGGCGCCTCACCGACGGTCGTCGATCTGAAGGGTGCCGTTGCGGGGGTGTATCCACTACCGCACCTAATCAAGCACCTGAGCGCGAAGTACTGGCACTTCGACTTGACGCAGGACAGCACGATTCGTCGGGTACGCCTGGTGCAGCCGTATTCGCAGAACAATCCCTCGGGCTTCGTCAAGGTGCAAGCCATCGTGAAGCTGCATTCCGGAGGCTGGCAGTCCGCGGTCGACTGGACCGGGTTCGCGCAGAAGACGCTCTGTCGCGACAAGGCTCAGGAGAACGTCGATGAGCTCGTGATCGTCATCAGCCATTCGAACTTCGAGGATCCGTCCGCACAGGTGAGCGACACCGGCGCTAACGGTGCGATTGCCACCAAGCTGCAGGTCTCAGCCCTCGGCTGCTCCAATTGGTCGGGAACGGCGAACCTCGCCTACCAGCACAGCGGCTTTGAGAATGTGGTCGAGACCGCGGCGGCGACGAATGTGACCTGGACATTCGACTACGAGGACTGGACCGACACTCAGGACACGCAGGATTTCAAGCTGACCGCCGGCAGCGTTAAGTGGACGCACACCGGCAACATTCCGAGCCTGGGCTGCAGCGGCACCTCCTCAGGTACCTTCCCGGCCACAGGAGCCGGAACCTCCTCGAGTCTGAATCTGGGTCTGAAGGTCTCGCCGCTGTACGACGCGAGTGGCGATGCAGCCGCGACCAGCTTCGGCGGACCAGTGACCGAGCCCGATCCCTACACCTGCACGGGCCCGGTCGGCAGCTTCCAACCTGTCACCCAGGGGCTCTACGCCGATTGGCTCGAGACCTCCGATGGTACGCACTTCCCGGTGATCTACCGCTCGAGCGGTGGTACGCCCGGTGCGCTTGACGACAGTTACACACAGACGGTTCCGGCCAACGGCGACACGTACACCTGGACGTGGACCTTCAAGAAGAACGGCTTCTTCGCGTATCAGTGAGCGCAAGCTGCCGCGGCTGCCCCCGGAGCTTGAGGTTCCGGGGCGCACCCGGGCTGCTCTCGTTACCCACCCGCGCTACCCGCGATCGCGGTGCTCGTGAAAACCGCGGCGTCGCGACGCGCTATCATCGGGCGCGCGAGGTGGGCCATGGCGCGCTGCTCGAACATGCTGCTGGTTTGCGCTCTACTCACGGGGCCTGTGACCGCGCTGGCGCAGGGTCCGGCGCCGGCAGCTGCCGGGCCGGTGTGGCTGCGCTGCGGCGCGATCTGGGACGGACGCAGCGAGCAGAGCTCCGGTCCCGCCGTGATCGAGGTCCGCGGCGAGCGCATTGCCTCGGTCACGCCAGGCGGATCGGTCCCAACCGGAGCCAGGGCCACCGATCTCACGGGGCTCACCTGCCTGCCGGGGCTCATCGACACCCACACCCACGTGCTGCTGCAGGGTGACATCACGAGCGCCGATTACGACGCCCAGCTCCTCAAGCAATCGCCCGAGTACCGCACGATCCTCGCCACGGTAAACGCGCGTCGTGCACTCTCGCGGGGATTCACGACGATCCGGGACGTTGAGACCGAGGGCGCGGGCTACGCCGACGTCGATGTCAAGACGGCGATCGAGCGTGGCGTCATCCCCGGGCCGCGCATGCAGGTTGCCACGCGCGCCCTGGATGTCACCGGCGCCTATCCGCTGCTCGGCTACGCCCCGGCGCTCGTCATGCCGAAGGGCGTGCAGGAGGTGGACGGGGCCGACGGCGGACGCCGTGCAGTTCGCGAGCAGATCTCCCACGGCGCCGACTGGATCAAGGTGTACGCCGATCGCAGTTACAGCGTCGCGGCGAACGGCGTGCTCGATGACATCCCCACCTTCACGCTCGAGGAGCTCAAGGCGATCGTCGATGAGGCGCATCGGCAGCGCCACAAGGTGGCCTCGCACGCGATGGCGCTGCAAGGCGTGCACAACTCGGTGGAGGCGGGTGTCGACAGCATCGAGCACGGCAACTACATCGCGGATGAGGACCTGAAGGCCATGGTTCGCAGGGGCATCTACTACGTGCCCACCCTTTACGTCCTCGAGTATGTCGCGGCGGGACGCGCGCAGGCCGGCGCACCCGTGTGGCTGCAGATGCGCGCCATCCACGAGCAGACCTTCCGGCGGGCGCTCAAGGCCGGGGTGAAGATCGCCTTCGGCACCGACATCGGCGGCTTCGACTGGGACATCAATGCGGCGCGCGAGTTCGGCTGGATGGTCAAGTACGGGATGACACCGGAGCAGGCGCTGCGCTCGGCGACCGTGACGGCGGCGGAACTGCTCGGCTTGAGCGATCGGCTCGGTACGCTCGAGCCGGGCAAGCTGGCCGACATCATCGCCGTACCGGGGGACCCGCTCGCCGACGTGACCGTTCTCGAGCACGCGCGCTTCGTGATGAAGGGCGGGGTGAGCTACCCCGCGAGCGAGCCCTAGATTCCGAGCACGAGATAGACGCTGTAGCTCGCGACCAGCAGCACCAGTATCGCCGCCACGATCAGCTCCAGGCGCATCCTCTTCAGGGCATGCGCCGCCGGGTCATCGAGCAGCGATGCAATGCGCGCCGGACAGCCTGCCGAGCTGCGCGCTGCGCGCGCCGGTCATGGAGCCCGCCAGCGCGAGCATGAAGAGGTTGAATTTCTCGATCACGAATCCGAGCGCGATCACCGCGATGCCCGTGCGCACCCAGGCGAGAAAGGTCCGTTCGTTGGCGGCGTGGTCGCTGTATCCCTGGATCATGCTCCGCTCCCGGCTCACCGGCCGTCGTTGTTGAGGCAGCAACCGCGCGAGCGGCGCCATCTGCTCCGAGCAGTAGCTGCAATCACTCAAGAAGCCGTCGATGAGTATTGAAGGCGGCCGAGGAGCAGGACGAGTGCAAGGTGCGGGCCACGCATCGGCTCAGTACTCGAGGTGCATCCGTACTCCGTAGAAGCGCACCGGCCCGCGGTCGGTGTTGAAGCCCGGGTTCACGACGTACTGGAAGTCGGGGCTCAACTGGAGCCGCACGGCGGATCGGCCGAGGTTCCAGCCGAATCCGACCCGGTAGTAGGCCTCCAGGATCTGCTCGCGCCCGTAGTCGAGGCGCCCGTCATCGAGCAGGAAGCCCGCTCCGCCGGCTTGCAGGTACTGCCGATGCGGCCCCGCGAGGCCCTCGACCACGATGGCGATCCCGAGCCGGTCGTCACGGCGCTGCCAGTGTACGCCGCAGAGCTGCGCGCCGAGGCTCGCGAGCCGGTCGACCTCCGTGAACGCGAAGCTCTCGGTCTTGCCGTCGTTCCATCCCAGACGCGCGAACAGTCCCGTCTCGCCCTGATCGGCGAGCGGCTGCTCGAGATTGATGCCGAAGCCGCTCTTGTGCCGGCCATTGCGGTCGTCCGCCACGATGTCCGGAGGACCGCCGCGGTCAGCGGCAATCGCGAGCGCCTCGCGATAGTCACCCATCCGCGCCGTGTTGCGGAACAGGAGCAGCCGGATGATCGTGCCGGTCGCGGCCGGCGAGACCGTGAGCTCGAGGTTCTCACCGCGGGCGATGCTCAAGGAGCGCTCGAGCGGCTGGCCGTTCGCGAACAGCGGCATGCGATAGATGCCGTACTTCAGCGCCCAGCCGGGACTCACGTAGCCGAGCACGATGCCGTCGGTGTAGCCGCGGGTGTTGGCCGCGTAGTCCCAGGCCGTGTTATCCCACAGCGACCAGTTCATGAACTCGGTGCGGGTCGAGCCGGCGTAGCGGTTCTTGTCGAGATCATCCGGCACCGCGAGCCGGCCGATCTTGAGCTCGAGCCGCGTGGCCGCCTCGGTGCCGGGGAGCTGATCCTGGCCACGCT
>Ga0187780_10003392_pt1 | contig 12020 bp, 11 predicted proteins | sample 1015_Q2_SP10_20__FD_132429 | JGI IMG/M metagenome (GOLD analysis project Ga0187780, IMG submission 132429) | Tropical peat soil microbial communities from peatlands in Department of Meta, Colombia - 1015_Q2_SP10_20_MG | ecosystem: Environmental > Terrestrial > Soil > Wetlands > Peat | place...
CGCAACACTCGGATGACCGAGAGCCGACTCGCCTTGGGCCGCGGCAGCGGTCGCCATTTGCCCTGAGCACGGGAGGCCGCAGCGCGCGATGCTCCCGCGTGTTTGCGCCGGACCCTACGCTCAGCTCGAGGGCGGGCGGCCATCATGCGCCTCGATTTCCGGAAGTGGACGCTCTCGCAACCCGCCGGTGCGGGCTCGCCCTTTCGATCCTCACAGAGCGACCTCGCCGTATACATACGCGTAACTGCGTATGAGACCCGCCCCAGTCTTCGGCACGTCGAGCTGGCCCAGCGATGCTGCTCACGTTTCTCGGACACCGCGATGAGAAACTGCGTGACGGACGCGGGCTGCCGCGGAAAGCGGTGAGGCTGATGGCAATCCCCCGCTGCGCGCTGTGCAACCGCCACGGCCCGGGCAGCTCGAACGGCCGGCATCTGGCCGCCGATCAGGCCCGCGCATGCTGCACGGCCACCGCCCCGGCCCAGGCTCAGCGGTGCCGTCACCACCGCCCTTTCAATAGCTCAGCTCGGGCACCCGCTTTCGTACGATCCACTCGAGCGGCGTAATCAGCCCGGTACCCTTCGCGAGCAGTGCGCGCGTGCCCTCCGGACCCAGCGTCTTCGCGACCGGCGGCTCACCATCGAGCGGCGCGAAGGTTGCGTAGTACATGTTGAGCGTGATCAGTCCCCACTCTCCCCCGTGCGCGGACACCGTCACGTCGAGACCCGCGAAGGTGCCATTCTCCTTCGCCCTGCGCATGACCGGCATCATTTCCGCGCGGAAGAACTCCATGTAGGCCTGGCTCTTGCCGGGCATCGCGCGGTACTTGCTTGCGTACTGTATCGGCGCGTTACCGGGATCGATGAAGAACTCGTCGCGGCGATTCTCGATGGATCGATGCATCGATTGCGTGCACTCGGCGAGGCGCGCCCACAGGCGCGCGGCCGCAGAATCGCCGAGTGCGCGCGACAGCGGATCGGGCCCGTCAAACTCCTCGAAGCCCGCGAAGGATCGGACGCTCGTGAACTCGGGCGCATCGCCGAGTATCGTTTCGTACGTCGCCACGTGCGCGACGCCCGCCTTCCTGAGTGCCGGCAGCACGTCTTGCCTCTGCAGCATCAGCCATTGCGCGACGTGGTCCGGCTTGAGCGCGTAGCGCGTCACGAGCAGCCGCGTGGGCTCCGTGCCGGCCGCGGCCTGTGCCTGAAGTTCGCGCGCGCCGCAAAGCATCAGCACCACGAGTGCCGACGCCAGTACCAGGCGCACCCGGTTCATGGCTGCCTCCCACCTTGAGGTGCGGCTCCCGGCGCAGCCGCAGCCGGGGCTGCGGTGGCCGGTGAGCTGGGCGCGGGTAGCAGATCCCAGGCAACCTTGCGCCGCTTGATGCGCCACTCGCCCTCCTCGCGTACCCAAGTGTCAAGGTACAAACCAGATCCGCGAACGACGAACTCGTTTTCATCGTTCTGCGCAAGGAAGGTAAAGCGTGAACTTGCGCTCGCGATGTCGCCGCGAACCTTGACCTCCACGTTGCTGAGCAGGTCCGCGCTCGGGCGCACCGGCCTTCCGGCCGCTGCCTTCGCCATTCGCTCGCTGGCCGCCGCCATGCGATTGCGGATGTCATCGCGCCCGTGGCGCTCGCCCTCGTCCATCACCAGATCGGCATCGTGTGCGAACATGAGGATGTAGTGGTCCCAGTCGCGGCTGCGCAGCAGGGCCATGTAGTCCTGTAAGCGCCGCCGGATGTCGGACTCGTCTTGCAGTCGCCGCAGCCGTGCCTCGATCCCGAGCTTGCTGCCCGCGAAGGGGCTGGGCTTGCCGTTGAGCTTGAGCGTTCCGGCCAGCTGTGTCGCGGACTTTGCGACAGCATCGAACTCCACCGTGCCGGGATTACCGCGGAAGGTAACGCTGTAGCTCCAGTGCGCCTTAGGGCCGTTCACCGATCCGCTGAACGGCACAGCGACCGAGTCCGCCGAGCGAGGCTCGCACTCACCGTTCAATACCTCGCCCGACTGACGCAGCTCGCAGTCGACGATGATCGGTACCGCGCCCGCCTTGGAGTTGAACTGCCACTCGCCGGACAGATCGGCCGCGAGCACAGCCTGAGAAACGACCGCCGTTACGCTGGCAAGCAGGATCCCTTTCATCATCCCCCCTCCGGGCCGACCCGCGATCATCGACAGCGACTAGTCCTGCGGCTCAAGAGCAAGCGGTGCGCCGTTCAGACTGTTGACACTCCTGAAGGCACCGCCATGCGAGCCATCCTTGAGCGGCGACAACGTCAGGCTGATCTTGTCCCCCGGTTTGATGGTGCGCTTCGAGAAACCCCGTCGCGTCATGAAATTGACGCTGGTGCACTCGATGCTCCACTGGTCCTGGCCACCGGCCGCGTTCGGGACCATGACCTCGATCCAGACGTGCGGATTGGTCCATTGGACTTCCTTGACCACGCCTTCGATGGTGATCGGGCGGGTACTGTCGTACATGGCGAAGGAGTGATGGGCGGATGCGTAATGCGGCACCGACGCACCACCGATGGCGAGCCCGAGCCCGATCCAGCGCACGCGCCATGAGCTGACAGAAAAGCTTCGCATGATTACTCCGGCTTCGCCCTCGACACGCCACTGCGCGTGTGGCCTTGCTCGTCGGTCTTGTTACGATTGTTCTCCTCGCAGACGTACTCGGAGATCTTCCATTTCGGTCGGGTGCGGTACAGGCGTGTGACCGTGAACGGCTCTGCGTAGGCCTTCGGATCCGTGAGTGTGATCTGATCCTCCAGCGTGGTCGCATCCTTGCGGCGCAGCCGCTCGGTGACGTGCAGAGCGTCACTGTGTGGCACACCGGAGAAGTCGAGCTGGGTGTCCCCGCGGATATTGACGGTCTCGATGACGAGCGTGTCCCCGTCCCAGTGTCCGTAGGAATCCCCATTGTAGGTCGCCGTGTCCTCGTCCGGATGAGCCGGGACCGCAACGCCGAGCGGAACGCGACGCACGGCGCTGTCATACTCGTAGAGAAAGAGCACCCGCCCCGGCGTCTGCACGATCTCGAAGGGATAGGGCACGATGAGCAGGTGCGGCAGTCCCGCGGGCAGGCAGTCGGCGGTCATGTCGTCCACCGCGACTCCCGCCTTGAACGCCTGAGTACGCCGCTCGTACAAAGCCTGGTACTCGCCTTGAAGCTTGGGCACCGTGCGGTCGGGCGCGAAGTACATGGCACCGGTGACCACCCACAGGCCTGAGATGTCCGGCTGCCCCGGATCCGCGTAGGTCGCGCTCACTACCGGCTTGACGGGCTGCGTTGCCGCTCGCGCGATAAGGGGCGACATGGCGAGGATGAACCCTGTCGCGACGAAGCCGAGCGGTCGCAAGAACCTCATGCCGATGTCCCCCTGGGGCGCGAGTCCAAGTGCTGGCGCGCAGTCCAGGCATTCTCACGCAAGTCGGCGCAACGCGCCAACTCGCCCGCCGCTGCGTCTCAAACGACGGCGTGGTCCCGGCAACCCGTGAGAGAGTCAACGGAGGTGCCGGCAGCTGGTACGATGGTAAGCATACGGGCGAGCGGTGGCTGAGGGATGGCGCAGACTCGATCCTCCGCAGCCGATGGTCGACACAACGCGTTGGGTAGCTGAAATGCCGGGACGATCCATTCTCATCATCGGTGGCGGAATCGCCGGTCTCACCTCGGCCATCGCATTGGGCCGACAGGCACGTACGCTGGATGTCATCGAGCGCGATCCGACTTGGTCCGTGTACGGAGTCGGCATCATCCAACAGGCGAACGTGATACGCGCCGCGGCGCAGCTCGGCATTCTCGATGACTACGTCTCCGCCGGGTTTCCCTTTGAGGGAGTCTCGATGTACGCGCCCGATGGGTCGCTCATTTCCGAGATCCCCGCACCGCGGCTCGCCGGAACGAACTACCCGGCGAATCTCGGAATTTCGCGGCCGGCGCTCCACAAGCTGCTGGGTGAGCATGCGAAGGGCGCGGGTGCACGCATTCGGCTGGGTGTGACGGCGCGGCACATCGTGGAGGAGGGTCCGCAGGTGAGCGTCGAGTTCAGCGACGGCGCAACAGGGCGCTACGATCTGGTGATCGGTGCAGACGGACTGTACTCGCAGACGCGCACCACGCTGTTCCCGGAGGCGGCGCCTCCGCGGTTCACCGGTCAGTCGGTGTGGCGCTATAACTTTCCGCGACCGCGCGAGATGAATTCCCTGCACGTCTACGCCGGCCGGGTGGGTGTCGGACTCGTTCCGATCTCCTCGGCGCTCATGTATATGTACGTTGTGACGGCCGAGCCGGGCAATCCGCGCATGCCGCGTGCCGGGCTCGCCGCAGCACTGCGTGCACGGCTCGCCGGACAGCCCCCCGCGATCGCCGCCCTCGTCGAGCAGATTACAGATGACAACGGCATCGTCTACAAGCCACTCGAGTGCGTGCTGTTGACGGGCGACTGGTACAAGGGGCGCGTCATTCTCATCGGCGATGCCGCGCATGCGACGACGCCGCACCTCGGCCAGGGCGCCGGGATGGCGTTCGAGGATTCCGTCGTGCTGGCCGAGGAACTCGCCCGACACGACGACGTTCAGGCCGCCTTCCGCGCCTTCCTCGCCCGGCGGCGCGACCGCTGCCGCTTCATCGTCGAGAACTCAGTGGCCGTCGGTGAATACCAGCTGGGTCTGCGCGCGAGCCTGGACTACGCGGCCATCACGCGGCGCATGTTCGAGGTTACGGCCGAGCCGCTCTAGAGCTGGCGCTCGCCGTATTCGTGCCAGGCCGATCAGGCTGGAGACTGCACCGGGCGTGATCGCAGGCTGACGATGAGTGCGACGACCGCCGCCACGAGCATCGCACCGCCCACCATCACTACCGCAGCCGCCCGTGTCCCGAGCGAGCGCTCGAGCGACACCACCACGAATGGATTGGCGAACATGCCGAAGAACTGGCAGGACTGGTACGCGCCGACTCCGAAGCCGCGGTGCGAGAAGGGCAGATCCCGCAGATTCCAGGACACAGCGGTCGGCAGCAGCAGCCCGGCGCCGACGCCGTTGACCATGGCCGCGGCCGTGAGCGCGCCGTAGCCCGTGGCCAGACCCATGCCGATGAACCCGAGTCCCGTCAGCGCGACGGCGAGCGCCAGCTGCCCCGCTACCGGCAAGCGTGGCCCGATCACCCAGCCGAAGCACAGTGTACCGGTGACGACGCCGAGGCTGTTGAGCCCGGCGGCGATCCCGATCGCGGCGGAAGAGTGCACCTCGAGTGCCTCGAACAAATACGCGAGATGCACCGGAACTATGAGAAACACGAGTCCCACGAAGAAGCCGACCAGGCAGATTCCCGCCAGCCGCCCGGGCCGGAACGGAACGTCGGTTGGATCGACGCTCGCGCGCGCCGCACCCGACTGTCCCGCCGGATGCGGCTCCCATAGGTAGCAGGCCATGAGCACTGCGAGCGGTACGCTGATCGCATAGACGGTGTAGGGAGCCCGCCAGCCGAGTTCCCCCATGGCGCCGCCCAAGACGTTGAGCACCAGCGCAGAGCCCGAGGCGACCGTCGTCTGCAGCACGATGTAGCGCTGACGGCGCGCCCCCTGGAAGTAGTCGCCGATCATCGTCGTGCTGATCGTCATCAGGAACGCTTCGGTGATCCCGAGCAGGAAGCGGCTCGCCGCGATCCCCTGCAGGGAGTGCAGCCACACCGGCGCGGTGCCGAACAGCGCATACAGCGACGTCGAGGTGACCAGCAGTCGCTTGCGCCCGAAGCGATCGGCGAGCTCGCCGGCCAGCACGCTCAACAGGGCCATCATCAGCATGGGGCTGGTCATCGTGAGCGGCACGATGTAGTCCGCGTGCGGGACCGAAGCGAAATAGGCCTGCATCTTCGGCAGACTCGGCCCCAGCACCGCGGTCGCGAGCGTCGTGAGTCCGCTGGTGACGAGGAGTATTGCGGCGTGGATCAGCCGCGGCTCGCGCGCAGGTCCCGCACCGTGCGCTGCATCGGTCTCACCCACCTCGCCCCCCTGCGCGCCCCACCGGGCTCGTCAAACGCCTGCCTAAAGCTACCACAGCGCTGCAACTGTGCACTCGCTGTTCGATCTCGCGGGCCGGCCATCACGGCCCTGCACGCTCAGCGCGGCGCGGTGCTCGCGCCGAACACGCGGAACATCGGGTGCGGTACGAACCTCACATGCGCGTCGAGCACGGCAGGCAGCCCACTCTCCACTGCCCGTTCCAGTGCCGGCGCAACCTGCTCGGCGCGGTCAATGCGTTCGCCGTGGCAGCCGAAGGCACGCGCGACGGCCGCGTAGTCGGTGCCCGAAAGTTCGGTGCCGAACTCGAAGCCGCGGCGCTGCTGAGCGGCGCGAATCACACCCCACGCTTCGTTGTTGTGGATGACCGTGATCACGTTGGCCCGATATCGCCGGGCCGTGTCGAGCTCCTGCAGCGTAAAGCCGAACGCCCCGTCGCCTGTGATGCAGTACGAGCGGCGGTCGGGAAATGCACGCGCCAGAGCGATCGCGGCCGGCAGCCCGAAGCCCAGATGGGCCATTCCCGGCTCATGGAAGCGGGTGCCCGGCTCGAGGGCGGCCGTGAACTCGTTGCTCCAGAAACTGGTGTGTCCGCCGTCGAAGGTGACGAAATCCCGCGGTCGCACGAACGCACCGACGGCCCGCGCCAGCACCGCTGGATGCATGACCGCCGACTCCTCCGTCGCCTCGCGCAGCAGCTGCTCGCTGTAGCTCGCGCGCTCACGGGCAAGAGATGCTGCCCAGACTCGATCGATCGTCGGGCGCCGCTCACCAAGTGTGCTGCGAATCGCCTCTAGCGCAGCGCGCGCATCCGCTTGCAGACCCAGCGTCAGCGGCGCGTTCTGGCCCAGCACCTGAGGATCGATGTCAATCTGAATGAGTGTTCGAGCGCCGCCGTCAGTCCACCGTGGGGGGCCGTCGATCCACATGAAGGAGGAGAACCGGCATCCCACCGCCAGGATAAGGTCTGCCTCACGCAGCGCCCGAACGACTGCCGTGCCGCCGATGAACCCGCCCTGGCCGATGAAGCTCGGATGATGGGTCGGGATCACACCGAGACCCATCTGGGTCGTCATCGCGGGGGCTGCGAGCTCCTCGACGAGACTCAAGAACGCCTGCGCGCCAGCGGCGCGGACCACCCCGCCTCCGGCCACCAGCAGCGGGCGCTTGGCACGCAGCAGACAGTCCGCAGCCGCCTGCAGCTCCCGCGCCGCAGGGACCGGCGTGCCGGCAGCACGGTAGCTCCCCGGCCGCGCCTCGACCTGCAGCCGCAGGTACTCGCACTGCGCCGCCAGCACGTCGGCGGGAATCTCGACATGCACCGGCCCCGGTCGTCCGCTCAGTGCGACGCGCAGCGCGCGGTGCAGAATCTCCGGAATGCGCGCGGGGTCGCGCACCGTCGCGCTCCACTTGACGATCGGGCCGAAGAGCTCCTGATTGTCGGTCGAGCTGAATGCTCCGCGCGCCGGGGCCATGATCTGCAGCGGGTTGCTCGAGGTGATCGCGAGCACGGCCAGACCGTTGGCGGATGCACCGCCGAGACCGCTGAGGAGGTTGAGCCCACCGGGACCCGTTTCTCCGAGACACACTGCCACTCGTCCGGATGCAGCAAAGATGCTGGTCGCCATGAACCCGGCCGCGGCCTCGTGACGCACGCCCGTATAGCGAAAAGCGCCGTCGCCGGCGAGGGCCTGAAACAGGGGTGACAGCTTGCCGCTTGCAAGGCCAAAGACCTCGCCAACCCCGGCGGTCTTCAAAACCCGCAGCAGCGCCTCGGCGCCGGTGAGCGTCAAGTGATCTCCGCTGCCGGCGCCAACGCTGCTCATGCGGACTCGACGAGTCGTTGTCGCAGGAATCTGAGCACCGGCCCGCTGAGCGATTCGTCGGCTGTGTTCACGGAATACACCTGCGTCAGATGATTGTGCCCCCGAATCACGTCGATGTCGCACTCGAAGCGGTGGTGAACCAGCAGGCGCGCAAACAGCTCGCCCGCCTGCACCTGCATCTGAACCGGGTCGAGCTCGGCAAAGGTGATGAGCAGCGGCACGGGTGGTGCATCGACCAGCTCCACCAGTGACATCGCGCGATAGGCCCCAAAGTCAGTGCCGAAATAGGCCTCGTTGCGGGGGTCGGGCGTGGCGATCGCAAACTGCCGCCGCGCCAGATGCTCCAGATACGCGTTGTAGACGCCGGAGATGAGGACACCGGCGCTTGCGGACAGTCCCTGCCGCGGCTGCAGGCGCCGCAACAGCAGCGCCGTTGCCACGTGCGCGGCCCCGGCCGACTCGCCCGCGAGACAGACGCGGCGGGCATCGCCGCCGAAGGCGGCAATCCGCGCGCGCACCCACTCGCACGCGGCCACTACGTCCTCGCCCCCGGCGGGCCAGCGGTGTGCGGGTGCCAGGCGGTAGTTGGCGAGTGCGACGAGAAAGCCCCGGCGCGCGAAACACAGCCCGATGTTCTCGCGCTGCGCTTTGTCGCCACGAATGAATCCACCGCCGTGGAAGAAGAGCAGCACGGGGAGCGGCCCGGCGCCGGGCACCCGATACACGTCCAAGCGATGCCGCGGATCCTCGCCGTAGGCGATATCACGCTCGACCTCGACGCCCGCTCGCACCTGAGCCTCGAGCAGTGGCACGTACAGCTCGCGCGCAAACTCCAGATCGAGCACTGCGCCGCGCGCGCGGATGCGTTGCGCGAACTCGGGCTCGACCTGCGGCGCTGTCAGTTCTGGCATCGGCCTGCTGTCATGTGTGCACGTTGCGGGCGACTGCGGCACTTAGTGCCGTGCCGGCGCCTTGTGAAAGCGGCCGTCCTTCATGATCGCGAGTAGATTGCGTGTGCTCTGCAGAAGCGTGATGTCCTGCGTGGGGTCGCCTCTGACCAGCAGCAGGTCCGCGAGGTAGCCAGGCCTGATCTGTCCGAGCTCGCCGCCCAAACCCATGAGCTCACCGCCGAGTCTCGTCGCCGCCGCGAGCGCCTCCGCGGGGGTGTACCCGAGGTACCGAACGAACAGCTCCAGATCGCGGGCGTTGCGGCCGTGGGGGTTGAACGGGAATCCGTAGTCTCCACCCGGTAGCACCCGCACGCCCCGCCGCCTGAGCTGCGGCACGAGCCGACGCTGGTGCTCGAGCACGACCTCGGCGTCGGCCTTCATGTGACTCATGTCGAAGTTGGGCGGGGCTTGCGCCTCGAGCGTCGCCTGCGCGATGCCGACCGTCGGTGCAACGAACAGGTGCTCCGCGTTCGCGGCGAGCAGCTCGACGGCCTCCGCGTCCGCGTAAGTGCAGTGATAGAGCACACGGAAGCCGCAGCGGACACCGAGTTTGACCGCCTGCGCCGCGTGCGCGTGGCCCGTCAGCCACACCGAGGACTGCCGCGCCTGTTCACCGGCCGCTCGCAACTCCTCTTCCGTGTAGAGCAACTGCTGCGAGGCCCCAGGCTTCAAGGCGCTTTCGCCCGAGATGAGGAACTTGACCGCCTTCGCGCCCAGGCGCGCGCATTCGCGCACGAAGGCGCTCACGGCCGCCGGGCCCCGACCGTGCTCGGTCTGGGCACCGACCGCCAGAGCATCGGCATCGCTCGGGGGCTCGCGCTCGATCGAGGATGGCACCAGGCGAGGGCCCGGCATGCCACCCGAATCGATGTGCTCCTTGAGCAGCACCTCCAGCCTCGGGCTGAGTGCGCCGCCGGAATACGCGCTCGTGAACCCATGATCCAGCAGAATTCGCGCATTGCGTGCCGCGGTCAGGGCGAGTTCCTCAGGCGGCTGGTGCATCACGGGCACGAACTTCTCGACGGAACTGGGCCAGGTGAGGTGAGCGTGAGCCTCGACGAGCCCGGGCATGAGCGTCGCGTGGTCGGCGTCGATCACCTCCGCACCAGCCGGCGGCTCGCGCTGCTCGGCGGCTCCGCGGACCGCTGCAATCCGATTGCCTTCGATGCAAACCTCCCCGCGAAACGGGGCAGCACCCGAACCATCGAAGATACGTGCATTGCGGATGATGATCATGCGGTTTACCGGCGCACGACGTTCTGCATCGCATCGAGACGGCCGGCCAGGAAGTGCGCGAGGTTCTGGCGCACGTAGGGGTAAGCCTGCTGCAGGTACACATCGCTCATCCCGCCGAGCAAGGGCGTGATGATGATGCGCTCCTCGGCCCACAGCGGATCATCCGCGGGCAGCGGCGTGCGGCGGAACACATCCAGGGCTGCACCGGCGATCCGGCCTTCGTGCAGGCACTCGAGCAGGGCTCCCTCGTCGAGCACGCCGCCGCGTGCCACGTTGATGAGGTAGGCGCCCGGCTTCATGGCCTTGAGCGCCGAGCGATTGACCAGATTCTCGGTCTCGGCGCTGAGCGGCACGATCAGCACCAGGAAGTCCGCGAGGGCTGCGGCCTGGTGCAGCTCGGCGCGACTGAAGATCCGGTCGAAGCCCGGCGGTTGGCGCTTCGAGCTCGACACCCCGCACACCTGCATGCCCAGGCTCTTGCAGATCGGCGCCAGCGCTTCGGAGATCGCGCCCACGCCCACGATCACGACCGTCTTGCCGCTGAGCAGCGGCTGCGGCCAGCGCTCCCAGCGTCGTGCACGCTGATTGGCGAGCATTCGCGGGAAGTTCCGTGCCAGGGCCAGCATGTCGAGCAGCACCAGCTCGGACATCTGCGGCCCGTGCATACCGCGCGTGGATGTGATGATGACCGAGGGCGGCAGCGAGGTAAGGCGCAGGATGGCATCAGTCCCGGTGGTGAGAGACTGGATCCAGCGCAGACGCGGTGCGCGTGCGATGAGTGCATCGTCGAACTGGAAGTGGTGCGCGATCAGCACCTCTGCATCACCCGCGTGCTCGAGCGCTGCCGCACGGTCATTGGTGCCGAAGATCTCAAGGCCCGGAAAGTCCGCCGCGGCGAGCTTGAGGAAGGTCTCCGCGTCGGCCTCCGGCGCACCGAGGTACACGACACGTGCCGGCATCAGTCGAGGGCTCGGCTCGCTGCAGCGGCGATCTCTGCGTCGTGTCCACCGCTCACGCCAACCGCGCCGATCGTGCGACCGTTGTGCACAACCGGGATGCCACCGGGCATCGACACGAAGTCGGGCATGGCCGTCAGTGCCGCCGCCATCTCCGCGGGAGGTGTCGCCGTCACGCGTCGCAGGCGCGCGGCGCCACGCGCCTTCTGCTGAGCGTAGGTCACCGAGTGAAGCGTCGCGGCGTCCATGCGGATGAAGGCTACGAGCTCACCATGCGTGTCGACCACGGCGATGACGTTCACGTCGGAGCTGAGATGCGCCGCGGCAGCACGGGCGGCTGCGATCACCTTCTCGGCCTGCGCCAGCGTGATCGGCGGACCGTAAGGCGGCGACATCTCATTAGTCCCCGGCACCGCCGCGGCGCTCCCGGGCGGCTGCGCGGCCACGGGCAGGAACGCCGTCAGCAGGACGGCGGTGGTTAAACTCAGAATCGACCGGACGATCGCTGCGCGCATGGTTGACCCCCTCGGCATGGCAGCTGCGCTGCCAGCAACCCTCAGTGGATAAAGCGATACCGGGCCTGGCGGCCCTGCCCCTCAACGCTCAGGTCGGCGAAAGGATTGCGGAGCGGATCGTGAACGGCCCGGTACAAGGTATACACCTGCGGCAGGAACACGCCCCAGTTGCCGATTTCCTGCACACAGTGCGCGGCCCAGACTTTGCCGTCCTCGACGGTCTCCTTCTTGCGGGTGCCGATGGCGGAGGACTTGCCGACAACGCCGTAATCGGTCTTCTGCCACTGATGGATCCGATACCCCATCGGATCGGGGTTCTTGAGACATTCCTCGCCCAGACCCAGGCCGGCGGCGACGATCACGTGCTCGTAGCGGATGTAGTCGCGGATCTCGGGCTTGATGTCCTCGAGATGCTCGAAGCGGATGTAGAGATTCTGGCGGCGACCGTCATTCCAGGTCTGGGGTGCGATATGAATGGCGCCGAGCGGGTCGCCGTCCTTCGGTGCGACCGC
>Ga0187780_10003393_pt1 | contig 12018 bp, 12 predicted proteins | sample 1015_Q2_SP10_20__FD_132429 | JGI IMG/M metagenome (GOLD analysis project Ga0187780, IMG submission 132429) | Tropical peat soil microbial communities from peatlands in Department of Meta, Colombia - 1015_Q2_SP10_20_MG | ecosystem: Environmental > Terrestrial > Soil > Wetlands > Peat | place...
ATAGGCATGCTGGGAGCATCTCGCCGACGATGGGTGGCACACCACGGGGCTGACCCTGAACCTCGCTTGCGCGCATGCCCTGAATCACGCTTCAGGGCATGCCCTGACCAGGGTCGGCAGGTAACAGATACTGGTCACATCTGTCGCGAACGGCATGAGGATGATCATCAGAAGCCAGGCCATATCAAAGGTCCGCAGCCGCGAATCGATCCGGTTGACGTACCGGAAGAGATCGTGATGATTGCCCCACCCTGCGGCGACCACGGCGAAGCTGATCAAGAACGACGCATAGTGACCGTCGTTCTGCCGGATCGAAGACCATAGTTCAGGTGCGGTGTCGCCTTCGGGGACCGGCAGATCGATAGCGAGCAATGTGATCGCGATGGCGACCACCGCATCGGAAAAGAAAATCAGCCGATCTGCCGCGCGCGATTCGTAGTCCGGCTGGTCATCTGGCACCAGCCGCGTCTCTCCCGCACAGCCGCCGCTCGCGTATCGATCCTGGACACTACAAGCTGATTCCGAGCAGGGCATCGACGGTGTCCCTGGCGAGCCGCGTTCCTGATATGTCGTCAGGCGTGATCCGGGTCGGCGCTTCGGCCAGGAGCCGGTCAGCCCAGCGATCGACCACGGCCAGCGCGCCGGGAGCATCCAGGTCGTCACGAAGGCGCGCCCGCACCCCGGCGAGGACCTGGTGAGCTCCGTCGGCCGGGCCGGCATCGGACGGCGCGGAGCCAGCGGCCGCGGGGGCGGCGGCGTCGACGCGGGCGAGCGCGGTACGCCAGCGGGCCAGCCGGGCGTGCGCCTCGGCCAGGACGGTATCGGTCCACTCCCAGTCGGACCGGTAGTGGTGCGCCAGCAGCGCCATCCGCACCGCCATGGGGTCGACGCCATCGGCCAGGAGCCTGTTCACGAACACCAGGTTGCCGAGCGACTTCGACATCTTCTCGCCGCGGTAGCTGACCATCCCGGCGTGGATGTACACCCGCGCGAAGGGGGTGCTGCTGCCGTCTCGGGGGGGACGACCACCCCCAGACCCCCCCCGCTCACGGGGGGGCTCCCCGCCCCCCCGTACCCCCGGGGCCCCGGCAAACGCGACCCGGGCGTGGGACGCGCTCATCTCGTGATGCGGGAAGACCAGGTCTGAGCCGCCCGCCTGGACGTCGAAGGTGGCACCCAGGTACTCGGTGGCGATCGCGGCGCACTCGACGTGCCAGCCGGGCCTGCCGCGCCCGAACCGCGAATCCCAGGTCGGCTCGCCGGGGCGTTCCGCGCGCCACACCAGGCTGTCCAGCGGGTCCTTCTTACCCGGCCGACCTGGATCACCGCCGCGCTGCGCGGCGAGTTCGGCCATCTCGGCCGGGTCGAGGCCGGAGGGCGTGCCCGGTCCGGACAGGGCGCCGAACGCAGGGTCGGCCGACTTCGCGAAGTACACGTCCTCGTCCACGTCGTACAGCGCACCGCGGTCCGCCATCCGGGCGCTGAACCGCTCGATGACCGGCAGCGCTTCGGTGGCCCCGATCAGGTGCGTCGGCGGCAGGATGCGCAGGGCTTGCATGTCGGAGCGGTACCGCTGGATTTCGCGGGCGGCCAGCCCACGCCAGTCCTCGCCGTCCCGCCTGGCCCGCTCCAGCAGCGGATCATCAACATCCGTCACGTTTTGCACGTAGACAACGGTGAACCGGGTCGGCTCCGCACCCGGAGACGACTGGGGCCCTCGGGCGTGGTGTTCCGGAAGTTCCGGGGCTGCGTCGAGCCAGGCGCGCACGAGCAGGTCCCAGGCGGTGAAGGTGGCGGCGTGGCCGATGTGCGTCGCGTCATAAGGGGTGATGCCGCACGCGTACAGCGTGGCCACGGGGCCCGATGAGGCGAGGACCAGCTGACCGGTGGCGGTGTCATGCACGCGGGGCGCCGGGCCGCTCCCCGGAAGCATGGGGACATCCGCACGGCGCCAAGAATCCATGTCCGCCAGGTTATCGTGCGGCACGGACCCCACAGCCCGCCGCTGCGGGCCAGCTCAGGGGAGTTCCGGGGGCTGGCTCCGGCGCGGGGCGGGCGCGGCGCGGGGCAGGCGCGGCGCTAGCGGGGAGACTGGGTCACGCTGGCGGCCAGGGTCGGGGACTGGCGGGCCTGGGTGGCCTGCTCGAGGGCGTAGGCCAGCGCGATCAGCCGCGGCTCGGTCCACCGCGGGCCGAAGAAGGACACGCCGACCGGCAGCCCCGACACGTACCCGAACGGCACCGTGATCGACGGGCATCCGGCTACCGCGGCCGGGCCCGAGGTGTGGAACACGTCGTGATCACCGAGCACGTAATCGGTCAGGCAGGCGGGATTGGCCGTCAGGGCCACGATGGCCTCGATCTCGTGCTCGGCCACCGGCGCGGAGATGGCGGCGCGGGCGAGCCGGGTTGCCTCGCGCCGCGCCGACAGGTAGTCGCGGTCGGTCAGGTCGCCGCTCGTCGCCTCGGCCTGCTCGAACAGCTCCTGGCCGAACCGGGAGAGCACCAGGTCCGCGTTCCGCTTGTTGAAGTCGATCAGCTCGGCCAGGGTCTGGGGCAGGGACCCGGCGAAACCGAAGCCACCGAGGTAGGACAGGTAGGCGTTGATCCCGTACTTGAACTCGTGCCGCAGCGCGGTGAACTCGGGCTCGGCGATCTTACCGGTGTCGGGGAGCGCCACCGGGTCGACCAGGACGGCACCTAGTGAGCGGAGCTTGGCCACGGCCATATCGAGTACCGCCGTGGTCGCGGCGCCCGCCGGGGCCGAGGCGTCCCGCCAGATTCCCAGCCGCGCGCCGTCGAGTGCCGCGGGATCCAGGGCATCGGAATAAGAGGCCCGGACGGTTGCCACCCATGCCCGTTCGGCCAGATCGTCATCGGCCGGCGCGACGGGATCCTCGGGGTCGGCGGCGGCCAGAACGGACAGCAGGGCCGCCGCATCCCCCACGGAAACCGCCATCGGTCCCGCGGTGTCCTGGACCGGCGAGATGGGCACGATCCCCTGCCGGCTGACCAGGCCGTTAGTGGGCTTGATGCCGACAATCCCGCAGGCGCTGGCCGGGCAGACGATCGAGCCGTCGGTCTCGGTGCCGACCGCGACCGGCGCCAGGGCCGCCGCCACGCCCGCCGCTGAACCCGAACTCGACCCGGACGGGTTGCGGTCAAGCGCGTAGGGGTTGGCGGTCTGCCCGCCGAGGGTGGACCAGCCGCTGGTCGAGTGGGTTGACCGGAAGTTCGCCCACTCGGACAGGTTCGCCTTGCCGATGATGACCGCGCCGGCCTCGCGCAGCCGCGACACGAGGAACGCGTCCCCGGGCTCGGCGGACAGCAGCGCGGGCGAGCCCGCGGTGGTCGGCATGCCAGCGACCTGGATGTTGTCCTTGATCAGTACCGGAATGCCGTCCAGGTCGCCGCGCGGGCCGTTCGCGGCGCGCGCCTGGTCGCTGGCTGCCGCCTCGGCGGCGGCATTGAGATTCACCGTGATGACCGCGTGCAGCGCCGGGTTCAGGCGGTCGATGCGTTGCAGGTAAAAGCTGGTCAGTTCGGTGGAGCTCAGCTCGCCGGAGTTCATCGCGGCCTGGAGGTCGGCCAGTGACACGTGGCCAGTGCCGATGCGGGTACCCGGGATCACATCACGGAAGTCCGGCATGCCGGAAGAATAACGGTGTCATCGCCGGCCGGGTAAGGGGCCCGGCGGGAGTCGGGTGCGGCCGGGGCCGGGCGCCGGGTGCGGCCGGGGCCGGGCGCCGGGTGCGGCCGGGGCCGGGCGTTTTACCGCCGGGTCACGCGGAGCCCCTCGTTGATGGCCTGGGCGGCGCCGCATACCTGGCCGAGCAGCTGGTGCTGGAGCGACGCGGGCGCCCGCACCAGCGGGGACGGCACGGTGAGCACGGCCAGCATGCGCTTGCCGTTCAGCACCGGGGCCGAGGCGGCCCACACTCCCTTGTCGATCTCCTCCTCACTGACCGCCCAGCCATCTTGCCCCGCCCGGGCGATCCGCGTCTCGAGGCGCGCGGCGGCCTCGGGGTCGCGCTTGGCCAGCGGCGCCAGGTACTCCCGGCGGACATCGGGCGCCAGGCCGGACAGCAGCAGCCGGGCGCTGGCCCCGCGCTCGAGCGGCAGCGGCTGGCCCGGCTCGAAGGAGATACGCAGCCGCTGCGCCGACTGGACCCGGTGCACGCATACCGGAGACCTGCCGATCAGGCGGACCAGGATGACCGTTTCGCCGGTCTGGCTGGCCAGATCGCGCATTACCGGATCGGCCACCTCGATGATGCTCTCCGCGGCCTCTGCCGCCCGGGCCAGCCCGATGAGCCGCGCGGAAAGCCGGTAGCTGCCGCGTTCGTCGCCGACCAGCAACCCGGTCTCGCGCAGCAGCGTGATGTACCGGTAGACGCTGGGCAGCGCGATGCCGGTGGCGGCGGACAGGTCGCGCGCGGTCAGGGTGTTCTTGTCCGCCGAGAAGGCCAGCATCAGGGCGAGGACGCGGCGCGCTCCCTCGCAGCCGTGGGCGGCGCTGGCCTCCGGGGGCATCTTGACTGCTGAGGCCCTGGCCATGGAATCCTTCTCGATAATTCAGAATGAAACTATCGGCAGATGATAACGGCGCTGGTGTATACCGTCAACGTGTCTACGAATTTCGTCGGCTGATAGTTACCCGGGGGCCGGGGTCACGCGGACAGGATGAGCAGGCGGACGCCGACGGCGAGTGCGGCGATCGACACGAGCGCGAACAGCGTGATCCAGACCCCGCTCGGCAGGCCGGTCAGCCGGGCGAGCTGGTCGGCGTCCGAGGCACCGCGCCTGGGTCCCCGGCGCCGGCGCCGCGGCAGTTCCAGCACCGGGCGCAGGCCGCCGAGCAGCAGGAACCACGCGGCCAGGTAGGCGAAACCCGCCTGCACCGCGGCGGCGGCGAAGTAGCTGACCGCGAGCACGCCGGCCGCCGTGGCCAGCACCGCGAGCGCACCGAACGCGTTGCGGATGGCCAGCAGGGTCGCGGCCAGCAGGACCAGGGCCAGCCACAGCACCGCGGTCTGGTGCCGCCCGGCGAGCAGCCAGGCCGCGCCCGCGCCCAGCAGCGGCGGGGTCACGTAACCCGCGGCCGCCGTGAGCACCAGGCCGGGGCCGTGCCGCGGGCCGCGCGAGTAGGTCACCCCGGAACTGTCCGCGTGCAGCCTGATCCCGTCGAGCCGCCGCCCGGACAGCACGGAGGCCAGCGCGTGCCCGCCCTCGTGCGCGATCGTGATCACCTTCCCGGCCAGCCGCCACGACTCGGTGTTCAGCACGATGACCAGGGCAGCCAGGCCGGTCGCGGCCACCACCCAGGCGGGCGGCAGCGGCTGGCTGCCTGATACGCGTTCGGCGAGCCGGTCGAGGACGGTCACGGCGCCGGCAGCCAGGACACGTGGCCAGCCAGCAGGGCGTAGCCGACGAAGGTGACGGCATCGATCAGGAAGTGCGCCACGATCATCGGGGTGACCCGGCCCCAGCGGCGGTACAAGACGCCGAAGATGGCGCCCATCACGGCGTTGCCGATGAACGCGCCCACGCCCTGGTACAGGTGGTAGGAGCCCCTGATCGCCGCGCTGAGGGCGATCGCCTGGGCCGGCTTGACCCCGAGCCGGTCCAGCCGGCTCAGCAGGTACCCGAGGACGATGACCTCTTCCAGGATGGCGTTCTGGGCCGCGGAGTACAGCAGCACGGGGATGCGCCACCAGACGTCGGGCAGGTTCTCGGCGACGACGTTCAGCTCCACGCCCAGGTGGTACGCGATCAGGTACAGGCCCAGGCCGCTGCCGCCGATCACCGCGGCGAGCACCGCTCCGCGGGTCACGTCCCTGCCCGGCTGGCTGGCGTCCACGCCGATCGACGACGGCCCCTCGCCGGACCGGGCCAGCAGGTAGAAGACGAGCAGCACCGGGGCGAGCGCCAGGGTGATGCTGGTGAGCTGCAGGAACAGGTCGAGTAGCGGGCGGCCGGGGGCGAGCGTGCCGTGGACCACCACCTGCTGGCTGCTGATCGTCTGCCGCGCGGTCAGCGAGCCGATGTACTGGACCAGGGCGTACACGCCGCTGGCGCCGAGGGAGACGGCGAAGACGGTGACGATCTCCCAGCGCTGCAGTGCGGGATTAGGCGGGCCCAGGGTGGCCTGCGGACCGCCGGCCGCGGGTGCCGCGGCCGCGGATGGCCGGGTGGCCGCGGATGGCTGGGTGGCCGCAGATGGCTGGGTGGCCGCGGGAGGCCCGGTGGCCGGGGAGGGTGCCGCGGCCGCCGGAGGTGCCGTGGCCGGCGCCGCACCCTCACGCCAGCTCGTCGAAGTCTCGTCCGTCATCGCCCTTTAGTATCGCCGGCGGGGCTGATGACTTGCCCCGCAGTGGCGATGGCCCCGCTACACCTGATGCTCCGATGCCAGATGGCCCGGTGCCCGATGGCCCCGCATCGGGGGAGCTACTAAGCTCAATAGGTCACCACCGGGCTGCGCCCGTTCAGCAGGCCAACCTAGCAGAGGTCATCATGTACCAGCCCTACCCGTCCGGCGGCAAGCCCCTCGAGCCGCACCGGCCTCCTGCTCCCGCGTCGGTGCTGAACGCGGTCAAGCTGATGTACGCGGGAGCAGCCATCAGTACCGTCAGCCTGATCATCGCGCTGGTCGACATCGGCGGCACGAAGTCCGCGATCAAGCACGCGCGCCCCAACCTCACCCCGACCCAGATCAACCAGCTCAACACGTTCATCATCAGCCTGGCGATCGTGTCCGGCGTGCTGGGGATCGCACTGTGGCTCTGGATGGCCTGGGCGAACAACCAGGGCAAGAACTGGGCCCGGATCATGTCCACCGTCCTGTTCGGCCTGGCCACTCTCGACCTGATCGGCGTGTTCAGCCAGCCGAAAACGGTCTTCGGCCTGGTGTTCCCCGTGCTGACCTGGCTCGTCGGCCTCGGCGCGGTATGGCTGCTCTGGCGCCCGGACTCGAGCGCGTTCTTCAAGCCGCAGGGATAACGGGTGAGGTCGGCCGCCACCGGCCCCGTGTCGCGGGGCGGCCGCGCCGCAAGCCCCGCAGAGATGGGTCCCATTTACGGTCGTGAGGCCGGGGACGCTCACATCTACGGTCGTGATGAGCTGCCGCGTCAACCAAGGGCCCGGGTAGCGCGTCATCTGTGTGAGGTCCGGCGAAAGCGGGGCGCCAGGCCTCAAAAGCTCGGCAATCGTGCGGGTGCCGAGCGGCAGGCCCGGCGAGAGCGGGGCACCGGACAGCTGGCCGGTGTGAGCGGGGCGCCGGGTCTGGTCAGACGCCTTCGTCGGGCCTGTTCGGCTTGGCAGCCGGACCGGGCTGGGCGTCGAGTACCTCGTGTGCGCGGGCGATGAGCAGCGGGACGGCGAAGCCCTCCCGCTCGAAGCCCTCACCGACCGTCTTGCGCTGCAGATAGCGCGCGTGGATGCCCTCCAGCACGACCGCGAGCTTGAAGTAGCCGAAGGCCATGTAGTAGCCGATCCGGGAGATATCACGTCCGGTGCGCCGGGCGTACTCAGCCGCGAACTCGGCGCGGGTCCAGAACCCGGGGCTGGCGGTGGCATCCGTCGACATCCCGCGCGTCCCGGCAGGCGCACTGGCGGGGGCGAGCCAGCCTTCCTCACCCGGATCGGTCCAGTAGACGAGGGTCAGGCCCAGGTCGGCCAGCGGATCGCCCAGGGTCGCCATCTCCCAGTCCACCACGGCGGTGATCCGCGGCCGTGGCGACAGTGTCACCAGCACGTTGTCCAGCCTGAAGTCCCCGTGTACCAGCGTGACGTCGCCTTCGGCGGGAATCGCGGCCGTCAGCCTGCCGACCAGCTGGTCGTAGCCCGGCATCTCCCTGGTCGCCGACAGCTGCCACTGCCGCTGCCAGCGGTCGAGCTGGCGCCTGAGGTATCCGGCGCCGCGACCGAGGTCGCCGAGCCCGACCGCCGCGACGTCCACGCCGTGGATCTCGGCCAGCATGTCAGCCAGGCAGCCGGACAGCGCCGCGGCCTGCGCCTCGGTCAGGGCGGCGGTGTCGGCTCGTGTCCGGAGCACCGCGCCGGGCACGAACTCCATCACGTAGAAGGGCGCGCCGATGACGTCATCGTCCGGGCAGGACGCCACCAGCGGGGCGACCGGCACCGGCGTGCCCGCGAGCGCGGACAGGACGCGGAATTCCCTCGACATATCGTGAGCGGTGGGCAGCACATGGCCGAGCGGCGGCCTGCGCAGCACCAGCAGCCGGCTCCCGGCCGGCCCGCAGATCGCCAGGCGGTAGGTCAGGTTCGAGCGGCCGCCCGCGATGAGCTGGATATCGGTCAGCTCCACCGGTCCCCGGATCTGGCCCGTGAGGTTGTCGTTGAGCCAGCGAGTCAGGCGCTCCGGGCTGGCGATTCCCGGCGGAGGTTCGGTTGTGGTCATGACCTACCGAGTCAGTAGAAGGAGACAGGATGCAAAATCCTAACGTCCCGACCTATGGACTAATCACCGGCGCTGACGTAAGCAGGTAAAAGGAAGCTAGAAGGTCTAGACCGTTCGATCTTTGCGGAGGGACCCTGTGGCTGACGCGTGGATGTCGGGCGCCAGGTGCATACGGGCAGAGAACGACGGGGGACAACTAGGGGGAGGTGCACCACGGGTCGTCTGGCTAACCCTCGGCGCCGACCCGCGGGTCACTTCGGTCTGGTCGGCCGCCCAGCGGCTCAACCAGGAGAACCGGTCCTGTCATCTGGTGTGGGATCCTCTCACCGGCGACATCGCGCAGCTGCTGCCGATCGTCAGGGCCGGCTGCGCGCTCGGAGCTCCGGAGTACCTCGACTACGCGCCGGACAAGCTCCCGCGCCGCCAGGCAGGCGTGAACCGCGAGGGCAGGCTGTGCGTGCAGATCGGGGTTCTCGGCTCGGCCAGGGACCCGTTCACCAGCTACCAGATGATCGGGCTGAGCGAGATCCTCGGCTGGCTCGACTCGTGGCAGATTCCCAGGCGCTGGCCGGCCGGGCAGCCGGCCCCGTTCCGGCAGGCGGCCAGGCCGCGTAGCCGGGCCATGTGGGCTCTCGGCGGGCACTTCGGCGCCTCCCAGGTGCCGGACTGTGACAGCATCGGTCCCGGCGGCATCGATATCGGCCAGCTTGTGAGCGCTCACACTATCGACGGCGAGCTGGCCGAACCGCCGGTCAACGCGTCCCCGATCCGGCTGGGCCCGCGCACGCCGCACGAGATACCGGCCGCCCCGTCGCTCAGCGGCGCCGGCGTCTGAAGGGGCCACCCCGGGGAGACGACCCCCCGGGATTCCCCTATCCTGGGGGGACCCATCCCCCAGACCCCCTCCCTTTGGAACATGCCTGACCTCTCCACCACCCCGCGCACCGAACTCCGCCGGCACCGCGAGCGCGGCTGCGCCGATCGCGATGTCCTCTACGCCGTGCTCGACGCCGGCTTGATCTGCCACCTCGGGGTCATTGCCGACGGTGTTCCGCGAGTGCTGCCCACCGGGTACGGCCGCCTCGGCGACGTCCTCTACCTGCACGGGTCCTCGGCGAACGCCACCTTGACGGCGGGCGGCGGCCAGGAAGTATGCGTCACGGTCACGCACCTGGACGGGTTCGTCTACGCTCGGTCGGTTTTCAACCACTCGATGAACTACCGCAGCGCCATGATCTTCGGGGTGGCCCGCCTGCTGACCGATCCCGCCGAACGCACCGTGGCGCTCCGCACCATCACCGAGCATCTGACCCCCGGGCAGTGGTCCTACGCACGTCAGCCCACCGCCAAGGAACTGGCCGCCACGTCGGTGCTCGAGCTACCGCTGGCCGAGGCTTCGGTCAAGATCCGGACCGGCGGGCCGCATGACGAGCCGGAGGACTACGCGATGGACGTCTGGGCCGGAGTGGTGCGGGTGACGACGGTGTTCTCCGAACCGGAGCCCGACATCGACCTGCGGCCGGGGATCGCCGCACCCCGGCACGTCCTGACGCGCCGCGCATGAGACTGTTGCTCACCCGACAAAAGTGGCTTAGCTGGCCACGCACGGCAGCCGAGGTCATACCCTGTGAGCGTGAATGACCGCCTGGTGTGGATCGACTGCGAGATGACCGGGCTCGACATCGAGCGGGACGCCCTCATCGAGATCGCGTGCCTGGTGACCGACGCCGAGCTCAACGTGCTCGACGAGGGCGTGGACCTGGTCATCAAGCCTCCGGCGGAGGCTGTCGCGGGGATGGCGGATGTGGTCCGCGAGATGCACACCACATCCGGACTGCTCACCCAGCTACCGAGCGGGATCCCGGTCGCCGAGGCGCAGGAGATCGTGCTCGGCTACGTACGCGGACACGTCAACGAGCCCAGGAAGGCGCCGCTGTGCGGTAATTCCATCGCCACCGACCGCTGGTTCATCGCTCGTGACATGCCCGAACTGGACGCCTACCTGCACTACCGGATGGTCGACGTGTCCAGCATCAAGGAACTGGTGCGGCGCTGGTATCCGCGCACGTACTTCGCCTCCCCCGCCAAGCACGGCGGGCACCGGGCCCTGGCCGACATCAAGGAGAGCGTGCAGGAACTGCGGTACTACCGGGCGACGGTGTTCGTTCCGGAGCCGGGACCGGATTCGGTAACCGCCCGCGAGATCGCCGCGCAGTACACCCAGCCCGGCGCGGCGGACGCCTCCGGCACCGCCGGTACGGCAGGTCCTCCGGACAGCGGCGGGTGACGTACGACCGCCCGGGACCGCTATACTGCTGATTGGCCGCGCGATGTCCCTCCGGGCAGCGCGCGTTCTGCTGTTGCCTGGTCGCGCATACCGGATAATGCGCTGACGTATCCGGTGTGACCCGGTGACGATGGTGGGCGTAGCTCAGCTGGTTAGAGCACCAGGTTGTGGTCCTGGGTGTCGGGGGTTCGAGTCCCCTCGCTCACCCCACGTGATATCGGCGGTTACCTGCGGGTTTGGCGGGAGCCCGAAGTTTTCGCTAACCATTTGGTTAGCATTTTGGTTAGCACATCTGTGTGACGTCGATCACATGCAGTCTTGTGGCGTGTGGTGCCGTACCGCGGCGTACACGGCCGGAAGCCATCCTGGTCGACATCACCGTGTCCTTCAGGAGGTACCCGTGAGCACCACCATGCCGTCGGCCCGCCTGGCCGTGTGGACCACACGCCTGGGCAACATTATGGACGAGGTGCGGGCACTCATCCACGACCGCGACACCTGGCACACGATCTCAGAGATCGGCGCCGCCAACCCGACAGTGGTCGCCAACCCCTTCGTGATGGGCCACTTCAACACGCTGTACTACCGGCGTGCCCTTGTCTCGATCCGCGCGATGGTCGACCCCAATAACGACGGCGACTCGCTGCTCGTCCTCCTGACCGACATCGCCACGCACCCCGGCGACCTGGCGACGACCAACCCAGAGATGCTGCTGGCCGGTACCGACACCATCGACCCGGACAAAGTGCTCGCCGACATCGAGCGGCTGAAGACCGCGGCCGCGAAGACGAAGAGGTACGTCAACAAGCGCATCGCGCACATCGACCGCAATGGCACCCCGACCGTCCCGACTGCTCCGGAGATCGACGCCGCAGTCGAGCTGATCGGGGAACTGCTGCAGAAGTACACGCTCCTGCTGACCGGCGCCGACCTGCGGCTCGGAATCCTGGTCACCTTCGACTGGACTAGCGTCTTCACCGTGCCGTGGATCGACCCGGCGGTGCGGTAGCCACCGCCGGGTGGCGCTGGCTGGACAAGTCAAACCACGGCGGCACCAGAGGTAGGGTCGGGGGCTGGCGCGGTGGCTTTGCCCGGCGTGAGGTCCCGCAGCCACTTTTCCCCGGGTTTCCCCTGCGGGCCGCTTCGCTGCGTGACCATGGCCGGGTGCTCCGTTTCCAGCCCCCGCCGCATCGAACCGTGCGTGCGGTTCTCCCGCACACCAGCGTAAGGGGTTGTGTGTCAAGCGATGCGGAGAAGTTTTTGAGGTATTTTCGGACGGCTCTGACCTGGGTGGTTCTTGCTACGGCTGGTGC
>Ga0187780_10003394_pt1 | contig 12015 bp, 11 predicted proteins | sample 1015_Q2_SP10_20__FD_132429 | JGI IMG/M metagenome (GOLD analysis project Ga0187780, IMG submission 132429) | Tropical peat soil microbial communities from peatlands in Department of Meta, Colombia - 1015_Q2_SP10_20_MG | ecosystem: Environmental > Terrestrial > Soil > Wetlands > Peat | place...
GATCAACGGCCTGAAAACCAAAGCAGATCTTGCCCGCCAAGTCGCCCATATCCACATGCTGATTCCCGGGGCATGGGAGGGCCAAGACAATCAGACCGACTCCGCAGTCATGGGTTTTGGTCCCCAGCAAGACTTCGATGATGCCAGCCGCGTAGTCGCCGGCGTTGATCAGGGCGGCCTGGGATTGCCAAACCGCGACTTCTATCTCAAAGACGACCCTACGTCAATCCAGATTCGCGAACAATACGAAGCGCACATCACAAAAATGCTGACGCTGGCCGGCGAAAGCGCAACGCAGGCGGCGGCTGATGCGAAAACAGTTTTGGGGATTGAAACCGCGATGGCACAAGCGCAGATGGACAACATCTCTCGTCGCGATCCCCAGAACCTCAATAATAAAATGAGTTTCGAGCAGGTGCAGGCACTCACGCCCTCCTTCGACTGGAAAGAGTACGTTGCCGAGATTGGCGCTCCGCCATCGCTACCACACTATTTAGTAACTTCTCCCGCTTTCTTCAAGGAACTGGAGCAACTCATCCAGCAACATTCGATTGACGACTGGAAGGCCTATCTACGCTGGCAACTGGTTCATGGTTCAGCGCCATACCTGAGTAAAAGTCTCGTGGACGAAAATTGGGAGTTCTTCAGCCACACGTTGTTAGGATCGAAGGCTCAGTTGCCCCGCTGGCGGCGCTGTGTTCGTGCCGCGGATCGCGACCTCGGTATGGCGTTGGGCGAAGCGTACGTGAAAGTTGCCTTCCCGGCCTCCAGCAAAGAAAGAACCCTCGCGTTAGTTCACGATGTCGAACATGCACTCGACCAGGACATTATGGGCCTGAACTGGATGCAACCGGCGACAAAGGCGCAAGCAGAGATCAAACTGCACGCGATTGAGGACAACATCGGATATCCAAATCACTGGCGGGATTATTCCAGCGTAAAAATCACTCGCGAAAGCTACCTCAACAATGTGCATGAGGCAACCAGATTCGAATACCGTCGTCAGCTAGATAAGATTGGCAAGCCGGTCGATCGCAGCGAGTGGCAAATGACTCCTCCAACAATCGACGCCTATTACCAGCCGCAACTCAATTCCATCAATTTCCCAGCCGGCATTCTGCAGCCACCGTATTTCGATCCATCGAAAGAGGATGCGGTGAACTATGGTGCGGTTGGGTTGATTATCGGACACGAGATCACGCACGGCTTCGACGATCAGGGCCGTAAGTTCGACGAGAAAGGAAATCTGCGCGACTGGTGGACTCCGGGAGACGCGAAAGCCTATGAACAACGCGATCAGTGCATCATCGATGAGTATACGCAGCAGATTCCCGAAGCCGGCGTAAAACAAAATGGCCAACTCACAGCGGGTGAAGACACCGCTGATAATGGCGGCGCGCATCTTGCTTTCATGGCGCTGTCAAACGAGACGCAAAAAAAGGGCAAGTCTCTCGATGCCAAAGATCCAGACGGCTGGACGCCTCGGCAGAAATTCTTTCTCTCTTACGCTAACGAATGGTGCACCCAGTACCGTCCGGAATTCATGCGCACTCTTGTGTTGACGAATCCGCATTCGCTTCCCAAGTACCGTGTCAATAATGTCGTATCGAATATGCCGGAGTTCGAACAGGCATTTTCATGCAAGGCGGGAGCGCGCATGGTGAGAAAAAATCAATGCAGAGTGTGGTAAGCATTCGGCGCGATGCGGGTGGACCATGCGAACCTTGAAAGCAGGGGCGCTATATTTCGCCATGGTGTTTGGCGTTGGCTGCTTGATTGGTCCCGTCCGCATTTTGTGGCTTGTTCCTCGTGTGGGTGTTCGATCGGCTGAATTGATGGAAGCACCAATTATGCTCGTAGTCAGCCTGTATGCCGCGCATTGGACTATTCGGTGGCTAACGATGCCAGCGATCCTGTCCAGTCGGCTTGGCATGGGCATTCTTGCCTTGGCTCTGATGCTGATGGCTGAATTTTCCCTCGTGCTTTGGTTGCGAGGAATGTCGCTGAAACAATACTTAGCCACCCGCGATCCAGTGTCAGGAACTGTCTATTACCTGGTGCTCGGGATGTTCGCCGTGATCCCAGTGTTTGTGGGCGCAAAACCTGAATCGCGGAAAGTCTGACCTCTTTCTCGCGAATAATTTCTAGCTGCGTTCTGCGTTGAGTCGCGCCAAGTGCAGCGCGAACCACTTCCGGCGATCAAACCAGGTTCGCGTCAGTTCAAACCCGGCGGGTTCTAATATCTCCGCCAGCATCGCGAGTGTATATTTATAGCTATTTTCGGTGTGAATCCGCTCTCCTCTGGCAAAAGTCACTCGCATGTTCAGGGCCGCGATATCGACTGTTTGCGCGCGCAAACTCTCCAAAAAGATCTCAATACGCGATTTTTCCGGGTTCCACAACGCCACATGCCGGAAGCTGGACAGATCAAAATCTGCACCCAGTTCCCGGTTCAGCCGGTGAAGAATATTCTTGTTGAACTGCTCCGTGACTCCATTTGCGTCGTTGTACGCTGGCAGCAATATAGACTCATCCTTAACCAAATCCGTTCCGAGCAGCAAAGCATCGCCAGCTGTAAGCTGTTGCCGAATCTTGGCCAGCATTTCTACAGCTGCCGAAGGATTGAAATTTCCGATGCTAGAGCCAAGATACAAGACCAGTTTTCGTCCAGGGACGTTCCGAAGAAAACCGAAGCCACAGCTGAAATCCGCTAACACCGGCCGGACGGCAACGCCAGGGCATTGATCCTCGACGCGCTCCCTGGCCTCGTTGAGTGCGGTTGCAGAAATATCAACCGGAAAATAGGGCACCCGCATCTGCCGACACGAAAATGCCTGCAGAAGCGTGCAGGTTTTCGCCGCGGTGCCGGCGCCGAGCTCGACGATGCTGATCCCAGGTCCGGCTGCTGCGGCAATTTCCGATGCGCGCTCACGCAGAATTTCGAGCTCGGTTCGAGTGAGATAGTATTCATGGAGGCGCGTGATCTCCTCGAACAGCGCCGAGCCGCAACTGTCATAGAAGAGCTTGCAGGGCAGCCATTTGGGGCATTCCGAAAGCCCTTCGCATACCTCTTCGGCGTATCCAGGTAAAGCAACCAGTTCGCGAGCAATCATTGCGCTAACCTGATGCCCGAGAATTGCCATTTGGCATGGGGCGGGAAAAAGTTTCGGTAACTGGCACGGATATGGCTGGACGGGGTGACGCTCGACCCGCCACGCAGCACCATCTGGTTACACATAAATTTACCGTTGTACTCGCCAATGAGACCAGCCGCAGGCTCGAATCCCGGATAGGCCACGTATGGGCTTGCCGTCCACTCCCAAACGTCGCCAAACATCTGCTGATTGCCTTCGCCGGCTACGGGCTGGGGATGAAAAACGTGGTCCTCAAGGAAAGTACCGCGCGAAGGTATTTGTACCGCAGCCACTTCCCATTCCTCTTCTCGCGGGAGCCGTGCCCCTGCCCAGCGGGCATACGCATCAGCCTCGTAGAAGCTGACATGGCAAACCGGTTCCGTGAGGTCAAGGTCTCTGGACCCATTCACGGTGAACTGGGACCATGAACCGTCGTCCCGGCGCTCCCAATAAAGCGGAGCGTCCCAGTGCTGAGTGCAGACCGTGTCCCAGGCATCCGAAAGCCAGAGCTCCGGTCGCGTGTAACCCTTATCTTTCATAAACTCCAGGTATTCGCCAGTCGTCACCGGACGCGACGCGATCCGAAAAGCCTCCAGAAATACCTGGTGCCGCGGACTCTCGTTATCGAACGCGAATCCATCACCTTCATGTCCGACCCAATAGGTGCCTTCGCCGAACTCGTTCCATGCAATTGGTGGACGGTCATCCATCCTGCCAATGCTGCCGCCTCCGGTTTCGGGTCGCAGCGGACTCGACCACAGCGCATGCTTGATGTCGGTCAGAATCAATTCCTGGTGCTGTTGCTCGTGATTGAGTCCCAGTTCTACAAGATCGAGAATCTCGCGATTCGCATTTTCAACGAGACTCAGCAAAGCGCGTTCTACGTAATCCCGATAAGCATGTATCTGTTGTAAGCTCGGCCGCGACATCAGCCCGCGCGAGCCGCGGTAAGGATGTGAGCCAAGACCCTTGTAGTAAGAATTGAACAGATATTTGTATCGGGGATCGAAGGGCTTGTAGTTGCGCAGATAGGGCAGCAGAATGAAGGTTTCAAAAAACCATGTGGTGTGCGCGAGGTGCCACTTGGTCGGGCTAGCCTCAGGCATGGACTGAAGCATCTGGTCTTCAGCAGAGAAGGATTCCGTAATACGCAGGCTGGTGCTGCGGACTTCGGTGATGCGCTCTCGCAGACAGGCAATTGCGTTGGCTATCGGCTGGGCTATCGCACTCGTGGTCATTGGCTGCTCCTCGAAATTAGGGCTCGAGCTGCTGACATCCTGTATCCGATGCAAGCACACTCTAGCTCGTTGTTGAAAATTTGAAGATTGCTGCCCGAAACAAATCCGGCGTGGTCAAGCGTACACCAGTGTATGGATGCAGAGTGGTGCGGAGGCGGCTAAACTTTGGAATCCATTGTGTTTAATGGTATTTCTTGCTCTGAGGACACCACAGAGTCCGGTGATCGGCATCACTGCTCAAAGTTCGGTATCGAGCTAGGGTAAAGCTGTCGGAATCGATCTCGGACTGTGGAGGTGTTCCGTGGCAACCGCGTCTCCCGCCATCACCCGCATAGCCATCAATAATATCTTGCTGGCAACCGATTTTTCAGAGGCATCGAAAGCGGCATTGCGCTATGCCTGCAATCTGGCGCGCTCATACGGCAGCACAATCTTCGTCACGCACGTCGTTCCTCCTGAACCTTACTTGGCAGTTCCTCTGGAACCGGTTCCCATCGACCTCGATATCTTCTGGAGCCGGGAGAAACAGAGTATGGCGGAGTTTGTGGCTATCAAAGCCTTGGAGGAAATTCCTCACGAGAACATCCTGCAACGCGGCGAGCTCTGGGATGTAATTTCCACAGTCATTGACAGCAGTAAAGTTGATCTGGTGATCGCCGGCACCCATGGGCGCAAAGGTCTTAAAAAGATGGTGTTAGGGTCGGTCGCTGAGAAGATTTATCGTCAGGCCAAGTGCCCAGTTCTGACCGTGCGGCCCGAAGTGGGCGAATTGTCACCCTCATGGCAGGTTAAGCGTATCCTCTTCGCAACCGACTTTTCTGAAACCTCTTTACACGCGCTGCCCTACGCATTGTCTCTGGCCGAAGAAAATCACGCTACTCTGATTTTTCTCAATGTGGCGCCGCTTGTCCCGTATCAATATAAGCAGTCGGTCATTGACGCCACTTCCAAGCGGTTGCAGGCCTTAGTACCATCAGAATTCCCCTGCGAGTCGGACTTCGTCGTTTGCTTCGATTTCCCGGCCGAAGCTATATTGCAGATCGCACGTGACCGCCAAACTGACCTGATCGTATTGGGAGTAAATCGACGCACTGCCGCCGGGCTCTCCTCGCATCTGCCTTGGTCGACGGCATCCGAGGTGGTCAGCACGGCGCCTTGCCCCGTTCTTACCGTCCGAGCGCTCTGATGTGCAAAATTCAGCTTTTTTCCTGAATTTGTTATCCGAGTTGCGCTCCCCACAACACGCTCGAATAGTCCTCCGATACAATGGACTGGGAATTACCTGCAATACTGGTCATCAGAGCCTATGGGGAGATGAGTCTTAATTGCCCTCGGTAAGCCGCCGGAAGTTTCTATTTACAACCGGGATTGCTCTCAGCGCCGTCGTATTCATCGACGATGCCGTGATTCGCGAACCGAACCACCCTGAATTGGTCCGGATCGAGATCTCGTTAAGCCGGCTTCCTCCCGCACTCGACGGCTTCACTATTGCTCAATTGAGTGACTTTCACTATGACCCGCTTTTCTCAATCACTCCGATCCGCCGGGCGATTGAGATTGTGAATCGTTTACATCCCGACCTAGTGGTTCTGACTGGCGATTTTGTAACGCTTCCCATTTATGCGCTTGACCGCGACCAACGCGCTGGGAAAGCTGCCGAGCCGTGTGCCAAGCTCTTGAGCGGTTTAAATTCTCGTCTGGGTAGCATTGCGGTGCTTGGGAACCACGATGTCCAGACCGATCCCGAGTTCGTGACCGCCGCTCTCGAGGATCATGGCATTCGCGTGCTGTGCAATCGCTCACTGCCAATTGAACAAGCTGGGTCTCGATTCTGGCTCTGCGGTCTCGACTCGGCCAACAGGGCGCCGCATATGTCACGTGCTTTGGACGGAGTGCCGCAGACTGAATCGGTCGTACTGCTCATTCACGAACCCGACTTCGCCAACAAAGCTTCTTCCCACCCTGTCGATTTGCAACTTTCCGGTCATTCGCACGGTGGGCAGATTTGGCTACCGGGAATCGGAGCGCCCTGGTTGCCGCGTTTCGCGCGAAAATACCCTCGGGGCCGATATAACGTCAGCGGTCTGCCGCTGTACACCAATATTGGCCTGGGAACGATTCGATTGCCCGTGCGTTTGAATTGCACGCCCGAGGTTACCCTGATAACCTTGCGTTCCCCTCGAGCCAGCAAATCTGAGAAAAGCACCATTTATACTACTCGCGACAACAGCTGAACGTTTCATGCCAGGAACTCAACCTATTTTGGTGACGGGAGGGGCCGGTTTTATCGGCTCTAACTTCATTCTGCAGTGGCTTGCTACCGAGGACTCAGAAATCGTGAACCTCGACAAACTTACCTATGCTGGTAATCTCAGCAATCTGGAGCGGGTGGCCAGGGATCATCGCTACAGTTTTGTGCACGGGGATATTTGCGACCGGAAACTGGTGCAGCATCTGCTTCAGAAGCACCGCCCTTATGCCATAGTTCACTTCGCGGCGGAGAGCCATGTGGATCGTTCCATCCACGGTCCGGATGATTTTGTTCGCACCAACGTGAATGGCACACTCGCGTTGCTGGAGGAAGCGCGAGCCTATGTCTCCGACATGACCGCGCAGGAGAAATCCCGCTTCTGTTTCCTGCACGTTTCGACCGACGAGGTTTATGGATCGCTCAGGCCCGCGGATCCGCCGTTTTCGGAGGCGACACCCTACGCTCCAAACAGCCCCTACGCCGCATCCAAAGCGGCTTCTGACCATCTGGTGCGGGCGTACCATCATACCTATGGTTTGCCCACGTTGACGACTAATTGCTCCAACAACTACGGGCCATTTCAATTTCCTGAAAAACTCATCCCGCTCGCAATTCTGCATGCCATTAACGGCAAGCCGATTCCAGTGTACGGGGATGGCCGGAACGTCCGTGACTGGCTCTTCGTCGAGGACCACTGTGCGGCGATACGAACCGTCCTTTCGCGCGGGCGAGTGGGCGAAACCTACAACATCGGGGGAAAGAGCGAGAAGCCAAATCTTGAAATTGTTCGAACCATCTGCGCGATTTTGGACGAACTAAGGCCACACGATCCGGTCGTGCCACACACAAACCTGATCACTTTCGTTCAAGATCGCCCCGGACATGATCGTCGATATGCCATAGACGCAGCCAAGATCGAACGTGAATTGGGATGGCGGCCAAAGCAAACCTTCGATAGCGGAATTCGCAGCACGATTGAATGGTATCTCGCGCACGATAACTGGATCCGGGAGGTAACCAGCGGCGCATATCGACAATGGATCGCGACGCAGTACTCGATGTAGGAAAAGCAACCATTAGCTCTTAGCATTTAGTAATTTGGTTTTGCGTCGGCAATTTGACGAAGTGCCAAATGCCAAGTGCCAATTGCCGAAAAACGCATGTCACAAGAACAAGTTCCTAACAGCTCGAAGTACAAAGGCATCATCCTGGCCGGCGGATCAGGGACCAGGCTTTATCCCGTTACCCATGCAGTCTGCAAGAGCTTGTTGCCCATTTATGACAAGCCAATGATCTACTATCCGCTATCGACTCTCATGCTGGCAGGGATTCGGGAGATCCTGATCATTTCTACCCCGGAGGATCTTCCGCGCTTCCGCCAATTCATGGGAGACGGCTCGCAGTTCGGCTTGCATTTTGAGTATCTGGTCCAGCCCCGGCCAGAGGGAATTGCCCAAGCCTTTTTGATAGCCAAAGACTTCATCGGAGCCTCCTGTTGTGCGCTGGTGCTCGGGGACAACATCTTTTATGGCCACGATCTGGTCAAGTGCATGGCGAAGGCCTGTGAGAGCACTGAGGGTGCGCGCGTATTTGCCTATCCAGTGCAAGATCCTCAGCGTTACGGAGTTGTCGAATTCGATGCCGATGGACGGGCTCTTAGCCTGCAGGAGAAGCCGCAGAACCCCAAATCGCGATATGCAGTCACCGGCCTTTATTTCTATGACAATCGGGTGGTGGAGATTGCAAAGTGTTTGCGGCCTTCAGGTCGCGGAGAACTTGAAATCACCGATGTGAATAAAGAATACCTACGGTGTGGTCAGCTAGACGTAGTTGTCATGGGCCGCGGCATGGCCTGGCTCGACACCGGCACCCACGAGGCGATGCTGGAGGCTTCCCTCTTCATACAGACGATCGAAACGCGACAGGGGTTGATGGTCTCCTGCCCGGAGGAAATTGCCTATCGTTATGGCTATATTTCGGGCGAACAGCTCCAGGCAGCGGCTGCATCAATGAACAACAATGCTTATGGGCGCTACCTGCAGCAGTTGCTGAAAGAAAGAATCTTTTAAACACCTATTCGGTCGCCACCTGCCAGGTGCCATTGTCCGCCTTTGCCAGCGAGATGGTTACCTGGGTGGGCGCGGCGTGATAGAAATTCGCGCCGTATTTGTCAATCAGAGTCGAGCGATCCCAGGTGCTGAAGCTTTTCACCGTGGGACCGGATGCATCCAGCAATTCGCCAAGTACCGTGGTCTTCCAGTTCCAACTCATCGTGACGTTCGCGCGTGTGGGGCTAAGCATGTTGATATTGGAAACGGCCAACAAATTTCTCTCGGCGACCGGGACTTGGTAAACCTGCGTCCCATCTTTCTCCGTACTGGTGGTTACGCCCTCAATTCGCTTTAAGAATTCCTGCCCTGCGGTCGTGAGGGTGATGGGATACGTGGTTCCATAAGTCCCTTGCGCTTTACCGATCGCGACCAGTCCCGCTTTTTGCAGAAGTTTGTAGTGTGGCCCTTGCGGATTGTCGCCGACTGACGACTGGACCAGCCCGGTGTGAAAACGGAGGGTTACCGGTCCTTGTTGCTTCAGCAGTGAAGCAGCGACCTGCGTCGCTTCCTGCATGCCCAATACTTTTCGGTTTTGGATGAGGTAGTAACCGGCCACTCCCACCACGGACACAATCAGGGCAACGATCAGCAGGAGAGGCACGATCGACGATTCTTGCTTTTCCATTTCCAATTCTTGTTCAAACATCGCATCCTCCTGGGAACCTGCTGGCGATCGCCGCACAGTTGGTTAGTGCCGCCGCAGTCTCATCCTCATTTTCAGAAAAATGCTCATAGCACGATGTGACCTCGGTCACAGGCCCGTGTTCCCGTGTCACCATGGTTTTCAGATAAAATGGAGTGTTCCCACTACTGGACCAGCCGTGGATCACGAGAAGACGAACCAAGCGAAGATCGCGCCCCCCAGGGACTCCAAATCAGTCTCTACCCTGACCCTCAGTTTGCAGGACGCGCTGCGCCGCTTGCGATCCGAATCCGGCCACGCCAAGCCCGGCCAGGAGAAAATTGAGGCTGCGCTGGAAGCTGCGCAGAAACTGGCTCTTCAAATGGATAGCGATGCATCCGTCGCTGGAATCGCGGAAGGCCACGAGCAACGTCCGTGTCATTCTTGTGGCGGCTTCAATCCCCGAGAGAACCGATTCTGTGCCCGGTGCGGAGTCCCGCTTCACGAATTGCCGGATGGGGATGCCCCCGCCCCCGAAGCGGTGAAGTTAATTAACCCGCTTCAATCCGCCGCAGGCCAGCATCATTATCATCACCACTACCACCACCACTACTTTGCGACATCGAACGAAGCAACTTCGTCAGTCCCGGAAGCGCGTGTTTCAACTGGGCCTGTACCCCGTGACACTTCCAAAGCGCGTCCAGCAGGTGCGGGTCTGAGCCGCGCCGAAATTGCGCTGCGCAAGCTGGCTCAGGATTGGGCGTTGGCCTGCAACACCAAACATCTGGACGATCTTGTCGATTTGTACACGTCTGATGCCATCGTGTTACGCCCCAATGTGTCCCCGGTTCGCAGTGCCGCTGCAATCCGGGAACTTTTTTGCTCCGTTGTGGAGGCGGGGCTGGGCGAAGTAGAAATGGAACCCCTGCGAGTCGAGGTGTTCGGCGAGATCGCCTATGAAGTCGGCCGATGCAGCATGCTCGCCCCATCTGCCACAGGGAAGCGCCGCGAAGAGCGTGGCAAATACGTGATTCTTGCGGCGCGCCAGGCAGGCGAATGGAAGATTCTGGTCGACTGCTGGTCTACTGACCTGAGCGTTACTTTGGCAACCGAGCCTGCGAAGGTCTCTTCCGCAATCACGCCTGCCGTTCCTCGCGCGTCAAGCAAGAACACTTAGCGCTGCTCACGGAACTTGTCTTCATTGTTCTTGCCGAGTGTCCGCAAATGACAGGACCCACACAGTCAGTGCAGGTCCCGTTTTCAAAAACTACTCAGCTCCGACCTGCACGTAAGTGGCACCCTTCGCTACTAGAGTTTTTCGGGCATTCGATTGAAACAGCTCGCGCCCGGAGTGTTCGGACGCCCAAATCTGGTGCAAAATGTAGCTGTCCCCGGTATGCACGAAGATCAGGCTGAAGGGATGGGTTCTCTCCGGTGACTCCACCGAGTTAGTAAGCATCATCAGCGATCCATGGTCGTTATAGATGCGCCAATAGGTGTCCTTCCCCACGTGTTCGACCCGGTATTCACCCACCGCAAAAGAATGCCCGGCTGCGACAAAGTTGAACGGAATCTGAAACTGCTGGGCGTGAGCGGCAACCGGAAGGCAAGCCATTGCAAATAGTGCAAGCGCCAATGACATTTTGCGAAACTTCATCGAAGTCTCCCCCTGAATTTTGGATTCGCACCTGTCCTCAGTGCCATCCTCGGACGCGATACTAACCAGAAGCGGAACTGCACAACAGATCACGTCGGGCGAGAAGAGGGATGTCCTTAATGGATCGGAGAAACTACGCTACCCATTCGGGCCATTGAGAGAACGAAGGCCGCTTTTGGTCGAGCGAGTCGCTGTCATGCCAATAATGAGTGCGCGATGGCATAGTTCACAAGGTCCGCCCGGCTGTTTAGGTGGAGCTTGCGGTAGATTCGCGCACGATAACTTTCAACAGTTCTGAGCGTGAGTTTAAGGTGAGATGCGGTTTGCGCATTCGTGTAACCGCGTGCCAGATCACGTAAAATGTCGCTTTCCCGTTGCGTTAAGGCCACATTCTTCCACGGAAGCTTGTGCGCGGCATATTCTTCCAAGGCAGCGCTCACCCGCGGATCGACGAACTTTTCTCCTGCAGCCGTCACGCGTACTGCGGTAATCAGAGCAGGAGAAGGCGAGTGCTTCAGCACAAGCCCACGAGCCCCGGCCTTTAACACAGTTCGAGCGAACGAGACACTGTCATTATTCGTGACCACGACCGTGCGCGCATCCGGTGACGCCTTCACAATGTCGTGCACCGCCCGCAAACCCCCGGCACTGGCCGACGCAGCCACATCCAGCAGGGCGACATCGGGCCGCACATGGTAAAACTTGCCAGGAGCCTCGGCTAAATTTTCTGCCAGGGCAATCAACTTGATTTCGCGGGCAGGTCGGAGTAGGAGGCGTAATCCATCTCGAACCATGGGGTAATCTGAGGCCAGCAACAACCGAATCGACATACGAAAGAAACGAAGTCTAACACATTAACTGACACTGAGTAGTGACTGACACTGTTCCTGACCAAATTCCACAAATCTTTACAAAGCCGCACCGCTAGCCAGCAGAATCTTGGTTTCGTTTAGATGGGAGAGATCTGCCTGCAATCATTCGCAATGATCGCAATCAGCTGAA
>Ga0187780_10003395_pt1 | contig 12009 bp, 9 predicted proteins | sample 1015_Q2_SP10_20__FD_132429 | JGI IMG/M metagenome (GOLD analysis project Ga0187780, IMG submission 132429) | Tropical peat soil microbial communities from peatlands in Department of Meta, Colombia - 1015_Q2_SP10_20_MG | ecosystem: Environmental > Terrestrial > Soil > Wetlands > Peat | place...
ACTGGCTGTCCCTCCTCAACCTGGACGTAGGTCCGTGGCAGGTCGTCTGGCCCCGGGTCGTCGTGATCGCGGGGCTCTCGATGCTGTTCGCCCCACTCAACGTGGCGGCCTTCATTTACCTGCCCAAGGAGCTGCGCGGCGGCGCCGTAGGGTTGCTCGCACTGCTGCGCAACGAGGGCGGGAGCGTGGGCACTTCCGTCGCCCAGATCATTCAGGAGCGCCGTGAGCAGTTCCACACCCTCCGGCTGAACGAGCACCTGGACCCCCTAAATCCCACGGTCCGTGACTTGCTGGCGCGCGTTCAAGCCTTCTTCCAGCACCAAACCGGCGATGCGGCTTTGTCACACCAGATGGCTCTGCAGGTGCTCGAGCACACGCGGGCAGAGCAGGCGCTGTCGCTGGCTTTCTTCGACGTCTTCTGGGTCTCGGCGGCGGCGGGCGCGGTGCTGATGTTCGTCGTTCTGCTCATGCGTCGTTCGGTGGCCGAGAAGGGGGCCCAACTGGGCGCGGAGTAGCGGCGGGAACTTGAATGACCGCCGCCACGGAGGATCCGCTCCAAGGACGCGCGACGCGGTCCACAGCTTCAAACCGATCCCTCGGAGGTTTTCCGGACTCGGTCGTCCCCGGTTCGGTCGCTGGCCGAGGTCGCTGGGGTTGAAAGGTGCTCGATCAGCGCTTGCTCACAATCAAGGCAGAGCCCATGGCTTGGATCCGGCGATAGCTCCCACGCGGTGAACCCGAGTTGCGTCCCACACCACGCGCAAACCACTTTGCTCATCCCGACTCGCTCATATGGGTCAAGCGTGGGGCCTTGGGAGCCCTGGAGCTATGAACTAGTTCACACCTGCGCTTCGCAGAGCCACTTCTGGCGAACATAGAGCGGCAAGCCCCCTCCCCCGTCTGACGCTCAGCTTCCGCGGCGCAGCGGGAATCCGAACGTCAGGCGCGCTCTCAACCCCGAAAATCCGAAGCGCCTCCCGCGCAGCGCACGCAGGGAGACGCTCTAGTGGGTCCCTCAAATCGAGAGACGGAGGATCCGGACGGCAGGACCAAGGTCCGTACCGCCGTCTGCTGGTGTCTCGCGCCAGACGGTGCCGCCGGGACGAGTCCGGGCAGGCGACGACCTCCCGTGCATGCCCTAGTTCCCGCCAACAATCCGGGTCGCGGCGCGGCGTTATTCCGATGTGATTACGCGGGGTTGTTTCCTGCGCGGGCACGCCTCGGCACAGTCGAATCAGGCGCTTTCATAACTTCCGCCTGGACACGGTCTTAACCTCTGAATGTCCGCCCTAGCCGGATCTCGCTCTTCCCAAGCAGGCTTTTCTGACACTTTCTGCCGAGGCGCATCACCTAGTGACTTAGAGGAGATACGTTCATGCCCTTCAAGACGCGCCTCGTTCCCAGCCTCATCCTATTGTTGACGATCGGGCTCTGGAGCGAGGCAGGCGCCGACCCCCTAGCGTTGATGGCCACGCAGACGGGTCAATTCGGAACACTTGATCTGAACAACGGGACATTTGCGCAGCTTGGCAACAACGGTCAGTCGGCTGCGGGGTTAGCCGTAGGGTCAGACGGCACCCTTTACTCTGCGACTGCCGACACAGGGAATCTCTACCAAGTAGACCCGGCGAATGGAACCTTGTCTCTCGTGGGTACCGGATCGATTAACTATCTCTCTCTGATGTCCACGACGAGCGGTCTCTTCGCGATTGGTGGTCAGAATGCGCTGGGTGCCGCCCTAAGCCTCTATTCCATCAACCCAACTACTGGGGCAGCAACTCTTATCGGACCGACCGGTCTCAGCCTCTCGACGACGGTGAGTGACACGATTGGCGGCGGTGTTTCGGTTGGATCGAACACGCTCTACTTTAGCCTCGGCCCTAGCTTCACATCCGATGCCTTGTACACCCTGAGTACGTCTACCGGTGCAGCGACCTTGATCGGCGACACGGGTGTGGACGGACTGGCGGCCGAGTTGTACGAAAACGGCACCTTGTACGGGGGCTCCAATTTTTCAGGAATGACCCAAGTGGATGCGCTATACACACTGAATCCCACTACCGGCGCCTCAACCTTTGTAGCCGATGTCACCAGCGGCACCGGTAAATTCTCGGGCCTTGCACCGGTTCCGGAGCCGGGAACTCTCGTGTTGTATGGGTGTGGTCTGTTGGTGTTCGCGGGTCTGCGCCATCGAACTTGACGGTGTCCCGCCCACCGCACCCCCCGCGGCGTGCACCAAAGAACCACCGCGGAAAGCGTGTCGGATACACCTCCAGATACGCCAATTGATCAGCTGGTGGAGATGCAGGGTCTGCGGCAGCAGCCGCTCGCTGATGGCTCAGGAATCGGCGGAAGAGTTCCTTCGCCCGATTGCCGGAGAGCCCTGACGTCTTCCCTTCCGGTGCGCGCCCGATTGTTTCGTCGTCGGAATCCTTTCACAAGGGCCACGGACCCAAGAGAAGCATCGACAATGCCAGCGTCGCTGCATAAATCGGGAAACCGATCGCGCAGACGGCAATGGCGCGACCAGTTCCCGAGTAATCGAGAGCTTGACGCACCGCAACCACCATCGTCACCAGCATCCACACGGTGCATACCAGGAATACTAGACCCGCGATCGGGGAAATGAGCGCAAAGATGCGCAGCGTGCCCGGAGCGCTGGAGAATCCGATCGTGCGCAGCAACTCTCCTGGATCAGACTGCGTCTTGGGTCCGGGAAGAAGCTTGGTTCCTACCAGGAACGCCACATACGCCCAGATCCACCAACTCACCAGCGCAGTAAGCGTGTAGTCGAAGATCGCCCACACGCCGTGGTGTTCTAGACCACCCACTCCTGCAGCCACGGCCGACAGGACGACCACGGCAAACGCCTGGCCATTGGCGCCACGGTCGGCCTCCACCTCTTCATACAGCTCCGCATCGAGAAGCGCGGCACGCAGCATTCGGCGCTGCAACATGTGCAGATCACCGCGTGATTTCTTGGTACTCAAGGTCGATACCTTCCGTCAGAGTCAATCCACCGCCTGCAGTTCTCGAGCGTCTGCGGAAGGTTCTTGCGCGTCGCGAACTCTTGGAGAAAGGGCGGCAATGCGGAGCCGATATCCACGCGCGTAGCAAACCGGCCGACCGTATGCTCGGCATCGACTTCCTCCAGTTGCCAGGAGCCATTTGTGACGCGGAGATCATTGGGAAAACGGGGATCGAGTTCCCAGGAGATTCGTCCCTCCGAAAGGTCGAAGTGGTAGCGTAGCCAGTAGGAGATTCGCATCAGCACGATCCTCATCTCCTGCACATCCACCTCGCCGTCGGAGAAATGCTCCACAGCTTCGACCCTCCTGAGGTCTGGGCGGTACTCGGTCTGGCGGGCAGTCTGCAACAGGAGTTGAAGGACACGGCTCTTCGGCTTCGCAAAGAGGACGAGCGCCCGTACGGGTGCGGGCTCGCCCGGAGGTGGAGGGTCGGGTTCGGAGAGCAGGATCACCTTCTCCTCAAGAAGGTGTTGAACAACGTTAGGCGGCATTCCCGCAAGAGCATCTTGAAGCGCATCCGCAAGGGTGGAATCGGCTTGGGCCATCTGGGTGAACGCGGCCAATGCGAACACGAGCAGGAACGTCTCGCCCCGGCAGTCAGCGCGTAAGGCTACAGGCAGAGGCGCGAGCCAGGACTTGCAAGTGGGAAGGAAGGTCTGGAACATCTGTACCCAAGCATGCATCTTCGCTGCGGACGATAGCTCCAGTCTCTCAGCTTGATGCGCTTTGTTGCGGGGGTCGGGGACCCGCGGCGGGACACCCGGCGGGGCTCGGCAGGAGGTGCTTCGGGAGTGTGGGAAATCTGTCTTGCCGCGGATCGCAGGCTTCTACGAAGCAATCGATCAGCCTGAATCCAAACCTCTTCGATCTCAAGAGTCGGGACGACATTCGATTCTACCGGCGGAACTCGTGGCCATGGATCGCGGCATGCTCTCGAGAGGGCTGCGTCCTCCCGCGCGTCATTGGTCCTTGAGTTCGATCCGCACCTTCTCAAAGACCTCGCCGATCTGCTTCGCCAGCACACTCCGGCCAATCGCTTGCTTTGCCGAGGCGAGCCCCGACCCGGTGCCGAGATCTACGACAAGGCCCGCTCGCCCAGGTCGATCACCACAGCGAACAGGTCCGGCATCACCTCAGGGCGGCGGCCGGCTTCGGGCGACGCGTTCGTAGGGGGTGGCTTCGCGGGCGGGAGTTTGAGCATCGCCATCTGCCGAAACACCTCGCCCCGCTGACCGGAGGGCCGGAACCTTCAAAAGTCATGAAAGGATTGATCTCTGGATCAGCCCGCTGTGGGAGTTATCTGTGGGAAGGTGCGGACTCCCTTAAATGGCGGGAGAACGCTAATCTGGGTGGCCCCCTCTCTTATCGGCGACCTACCCCTTCCGGGCTGGATCGACAGCCCATAAGGTGACCACGATTCTGAATTGGCGCAGACGATCGTACGCGACTTGGTTGCCCGCCGTAGAAGACCTTCGCCGTACCGTGGAGGCGGCGATCGTTCTTGTCGCGATTGCCCTGACGGCACCGATGGCGAACGCCGACGATCTGCCGGCCTCTCGAGCCGAGCGGGGCGGGAGCGTGGGTATTGTGGTGCTGAACGAACACACGATTGGCAGCGCCTCTCTTGCGCAGCCTTACCTCGATCGCATCTCGGCCATCGCGGCAGCGCAAAACGAATGGCCTGCCGCGCATGGCCAGTACTGCACGAACCGTGAGGCCGCCGAAGCCTATATTCGCTCCCAAGCCCCGCACTACGGCATCTTCTCTCTATCTGCGTTTCTCGCGATGCGAAGGAGCTACCACCTCGAGGTCATCGGCAGTGCGGTCGTGTCACTGGTCGGCGGACAGCGCTACCACGTCATCACGCAATCTGCGACGAACCTGGACGGGTGCCGCGGAAAGCGGCTCGTGACCAATCACGCGGACGATCGACAGTTCCTGGAGCGGGTGGTCGCAGGGGATAGCTTCAAGCTCTCGGAGTTCACGCTGGTCGAGACCAGCCGGCCCGTCCTCGCGATCAAGACGCTTCTTGCAGGAGAAGCCGACTGCGCTCTGATCGACGACGCCCAGTTTGCGGAGCTGTCCCAAATTCCGGGAACTGAAGGAGTCCGCTCGGTCTGGGAAAGCCAGAAGCTGCCGCCCATGGTGGTCGTTGCCCTTCCCGCCGCCCCCCGCAGCGAGCGCAAGGAGTTTCGCAACAACCTCCCGCTCCTTTGCAAAGGGGACGGGCAGAGCATCTGTGCGGAGGTGGGAATTCTGTCGATTGAGGCCGCAGATGCCCGTACCTATGCGGCAGTTGTGGCAGCGTATGGACGATGAGGGGGCCGGGGATACACCTGGGAATCGGGCTGGCGCTCGCGTTCGGATTTTCCGCCTGCGCGACACCTCAGCCACCGAATTCAATCGCACCCAGCCTTGTCTCGGCTCAGAGCAACGCGTTGGCCCTCCACGATGCACTGGAGGCGCTAATCGACGAGAGAAGCGATACAGCCGCCGACCGGGAGTTTGCGTATCAGAGCATCCTAAAGGTACGGGATAAGGGTGGGCCGGAGACGCCCTATGCCCGCGCCGCCATTACCGGACGCCTCATCCAGCAGAGAGGGCTACTTGCAGCAGGACTCGTGGCAGATGTCGAGCGTAACGCCGAACTCAGCCGGACGCGCGACCCCGAGTTCCGCGAGGGCGCAGCCACGCGTCTTCTCGGGACGCTGTATGTGATGGCCCCAGCAACCCTTGTCTCTCACGGGAACTCCGAGAGCGGGATCGAACTTCTGGAGGGATTGGTGGCGAAGTACCCCGATTCCCTCGAGAACCACCTGCGACTCGCAGAGGGCTATCTCGCGCTCGGCGATACGAAGCCAGCACATCCACACCTGTGCCTGTGCCTGGCGAAGAAGGATGAACTCCGACCCAGCGATCAGGCGCTCCTCGACGAGCTCGTGGTGGGGGCTGGGATGCCAGGGTGCCTCGAAGTGTCCGCCTCGAGCCCTTCGGAGCGAACTCCTTAGAGCACCTCGAGCTAAGCCAGCGCAGGAGTCGACGAGTCTTGCCTCGCAACGCATGGGTGCCGAGCCAACGGCGGGAGAGCCCTCCCCGAGCACTTCAGTCGCTTTTCCTGGCACCTCACCGAGGCAGCTGAAGCAACCACTTCGCTGGCTGAATTCGACGTACGGGAGGGACGGGCTTACCCGGATTGGCTGCTGGAATCGAAGTGTCATCCTTCGCGATGATCGAACCTCGAACCCATCTTCGAAGTCACGGTTCACCGGGTTTCGGTGGATCAGGCTTTGCCCGGAACAGAATCCAGAGTGCCGCGGGCAGCGCAGTAAAGTCCGCCAGCATCGACAACAAAAATGCCGCAGCCGAGAGAATTCCGAACTGTCGGATCGGGGGCAGGCCTGAGATCGTGAACGCCAGGAACCCCCCGGCATTGATCAGGGTAGCAAAGAAAATGGCACGCCCCGCGACGAGGAGCGTATGTGTTAGCGCCTGTTCGATCGTCCCCTCGCGGCGCTTTTCGAGAAAGTGATAGAAGAAATGTATCTGGTCATTCTCCGAAGTTCCGAGGATTGTCGAGGCGATCAGGATCGTCGCGACATTCAGCATCATCCCCGTTGTTCTCATCAAGGCGAACATCACCAAGATCGCAAAGATCGACGGGATGATTGCCATGACCCGCGCGGGACCATTTCGAAACACCAGCAAGAACGCTGAGAAGATCACGACGACTGTAAGCGCAAAGCTTTGCACCAACGTAGGAACGAGGCTTTGCGCCATTTTTGCGTTGAGCGGAGTGAGCCCCACCGTGGTGACCTGAAGCTCGGCAAGGGCTGGATACTCCGTGGTGGCCTCCTTCCAATGGCTCAAGATCGAGGCGGCGAGTCGCTGAAAGCCCTCGTGCTCCGTGACGCGGCTCACCACGGTGACTTGCGCCTGGGCCAGGGTGTGTGGCTCGACGAAGTGGCGAAGCAGGGGCTCCCGTGAAGCAAGAGCCTCGAGTTCACCCGAAAGTTCCTCGCGTTCCGTTGCGTTTTGAGGCCAGCGATCTCCCTCGCCACTGATGTATCGGATCATGCGGAGGATGGTCGTGGGCCCAATGGCCGCGCCGACGTCGGGGTCGGCCTCCAGGAGTTGCTGAAAGCGATTCAGGCCAGAGAGGACTTTGGGCTCGGACATCGAGCCCAGGCTACCCCGAAGCCACACCTGGGTGATCGAAAGGCCTGGCAGGAGTGGCGTCAAGCCGCGTATGTCCCGATAGAGCTCCGTGTCATGATCCATCATTTCCACCGGGTCGGTGACGACGCGCATCGGCGAGACCAGCCCGGGGATGCCGAAGAGCATCAGCGCCCCGAAGAGCGAGAGTCCGAGGGCGCCCACGACTAGGGGCCAGCGGAGTCGGTAGCTCCACTTTGGAATGGCATGGGCCAAACGCAAGAACCAATCATCCTCTGGCGGTCGCTCTGTCCAGGTCGGAGTCGCCAAGACCTTCTGAAGTGCGGGGAAGAGCGTGAAGACGATGACCCAGGTGAGGAAAAGTCCCGCAGCGACCCAGCTGCCCATGTCGCGTACGGGCCGGATCGGCGAGAGGATGAGGGCTCCGAAACCCACGGCCGTTGCAAAAATAGACGCTGTGCACGCGACGAACTTGTTGCACAAGGCGAACACTTGGTGTGCGTCCACAGGACGGTTCGGGGGGCGCTGGACGAACCGGGAATGGATGTAGACGAGGGTCGCCGTCGCCGTCACGAGGATCGTCATCGGCACCATCGGCGAGACGATGGTCAGCATTCCGCCCCTCGTCCCGATGTAGCCGACGCAAGCGGCGAGGCACATGCCCAGCGTCAGGAGAAATGCGACGAGCGTGCGAAAGGAACGATATAAGAACAGGTTCAGCGCGATCACGAAGCCTGTCAGAATCACGAAGTAGCGCCAAGCCGTTCGCTGCGTCTGGTCGAGATAGACATTCACATAGGGCTGACCCAGACGATGCAGGCTCTTGAGCGGCGAAGGGTCGGCACTCGCGCTGGCAATCGCGCGGTCGACGCGGGCGAGGAGCGCCGCGCGCTGTTCACTTCCCTTCGCATCGAGTACCAGGCCAATCGCGAGGAAGCCGTCCCCGACCAATCCTTGGTGGCGGAAGAGATCGGTGTCGCTGACAAACTCACGGAATCGCTCGGCTTGCTCAGGAGTGGACGTAAATCCGGCCTTCGCGCGCCGAAAGACGGAGAGCGCGGAGTTGACGCTCGTGCCGGGTACCGCCGCGACCGCGCGCTCGATCCGGTCGACCTGGTCCAGCACCTCTGGCCTGAACGGATCGTCTGCCTGGGCCAACAGAAGTGCGTACTCGCCCGCCCCAAACACCCCCTCGAACGCCCGCATCGCCTGGTAATCCGGATCGGTCGCAACAATTAGGCGGTCAATGGAGTTGTCCTGGCCGACTTTCATGGCGAGCCAAGCTGCCGGTGGAAGCAGGAGAGCGTAGGCCGCGATCACCCACCACGATTTCTCCACGACGAAAGTGAAGAAGCGCGCAAGCGGACCAGACATGGCGGAAAACGAGGGCTCAGCACTCATGCGGGATGCTCGGCGTCGGCCCTGCGTACTGCGCCCAAGCGACGACGGGGAGAACTCGTCTCCGCTGCCCGTTCCTCTGCATCCCCCTCCCCTCGCCGTCTTCTTAAGGCTTCGCGTCCGCGCCCTTCAGGAACGGGTCGCGGCCTGAGATCCGCCCACCTCGGGAAACACTACGACGCATTTCATCGCTCGCGCCGAGTCCCCCGCGGTTGAGTAACATCCTTCGCTAAAGCCAGGTGGGCTCGCGCGGTTCTAGGAGCGGGCACAGCTCGAGACGATCCGACATGCCGCTCTCAAGCGCAATCATGTGATCCAAGCACTCACAGCGCAATCGACCATCTCTGGGTGAGTTCCGAATGCAGGTGGACCCACGCATCGAAGCCATCAATGATTTCGAGGCCACGCCGCCTTCACAAGCCACGAATTACTCGGCTCCGTGCATGGACGAATGTGCTGCGATCGCCTCGGCGCGTTCCTCACGGAAGCCACTGACTTCCGCGCCCGCGTCTTGAGGCAGCCGTACGAAGAAGAGGAGCGAGCTCATGCTGATCGCGGCGATTGTGAAGTAGGCGGCGGAGAAGTCGCCCGCGCCAAGCTCGCTGCGCCCGTGCCAGATCAGAGTCGTGTGGAGCAACAGCGCCCCGAGCCCCACGCCCAGGGAAAGCGAGAGCTGCTGCCCGACGCTGGAGAGTGTGGTAGCGCCGCTCATTCGCGCCTGCTCGATATCCGCGTAGGCAAGTGTGTTTAGGCTCGTGAACTGCAGGGAGCGGAAAAAGCCGCCCACCAGCAGGATCCCAAGCATCAGCGCATGTGAGGTTGCGGGTCGGAAGAAGCCGTAGGATGCGATCGACATCGCACACACAATCGTATTGAGCAGCAGCACTCGGCGAAAACCGAGGGTACGCAAAATTGGTGCGGCCGTCAGCTTCATTGTGATCGCACCGGCGGCGCCCGCGAAAGTGATCATGCCCGAGGCGAATGGCGAAAGTCCAAAGCCCAGCTGCAGCATCAACGGCGTTAGGAACGGGAGTGCACCGATGCCGATACGGAACAGAAAGCCCCCGAGCAGCGACGCACGGAACGTGCGCACACGCAGGAGCGCAACGTTTAGGATCGGCGCGGACACACGCTGCGCGTACCAACCATAGACGGCAAGGAACACCAGCCCAGACCCGATCAGCAGAGTTACGGAAAGATTCGACAGCGTTCCACGACTGACGTTCTCAAATCCAAACATGGTGCCTGCGAGACCCAGACTCACCAAGCCGAAGCCTCTGGCGTCGAGCGCCTCTTCCCACACCTCGCGCACGTTCGGTACGAAGCGCGCCGAGAGCAGGAGGCCGAGCACGCCGATCGGGATGTTGATCCAGAAGATCCAGCGCCACGAAAAGTAGGTGACAATGAAGCCTCCGAGCGGCGGGCCAATCACCGGCCCGATCAAGGCCGGCACGGTCAGATACGCCATCGCTGAGACGAGTTCGGCCTTGGGAATTGTGCGCAGTATGACCAGTCGTCCCACCGGTACCATCATCGCGCCGCCCATTCCTTGCACCACGCGCGCAAGCACGAGCTCGAGGAGCGAATTTACAGTCGAGCAGCCGATCGAGCCCACGGTGAACACGACAATTGCGGCCGAGAATACCGTGCGTGCGCCCACCCGATCGGCCAGCCAGCCCGAAAGCGGCAAGAAAATGCCGAGCGATAAGAGGTAGCCAGTAATGGCCAGATTGAGCGTGAGCGGACTCTCACCGAACCCGCGCGCGATCGTCGGCAGAGCGGTCGCGATCACGGTAGCATCCATGTTCTCCATGAAGAGCGCGCATGCGACAATCATCGGGACCAAGTAGCGCGGCGTGCGCCACGGGGAGACCATGGCCGCGCAGTCTACCGCAAGAAAATCTCAATCGGCTATCTGTGGGTTGCGGCTACAATTGCATCTAACGTCTGAGAAATCGTCTCAGTTCCAAGCTACCTTCGTTGTGGGTGGGCCTGCGAGATCTTGGAGACTCGACCGAGTACGACGCTCGCTCTTGTCGGAGTCGCTAGTCTTGTGTTGTTTTCTGCATTTGCGGCTGGGCGTTCATTCCTTGAAGAGGGCTACACTCGGGGCCCTTTGGGGTGCTGCCACTCCTTCTCTTTCTGTCCGCCCTCGCAAAATGTGACTCAAAATCAGGCGCGAGTCAGGCGCGGCGCCGAAAAATCACAGAACTGCGTTCCGCAATTCCGATGGGTTCGTGGTGGAGGCGGCGGGAATCGAACCCAGCGCAAGGGAAAAAAGCCGGACGCAAGGAGAAAGAACATGCGTGTATTCGTTACAGGGGCCACAGGCTTTATCGGTTCGACTATTGTCCGAGAATTGATCGACGCGGGGCATCAGGTGCTTGGCCTCGCTCGATCGGAAGCAGGGGCCAAATCTCTTCTCACCGCTGGCGCCCAGATACATCGAGGGGGTCTGGAGGACTTGGAAAGCCTACGCAGCGGAGCGACGGCTGCCGACGGCGTGATCCACACTGCCTTCATCCACGACTTCGCAAAGTTCGCGGAAAACTGCGAGATCGACAAACGCGCGATTGAGATTCTCGGCTCGGCGCTCGAAGGCTCCAAGCGGCCAATGCTTGTCACCTCCGGGCTGGCGACTGTGGCGCAGGGACGGGTGCCCACAGAGAAGGATGCTCCTCTTCCTCCCTCTTCTGCCTATCCGCGCGCCTCGGAAGTTACAGCTGAAAAGCTGCTGAATCGTGGCGTGCGCGTATCGACGGTGCGACTTCCTCAGGTTCACAACACAGACAAGCAGGGCCTCGTCACCTACGCAGTCGCGCTGGCTCGCGAGAAGGGGGTGTCAGCCTACGTTGCCGACGGACTCAACCGCTGGGCCGCGGTCCACGTCCTGGATGCTGCACGCCTCTACAGGCTGGCGCTAGAGAAGCAGGAAGCAGGCGCCAGGTATCAAGCGGTCGCCGAAGAGGGGGTGCCCTTTCGGGAGATTGCTGAGGCCATTGGTCGCGGCTTGAAGCTGGAAGTCGTGTCCAAATCCCCCGAGGAGGCGGCAGCCCATTTCGGCTCGCTGGGAATGTTTGTCGGTCGCGACCTTACGGGTTCGAGCGTGCAAACGCAGCGAGGGCTGGGATGGCGCCCGACCGGGCCGGGGCTCATTGTCGATCTCGACCGGGCGCAGTATTTCGCATCTAAACAAACAGCGTAAACACATTCGAACCGCCGCGTTCGCCCAACCTCCGGTTGCCGAAAATTTCGATTACGAGTCCGATGGCCCGCCAGAAGCGCCTGTATCGCGATCTATGGCCGCCTTGAGCTGCCCGCTTCGCGGCGGTGAAAAGGGGTGTCTCCGTCGACAGGACCTCAACGAGAAACCGGTCGACCCTAGGCGTGGCCGAAAACACCCTGCCCG
>Ga0187780_10003396_pt1 | contig 12007 bp, 10 predicted proteins | sample 1015_Q2_SP10_20__FD_132429 | JGI IMG/M metagenome (GOLD analysis project Ga0187780, IMG submission 132429) | Tropical peat soil microbial communities from peatlands in Department of Meta, Colombia - 1015_Q2_SP10_20_MG | ecosystem: Environmental > Terrestrial > Soil > Wetlands > Peat | place...
AGATCACCACCGTGTCGTTGATCGAATAGCCCGCGATGGTGAGGATCGCCGCCAGCGTAGTCAAATTGAACTCGATCTGCAGCAGCGCGAAGAGGCCGACCGTCGTGACCGTGTCGTGCAGGGTCGAAAGCATCGCGCCCACACCGAATGGCCATTCGAAGCGGAACCACACATAGACCGCGATCGCAAAGAGCGCGAGCACGGTCGCGATCGTGCCGGCACGGATGAGCTCGGCGCCCACCGTAGGGCCAACGACTTCCGTGCGGCGGTATTCGACGGAATTGCCAAGCTTCTGCTTCACAAGCTGGACCGCCCGCTCCTGGTCGGCATCGCCGCCCGGCTGGCGCTGGAGGCGAATGAGCACGTCGTTGGGACTGCCGAAGCCCTGCAGCGACACGTCGCCGAGGCCGAGCCCGTCAAGTTGCGAACGCATCGTGGCGAGGTCGGCGGGTCCGCTCGTGCGGGCCTCGATGATCGTGCCGCCGCTGAAATCGATGCCGTAGTTGAGGCCCTGAACGAGGAACAACACGATCGAGCCAAGGGTCATGACGAGCGACAGCGCGAAGCCGAACTTGTGCAGCCCCATGAAATTGATGTTCGGGATCCGACGGATGACGATGAGCGGGCGCATGCGTTTTGTGCCCCTAGATCGGGATCATCTTGGGCTTGGTCTGGCGCAGCCAGGTCACGATCTGGAGCCGCGTCACGAGGATCGCCGAGAAGAGCGAGGTCAGCACGCCGAGGCTCAGCGTCACTGCGAAGCCTTTGACCGGCCCGGAGCCAAGCCAGAACATGAGCGCGCCCGCGACGAGCGTCGTCACGTGGCTGTCGAGAATGGTGCCGAAGGCGCGCTCGAAGCCCGCCTGCAGCGCCGAGATGAGCGTGCGCCCGCCGCGCACCTCCTCGCGGATGCGCTCGTAGATCAGCACGTTGGCGTCGACCGCCATGCCCATGGTGAGCGCGATGCCGGCGATGCCCGGCAAGGTCAGCGTTGCGCCCAGCATCGTCAAGGCACCGATCATGATGCACAGGTTGAAGAACAGCGCGATGTCCGCGAAGATGCCAAAGAGCCCATAGAACACGACCATGAACACGACGACGAGCGCCACGCCGACGACGCTTGCGAGCGCGCCGGCATGGATCGAATCCGCGCCCAGATCCGGTCCGACGGTGCGCTCCTCGAGCACCGTCAAGGGCGCCGGCAGGGCGCCGGCGCGCAGGAGCACGGCGAGATCGGTCGCGGATTGGGTAGTGAAGCTGCCCGAAATGATCCCGGCGCCCCCCAGAATCGGCTCGCGGATCACCGGCGCGCTGATCACCTTGTTGTCGAGCACGATCGCGAAGGGCTTGCCGACGTTGTCCCGGGTCGCATCGCCGAAGCGGCGCGCGCCGGTCGAATCGAATTTGAAGCTCACCACCGGCTGGTTGTCCTGGAAAGTGGGCGAAGCATCGGTCAGCGTCTCGCCACTCACCATCACCCGCCGTCGTACGACGTAGTATTGCGTCGGCTGGCCGTTGCGCGTCGTATCGCTCGGCAACAGCACGTCGCCCGGCGGCAGCCGGCCGGCGCGGGCATCCTCGGGCGAAGCGTTGGCGTCGACGAGCTGGAAGGTCATCTTCGCCGTGGTCTGGAGGATCTTCTTCGCGTGCTCGGGATCCGTGACGCCCGGCAGCTGCACCAGGATGCGGTCGCTGCCTTCGCGCTGGATCGATGGCTCCTTGGTGCCGAGCTCGTCGATTCGGCGGCGCACGATCTCGATCGACTGATCCACGGCGGAGGCCCGACGCTGGTTCAGCGCCACTTGGTTGGGCGTAAGCGCCGCCGCGCCGCTCGGACCGATCTGAGCGTCGATATCCGGATCGATCTTGTTGACGATGTTCTTCACGTCGCTGATGCGGTCGAGGTCGCGCACGTTGAAGCTGACCTTGTCCGCGTCAGCGCGCAGATCGGTATAGCCGATCTTTGCAGCCGTGAGCTGCGTGCGCATCTCGTCGACGAGATCGTTGAGGCGCTCCTTCTCGACCGCCGCCATATCGACCTCGAGGAGGAGATGCGATCCGCCGCGCAAATCGAGGCCCAAGGAGAGCTGCTGGCGCGGCAGAAAGGAGGGCCAACGCGCGATGGTCTCGGGCGCAAAGAGGTTGGGAAAGGTGAAAATCACGCCGAGCAGGCACACGCCGAGGATAAGCGCGAGCTTCCAGTTCTGGAAATAGAGCATGATCCGGGCCTGCTTAAGCTACCGCTGCCGAGGCTCCGGGCGGCGCACCGAAACCTAGCGCAGCCCTAGCATGCGGCGCCAGGCAGGGGTCTTCTCATCCGCCTGGCCCGCCGCGGAACCGGACGGCGCGGCATCCGCCACCGCTTCCTCTTTGTCCCTGCTGTCCTTGGCATCCTTCGCCGGCTCGGTCTTCGCCAGGACTTGCGTGATGGTGCTGCGCACCACACGCACGCGCACATTCTCCGCGAGATCGACCGTCACCTCGTCGTCGCTGACGACTTTCGCAACCGTTCCGATGAGCCCACCGCCGGTTACGATGCGGTCGCCGCGACGGATCGCGCCGAGCATCGCGCGCTGCTGCTTCGCCTTCTGCTGCTGCGGGCGGATGAGGATGAAATAGAAGACGACGAAGATGAGCGCAAGCGGCGCGAACTGGAGCAGCATATCCGAGCTACCGCCACCAGCCGCCTGCGCATAGGCCGGCGAAATCAGCATCTTCGAGTTCCTTCCGCTGCGCGGACGACGCGGGCGCATTGGTACCGGATGGAGGGCGAAAGCGCAAGGCAAGGCGGCCCCGCTTTGCGCCCGTGAAGCCCGTCGCTATCATGACGCGGCGTTAATCCGGGGCGCGTGCGGATTCGACAAATGGCAGCGAAGGCGAACGGCAAGATCGAGACGCTGCTGGCGCGCGTCGCTGCGGCGCTGGAGCGCCAGGCTCCTCCCCCGCCGCCGAAGAACGATTTCGCCGCCGCCGACGCTTTCGTCTGGCACGCCGACCGGGAATTCCTCGATCCCGTCAAGAGCGTCAACCGCGTCGAGCTGTCGCTGCTGCAGGGCATCGACCGGGTGCGCGACATCCTCCTCGACAATACGCGGCGCTTTGCCGCAGGCTTTCCCGCGAACAACGTGCTGCTATGGGGCGCGCGCGGCATGGGCAAGTCCTCGCTCGTCAAGGCCGCGCACGCCACGGTCAATGGCGAGAAGAAGCATGCGCTGGCGCTCGTCGAGATCCACCGCGAGGACATACCGAGCCTGCCCGCGCTCCTAGCGCTGCTGCGCCGCACGACGCGACGCTGCATCCTTTTCTGCGACGATCTCTCCTTCGACCAGCAGGACACGAGCTACAAATCCCTCAAGGGCGTGCTCGAAGGCGGCATCGAAGGCCGGCCCGACAACGTGGTCCTCTACGCGACCTCCAATCGCCGCCATCTCCTGTCGCGCGACATGATCGAAAACGAGCGCTCGACCGCGATCAACCCCGGCGAAGCGGCGGAGGAGAAGATCTCGCTATCGGACCGCTTCGGCCTGTGGCTGGGCTTCCATGCCTGCGACCAGCCAACCTATTTTGCCATGGTGCGCGGCTACGCGGCGCATTTCGGCCTCGATTATCCGGAAGAGACGATGCGCGCCGAAGCGAGCGAATGGGCGATCACCCGCGGCGCGCGCTCGGGCCGCGTCGCCTGGCAATACATCCAGGACCTCGCAGGGAGGCTCGGCAAGAAACTCGACTGATCGCGGGAACACGCCCCGGCGCCAATGCCTGGCCGCGGGGCGCGGCTGTAGGCTTCCTCAATTGGCTGGGCTTCGTCGCCGTGACGAGCTTCGGCAACGTCCGCTACGAGAAGCGGCCGATGAATCTCTTCCTCATCGACAACGGCTACAGCCTACTTGCCCTAGTCGTGATGGGCGCGATACTGGCCATTTGAACCTGAGGCGCAGCGCTGCTAGGCCGCCACGCGCTCCGCGATCCACTTGATGATCGTCGGGATCGTTTCGGGCGTGTAGCCCATATGACCCACCGGGTAGAACCGCGCAGTCTTGGGATCGCCATGCTCGAGCAGGAGTTGCATGTCCTCGATCGGAAAGATCGAATCCTGCGTGCCGTTGACGAGCAGCAGCGGCGCCGACGGGCGGTCGATCACGCCTTGGCGCAAGAGCGAGAGACGCGGGCAGTAATCAACCCACTCCTCGAAGCTTCTGCGGCCGAAGGCGCTCGCGAGCGTCTCGGCAAGTTCGAAGGCGTAGCTTCCATGTTGCGCCTTCTCGATCCATTGCGGCGTGAACGCATGATGCACGCAGCCGCCCTGGCAAACCACCGCGGCAAGGCGCTCGCGATGCGTGTGTGCCAGCTTCGCCGCCCAATAGCCACCGCTGCTCCCGCCCCAGGCGGCGATACGGTGAGCGTCGATTTCGGGCCGGTTCGCGCCCCAATCGAGCACCGCATCCCAGAGCCGCTCGGCATCCTCCGAGCCGAAGATCGGCGCGTCTCCTGTGCCCGGCATGTCGATGAGCAGGAGTGAGAGGCGTGCGCCGAGGATCGGCTCGGCGATCTCGCTGCGGTCCTCCTTGAAGGTGTCGATTCCTGCCCAGAGGATCAAAAGCGGACGGCGCGCCGCGCTCTCCTTCCGGTGCAGGAAATACCCGACGGCCTTGTCGCCCTCGCCCGGCCGCCCCTTGAACGGGATCTCGACACGCTCAATCGCGAACGGCGCGTAGCGCATCGCTGCGAGGAACATCTCTTGCGACTTCGCATAGGCGGCGCGCTTGCCCGGCGAATTGGTGGTGGGAAAGCGTGCCATCCGGTAGAGCCCATAGGCGTGAAGGTAGTGATCCTTGGCTGCGCGGCGATCGCCCGCAGCCTCGGCCTTCCGCCCCAGCTCCTCGAAGGGCCGCGCGGCCGCGCCGTAGGTCTGGGCCCACGCGTCGTGGTCGAGCGATTTGAGCTGCGCGAAGACGCGCTGATGGTCCTCATAGCTCGTGAACACCATTGGATGCAGCCCGGCGCGCGCATTGGGCTGCCAGTGCTGCCACAGCTCGACGATGCTGCGCGTGTAGCGCTCCATGCGTTCCTCCCGCTTGCCGCCTTGGCGGATGATGCGGGCGGACGCACGCGCGCGTCAACGGCACGGCGGCGACGCAAGAAAGAAGCGCTAGGCGGCGCGACTCCTGGCGGCAGAAAGCGGTAGGCGGATCTGGACGCGGGTGCCTGCGCCCTCGCTGCTGCCGACGGCGACGTCGCCACCATGCTGTTCGATGATGCGTTTCGCCGTTGGCAGGCCCAGGCCCGTGCCGAAAGCGCGGGTGCTGAAGAGCGGCTCGAAGATCCGTTCGAGCACCTTCGCCGGAATGCCGGGGCCCGTATCGATGATTGTGATCTCCGCGCTCTCGGCGACGTGGGTCGCGACCGTGATGCGCCGCTCGACGAGATTCGGCATATCTGTGATCGCTTCGACAGCGTTCTCGATCACATTGGCGAGCGCACAGTGCAGACGCTCGGGATCGAAGGGCACGACCGCAGCGGGTGCCGCAAGCCGGCGCTCGAGCGTAATCCCGGTGGGGAGCTTCATCTTGTCGAGCATCTTGCCGAGCCATTCGTCGAGGCGAAGCGGCGCGGTATTAAGCTGGCCCGTACCGGCATAGTCGAGCAGATCGGCAATGATGCCGTCGCAGCGGTCGATCGTGCGCTCGACGCGCGACATCTGGCGGCCGATATCGACCCCACCATGCGCTGCGGCCTCGTGGATCGCGTGCAGCGTGTTGCGGATCGTGCTCAGCGGATTGCGCAGCTCATGCGCGACCGACGCGGTGAGCCGTCCGAGGAGCAGGACGCGTTCCTGCTTGAGGAGCTCGGCCTCGACCGCGGCGCGGGCGCGCTCCGCCTCCACCTTCTCCGCGCCAATCCGGTCCATCGCCTCGTTGGCGCGCAGCTCGCGCTGCGCGAGCTCGGCATATTCGTCGCGCAGCACCTGATGGGCGTGGGCGGTGATGCGGCGTTCGCGATCGACTTCCGCGTAAGCCGCATCGATTAGCTGCACGAGCAGGTCGAGATCGAGCTTCTCTTTCGCGCCGCCCTGGCGCGCCTGCCGCAGCTGGCGTTGGAGGAGCTTGTGCATCCTCAACCTTCGGCGAAGGTCGTGATCGTCATCGTCTGGTTGTGGAGATCACAGAACGGAAGGCTCTCCATCGGCGCAATCTCGCCATAGGAGTAGAAACCCGTCGTCCGGCAATGCTCGCCCAGCACTTCGGCGACCGCCTCGACTTCATCGGCGATGCGCTGGCCAAGGAGCAGCTTGCGTCCAATGCAGCTCACCAGGATCGCGAGCTTGGCGTCCGGGATCGCCGCCTTCTTCGCGGCGCGACCGGCGCCGGCAATGAGATGGTCGAAATTGCCGAGCATCACCTGGGCGATGTGGCCCTCGGGGATGCTCCCGGCGAAGATCATCGCCTTCTTCTCCTCATCGACGCCGACTACGGTGCGCACGAGGCTCGAATCGGGCTGGCCCTTGGGATGGATGCGCAGCGGGAAGAGCAAGGCGCTCGCGGGCAGTTTCGCCGCCTCCTCACCGAGATACTGTTTGTAGAGGTCGAGCGCGGGTTGGCCGTCGAGATCAAACAGCATGTTGCCGCTCGAGCGGGTGACGACGCGCTCCGCGCCGACCGCGTCCCAGCCGCCAACGCTGCCGTAACCGATGCGGATCTTGTCGCCGTAGAAGCCGACGGCGACGACGCGCCCCGCTTCGGGATTGGCGTTGAGCCCCACCCGCGTGGTACCGAAATCCGCGCCATCGCCCGCGAGCCCGCCGGTCAGGCAGATCTCCCGGCCGAGCACATGCTGGATGCCCGCCACGAGCTCCGTGCCGTTGACGCGCGTCCCGTCCGAAAGCACGAACACGTTGCGCAGGCCTTTGTTCGGCAGCGCCGAGCCGAGGCGGGTGCCGATTTCGAAAGAGCTCTTGCCCGGCGCCGTGTCGTCGGCGGCGAATTTGACTTCGGTGTGCTTGAACTGGATCGCGGTGGCGATGACTGAGCCGTCATGCACGTCGATCTCGGCGATCTCGCCGCCGGTGGTGCAACCGATGAGTGCGGCTTTCGGATAGGCGGCACGTAGCTCGGCGAAGCGCGCGCCGTCTTCGAGCGTACCCGGCGCGGCGAAGTACAGCACCAGGGACGGCGCAATTTTCTTGTCCGGGCCGATGACATCCCAGCCGCGACGCGGCTGCCATAGGCGCTGCTCGACCTTCATCGTCGAAAACCTTCTGGGGACAGCTCGAAGGAACTCCTATCACCGCCTTCCTTAAGACGCGGTTAAGGATTCCCTTTCCGGTGGCACGGACCTCGACGGCCGCACTCCCCTGTGCGCTCCAGCTCAGCCCGCGCTGGGACGAAGCGGCGGCAGATAGGCGATGGGATCGAGGGCGCGCGTGCCGCGGCGGATCTCGAAATGCAATTGCGGCGAGCCAACCATCCCGGTCGCGCCAGCAGTCGCGATCGCCTGACCGCGCTTCACCGTGTCGCCGCGCCGCACGAGAAGCTTCGCGTTATGCGCATAAGCGGTCATGTAGCCGCCGGGATGCTTGATCAACACGAGATTGCCATAGCCGCGCAGCTCGTTCCCGGCATAGGCGACGACGCCGCCCTCGGCGGCGTGCACCGTCTCGCCGACACGCGCAGCGATGTTGATGCCGTCGTTGTGCGTGCCACCCGGCCCGGTCCCGTAGCTCGCGACAACGCGCCCCTCGAGCGGCCAGGAGAAATTGCCGGCGCCGCGCGGCGATCCCGGCAGCACGGCGGCTTGAGGCGCAGGCTTGGGCGGCGGTGGCTCGGGCCCGACTTGCGGCGCGGTTTGCGCCGCAGGCGGCAGACCGGAAGGAGCAGGCGGCGCTGCCTGAGCGGCGGGCGGCGCGGGAGCAGCGGGCGGCGGCCCCTGGGCAGCGGGCGGCGATGCGGCGACGCGCTCGGGTGGCGCGACCGAAGCCGGGAGATCGAGTACCTGGCCCGAGCGCAACGCGTAGGGCGGCGCGAGGTGGTTGATGCTCGCGAGCGTGCTGAGCTCGACGCCGTAGGTCCGGGAGATGCTGTAAAGCGTGTCGCCCGGCTGAACGAGGTGAAAGCGTTCCCGCGGCAGAGCGAGAACCGTGCCCGCCGCGAGCTGATAGGGCGGCGCCAGACGATTTGCATCAATGATCGAGCGCAGCGGAAGATCATAGCGCCGCGAGATCATGTAGAGCGTCTCGCCCTTGGCCACCGTGACCTTGTCGGGATGCGGCGCGCGCTGCTGTGGCGTAGTCGCGGGCGGCGCGTTGCGCGAAGGCGCGACCGCCGTCGCCGGTGGCTCACCCTCGCCCGGCGTGATCACCGGTGCTGGCGGCCCTTGCCGTACGCAGGAAGTGAGCGCCAAAGCGCCTAGTAATGTGGTGGCGGTGCGACGCACGATCATCGCTCGGACGCGTCGCGTGGCAAACCCTCGACTAGCGGCACGAAGCGCACCGCGCCGAGGTCCTCCGTCTCCAGCCCGTGCGCCGTCTTGCGCACGCGCACCAGGATCTGCTCGCGCTTCTCCTCGCCGACGGGCGCCACCATGATGCCCCCTTGGGCGAGACACCCGAGCAGCGTCTCTGGGATCGTGGCCGCGGCCGCGGTCACGATGATCCGATCGAATTCGGCTTGGCCGGGCCAGGGCTTGGTGCCGTCGCCAAAGCGGCTGGTGATGTTGTTGAGGCGAAGCTCCTTGAAGCGCTGCTCGGCGAGCTTGAGCATCGCACGGTGGCGCTCGACCGTGAATACGCGGCGTGCGAGCAAAGCAAGAACCGCGGCCTGATAGCCGGAGCCGGTGCCGATCTCGAGTACGATATGGCGATCAGTGAGATCGAGCGCCGCAGTCATCATGGCGACGACGAGGGGCTGGCTGATGGTCTGGCCGTGACCGATTGGCAGGGCCACGTTCTCATAGGCGCGCTCGCGGAAGGTCGGGGGCACGAAAAGCTCGCGCGGTACCCGCTCGAGCGCATTGAGCACACGCAGATCGGTGACCCCTTCCGAGCGCAGCTCGAGAATCAGCTTGGCCCGGCTTTCGGGATCGCTCATGCCAGCGCCTTGCGCAGCGCGCCGAGCGCCTTGCGGTTCGTGAGGTCGAGAAAGATCGGTGTCACCGCGACGCTGCCCTCGGTGATGGCGCGCACGTCGCTGCCCGGCCGGGTGCGCGATTCATCGCGCTGCGGGCCAATCCAATAATAAGGACGCCCACGTGGATCGAGCCGTTCGATCAGATGATCGCCGACCTTGCGCCCGCCTTGGGCGGCGGCAACCAGAGTCGTCGTGCGCGCCGCGGGCGCGTTTGGAAAATTGACGTTGTAGAGCGTATCGCGCGGCCAGGGCAGGCTCGCGAGCTTGCGGATGACACGCGGCGCGAGCTCCGCCGCAGTCGCCCAGGGAACCGGGCCGTCTTCGGGCACGCTCTGCGACAGCGCGATCGCCTTGAGGCCCAACAAGGTCGCTTCCATCGCCGCGGCGACCGTGCCGGAATAGGTCAGGTCCTCGCCAAGATTGGCGCCGCCGTTCACGCCCGAAAGCACGAGATCCGGCCGCTTGTCGCGCAGGACGGCATTGACCGCGAGCAACACGCAATCCGTGGGCGTCCCGTCGACGGCGAAGCGCCGCGGCCCGAGTTTGCGCACGCGCAGCGGCCGGGTCAGGGTGAGCGAGTGGCTTGCGCCGCTTTGCTCCTGCTCCGGCGCCACCACCCAGACATCGCGGCTAAAGCCGCGCGCCAATCGCGCGAGGAGCTTGATGCCGGAAGATTCGACGCCGTCGTCATTGCAGACGAGGATGCGCGCCCGCGCGAGGTCGATGCCCTCAGCCATCGCGGCGCAAGACCTCCAGCCCGCCCATATAGGGACGGAGAGCCGCCGGGATCACGACGGCGCCATCGGCCTGCTGGTGGTTCTCGAGCACGGCGATGAGCGCGCGCCCGACGGCAAGCCCCGAGCCGTTCAAGGTATGGACGAAGCGCATGCCCTTGCCTTCTCTCGGCCGGAAGCGGGAATTCATGCGCCGCGCCTGGTACTCGCCGCAATCGGAGCAGCTCGATATCTCGCGATAGGCGTTCTGGCCAGGGAGCCACACTTCAAGATCGTAGGTCTTGCGCGCGGCAGGGCCCATATCGCCCGCGCAGAGCAGCATCACCCGGTAGGGGAGGTCGAGACGTTTCAGCACCTCCTCGGCGCAGGCGGTCATGCGCTCATGCTCGGGGCCTGAGCGCTCGGGATGGGCGATCGAGACGAGCTCGACCTTGTTGAACTGATGCTGGCGGATCATGCCGCGCGTATCCCGGCCGGCCGCACCTGCCTCGGAGCGGAAGCACGGCGTCCAGGCGGTGACGCGCAGCGGCAGCTTCGCCTCCTCCAGTATCTCGCCGGCGACGAGGTTGGTGAGCGGCACCTCGGCGGTCGGGATAAGCCAGAGGCCGGTGGTGGTGCGGAAGAGATCCTCCGCGAATTTCGGCAGCTGCCCCGTGCCGAAGGCGGTCTCGTCGCGCACGAGGAGCGGCGGCGAGACCTCGGTGTAGCCGAATTCGCGCGTGTGCAGATCCAGCATGAAGGCGCCGAGCGCGCGCTCGAGCCGCGCCAACGCGCCGGTCAAGACGACGAAGCGCGCGCCCGCGAGTTTGCCCGCGCGCGCGAAATCCATCTCGCCGAGCCCCTCGCCGATCGCCACATGGTCCTTGGGCGGGAAGTTCATGATTCGCGGCGTGCCGTGGCTGCGGACGAGCTTGTTGCCGGTCTCGTCCTTGCCCTCCGGCACGTCGGCCGCGGGAAGATTGGGGATGCTGGCGAGAAGATCGTCGATCGCGGCCTTGAGTCGCGCCGCCTCGGCCTCGAGCCGCGCCTGCGCCTCCTTGCTCTCGCCCACCTGCCGCAGCAGTTCGGCGGTGTCTGCGCCCTTGTTCTTCGCCGCGCCGATCTCGCGCGCGGCCTTGTTGCGCTCGGCCTGGAGCTCTTGCGCCTTGGTCTCGGCCGCGCGCCAGTCGCGGTCGAGCGCCAGGATCTCCGCGCTCTTGGGCAGCAGGCCGCGCCGCGCCAAGCCCCGGTCGAAGGCCGCGGCATCGTCACGGATCAGCTTGAGGTCAAACATCGACGCGGCTTTCGCTCACCTAGAAATCGCTTTAGATATAACAAGTATCTTGCTGTTTATGAAGTATTTTTATCTTTCTTTTCGGCGTCCTCCCCGGCCTCGGCCTCGCGTTTTGCGCGCTGCTTTTCGACGAGGCGGCAGGCGAAGATCGAAATTTCGAAGAGCAAGAGCAGTGGCAGGGCGAGCGAGACCTGGCTGAAGATGTCGGGCGGGGTCAGGACCGCGGCGACGACGAAAACCATCACAATCGCGTAGCGCCGCTGCTTCGCAAGCCAAGCCGAGGTCACGAGCCCCACCCGCGCCATCAGGGTGAGCAGTACGGGAAGCTGGAAAGCGAGGCCGAAGGCGAGGATGAGCCGCATCACGAGCGTCAGGTATTCGCTGACCTTGGGCTCGACCTCGATCGGCAGCGTGCCGTTGCCTCCCGGCGATTCGAAGCTTAGGAAGAATTTCCACGCGACAGGGAAGAGCACGTAGTAGACGAGCGCACCGCCCGCGATGAAGAGTATGGGCGTGGCGACGAGATAGGGCAGGAAGGCGCGGCGCTCCTGCTTGTAAAGACCGGGGGCCACGAACATCCAGACCTGACTCGCGATGATCGGGAAGGCGCAGCAAAAGGCGGCCCAGAACGCGACGCGCAGATTGGTGAAGAAGGCCTCGGTCAGGTCGGTGAAGATGAGGTGGCGGCCGGTTTCCTTGCTGAGCGCGTCGGCCAGCGGCTGGGCGAGGAAATTGTAGATATTCTTGCTGAAATACCAGCAGGGCCCGAGCATGACGAGCAGTGCGAGCGCCGAATAGAGCAGACGCCGGCGCAGCTCGATCAGATGGTCGAGCAGCGGCATCTTGCCTTCTTCGAGTTCTGCCTCGCGATCGCTCAT
>Ga0187780_10003398_pt1 | contig 11997 bp, 8 predicted proteins | sample 1015_Q2_SP10_20__FD_132429 | JGI IMG/M metagenome (GOLD analysis project Ga0187780, IMG submission 132429) | Tropical peat soil microbial communities from peatlands in Department of Meta, Colombia - 1015_Q2_SP10_20_MG | ecosystem: Environmental > Terrestrial > Soil > Wetlands > Peat | place...
CCTGGTGTGATCCCGATCCAACCGAGGGGATCAGGGCGCGCCTTCTTCTGCATGGGCGCAGGACCACTTTTCAGGCCGTTGGCTCTTCGCATGGGTACCGATCATCCGTTCCTGGGACTGGGTCTTGTCGAATCAGAAATATTAGATCTGAGTGCCCCGTTTAAGTTGGAGGATATCGCTGCGCGTCTTCTCTGCAAATTGCGGGCACTTCAGCCTGAGGGACCATACTGTCTGGGCGGATGGTGTGACGATGGAATACTGGCCTACGAAGTTGCACAACAGTTGGAAGCTGCGGGCCAGAGAACTTTGTTGGTCTTGTTTGACGCTTGGAACCCCGGCCTATTGCGAACACGCTCCGGAGGCCAAGCCTCTTTGGCGCGGGTCCGAAACCTCGGACATCATCTCTCGAATCTGTGCAGACTTCCCATGAAGAAGCAATGGGAATACTTGGGCGACACGTGCAATACGCAGAGGCGGATATTAGAAAACAAGCTTTGGCGAACTCGCTACAACGTGATGCTGCGAATGACAGGCAAGGTGCGATCGGGGCCTCCCGACTTTAACAAGATCGAGTTCGTCGCCGTGCGGAACTATGAGCCCAAGCCGTTTCCCGGAAGCGTCGTTTTGTTCTGCAGCGGCACAGAGGATCAGGGAGGTAATCATGCTTCGGCTTTGGGCTGGCATGATCTTGTCCCGACCGGTTTGGAGATTCACAAGGTCCCCGGAAGTCACCGTGGGATGTTCGCTGAACCCAATGTCGAAGTGCTGGCCAAAGTGCTGCGCACTCGCCTTTGGGCGGCACCGGCGGATGACAGAAGCGAATATCTTGCAAGCGCAAGTATGTGACCGCATACGGCGACCCATACGCGGCGAGGGCGAGCACAACTGGACAACGGGGTACCACACCCCCGGGCATGACTGCGTTGGGCCGGTGAGCGCAGTTTCCCAGGGCATCGACCTACGCGGCTTCTATCCGCTAAGCGGGATGTGGAAGGACTTCGGCCTGCGAATGCGAAGCGAGGAGTGCCCATAACGCTAGGGAATTAGCAGCAGCTTTCCCGTTGTTTTCCTTCCTTCCAAATCGCGATGCGCCTGCTGCGCTTCTTGGAGCGAATATACTCGCCCAATTCGCACCTTGAGCTTCCCGGCGGCGATCATTCCATATACCGCGCCCGAGCGAGTCAGCAACTCCTCTCGGGTTGCGGTAAAGTGCGCCAACGTGGCTCGTGCCATGTAGATAGATCCCTTTTGCGAAACCTTGACGGGATCGACCGGGGGCACGGGCCCACTCGACGCTCCGTATAGCACTAACATGCCGTGCGGCCGCAGAACATTCAGGCTTTTCTCGAAAGTAGCCGCACCCACACCGTCATACACGACGTCAACACCCTTGCCGCCCGTCAGCCGCTTGGTTTCGGCCTCGAAATCGGTTTGAGTATAGAGAATCACGTCGTCCGCCCCCGCCGCGACTGCCAACTTTGCTTTCTCCTCGGTCGAAACCGTGCCAATTACTCTGCTTCCGATGTTGTGCGCCAGTTGCACCAGAATCAACCCCACACCGCCTGCGGCCGCGTGCACCAGTGCGGTGTCGACCGGTTTCAAAGCGAACGTATCGTGGGACAAATAGTGCGCGGTCATGCCTTGCAGCATCGAGGCTGCCGCATCGTGATCACTGACGCCCGGAGGAATAGGCACCAAAGCCTCGGCGGGCGCAGCCACGTATTCGGCATAGGAACCCAACACACCGCTCCACGCCACCCGATCGCCCACCTTAACGGTCTTCACCTCCGCGCCGATCGCAGTGACTACGCCCGATCCCTCCTGCCCTGCCACAAACGGCAGGGGCGCTTGGTAGCGCCCCTGGCGAAGATCCACGTCAATGAAGTTGACGCCCGAGGCCGCGATCTTCACGACCGCTCCGTTGGCGTTCGGTTGGGGAATTGGCAGGTCCACGAACTGCAGAACTTCCGGCCCACCTGTTTTAGAAACCTGGATCGCTTTCATGAGCTTGAACGGAAACCCGCGACTAGCATTTCCTTGTTATTCCGAATGTCGCTCCCCCCCGGGTTGCAAACAACGACCCCATCTTATCCTGCCACAGGCCGATTTGACGGTCCACTGTGCTCTACTCTACCGCAGGTAGACTTCCTAGCTTAGGGTGTAGTTCCCGCCCTAACCACCATCAAGGGCGTAAACTTACCTTTGAACCGTGTGACGTCCAGGGCTGCCACCTTGGCCGATCTCGGTGGGGGATCCCTGTCCCCTTCGATGGGATAGCGAGAGTCGAAGGCGTACGCCCGCAGCCGCACTTTGCCCACGAGGAGTCGACATGAACCGTTCGGTAATCACGCTGCTTCTGTCCCTGATCCTTACGCGCACCGCTTTTCCTGCTCCCGGCTATCACGTCCTCAAGACCTGGAAGCTCGGCGGCGAGGGGGGCTGGGACTACCTGACCATCGATCCCGAAGCGCGTCGCCTCTACATCTCCCGCGCCGTCAAAGTGATCGTCATCGACGCCGACTCCGGCAAGCCGGTCGGGGAGATCTCCGATACGCCCGGAGTCCATGGCATCGCACTCGCGCCCGAGATCGGAAAAGGCTTCGTCAGCAACGGTCGCGAAAACACCGTCAGCGTCTTCGATCTCAAAACCCTGAACACCACTAAGAAAATCAAAGTGGGCGACGGCCCCGACGCCATCCTTTACGATCCCGCTACCAAACGTGTCTTCACTTTCAATGCTCGTAGTCAGGACGCCACCGCGATCGACGCTGACCAAGAATCCGTTGTCGGCACGATTCCGCTCGGCAGCAAGCCCGAATTTGCGCAGAGCGATGCCAAGGGCACCATCTTTGTGAATATGGAGGACAAGAACTCGCTCTACGCGCTTGATCCCAGCAAGCTGACCGTGAAATCGAAGTGGGCGCTCCCCGGGTGCGACGGTCCCACGGGACTCGCCATCGATCGCGAGCATCGACGGCTATTCTCCGGCTGCGACAAAATCATGGCCGTCACCGACGCCGATTCCGGCAAGCAAGTCGCCAACGCACCGGTGGGCGACGGCGTGGATGCCACCGGTTATGACCAGGAAACAGGACTCGCGTTTGCGTCCGCCGGCGAAGGCAAGCTCACCGTCGTGCAGTCGGACGGAGGAGACCACTACCGCGTCGTCGAGGAAGTCCCTACCCAGCGCGGCGCCCGCACCATGGCGCTCGATCCCAAGACGCATAACGTCTATCTGGTGACCGCTCAGTTCGGGCCCCCGCCTGCTCCAACTGCTCAGAACCCTCATCCGCGGCCCACGATTCTGCCCGATTCCTTCGTCGTATTGGTCGTCGGCAAATAAGCAATCAGCCGGACGCCGGTCGGAAAACATTTCTTCCGCGGGCACCGCCCCACGGGTCGTGGATGTCAGAAGAATCGGACTTCGATGGGCAGGTTCTCGTCTCATGGGAACGACAGACCTACCCCGGCGGTAAAGCCGGTTCCTGCACTTTGTCACGATGCCTTGGCAGGTGCGGCGGGCGTTCTTCGGGAAGCGAATAACCGAGCGTTCACTCGTACCGCAGTGCCACCACCGGGTCCACCTGCATCGCCCAGCGCGACGGTATGAAGCAGGCGAACAAGGCCACCGCACAGAGCAAGAGGGTCATGCTCAAAAATGTCAAAGCATCCGTGCTGGTTACGCCGAGCAGCAAACTTTTTAAAAAGCTCGTCAAAACGAATGACAGCACAAGCCCCAGACCGACGCCGGCGAGCATTAACTTCAACCCATGCCCCAGCACCAATCGCAGAACGTCTCCTCGGCTTGCCCCTAGCGTTACCCGAATGCCGATTTCATGCGTCCGTTGTCGGGTGGTGTACGCCGTGACACCATAAATTCCGACTGCCGCCAAGGCAAGAGCGAGCAGCCCGAATGCACCGACAAAGGTCCCTGCCACGCGCACCGGGAAGCTGGCAAACTGGTTGCGCAGTTCGAGTGTGGTTACATCGAACATTACCAGGTCGGGATTCAGTTCCGCCACGCTGTGCTCGACGGTCTTGCTGAAAGTCAGCGGATCTCCGGCCACCCGCGCACTGATAATCATGGAGGAGTTGTAAACCTGATACAACGGCAAGTACACGAATGGTGTTGGCTTTTCCGTAAGGCTGATCACTTTGCTGTCCCGTGCCACACCGACGACAGTGAACCACTCGTGCGTCCGGTCCGAGTTAAGCTGCTTACCCAATGCTTCTTGATTGGGCCAGTAGCGATTGACAAATGCTTCGCTGACGATCACGACGCGCTGCGATGCTTTAGTGTCCTCGAGCGTGAAGTCGCGCCCTTTCAGTATCGGAATCTGCAGGGTCCGAAAATAATTCGGCGTGATGATCGCCGCCTGCGTTTCCATCGACTCGTTCGCCTGAGAAGCGTAACCTTCGGGCTTGACGCTGGTTGAGCCTCCCCCGAATCCGAGCGGTACCCGGTCGGTCAGGACGACCGATTGTATGCCGGGTAAGGTTTCCAGCTTCGCGAGCAGCTGGCGATCGAATTCCGTCCCGCTCGCATCCGAATATCCCGCGGTAAACAGATCGTAGGAGGCCATCAGCACGTTATGAGGATTGAATCCGGGATTAACTTGCTGTGCCCTGAGGAAACTGCGAATGCACAGTCCCGCGCAGATGAGCAGCAGCAAGGACAGCGAAATTTGTGCCACCACCAATCCGCTTGCCAGGCGCGCCTTTCTGAGCCCGCCTGACACCGTCCCCGCCTCTTCTTTCAACACCGCCACGGGTGCGATCGCCGAGGAACGCAACGCAGGCAGCACTCCGAAGATCACGCCCGTGGCCAGCGAAATGACCAGAGCCGCGAGCAGCAGCGTGCGGTCGGCAGCAATGGTGAGCGCGAGAGGGAGATCCTCTGACACGGGCAAGAATTTGAGGAGTGCTCCCTGCGTCCAGAGCGTGATGAGCAGCGCCACCGCGCCTCCCGCCAGCGCCAGCATCACACTTTCCACCAGCAGTTGCCGCACCAGCCGCCATCGGCTCCCACCCAGTGACATGCGAATTGCGATTTCACGCCGGCGTCCTACCGACCGAACCAGCATGAGATTCGCTACGTTCACGCATGCCAGCAGCAGCACTAAGCCGGCGATGGCCATCAATGCCGGCAAAAGGGTCGCCAGGAACTGATTCAGGCCAAATGGGTTCCGCCACAGCGGGTACACCGTTACACTGTCGTGGCCTTTATGCTCCTCGGGGTAGTTCTTGACTTCGCGCTTCAGCCGGAGCGTCATCTCTTCCTGAGCCTGCTCCAGTGTTACGCCCGGCTTCAGCCGGCCGAACCCCAGTAGCCAGAACTGGTGATGGTCATGTAGCAAGTCGCCGAGCGAGTTCATTTGTGCTTGCATCATGATCGGAACCCAGACATCGGTTCGCACCCCCGTCTGGCTTGACTGAAACGCGGCGGGCGTTACACCCACGATCGTGTAGGCATGTTGGTTGATTTTGATCGTCTGACCGACGACGTTCGGATTGCCGCCGAAGTGTGTTCGCCAGAGCCGGTAACCGATCACCGCCTCAGGCGTGCCTCCTGGCTTCTCATCCGCCTCGGGCAGAAAAGCGCGCCCGAGGATCGGCCGCACCCCGAGCACATCGAAATAATTCGCAGACGCGACCATGCCCCAGACGCGCTCGGGCTTACTCTTGCCCGTCAAGCTCATTTGAGCGAAGCTGCACGCCGCAATGCCGGTAAAACTCTGCTGCCCGTCGCGCATCGCTTCGAGATCGGGATAGGTAAATGGGAAGGGGTTGTCTCCGGGTTTGCTCAGGGTGAGCGACACGACCTCACTGGGGCGGGTGAGTCCGGGAACCGGGTTGAGTAGTGTCGAATTGATCCAGCTGAAGATCGTGGTGTTCGCCCCAATCCCCAAGGCGAGCGTTAGGATAGCGAGCAGCGCAAACCCCGGCGCCTTCGCGATCACCCGCAGGCTATACCGTATGTCGTGCCAGATCGAAGTCACTGCGCACCCCCCCGCACATTCGAACAGTTCCAAGCATGTCCCCGCCCATTCCAGGGTACACGGTAAGCGAATGATTGCGCAGCAGTTACCAGGCTTACCGGGTTCCGACGGCGCAGCCCGGTCGTGCGATTGTGGGACGCGCGATAGCGAAACCGGACATTGGAGGACTAGGTAGAAAGCCGAGGCAAAGCCAGCCTTCCCTCTGACAAGAGCGAGACGATCCGATCGAATGGCTTATTTCGCAACCGGCGCTGTTGACCCATTCCCTTGGATGGAGCCAAGGACGAGCTACTCCATTCTCAAGGTGTGCAGTGGATCGATGGATACAGCCCGGCGTGCGGGAATGATGGCGGCGAGCACCGCCGGAAGGGGTATGTGACGCGAGGAGTCAGGTCACTGGTAAGACAAAATGTTGAAAGTATTCTTGTCCCATGCTGTGATTGACCTCTCCCCCTGCTCTCTTTAACAATGTCAACTGCTGGCAACGCCCTGGGAACCCATGGGCAGGACAGTCTCGCTTTATCCACGGGCGGTTGTGCGGCAAGTTTCATTGAAACAGTTGGAGAGTTCTCGATGACGAAACATCGTGGGTTGTCCCGCCGAGAGTTCATCTCGCTTGTTACGGCGTCGGCAGCTGCTGCCGTCACGGGTTGCAGGGGTCAGAATGCAATGATGAAGCGCAAAGAAGTCTCGACGAGCGAGTTGCTGGAACTCTCGGCGGTTGATGCAGTTGCCAAACTTAGAAACGGTGAAGTCACAGCCGAGCAATATGCCGCGGCCCTGCTTGAACGGTGTCAGCAAGGCAAGGCGCTGAACGCCTTCATCACGCTGCCGCAGGAACGAGTGCTGGAGGCAGCAAGATCCGCTGATCGTCTTCGGAGTTCAGGAGCAAGACTCGGGCCGCTACACGGATTGCCGATTCCGGTGAAGGACAGCGTAAACACAAAGGATATGCCGACCACCGGAGGAACCCCGGCTCTGCGGAATTTTCGTCCACCAGAAGACGCTCCGATTGTGCGTGCGCTGTTGGCTGCGGGAGCGATTGTTTTGGGAAAAACGAACTTGCACGAGCTGTCGTTTGGGTGGACGAGCAATAACCTGGCGTTCGGTCCCGTACACAACCCCTACGATATGCGGCGTATTCCAGGGGGAAGCAGCGGGGGAACAGCCGTGGCAGTGGCTGCGCGAATGGCACCGCTGGGCGTTGCGGAGGACACAGAGGGCTCGATACGCGTGCCGGCGGCGATGTGCGGCATCGCTGGACTTCGACCGACGACCCGGCGATATGTAACGACGGGAGTAGTCCCGATTTCTCCCCTCTTCGATCAAGTAGGGCCCCATGCACGCACGGTGGCAGATCTAGTCTTATTCGACTCTGTAGCGACCGGGGACAGGAGCGGCTTAGGTGCAGCAGAATTAAAAGGAACAAAGCTGGGACTGGCGCGCAGCTACTGGTTCACTGATCTTGACAGCGAAGTGGAGCGCGTGGCCAATGAGGCCCTGGCCAAGCTGCATGCTGCAGGAGCTGAGTTGATCGAAGTGGAAGTGCCGGGACTGGCGCGACTGATCGAGCTCATCACGAACCCGGTTCAGAATCACGATGTGCGCTATTCACTGCAGAAATATCTGGAGGAGTACGGGGCGGGAGTCACCTTCGATCAGTTGATTTCTCAGGCAAGCCCGGAGATCCGGCGAGATTTTCGCGATCTCCTGCCCGGCGGCAAGCTTTTCGTCGGGGATAAAGAGTATCAGGTTGTGCGCGATCAGCACTTACCCAAACTGAAAGAGGTCTATCGGCAGTATTTTGCCCGTACGGGGGTGGCCGCCATTGTGTTTCCGGCAACCATGATTCCGCCTCCGCTCATCGGCGAAGATGTCGAAGTGTCAATTGGCGGAAAGAAAGTGCCGTTTGAGACGGCCGTGGCACGGAATATCGCTCCGGGAAGTACGGCAGGACTCCCGGGCTTGGTTATGGCGGCGGGGACGACGCCCGCAGGATTGCCGATCGCGTTAGAGTTCGACGGTCCCGCGGGCAGTGACCGTGCACTCCTGGCTTTGGGATTGGCCGTGGAACGTGTGTTGGGAGCCGCTCCCGCACCTAAGCTGTAGGGATGACACCAAGCCATATGAAACACGCGGCTCTAGGTTTCCGAATGCATTCCGGTTGGGGTGGGCTGGTGGCCATTTCCGCACACGCCGACTCAGTGGACGTGATCGCCAGGCGGCGAATCGTCACCGCCGATCCGAGGATCCCCGGGGCCAACCAGCCCTATCACTATGCAGCTAGCCTGAGACTCGCAGAGGCGGAAGAATACCTTGCGAAGTGCGCCACCGCGTCCGAGTCCTTGGCTTTCGCGGCGATCGGGGATGTGGTCCGGGAGCTGGAAGGGGGCGAGTACCGACTCCTAGGTTCGGCTGTCCTGTTGGCCGCCGGTCGCAACCTGCCGTCTCTCGCGAAGATTCTCGCGGCGCACTCCCTCATTCACACGGCGGAAGGGGAGTTTTTCCGCCATGCCGTTAGGCAAGCCTGTGAGCGCTCGAAAATTTCTGTCACGGCAATTCGAGAGCGGGAACTGGATGAGCAGGTTGAGAAAGCGTGGGGGGATGCGGCGAGTCGATTGCGGCAAAGAATCGCGAGCCTGGGCCGCTCGATCGGTCCACCCTGGACCAAGGATTACAAATTGGCCACGCTTGCGGCTGCGGCGATTGTGGGACGGGAGGCAAAAGTCACCGAAAATCCGAGATAAGCCGAGCCGGAACTACAAGAAGAATTGGAGCCCGCAAAGATAGCTTTCGGCTTCAACGTCCTGCTTTCTCGTCCAGCGCACTCGGACCAGAGTAGGCACTGCGACCGGCACCTCGGCCATCCCAATTTCACAGCGCAAAAGGGAGGTTCGCGGAATCTTCGTTGGGCTGAGCAGGCACACCCCGCCGCGGCTGACATTTTGAACGCGACCCGGAATGGGCGGTTTGGTTATGCCGCTGTAGTCAACCGGTGGGCACTCCTGCGCTTGGATGTCGAGCACGTGGGGAAATCGCGGATACCGTCTGCGATCGGGCTCCTCCGCTCTTTTCACGAGACGCTTATGATCACGCCTAGCGTGCGCGGCGTAAACTCGTCGAATGGACTAGTTCAGTAGGGCTAGCTTCAAGCCGGTCGGTCAGTTCGAAATTAGGATCCGACGATTCGTCCCAAAATTCCGGAGCGCGTCGATACTCCCATCTTGACCATTACCAGCCGGAGAAAAGCTTTCACCGTGTTAGGGCTAATGCCCATGCGAGTGGCAATTTCCTTACTGGTAAGGCCTTGGACGAGCAATTGCACGGTTTCCTGTTCACGCTCGGTCAGATCGAATTGCTTCGAAATCTCGGATAAAGCCGTCGTACCTGAGGAGTATCTTTCGAGGAGAACCACGGCAGCCAGGCGAAGCCCATTCTCGTGGGATTGGAGACGGAAAGCGCGGCAAACATAACGCCGTTTCCCCGATCTAAACTGCTTTACAAAACTCAGAGATTCCTTGGATTGGTGATTGACCAGGCTGGAGCGGATTTTATCCGCCAAGAAGACGTTTAGGCCCTTAATCCTTTCCGGTACGTTGGGGAATGAAAGTATTTGGGCGGCCTCTGCATTGCTAGCCACAGGGTTCAAGCTCGGGTCCAAGAGCAGAAAACCCGGATCTGATGCTCCGATCGCCACTAGAACCATCCTCCCTTGGGAGTTGCACGCTCGCAGCAGACCCCCAAAAACTGCTGCCGATTTGGGGGAGGAACCTCGAGTCTGCCATCAACCAACCCGGTTGTCAAACGTGAAACTGATCCGAAGAAAAGACGCTTGTTTAGGTGAAACGCGGCTAAGCGCTTTGATTGTAAGTGGTTTGCGGGGAGTTCTTCGTACGACCTGGGGGGCACGAACGGGGGATGCCCCGGGGTGCGTCCTCTTCGAAATCCTTAGGACGGGGACCTCCCTACAGCTGATGGCCTTTACCTTGACAGGGTTGCGCGGGCGTGCTTTAGCTCGGGGCTACCGGTCAGCGGAAAACACCAGGGACCAGCGAGAGGACAATCTTTGGTCAGCAAAGTCGCGTGGCGGCGATTTCCGAACCTCGTTGACTGCTGGTCAGCTCGCTTTTTTACATTCAACTTCGGCTGGCACCAATTGTTCAACCAAAACTCCCTCTTTGGCTTGCCCTTCGCCAATCGGCGGTTGCTGCGTACTCGTCACCACCTCTTTCTTAACCGGCTCAAGACTTGGCTCAAGAGCCTTCATTGACTTTTCTAATCTGTCACGGGCACTGCGGTACACGGTTTGGAAGTGTGCGGTTACGCCGTGCACGATGCCCGAGAGACCTTGGGATTGTGGTTGCCTTTTTGATACTGCATCGAGCGCAGCTCGGTATTTCGCAATCCACTCCTCTTGCTGCTTGAAATCGGACCCCTGCATTCGACTCTCCCACGTTGCTTGCCGTTTTATATCTCATTGGCTAATGCGGGGCAATGGACCTGAAAGGATTAGTCGATAGGATTAATAGTAGGAAAACGGGGCTCCACTGAGCTCAACAGAACCATCTATGCGAAACGGTTTGCGCACGTGCTGGAATCCTTAACACCATGGAAGTGCGGCATCTACCCTGTACCAGCGTAACTTTCGCCAACCGCGAAACCGGCGATAATCGCAGTATCGCCCACCTTGTGGAAATCCTTGCGCCGCAGTGTAGGGGGACGGGGGAAGCCGTGCTACTGAAGCCTGAGAATCGAGCAAAGCGCCGATGGCAACGCTCCTCGTTGAATGCACCGGTGCGGATTCTTACGGATACACTCACCATCGACGGATTCGGCATTAAGGTGAGTGAAGGCGGCATGTGCTTGTTCGCAGCGGCCAACCTGCCGATCGGAGAAACTGTCGGAGTCGAGTTTAAGGCCCCCAATTCCGAGAGCCTGGTTCGAGCCTTGGGAACGATTCGCAGTCGGGCCGTGTATCTGTATGGGCTAGAATTCGTTCCCACCCGATTGCCGCATCAACCAGGTGCGACGAAGTCGTTGTCTTAGGCCGACCCCGCAAACTTCGGTACTAGCCCTTTTGAACCAAACCCGATCGGATGCCCGGCACCCTCGAGGCCGGTGCCCTGGTTTCTTGCGGCACCCTGATTGGTACCGCGATGTCTCCGAACCGAGCCCCAAAACACGCGGATAGTCCCGAGGCGATGACTCGAGGAACGACAGCTCCTGGTCGTGTTCCGGCTAGAAATGAAATCCAATCTGAGCAGCGATCGAGCGTGGCGTCACGTAGTGCGTGCCGCTGAATGTGGAAAGAAAGTTGTACAGCACATAGTTGTTCGCCAGATTGATTACCGTGATGCGGGCGCTCCATATGAACCGATCACCGTGAAGGAGGTTATCGTCGCCGAGCGCAAGATCAAACAGATTGCGCGCTCGGATGCGAGCCGGGTTGTTGTCGTCGTTCTGGGTATTCGGCGCCGGCACTTTTATGAGCGTGGACCCGAACTGCGCGGCGGGGCAAACACCGGTTACGCCGTTGGCGCTTAAAGGCCGACCGACCGGATTCGCCGCGCTCGGGGGTGCCGCGTGCTCGCCGTTACAGGTGAATCCGGCTTCAAATTCCTGATCGGCGGAAAGTGGCATGCCGCCCGCGTCAGCAGCGATCAAGCTTAGGTTGGGCACGCCCCCGATGAGGATTGATTGCGGGCAGGTGTTGGTTGCCAGCACGCCGTAGCAGGGAGTTGCGCCCGCGACCGCACCGCTGTCATATCGCCAGTTGAAGCCAACCCAAGGTCCGTTCTTCGAGAGCTGATATTGCAAGTGGGTCGTCTGGTTGAAATGTTCGTCGTGGTCAATGCGGAACACGCCCTGCGGCGCCGCGGGGACTGCGCCCGCTCCGCCAACCTGCGGTGTGAAGAACCGCGCGGCCACGCTGGACATGACGACGAACGCCGTCAGGCCGTGGAAATTCGGCACGGAGGCGCGGAGAGCGAATCCGGGA
>Ga0187780_10003399_pt1 | contig 11995 bp, 5 predicted proteins | sample 1015_Q2_SP10_20__FD_132429 | JGI IMG/M metagenome (GOLD analysis project Ga0187780, IMG submission 132429) | Tropical peat soil microbial communities from peatlands in Department of Meta, Colombia - 1015_Q2_SP10_20_MG | ecosystem: Environmental > Terrestrial > Soil > Wetlands > Peat | place...
CACCGGACAGCAGGCCGACGGCCTCGGTGGCCTTGGCCAACGCCGTATCCGGCTGGCGGCCGGCCAGACCGGCCCACGCCGCCGCGAGGGCAGCCATCCCGCGGTGCGCGCCGAGGCCGGCGATCCGGGCCACGTCGTCAAGATGCCGGGCGGCCGCCACGGCAGCCTGCTCGTCCTCGGCGTCCGCGGCCGCCTCAGCCTGGTCGACGAGGACGAAGACGCTGACCGCCAGGGCATCCATCTCAAGCAGCCTGGCCGCGGCCCCGGCGAGCACCTCCGAGCTCTCGGCGGCACGTCCCGCCTGCCAGGTCAGGACCGCTTCCCCGTAGCGCGCGTAGGGGAGGAACCAGGACCAATCGCAGGCGCCAATTGCCTGCCGGGCCCGGCCGAGGAAGATCTCCGCCTCCCTGACGTCGCCCATCTCGGCGGCCGCCAGGCCTCCGCAGGTCAGGCCGACCGCGCGCCGCCTGGCGCCACTGAGGACCCAGGCCGCCAGCTCTCGGGCGGTGGCCACCGCTGAGGTGAAGTCACCGGCCATCCAGTGCACGAACGTCTCCAGCTCGATCAAGATGGTGTCCCTGAAGGCGGGGTTCACCGATCTGGCCTGTTCGAAGAGCGGACCCGCCTCTCCGCTGCGGCCCTGCAGGGTCACCTCGGCGGCGAGCAGGCTCAGGGCGGCGGTCAGCCGGTAGGCCTTTTCGTCCTGTTCGGCGATCGCCACCGCGCGACGGATGGCGGGCTCGCCGTCCGCGAAACGGGCCCGCAAGATGGTGCTGTAGCCGAACGCGGCGAGTCCTTGCATGGCCACGAAACGGTCACCCAGGGCTTCGGCGGCCTTGACCACGCGCGCCGACTCGGCCGCCATTCCGGCCATATCGCCGCGCAGGTTCCTGATCCAGCCGAGTTCTCGGCGGGCCAGCAGGGCCTGCCTTTGCTCTCCGGCCGCCTCAAACAGCCGGATCGCCTCGCGGCAGGCCTGCTCGGCCTCCGGCAACTCACCCGTGCCCCAGGCCAGGAAGTTGGCCAGGCGGAACTTGACCGTCGCCCGCCTGGCGTCATCGGCCGAGCCCGCCAGCAGACCGTCAATGGCCCGCAACGCCCGAACGGCGGTCTCGGCCCCGGTTTCGGCGCGGTGGTCAACGACCCACTCCGCCTGCCAGTACATCGCCTCGAGCACGTCCAGCCAGCGCGGGTCGGCGGACGGCAAGATATCGACCAGCTCGGAGAGCAGATCGAGCGTCTCCCGGAAGGCCTCACGCTGCTCGGCCTGGCGCATCGCGTCGAGCAGGACCCGTACCGCCTCCTCGTCGCCCGGCTGAGCTGACCGGGCGAAATGCAGCGCGGCCTCGGCGAGCCGCCCGGAATCAAGCAGCGACCGGGCCGCCTGACGGTGCAGGATCCGTTTCCGCGCCCCGCTGATCTGCTGGTAGATCACGTCCCTGATCAGCGGGTGCTGGATCTCGTAGACCAGCTCGCCGGCCCGCTGTCCCTCGGCAACGGCCCGCCCGGCGATCAGCCCGGCCAGGATGGAATCGAGCCGCTCGGCGGGCAGTCCGGTCAGCGCGGCCAGATCGGCCAGCGGCAGCGGACGGCCGACCACGGCCAGCATGTCCAGGACCGCCCGCGAGGTCGCGTCGGCGCCCCGGGTGCGGGCGGCCATCCGTTCGGTCAGGCCTTCCGGCAGCCGGCGGAGGCTGGGCGCGGACAGGTCTGCGTGCTCCTCCAGCAGCGCGCGCACCAGGCTGATGACGTACAGCGGATTTCCCTGAGCACGCCGCCCGACCCAGTCGATCAGCGCCGCGGGCGGTGGCTGTCCGATGATCGTCTCGGCCAGCTCCCGCGTCCCGTTCCGGTCCAGCGGAGTGACCTCGAGCTGCTGCAGGAACCCGTCCTCGTCCAGTTCGAACAGCGCTTGCGCCGCGACTTCCTGCCCGGCCAGGTCGGCAGGCCGGGTGGTGGCCACCACCAGCAGCCGGATATCGTCCAGGTGCCTGGCGAAGTACCGCAGCGCCTCCCACGAGGAGGCGTCGGCGAAGTGCACGTCGTCCAGGACGGCGATCACGGGCGCCTGGCTGGCTAGGTTCCTGAGCAGTGCGGCCAGCCCCTGCAGCAGCCGCGGCAGCGGCGGCTCCCGGTCCGGAAGCGACCCCCGGATGACGGCCACCCGGTGGAACAGGCTGGCCAGGTCATCGAGCAGTCCGCCGCACACGGCCGTCACCTGTCGGTCAGAGCGGCCCTGCAGCAGCGGGTCGATGGCGTCGGTCCACACCCCGAATGCCGCGGTCACCCCGAGCGGATGAGCGCGCGCGAACATGCCGGCCGCCTCCGGGTGGCGCGCCAGCAACTCCCGGCCCAGGCGGCTCTTGCCCACCCCGGCCTCGCCCGACAGCAGGACGACGCGGAACTCCCCCGCCGCGGCCCGGGCGAACTCGTCTTCCAGCACGGCCATTTCTTCGCGGCGGCCAACCAGCGGCAGCCTGGCAGTTGGCATCAGCCTGATTCTGGCCCTGTCCCTGGCACCGGGCAAGGCGCGGACCGCCTGAGGACGCCCGGTTAGGAGGGAAGGATCTTGTTCGGGTCACGTACGACCACGGTGCCCGCCACGTAGTCGTGCAACGCCTTCCGCTCATGGCTGGTCACCATGAGCACGAAGGACAGCAGCAAGGTGACAAAGCCCAGGATGCATTCGGCGATGCCGCCGACTACTTCGCGCAGCGCCATCCGCCTCCAGCTGGGGACGCGCCGAGGTCCGGGTGTCCAGCACCGCATCCCCAGCACCTGGAGCGCCGGGGTCTGGCCGTGGCCCCAGGCAATGAGCGCCCAGACGATATAGCCGATTCCCAAGGTCACGATAACGAGCGGAATAGTCAGGAAAAAGGCGCCGATACGTCGGCCTATGCTGGCGAGCTCGATGCCCTGCGGCAGGAGAAGGCCGGATTGCTCGTCGAAGAACATCCCCGGCGGTACCGGTTCTTCTGCGTACTGACCGTAGCCGTACCCGAGCGGCATCGGGGGTACCTGGGGGAACACAGTCGGCACCGGAGGAGATGATTGCGCAGCTGACGATGGCGCGGCCTCCGGCGCGGCTCCCGGCGCGTCGGAGTCTGGCGGCTGAGTCATGGCAACCCTCACCTCCTGCACGGGTTGGCGGCCAGCCGGACTATATGCGAGCGGATGCGGTCGCGCAGCGTTGACGGCGGCGATTGTGCGCGAACCGTTATCGACATGAAAAGAATAAAGCTTAATAAAGCAATTCTCGGACTAAACGGGATATTCTCGATAAGCCACCTGAATTGGCATACCGCTGCCCGCGCCAGCCGGGGACATCCTCGGCGGACGGCGCTGGTGCGGCCTGAGCCACAATAGGCGGATGAGCGGCTCGGACATCGTGCTACGCGGCGGGCGGGTCATCGACCCCGAGTCCGGGGTGGACGCGATCCGGGACGTGGCCATCGCGCGGGACCGGATCGACCAGATCGGACTCGCGCTGCCTCCAAAGCTGGCCGAGGTCGACGTGACAGGACTGGTGGTGACCGCCGGGTTCGTCGACCTGCATAGTCACGTCAATGATGTCGCGGGGTTCCGGTTGCAGGTGCTGGACGGGGTCACCACGGCACTCGAGCTCGAGGCAGGCATGACCCCGGTGGACGTCGCCTACCGGAACGCCGCAGCCGAAGGGCGGCCTGTCAACTATGGCTTCGCCACCTCGTGGGGGCTGGCCCGGATGCGGGCCGTCGCCGCGATACAGCCGCGGGGAACGCTGGCCACGTTCCTAACCAGCATCGCCGACCCGGCCTGGCAGCGTCCGGCGCGGCCCGCGGAGATCGCGGCGCTGCTGTCCGCGCTGTCGGACGACCTGGCCGACGGAGCGCTCGGCATCGGCATCCTGCTCGGCTACGCGCCGGGCGCGAGCCCGGCCGAGTACCTCCAGGTTGCCCAGCTTGCCGCCACAGCCGGCGTCCCCACCTTCACGCACGCGCGAGACCTGATCGAGCTCGTCCCGCGCACGGCCATCGACGGCGCGGAGGAGATCGTCCGCGCCGCCGGCCAGACCGGCGCGCACATGCACTACTGCCACGTCAACAGCACCTCCCAACGGCACATCGACCGCGTTCTCGCCCTGGTAGGCCGGGCGCAGGCAGCGGGAGCGCGCATCAGCACCGAGGCATACCCCTACGGATCCGGGATGACCGGCATCGGTGCCGCGTTCCTCGCTCCCGAACGCCTCAGCGAGCGAGGGCTCGTGCCGTCCTCGCTCACCTACGCGCCGACCGGCGAGCGGGTAGCGACCGCGGCGCGGCTGCGTGAACTGAGGCAAGCCGACCCCGGCGGGCTGGCCATCATTGACCTGCTCGACGAAGACGACCCGGCCGACCGTCGGCTCCTCATGCGTTCCCTCACCTTCCCTGGATCCGTCGTGGCCAGCGACGCCATGCCGCTGACCTGGACCGCACCTCCCGCAGACCCGCTGCGCTGGCCGCTGTCCGGGAGCGCCGTCACCCATCCGCGGACCGCCGGAACCTTCGCGCGGGCGATACGCTTTCTGACCCGGACCGACCAGTCGCTCAGCCTGACCGAAGCCCTGAGAAAGTGCAGCCTGGATCCGGCCCGCGTGCTCCAAGAACGGGTGCCGGCCATGCGCCGCAAGGGTCGGCTGCAACCGGGCGCAGACGCGGATATCGTCGTGTTCGACCCGGCTACCATCTCCGACCGCGCCGGCTATGCAGACAGTACCCGGCCCTCGGTCGGCATCCGGCATGTCCTCGTCAACGGCGCCTCCGTGGTGCGATACGGCCAGCTCGTCAACGACGCTCAACCAGGTCGGCCGGTGCGCGCCAGCCCGGGCTGACCGACCGCCTCATGCCCTCGCCTGCCAGGGAAGACTCGTACTCGAACAAAGCCGAGCTCACCATTTCGCCACTTCCCATTTGATCGTATATATGTTCTAATATCACCATGGGTGTGATAGCCGACAGCTTCGGGCGGCAGGCATCGCAGGCTCGACGACGCCTCCGTGCAGAGCGCCGACCTCGATGCCGGTCGACTGCGCGTCGCGGCTCCGGATCGCCTGGCGGCGCGGGCCTGGCCCGGACAGCAGCGCCGCCACCTGAGGGCCGAGACGCAGGCATGACCCTGACCGGCCGGCAGGCCTGAGTATCCAGTTCAGGACCACATTCGAGGTGAGGACAACGGGCGTCGAGTTCGAAAACTTTAGCGAGGACGATGAGCTCTGGCTATCGGATCTAGAAACTAGAGCCATCGATCTGGAGAACGAGCTCTCCGTCTGGCGCGAGGCTCGTCAGCGCGCGCTCGACGAGGATACGCTGAGCGGCGACGCACCACCCGCCGCGCCTGCGGCGGCATTCCGCCGCCCGGCAGGGCAGCCAGGCTACTCAGAACCGAACGGGCGGCCGGCGTTTCGCACTTCGCGGCGCCGCGCAGGCGAGGCCAACGCGCCCCGCATGGCAGGCCGGCAGGCTGCGCCTGACGAGCGGACCAAGACACTCATCGACCGGGGGCGTCCAACTGCCCGCCGGGCCCGCCTGCCTCGGGCCCGAAAGCTGGTCATCGCGCTGGCTATCATCGCCCTCAGCATTTTCGTTCTGGTCAGGGTGGTATTCAGGCCGGGAGCATCGTGGCCGGCCAGCGTGGCCACGGTGCAGAGCGAAATCACGACGGCGTGCCAGAATCCCGACGTGGCATCGGAGCCCAATCAGGTTAATTTCGCCTGCGCGAAGGCCACGAGCCAGATTCTCTGGGTGTTTTCCTTGATGACGAGCGGCGACAATCCCAACTTTGCGGACGCAAAGAGCGGCAGAAAGGGCCTTGAGCCAATCACCGTGACGCAAGGCGGCGACGTGGCCTGGTCGCTCAATCTGCATCACCCGTATAACCCGTACAACCCTTTCGACAGCCTCGCGGTGGCGGCGCGGGCCATCAACAACATAATCGGCGGGGCGACCCTGACGGGCAGCAACGCAGCGCCGATGGTCCAGCCCGGCCTGGAAAGCAATCCGGCGAACTGTGCTCGGTACACAGGGTCGTCAGCGCTCATCACGCGATCCGGGTTCCCGAACATCTGCGCACAGCCGGTCACCAGCGCGGCCGGCGAGGCGGCGCTCGTGGCGGACGTGTATCAGCAGTGGCTCGGCGGATCTTCGACAGTGGCCGCTCAAGAAGCCGGGGTGCTCTTCGAAAACTCGAACAACCCTGGTAATCCGCAAGTGCAGGCCATCCTCAAGACACTGCCGGGAGCGACCCAGTGACGAGGTGGTCACCGATCTGCCGCTCAGCCCGGACGGCGGCATGACGGCCGAGCGGGGAAGAAGGTGATTGTGTGTATTCGGTCAGGAAGCCGAGATGGCAGCCGGCTACGGCGCTGGTGAGCCTTAGCACCTGCGGCGCGATGACCGGACTCGCCTTTGCCCACGGCTCGGTCGCGGACGTGACCTCGCCGACTAGCATGCCGGTTCACTTGCTCGACTTTTCAAGATCCGCTGGGTCAGCCTCGGCGAGCGACAGCGTGCTGCGGTCCGCCATCGTCAGTGCGGCCAATTACTATCTCCGCCTGGCGCAGGGCAAGACGCCGGGCGAAATGGAGGCGCTGATCTGGCAAAATGATAGCGTTGACGGCGTCGACCATGGCGAATCATGCGCCGCATTCGCCAGCCTCACGCTGGAGGCCGGAGCGCAGGCGACCGGCCAGGAAAGCTGGGTGACGGAAGGCACGTCCTATCCGTGGCCGCTGCACGGATGGGCGCTGGCGCGCGTGGACCCGAATCCAGACTCGCCTGGCATCATCTCGGTCCTGCAGGCGGCCCAGACGAATAGCCGCTGGCACCCGCTCGGCGACGGCTATGTTCCGCAACCCGGGGATTGGGTGCTTTTCTCGGGCCACGTCGAGGTGGTCACGAAATACGCGGGCGGAGTCTTGTACACGATCGGCGGTGACTCCCTGCCGAACCTGTCCGTCAACGCGCATCAGTACGACGATCCGCTCGGCGCGCAGGGCGTGGCGGGCTTCGTCAACAACGGCGAGCTGCTCAGCGCGGTCAGGCCCCCGGCGAGTGCGCCGCAGGACCAGGCGTCGTCGAGCGACGGCGCACCGGCCGCGACGGCTGACCAGGTGCATGGGGCGCAGGGACAGCCAGCCATCCCGGGCCTGGTGGCGCCCGCCTTCGCGGCGGTCACCAGCCAGCCGGCGGCGCAGAGCGCGCAGGCGGGTTCAGGTGCCGCAACCTCGTCTCCCCAGGCGAGCCTGGAAGCGACGGCGACGATCCCCGGATCGCCAGTCATAAGCGGCAACTTCACCAGTGCGTGGTCGGCGCCGCCGAGCTCGCGGTACAGCCGGAGCCAGCCGGAGCCGAGGGTGGCGGGCGCGCCCGGCACGCCCGCCCAGCAGGCCTTTATCGACGAGGTCGCGGCGGGAGCAGTCGCGGCCCAGCGGCAATACGGCGTCCCGGCCTCGGTCACCATCGCGCAGGCCATCGACGAGTCGGGCTGGGGCCAGAGCCAGCTCGCGGCTCAGGACCACAACCTGTTCGGGATCAAGGGAACCGGCCCGGCGGGCAGCGTGATGCTGCCGACCCAGGAGTACTACAACGGGCAGTGGGTCACCATCAGCGCGCCGTTCCGGGTGTACCACAACGTCGCCGAGAGCATCGGGGATCATACTCTGCTGCTGGCCACCGGGTCGCCCTACAAGCAGGCGATGGCCGACCGCCAGTCTCCCGATGCGTTCGCCAACGACCTGACCGGGGTCTATGCCACCGATCCCAACTACGGCGCGAGCCTGATCGCCATCATGCGGATGTACAACCTGTACCGCTACGATGCCGCGGCCGCGTCGGCGCCGGCCACCGCCGCGCAAACCGCGAGCCGGCCGGGCGCGGCCGCGTCGGGAGCAGTGCAGACGGGCTCGGCCGACACACCCGCGGGCGGGCAATTTGGGCAGGCGCGGGTGCCTGGGGCCACCGGCATGGCGACCGCGCCGACCGGAACCGTTGTGACCTCAGCGTCCGGCTCTGCCGGGACAGGCAGCGTCGCGGCGGCCAGCGGCACAGGTGCGGCGGCGGGCGGTAACGGCGTCGTGGTGTCCGCCGGGGGGGCAGGCGGGTACGGCGACGCGGAAGCGGCCGGCTACGGTGCGGCGCCTGGCAGGGCAAGGATTCCGGGAATCGTCAACGGCTCCCTGACTGCGTCGGCGAAGAAGTCCCAGCCGTCGAACCTGTCGGTTCGACCTGCGAGCCCGTCCGGCAGCGGTCCGGTGGTCAAGGCCGGGCCGCCCAACCCCCGGATCAGCACCAGGCGCTACGTTTCGCAGATCCCGACGGCGGTCACGGCAGATTTCGTCACGACGGCCAAGACACCCCTGCTGCGAGCCCAGCCGCTGTATCAGGACGTGGCGAGCGGCACCGGCATCCGCTGGGAACTGCTCGCGGCATGTGACTGGATGCAGTGTCAGGCGCAGCCGCGGTACTCCGCGGTACACGGCGAGAAGCTAGGCACCAAGAACGCTGACGGAACGGTTTACCGCACCAAGTCGGAGGGGCTGGCGCAGGCCGCTAGCGATCTGGTCGAACTGGCCGCCGCAGTTTACCGGATCGATCTTGGGGCGCAGATCTATCTGTCCGTCTGCGAACTCGCCAATGTCTTCGCGGCGTTTCGCTGGGGCGGACTGCTCAAGGCGCACCAGATATCCGCGATGGAGTTCCCATACTCGGTGGCGGGCCTGACCCCGCAGCACCTCAAAATGCGGTGGCCCGACATAGGCGACTCGCACGCGCCGGACAAGCCGGGAACGCGATTCCGCATGTCGTTCGGGGCGGTGCCGGTCGTGCTCGGCCTAGGTTACCCGGCGGTAGCGTAGGCGCTCGATGACAAGGCAGGAAGGTAGGCCAGATGGTTCGCTTCTTGATTTTTCTGCTAGGTGTGCTCACCACGAGGGCGGGCAAGCTCGAGGCGGCCTCCTTCGGAACCGAAGATCCGCCTGCCTGGCGGGAGCCAGCCAGGCCGTATGAGGCGAGCCAGGAGAGCCGGGCGGACGACTGGCTGTTCGCGCCTGAGCCGCCGGCGCCGTCCCGTATGGTCGTCGGTGACCGGCCAGACCGCACGGTCCGGACTCGGAGTTACCGGCGGCGGAGCCGCATCCCGTCGTGGGTGAAGTGGGCAGCCGCGATTGCGCTGATCGGCCTCATCTTCCGGAAGGCGATCGCGTTCGTGGTGGTGACGACGCTGTCGGCGGCACTGCACCTGATCGGGCTCAACATCCATCTGCCCAGTGTCAAGTTCGCCTGGCCCTGGCAGTCGATCACGGCGGGCACCGTCACCGATACCCCGGTCGGCCCGTGGGTGCTGCAGAAGATCGAGGGGATTTCGCGCCCGGCGCTCGGCACCGAGAACTTCAACTTCGTGTTCACCCACAAGGTGTCAAAGAGCATCGGTTTCTGGCCGTGCTGGTACTCGAGCACGTTCTACGCGGTCGGCCGGGCCTCCGCCACCGTCAACCTGAACCCGGGTCCCGGGTGGTGGGCACCGGCGGCGGGCCACTACCAACTGCAGGTGCTCAGCCGGCCTCAGCAGGGCACGCCGGGCAAGGTCGCGGTCGCCATCGTGCTGCCGCCGCCGCAACTCCCGCAGTCAGTTCATGACATCTCGGTAGATAACACCCTGTCCCGGCCGATCGACACGCAGCATAGCTGGACGTATCCGGGCTTCGGCTGCGGTGCCGTCATCAAGCCGCAGTTCTCCGTGTCGGTGCTCTACGGCGAGGCGCAGAGTCTCGCCTTCTATCAGGCCACGCATAATCCGCAGGTCACCCGGCCGCTGATCAGTGCCGCGGAGGCAGAGGCCAACCAGATCATCCGGGACAACTTCGTCCAGCCGACCGTCAATGCGCTCGGCTATACGCTGGCGCGGTTCAGCCTGCGCTGGTCCGGTGCGCCGTAGGCAGGTCAGGAATCCGTTCCGGGCGCGACGCGGCTGGAGGCTCGTCGGGATGACCTGGCGGGAGGCTCGGCGGCGGACACGTCGTGATCCGGTGGCGGCACCGGCCGGGCGGTCGCCTCGATTTCCAGGGCCTTGTCCACGTAGACCCGGTAACCGAGATCCGGCCGGTACCCGTGGACCTCGGGAGTGTCCAGGCTGCGCATGAAGGCCAGGATCTGCGGGCTGAACACCTGGCCCGGCACCAGGACGGGGAAGCCCGGCGGGTAAGGGGTGACGTACGTCGTGGATACGACCTGGTCGCCGTTCGCCACGCGCTGCTCGACCTCGTCCGGGGTGAGGTACTCACAGTAGCTGTCGTTATAGGACAGGTAGAAGGCACGTCGTACGTCGCCTTCGGGAGTGGGCTGCCCCGGACCGTCCTGGAAGCTGGGGTGAAAGCCGCTGAAGTCGGGCAGCGGCGCAGAGGGAGCGGTCAGCCGGAGCACCGCGCGTTCGTGGGCGGCGCGCTCGGTGGGACTCATGTCAGCGACCCGGGCGTCAAGCTCGCGCGCCGTCGCCACCAGCACCTCGATCAGGTACGCCACCGAGCTACGGGTAGTGCCGATGGTGGTCATGAACAGCACGGTGTTCCGGGAGGTCTTATTGATCTGAACGCCGTAGCGGTCCATGAGTTGGCGGCGCTTGAACGTGTCGCCGTCGATGCCGGTGGCCCCGATGTAGATGGTTATCCGGGACGGGTCCAGGACGAATTCGTCGGTCTGCCAGGCCTTGATCATGTTCGGCAGCCCGGAGCGCAGCGGCTGGTCGATGTGTGCTGGCCGGTACTCCGCCGGGATCAGGTCGGCCGTCGTCAGGCAGCGTGCGTACTTGCTGAGCAGCGGGTGGTTGTCCACAGCGTCGCGAAGCCGCATCGCGTTCTCGATCTGCTTTTGCACCAGCTCGAAACCCTCCAAGGCGGCCTGGCGGCGGCCGAGGTCGAGGGACGCGAGGATCTGGTAGTTCGGCGACGTGGAGGTGTGCGTCATGTAGGCCTCGTGGAAGGTCTCCTCGACCTTCTGGCTGAAATCCTGGTCGAAAACGTGGATCATCGATCCTTGCCGGAGCGAGGTCAGCGTCTTGTGGGTGGACTGGGTGGCGTAGGCGCGGACCCGGGCCCGGGCCGGATCGGGCAGGAGCCTACGGTCCAGCAGCACCTCCTCTGGCGCGGAGTCGATCGCGCCGAGTTCATCGGCGAACGCGTTGTAGCTCGCGCGGTAATCGGGCGAGCGCAGCTGTTCGGCGAGCGTTCGGGCGGCCCGCATGGCGGTGCGCGGGCGCAAGATCGGGTGGAACCTGGCAAAGGCGAACCAGGCCTCGTCCCACAGGAAGATGAGGTCCGGCTTGATGGCCAGGCACTCCTGCATCACCCGGTGGACGTCATAGACGATCCCGTCGAACGTGCAGTTCGTCAGCAGCAGCATCTTGACCCGGTCGAGTTTGCCGGCCCGCCGCAGGGCCAGCAGCCGGGCCTTGATCTCCCGCAGCGGCAGGGCGCCGTACATCGAGTACTGGTTGAGGCGGTAGGCATCGAGGTAGGTCACCATGGCGCCGGCAAGCATGAGCCCGTAGTGATGAGACTGGTGGCAGTTCCGGTCGACCAGGACGATGTCGCCGGGCTGGACCAGAGCCTGCACGACGATCTTGTTGGCCGTCGACGTCCCGTTGGTGACAAAGAAGGTCTGCCGCGAGCCGAACGTCTCGGCCGCCAGCTCCTGGGCCTCGCGCAGCGGTCCGGTGGGCTCCAGCAGCGAGTCGAGCCCGCCGCAGGTAGCCGAGGTCTCGGCCAGGAAGATTTCCAGGCCGTAGAAGTCGACCATGTCCCGGATCCAGTGCGAGTTGACGATCGACTTGCCATGCGAGACCGGCAGCGCGTGGAACACCCCGGTCGGCCGGTGACTGTAGTTCCGCAGGGCGTTGAAGAACGGCGCGCGATACCGGGCCGCGATCCCGTCCAGGATGGACAGGTGCAGTTCCAGCGATCCCTCGCGGGTATGGAAGATGCGCCGGA
>Ga0187780_10003401_pt1 | contig 11993 bp, 9 predicted proteins | sample 1015_Q2_SP10_20__FD_132429 | JGI IMG/M metagenome (GOLD analysis project Ga0187780, IMG submission 132429) | Tropical peat soil microbial communities from peatlands in Department of Meta, Colombia - 1015_Q2_SP10_20_MG | ecosystem: Environmental > Terrestrial > Soil > Wetlands > Peat | place...
CGGGGCTGCCCTGATATCGGTGTCATTCAAATTCTGAGGAGGCCTTGTGTGCGAGAGTCCCCGGATGAAGGTGCGCAAGCTGTTTCTCGTGACTTTGGTGTTCTTGGCGGTTCCTCGGATCGCCCCGGCGGATGGCCAGTGGGTGCTCCAGGAGTGCATGCTCACCTATCACATTTCGCACCCCTTGAAGCACACCGAAGGCGTAAGCCATGCAGCCAAAGGCAAAGGAGTTTGTCACGCCGGCCAGTGCGATTTTCTGATTGCCGTGCCTGTCAAATCGTTTGATTCTGGCGACAGCAACCGCGACATTCACATGCTGCAAGTGACCCGGGGCGGCCAATTTCCTCTGATCACCGTGCGTACCCGCTTGCCGGAAGACGTCTCGGCTTCAGCGGCCATCCATGCCGATTTGGAAATTCAGTTCGCCGGCCAAACCGTGCAGTACAGGCAGGTTGCTTTTCAGCGCGTGCTTCAGGGCTCTGACACCCTCATCACTGGGACCATCCCGCTGGCGCTCTCGGATTTCAAAATCGACCCGCCCTCGCTTCTCGCCATTCCGGTCAAAAATGAAGTTCCCTTGCGTGTCGAATCAAAGTGGCGTTTGATGTAACTCAGCGCGCTTTCGCTTCTATCCGGAGTTGGTCGGTGGCCACGCTTCCATCCGCTGGACCTTCTGAGGTGCCCACCCTTGCGTTTTGCGAACTCCTGAACGTCACGTCGTAAGGTGATTCTGGTTACTGCGCCCACCCCCGCGCACGATACGCTGGTGCGGGAGGAAAACATGGCATCCCAAGGTTCATCCCTCGAAACCATCGAGGATTTTCTCGCCCAGAAGCGCATCGCCTTGATCGGCGTCTCGCGCAAACCCGGAAGTTTCAGCGTCCCGGTGTTCCAGGAACTCTGTCGTCGCGGATATGACGTGGTTCCCGTGAATCCCAACGTTTCCGAATTCCAGGGGCGCCGCTGTTTCGCCCGCGTGCAAGACATCCAGCCGCCCGTCCAAGCGGCCCTGCTCCTGACCTCACCAGATGTTACGGACACAGTCGTGCGCGACTGTGCCGAGGCGGGCATTCCACGCGTTTGGATGCATCGTGCCGGCGGACAAGGTGCCGTCAGCCCTCAAGCGGTCGAGTTCTGCCGCCAGCGCGGGATTCGCGTCGTTCCCGGTGAGTGTCCCTTCATGTTTCTGCCGCAGAGTGCAGCTTTCCATCGCTTCCACGGCTTTATCCGCAAACTCACCGGCCACTATCCCAAACACGCTCATGCATTTACTGGCCAAAAGGCCGCCTAGGCAGGATTCCCATTTTGGTCCGTTGCCTTGCCCTTGCTATCCTAAACAATCCAAATGACTTATATTTATGTTGACAATACTTAACCTGTATGCTATAAGTCCCTGTGATTCCTGCCTCCCAACCCGCCCAGCCTGCGGACTGTGGAGCCTCACAGTCCACCCACTGCCCTCAACATTCAGGTTCGTCTTTTGTTTTCAATCATTTACGCACTCTTTTGCGCTCCCTAAAATTGCAACTCGCCTGTTTTCAATCGCTTGCGCACTCTTTTACAAAAACACCCGGGGTGGGTAGGTCCCCTAACGGATGGAAGGTACGAGGATCCGCTGCCATACGGCGCGGAAATGTTTGTAAACAGCTTCAGCTAGTCGGAGGCGACAGCTTCGAGGTTGGGAGCCTGGTGTGGCGTGAGCGGAACGACTTTTTGTTTTTCCGGTTTGATCGCGGCTTTGAGGATCAGCGGCATGCCGAGGTATTCCTCGAGCAGATGCTTGCCGGCGGCCAGCCGCGAAGCCGTAGCGACGTCATCGACAAGGTTTGGCACCCGCAGCACAGCGGTTTCGGCGGACTTTTCCGCGCGAATGCCGGCCCCGCTCGCAACACCGCTTTTGCGGAGGGCGCGCGCCAGGCGCAAAACGCCGGCCAGCCCACGGACTAACTGTTGCTGCGCGGGAGCCAGCCGGGAAAACGGACCGCTGTTAGCCGCAGGCTCAGGGCCGCGATGGTAGCGAACCGCGGTCGCCAACAGCTCCCACTCCTCGTTGCTCCAGCCGGGAGGGAGAGCCAAGCCGAGAATGAATTTGCGCGCGGCCTTTTGCGGTGACTTGCTGGAGGTGGCGCTGCCGACCCCCTGCAAGCGGGCGGCTGCAAGCATCACCCGCTGGAGCGGCGCATCACGAAACGCGGGAGCCGCCTCGCCGCGCTTCAACGCTTCAAAAATGGCGACCGCGATCCGCGAAATCTGCGAGGTGCGGGCGGAATGCGGATCAACGGCGCGCGCCGTGACGCGCAAGCGTGCCTGCGAAGCCGCGTCCACGCGGCCGTTCGTGGGAAGCCCTGCGCGCCAGTGGTTCCAGAGGCTGGTCGTGCCCAGCGTGAGCTGGCGGTAGGTTTCGATGCGTTCGTGGCGCTCGCGGCCAATGACGTCGTGCCAAAGCTTGAGCGAATCTTCCGTCTCGATGAAGTCGGATTTGTCGACTAAGTCGAGAAGCACATCGAGGTCGTGAATTTCGCCGAGCAGATCCTGCACTCGTTTGAGATTGTCTATCCAAGCGGTGTGCTGCTCGGGCAGCAGGCACTCGACGGTATAACGAAAACGTTTGACGCCAATGCGCAGCGCGTGCCACGGGCGTGGCTTTTCCGTACGAAGCGCTTTGGCGTGCAGCGCTTTGGCGTCGTCGAAGCGTTCGAGCGCGAGGCATTCGGCCGCGAGACAGCCCGGCGGCACCAGGCGCGACCGCTGGCGAAGGGTACGCCCAATTCGCTTCCAGGATTTTTCGTCGAACTTGGCGGCGGCGTGAAGGGCTTTGTCGCGCAACTGCGGCTCATTCGAGGCAAACGCGGCTTGAAGATGCGCGCGAATAGGGTCCGTTTCCGGCGCGAGCTTTTTGACCCACTCGTCCAGAACTTGGGCGTCGCGCAGCGCGCCGAGGGAACGAAAGAGTTTTCGCGCGCCTTTGCGCATCGCGGGCCAGGCGGGATCGGGATCCACTTCTTCCATGACTGCGGCCACCGACCGGCACCGGCGAATGGCCACACGGAGGTCGTGGACCGCGTCCAGGTCGGGCGAACTGCGAACCTTATCCAGTTCTTTCAGGACGCGATCCATCCAAAAGGCGAGATCGCGAAATTCCAGCTGCGCCCCGGAGTGAAGTGGGGTAACCGTAGCCATGATTCTTGGTGCTCGTGCGGTCGTCTCTGCAGAGACCCCTGCCGTGCGAGCAGCTATAGCGTAACCCTGGGGGAAAGTGGAGTCCAGCCGAGCGTGGCAAAGCGGCTGTGGAAATCTCGGAAAACTCCTCACTTCCTTGTCTGGGCGCCTGCAAGTGCTGTCTTTTCTTTGCAATACGAGCAATGCAGGGGATTCGTTTACGGTTAGTCGCCCGCCATTTCGAGCACTGCACCCGAGTCGGTTGTCAGTTCTTCCGGCGTGCTGCCAGGCAAACGTAGCTTCAGGCGAGCGGTGGCCAGGCTATCGTTTGCGACTTCGAAATCGCCGGAGCAATCCGTCTTGAGATAAGGAAGGTGATGAACCAATCCGGTTCTTCCGCAAATAGCGGCTTCGATCAATGCTCCTTGCGAATTGCTCGACTGAAATTCCCAGAGGAATTGTTGGGGATCGCGCGTGCGTTCGCGCAAGTTGCGAAAAATATATTCCTGGCCGTCATGCCAAAGAACCGCGCGGCGATAAACCAAACCGAGGGGCATGTCATAGGCCAGCGCTTCACAAGTCGTACTTGCGCCATTAGGGCGGAGAAAATGCAGATGCGTCCAGGTCCAAAAATTGCGGTGGCGGTAGCCGCAGTTGTGACCCTGCACGCCGTAGCCGAGGGGCTCGCCGCGAAAGGTTTGGCCGTTGCACGAGATCTCGCCGGAGAAGATAGCGTCGGAATGCGGCGTGCGCGAGAAGCCGATCCAGCCTTTGCCGCTGAGTTCGGTGTGAAACGTCGAGCGATAGTGCAAATTCCACGCGATGCGCCGACCATTGACGGCGAGGCGCCCGCAACATTCGTTCTCAGAGATGCGGTTTTCCCCGGCTTCAAAGGAAAGAGGACTGTGACCGCGCGGGCTCAAACGGAAATCTCTAAGGCGAAATCCTTGAATCCACGTTTCCGGTTTTCCGGAACGCGGAAACCACGTCGCCCAAACTTGCACGGGCTGGCGGCGGGATTCTTCGCCGCAGCCGTTTCGGCCAGGGCTCGTGAGTAAGTAGCGAAACCACCAGGCGCCGCTGCCATCAGCAAGGCCAAGCCGCAAAAACCAAACTTCGTAGCGGCGGCGCATGGCGAGTTTCGAGAATGGTTCGTTGAGTGTTTTCATCGAGACAAGAGAATCATAGCAGGGAGCAGCAAACGCAGCCGCTTGCATGGCAGCGTGAAGAGAGAGCAGCGGGAAGGATTGCCCGTCATGACTGAATCGGCGGCGGGATATACTTCTTCACGGCAACTTGGTGCGGAGGACTACGGGATGCGTTTTCAGGATTGCCAGCGAGGCACGCTGACGCTTACGGATGGAGCCTGGGGAACGGAGTTTCAGAAACTCGGCGCGGCGCAAGGAGCTTGTACCGACGAATGGAATCTGTCGCGAGCGGATTTGGTGCGCCAGGTTGCAGAAAGCTACGTCGCTGCGGGCAGCCGCGTTCTTTTGACCAACACCTTTCGCTCGAACCCTATCAGCCTGGCTCTGTATGGTTTGCAAGACCGAGCCGGCGCCATGAACCGCGCCGGCGTGAAGCTTTCCAGGCAGGCAGCCGGCAATGCGGCGCTGGTGTTCGGTTCCATTGGCCCGAGCGGCAAGATGCTGGTCACCAAAGAGGTGACTCCCGAACAATTAAAAGAGGCGTTTTCCTGCCAGGCGCAGAGCCTCGTGGCGGAACAGCCCGACGCGATTTTGGTCGAGACCATGACTGATCTCGTGGAGGCCCGCATTGCTGCGGAGGCTGCGCTCGGAACAGGGCTGCCTGTGATTGTCTCGTTCGTTTTCGATTCAGGCAAAAATCGCGACCGCACCATCATGGGCGTGAGTCCCGAGCAGGCTGCGACCTCACTCACAAGCGATGGCGTACACGCAATCGGGGCAAACTGCGGGCGCGGCATACGCGACTTTATCCCTATCTGCAGACGTCTCGCAGCCGCTACTTCGCTCCCTATTTGGATCAAGCCGAACGCGGGTCTGCCGGAGATGGTAGGCGGCGTGGCTCACTACAAAACTACGCCGGAAGAGTTCGCTGCTTCGGCGCAGGAGCTTTCGGAAGCAGGCGCGTCATTCCTCGGTGGCTGTTGCGGCACTAGCCCTGAGTTCATTCGCGCGTTGGCCAAACATCCGGTCTTTCAGTTCAAATCGGAAGCGCGTCAAGCTCCGGGCGGCTCGTGAAATCAATCGTCGAAAGACCTGTAACGGCACGTTGCGGCCACATCGCATTCGTCGCACGGATTGGGTTCGGCCTTCATTTTCACACCGGCTCCAATTAGCATCGAGACGGACTTGCATGGCGTCATCAGAAAGGAGCTGGTCAGTTTCACGCCGATCGACGCGGCATTCACAAGCGAAAACAGTTCGGTCTGAGCCGCAGCTAACTCCCAGCCATGCGTCCCCGGGTAGAGCGGAGTCGTGATTTCCAGGCGTTCGTTGCCTGCAAGCTCCGCCAGATAGCGCCGGAAAGCGATAATCAACGCACCGACTGCCGCGGTGGCGTAGCCGTCCAGCGCAAGTCCAAAGGCTGGTTTCTCCCGTGTGGCGCGCAAGATCTCGCGTTCTATTCGTGGTCCAACGGTAGCAATAACTCCCACGGCCAACTCCGCGCCGACGAGTTTTCGGGCAACGGTGGCGCTAATCAATTGTTCACCGTTTTCCAAGACAACGAGTGCCCGCTGCACTTCGCGGATTCTCAGGACGCGATAGGCGACCTGCGGCTGAATCAGCGGCTGTCCTTCGGTTATCGCTTGTTCTGCCAGCGCGATTAAGCGAGGTTGCCGTGCCCGCACCTTTCGGACGTTGGCTCCCTGTCTCTGCAAGACCATATCGGCCGTAATCGGGAGTTCCCAATCCCGGCGTATTTCCGTTTGTCCGGTTATGAATCGGGTGACCGTCATTTTCCGATCTCTGCTGTTCCTACCAACTCAGATTTCCGGCAGGCGTTCCATGCCCTCGCGTTTGCCTTGTTCCTCGACGATGCTCCGCAATGCTTGATCCACACCCGGCTGCAAGACGGGCCGCTTGTAGGCACCAACGAGTTCGTCTACGCGTTCCTTTGTGCGTGCGAAGGTGTCTTTCTTGCCTGCTTCCTCCCAGGAGCGGAGTGAGCCGCGGTCAATCACCTTGCCTGGAATATGCTGTTCGTTCTTGAAGAGTTTGCGCGTCTCCTGCAATTTCAAGAAGTCTCCTTGTGCGCCCACCTTTCGGAACATCTCCACGGCGAGACTGTCCGTTGCGGCCTGCACACCTTGACGCAACCTTTGCGCCATGGCAATGGATTCCGCATCCAGCAGCAGTTTTTCCGCGCTGTGACAGGCCAACGAATCCAGCATTCCCGCTCCGGAAATCATGTTGATTCCGGCGAGCGCACCGATCATGGCGGCGATTCCGCTCTCTTGGCCGGCTTGCGCATCGAGCGTCTTCGAGTCGCTGCCAATCAGGTAGCCGTGCGTCGGCAAGCCCAGCGATTTTCCCACACGCGCGCAGCCGGCATTCAACATGCAGGTTTCCACCGCGCCCATTGCCGTGATTCCGCTTCGCATGTCAAAAATGGCAGGCGCTCCTCCCCAGACAACAGGAGCGCCGGGTTGTGCCAGTTGGTGAATGGTGATGGCGCTAATCGATTCCGCCGCGTGTTGCACGATTGTTCCCGCAAGCGTCACCGGCGCAGCCACTCCTGCAAGCGGCACGGACACGACCTCCGCAGGAACCCACGCCCTTGCGAGATCAACCAGATTGCTTGCCGCAAGCTCAGAGATATGGAGGGGCGGCGACGGGCATACATCAAATATGGCGCGGGGCTTAGCTCGCAGCGCCTCGTGACCGCCGCTGTCTGCCGCCAGCATATCGATCATCACGGGCAGGGTGCGGGGCATAAAGGCGCCGGTCACAATTGGTTTATCCGAATATCGCAGCACGACATAAAGCCGGTAAAGATCCCCTATTCCCTTGGGCACTTCATTGCAGACCACCGCGGTCGATTGCGCTGCGTATTGCGGGAGCATTTCTGCGACCTGCACGAGGCGCACCAAATCCGTAGTCTTTGCTAAACGGTGTTCCCGTGTGTGGGGATCGAGCACGTTGACGCACGACGAGCCCGGATCGAACTGCACATGGTCCCCGCCATACTGCACAACGGAATCGCCCGCCCGGTTATAGAGGAAGAAGTTAAGCGGCGCGGTTTCCAGGGCCCGACGCGCCAGCGATTCTGGAATATGAGCGACGTTGTTCTCAACCCGGGCGCCGGCTGCGGACAGTAATTGCTGTGCGACTGTCTCTTGAACGGTAATTCCTCTCTCGGAAATCAGCGCGAAGGCTTCTCCCAGGATGCGGTCGATCAGTTGCGGTTCAAGGAGTGAGAGACTTGGCTGCATGAGAGGTTTCCGACCTCATACCTATTCTTGTTCTTGAATCAACTTCCAGCGTCCTGGCGCGATGATTGCGTGCGTTCGTTTTTATTTGCCAAGCAAAGACTTCGCCAACGCAACGGCCTCCTGCGCATCTTTCCCATAGCCGTCGGCTCCGATTTCGTCCGCCCAATTCCGAGTGACCGGCGCTCCGCCGACCATGATTTTCACTCGTGGGCGAAGCCCGCGACGCGCCACCGCTTCTACGACGCCCTTTTGCCCCGTCATCGTCGTGGTCAACAAGGCGGAAACTCCCACCAGGTCGGCGTTCAGTTCTTCGGCCTTGGCTGCAAACATTTCGAGGGGCACGTCCACACCGAGATCCACAACCTCAAATCCGCTCGCCGACAACAAGGTTCCCACAAGCGTCTTTCCAATCTCGTGAATGTCGCCGCGGACCGTGCCGAGGATCACTTTCCCCAGCATCTCCCGCTTTCCTCCTGCCTTCTGAATCTCCGGCTCGAGAACCGCGGTTGCTGCTTTCATGGCTTCGCCAGCAAGAACCAAGTCCGGCAGAAACATTTCTCCTTGCTCGAATTGCTCACCGACGACCTTTAGTCCAGGCATGAATCCCTGATGAATAGCCTCCAACGGATTGATGCCTTCGGCGATCGCACGTTGACTGATTTCCCTGGCACGATCCGGGTCGCCCTCCACGATGGATTGCTTCATCGATTCAAAAAGCGGATTTGGCATAAGATTCGTGTCGCAAATTGGCCCCTTCCACATGTCGTGGGAGAGATTCGTTCTCGTTGACGATCAAGCCAACGAAGTGCGCCAACAAAGGAACGGGGCCGGGAGCGAGTGGCCATAGCTTATAATTCGATGCCGATGCGCAGCAACAGAAAGCCACAAACTATTCCGCCGCCAAAAAGGTGGGAAATTTCCGGCCACAAGACAGACGCTGTATTCCCGCGGTAGAATAAATCAGTAGCAAGCCCGGAGTGGCGGAACTGGCAGACGCGCTGGACTCAAAATCCAGTGGTACTTAGTACCGTGTGGGTTCGACCCCCTCCTCCGGGACCATTCCAGTTCATTCAAAAAGACACCTGCGTATCCATATGCGGCCCGTATTTTTGCCCACCTGTCGACTCACTTGTTTTCGCTTGCGTTCGATATTCGTTGGCGTCAATCGAGAGGCGGCACATAGAGGCTGGCGAAATATTTCGCCTGGCCATATTCGCGAACCAGGTCTTTTAACGCGATGACTTTGGATTGGGTCTTGTAGTCGGGCAAGCCATCGGTCCAGATGAGAGTGACACGATGATCCGGCGGATAAGCTTTCAGCAGAAATTCCTGCGTCAAATCGACCCGTGGAGTTTGTTGCGCGTCGCTGACCGCTTCAATTTGGCAGACGAGGAGCGCCAACCGGTTCGTGAAGCGGCCGCACTGAAGATGCGTGAGAGGCAAGACCGCTTGGAGTCCAAGCGTGTAATCGAAATTGATTTCCGCCAGAGCCTGCTCGAGGAAGCTTACGCCAGGAAGCACTTTTACTTCGATTCCTTGTTCGAGAGCTCGCGCGCGAATTAGATTCGTGGTTTCCTCCAGCATATCGGGACTGCCGGGGACGGCGTAGACGGCTTCACCGCGTAGGGCCGTCTCTTTGAGCAGCGCTTCCGCCATGAACTCGTAAATGTCGCCGGGATTCGGCCAGTGCGTGGTGTAAAGCTTGTCGAAACAGACTAAGTGCTTACCGAGACCGCGTAGCCATTCATAGACGGGATGCGAACCCATGCGGAAGAAAATCTTGCCGGCACGAAGCAGTTCTGCCTCAGCTTCTTTCGTCAAGAGAGAGACCGTGCCGGGACCAAGACCGACGATGGTTATTTTCGGCATAATGCCGCCAGCATGTTTCGCTGCAACAGCATTGTACTGAATGGAATGGGAAGCGGCACCAACTGCCAACGGGAAGCGAGGACGGCGCGGCGCCAGATCCTAAAAAAAGAGGATTGTAATTGTATTGAATCGGTTTAATATGCTTGGCAGGAGTCCGCGCCGCCCGCTATCTGCATTTTCTTGCAACGGAGTTCACGGAATTCCAAAGGAGCCCCATGCCACGAAATCGCTTGCTTTGCCTCATTGTCGTCGGATTGATTTTGCCAATCGGAAGAAGAGCTTCCGCCGCTGAGGACTCCAGCGAAGCCGGAGCGCGAACGTATCTTCACAAGAACTGGCAGATTCAGTCGTCCTGTGAAGTGAAAGCCGGGGGCGAGCAAATTTCGTCGGCTGGGTTCAACGCATCGAGCTGGCACAAGACAGACATTCCGTCAACCGTGGTGGGCGCGCTGGTCACGGACAAAACGTACCCGGATCCCAACTACGGCACGAATCTGAAATCGTTTCCGGGAATGAATTATTCCAGCAAAAGTATTTTTGCCAATCAGGATATGCCGGAAGGAAGCCCGTTCGTCTGTTCATGGTGGTACCGGACGGAATTCACAGCGCCGGCGGAGGCCGGAAGAGCCGCCACTTGGCTGAATTTTTTAGGGATCAACTACCGCGCAAACATTTGGATCAACGGGCAGAAAATCGCAGACACGACTGACGTTGCGGGGACCTACCGCGCGTACGAGTTCAACGTTAGCAAATTTCTGCGGGCTGGAAAGACAAACGCGCTGGCCTTGGAAATTTTTGCGCCGGGAAAATACGACCTGGGAATTACCTGGGTGGATTGGAATCCCACGCCGCCGGATAAAGACATGGGAATTTGGAAGGAAGTGTTTTTGCGGACGAGTGGACCGGTGGCGGTGCGGAATCCTTTTGTGGCGTCGAAGCTAGTGGATGACTACAAAGGCGCAGAGCTGACGGTGAGCGCGGAGCTGCACAATGTTTCGCCCGAGCCGGTGAAGGGACTGCTGCGCGCGCAATTGGAAGAGGTCGAGGTTCAACAGCCTGTGGAACTGGCCGCCGGCGAAACAAAGATTATTAGGTTTTCGCCAGAGCAGTTTCCGAAACTGAAGCTGGCGCATGCGAAGCTGTGGTGGCCGTATCAGATGGGAACGCCGGAGCTGCACACGGCGAAAGTGAGCTTCGAAATCGGCAAACAAGTTTCGGATAGCACCAGCGTGACGTACGGGATTCGCGAAGTCACTTCGGAGCTGACTGAGAAAGGCTACCGGCTTTTCAAGATTAATGGACGAAAGGTGTTGATTCGGGGAGCGGCGTGGGCGCCGGACCTGCTTTTCCGTTGGTCGTCGGCGCGGCTCGATGCGGATCTTGCGTACGTGCGGGATATGAACATGAACACGATCCGGCTGGAAGGAAGGCTGGACCGCGACGAATTCTTTGAAAAGACGGACGAGCTGGGAATCCTGGTGATGCCCGGATGGACGTGCTGCGATGCGTGGGAACGCTGGAAGAATTGGAAGGACGATCAAAACCGCGTTGCTGCCGCTTCGTTACGCGACCAAATAACGCGGCTGCGCAATCATCCAAGCGTGTTTGTGTTTTTGAACGGGAGCGACGGTCCGCCGCCGGTCGATGTCGAACAGATGTATTTGGGAATTGAGAAGGAACTGGAGTGGCCGAACCCGATCGTTTCCTCGGCCGCGGAGCAGAAGACGACAGTGACCGGCGCATCGGGCGTGAAGATGACGGGGCCGTACGAGTACGTGCCGCCGGTGTATTGGTTGAGCGACAAAGAAGCTGGAGGCGCATACGGCTACAACACGGAGACGAGTCCCGGGCCCGCGATTCCGCCGCGCGAATCCATTGAGAGATTCATTCCCAAGGAGCATCTCTGGCCGATTGATGAGGTGTGGAATTTCCATGCAGGCGGCGAGCGATTCACGAACGTCAATATTTTTACGGATGGCTTGACCTGGCGCTACGGCGCGGCAACTTCGCTGGATGACTATGAGCGCAAGGCGCAGGCCATGACGTACGACGGCCAGAGGGCCATGTTTGAAGCCTATGGGCGCAACAAATACACTTCGACTGGAGTTATTCAGTGGATGCTGAACAATGCGTGGCCTTCGTTGATCTGGCATCTTTATGACTATTACCTTGTTCCCGCGGGCGGATACTTTGGAACGAAAAAGGCTTGCGAGCCGGTGCACGTCCAGTATTCCTACGACGACAATTCGGTTGCAGTGATCAACAGCACGTATGAATCGCTGAAGGGAATGAAGGTCGAAGCGAAGATTTACGACATCAACGCGAAAGAAAAAGGCTCGCGTAACGCAACGCTGGATTTGGGGGCGGACAGCAGCACGAAGGCGTTCGACCTGCCAACTCCGGACGGCATCAGCACCACGTATTTCGTGAAACTGAAGCTTCAGGACGCAGCAGGGAAGCTGGTGAGCGATAACTTTTACTGGCTCTCGACGAAGGTGGATACGCTGGACTGGGCCAAACGCACGGACACGGACTATACGCCGCAGGA
>Ga0187780_10003402_pt1 | contig 11991 bp, 11 predicted proteins | sample 1015_Q2_SP10_20__FD_132429 | JGI IMG/M metagenome (GOLD analysis project Ga0187780, IMG submission 132429) | Tropical peat soil microbial communities from peatlands in Department of Meta, Colombia - 1015_Q2_SP10_20_MG | ecosystem: Environmental > Terrestrial > Soil > Wetlands > Peat | place...
CCTAGAACGAATGACCGAATTTCCTATTGACTTTCGGAATAGAAAACTGTATGCTGAGAAGCAATGAAGCTAATATTAGAGAGGAATTCAGGCCCATGGCTCGTTCCGCCAAAATTTCGTTGCCAACACAAGATGAATTAGAATCGCATGAGCAACTTTCGCTTTTTGCAGGGAAGAGAATTGAAGAGGTTGTAGGGGATGTTCCAACCGCAATAAAATCGAAGCCGGTAGCTCGAGCTAAGAAACAGGCAAACTATTCTGCAGCTGATATAAAAGTGTTAGAAGGTGTTGCAGCAATACGCCATCGTCCAGGTATGTATATAGGGTCCACTTCTGCCTCCGGTTTACTGCATTTGCTATGGGAAGCGCTCGCTAATGCTGTTGATGAGGCTGTGGCTGGGTATGGCAATCATATCTGGGTGAGTCTTGAACGCGATGGCTGGATGACTGTGCGGGATGAGGCGCGTGGCATGCCGTTTGATCCAATGCTGTATCAAGGCGAGTATTCACCTGCCGCAACAATTATCTTCACAATTCCCCATTCCGGCGGCAAATTTGAAGAAGGTGTGTATAAAACCGCGGGTGGGTTGCACGGCGTTGGAGCAACAGTGATAAACGCTTTGTCTGAAAAGCTGGAATTGACGATTTGGAGGGATGGCAAGCAGTTTTCCCAGACCTTCGGTCACGGCGAGGCCCTGCCCCATCAAATAAAAACCTGTGATCCCAAATTACATGGCACGCAATTGCGCTGGCTGTATGATCGGACCATTTTTGATGATGATGCTTATTACTCTTTGGAAGCAATTGAAAGTCGTCTGAAAGCAGCTGCGTACCTCAATGGTGGAGTAGCCTTTCATCTGGATGCCTGGGATGATGCAGTTGAAGATCAGATCAACCGTACGTATTACTCGAGAGATGGATTGCCCGATTATGTGCGAGACCTTGCTACAAGTACAAGCGCGCCCTTGTTTAAGCATGTCTTAGGAATTGCAAAAACAAAAGATAATGTACAGGTTGAGGTCGCATTGCAACCAACCACAGGCTACAAGATTATTATGTATAGCTATGCGAACGCCGTTAGAACGCGTGATGGCGGTGTGCATGAAACTGGTTTTAAAGCTGCGCTTACCAAGGTTGTGAATGATTACGCCCTGAAGTGGGGTATTATCAAAAGCCGCGAGAAAGAAGGTTTCAGGCCGGAAGTTATTCAACAAGGGCTTAATGTTGTTATCTCGGTAAAGTTGACAAATCCACAATTCCAGGGTCAAACAAAGGATCGTCTGAATAATGCTCCTGTTGAGGGTATCGTCCGCTCGATAGTTGATGAGGGCCTGAAGGAATGGTTTGAACGGAATACGGGTGCGGGCAAAGATTGGCTCAAGAAAATTTTACAGATGCAAAAGGCCAGAAATGAGGCTTTGCTTGTAGAGGAATTGGCTCGGGCAGGCAACAAAAAAAACGGTGAGCTGATTGATACCTCACTCTCAAAAAAGTTCCTACGCTGCAATAATATCGACCCGGCTCGTGCCGAACTGTTTATAGTCGAGGGCGACTCGGCAGGAGGAAGTGCTGGACAGGGACGTTTCTCGGATTTTCAAGCTGTGCTCAAACTCAAAGGAAAACCACTGAATGTTGCTAAGGCTGACTTAAAACGTGTCGTTGAAAACGAGGAAATACGCACGATCATTAATGTTTTGGGGACTGGGACCCGTGATGCATTTGATATCTCTCGCCTGAAATTTCATCGAGTAATTATTGCTACCGATGCGGATGTGGATGGATTACATATTCAGTGCCTCTTATTGACTCTTTTTTACCAGGAATTTAGCGATTTGATCGAAGCTGGGCATGTATTTATTGCCTGCCCACCACTGTATTCGGTTAAGTATAAAGGTAAAGTAGTATGGCTGTTGGATGATGAGGCGCGTAATCAGTTTATGAAGGCTCACTCGGATGCACAAGGATTGGAGTATAAACGCTTCAAGGGCCTGGGTGAAATGAACCCGAAAGAATTACGCGACACCATGTTTGATCCGGCACGTCGTACGCTCAAGCGCGTAACAATGGAAGATGGCGTTTTGGCAGCAAGATTGGTTGCAGAACTCATGGAGGATGAAAACGCCGAGGCTCGCCGAACGTTCCTGGCTGAGCATGCCCGCAAAATCAAGGAACTGGATGTGTAGGTATGGCACGTATAACTGAAAACTCAACGGGCATAGGAATCATTCGCGAAGAAGACTTTTCAGTCGTGATGTCACAGGCTTTTGCGACCTATGGCCTTTCGGTTGTGACAGACCGTGCATTACCTGATGCGCGTGACGGACTTAAACCTGTACAACGGCGAATCCTGGCCGGTATGCGCGAGGCTCGCTTTCTCTCAAGCCGTCCAACCGTGAAAAGCGCCGAAGTGGTCGGTCTCATTCTTGGTAATTACCATCCTCACGGTGATGCATCGGTTTATGATGCTGCCATACGCCTGGCACAGCCTTTTACCTTGCGTTACCCGCTGATCGAGGGTCAGGGAAACATAGGTAGTGAAGATGGCGATGCGCCCGCTGCCTATCGCTATACCGAGATGAGACTTTCACCTTTAGCTGAAGCGTTGATGGCGGATATGGAACGTGAAACTGTTCCTCTTCACCCATCATATAAGCAGGATCCCAAAGTACTTGAGCCGGATTATTTACCTGGGCATATTCCACCGGTCGTGAATCCTTCAAGTGGCATTGCTGTAGGGCTTTCAACGAACATCCCGCCCCATAATTTGACCGAGGTGTTACGTGCCTGTAGTGCCTTGCTAGATCGGCCCCATATGACCGTTGAGCAATTGATGTCCTACGTCAAGGGCCCGGATTTTTGCCAGGGCGGGCGAATTATGGGTATCGATGGCATTAAAGATTATCTCACGACAGGTAAAGGACGGATCGTTGTGCGGGCTGAGGTATGCTTAGAAGAGACGCCGCGCAGTCGTTTACTGGTTGTTACACAATTGCCGCCGATTGGTCGAGATAAAGTGAAGGCATCAATAGTGAAGGCAATCAATGCTCGCAAGTTAGAAGGATTGATGCCTGAGTTGCGTGACGAGAGCGATACAGAAAAAGGTATACGTATCGTACTGGAATTGCGTAAAGATGCAGATGCTGCGCAAGTCCTTTCGCAACTCTTCAATGAAACTGATTTACAGATCTCGCTCTCCTTTCAAATGGTTTTTCTCTTCGGAGAGCCAATGCAAGCGGCTCGACAACCAAAGCAGGTAGGTATGGTTGAGCTGCTCAACTATTGGAATAGGCATCAAATTGATGTCTTGACACGGCGTTGCCAATTCGACTTACGCAAGGCACAGGATCGCCTGCATATTGTGGAAGGATTGATTGTCGGAGCTGCGAATGCCGATCGCATTGTGAAAATCTTTCAGCAGGCTCAGGACCGAACTGAGGCACGTAAGAAAATAGAAGTAACTTATAAACTCACACCTATTCAGTCAGATGTCATCGCTTCAATGACCCTGGCTCAAGTGACCCGCCTGGATGCAAGTAAGTATGCTAAAGAAAAAGATGAACTACAGGTCCGTATCAAAGAATTGGAACGGTTACTTGGCGATCGTAACGAGCTCATATTACTGCTGAAAAAAGAAATGCAGCAGCTCATCAAAGATTATGGTGACGATCGGCGTTCTGTCATCGATGTAGATGGACAGGCAAGTGCAGCCGTTACAGAGGTTGCAAGCTTACACAAACGTGAGCCATTAGTGATAGCGTTCACATGCAATGGAACACTCAAGGTCTTGCCAGCGGGTACCTTTACACCAAAGGGTAAAAATGGTGATGCAATCTATACTCCAGTGCGTGGTGATGAACAATTACAGCATATTGTTGCAGCGACTTCGCAAGATTATGTGTTATGTGTCTGCTCAACCGGTCGTATTTTTCAGGTGGCAGCACATCGTATACCCCAGGGCACACGTTCAGCCAAAGGTGAGCCAGTTCGTAAGTTGTTAGAACTCGCTCCACACGAAGAGGTAGTCTCAATATTACCTGTTGAGTCATATGATGAAGATCGTTATCTCGTGACTTTTAGCAAGCTTGGCAAGGTCAAAAAGTCACCTTTGAGCGACTATAAGACGGCTGATGTCGATGGCTTGCAGGATATGAAACTTGTGAGCGGAGATGCTGTTATTACTGCTTTGATCTGTCGTGGGCAAGGTGAATACTTTGTCACAACGGACAATGCGCAAACGTTACGCTTCAGTGACGACGTATTGCGTGCCCAGGGACGTGTCGGGCAAGGTGTGGCTGCAATAGCGTTAGGGAATGGTGCAACAATAGTCAGCGCTTCTTATCTTGACCTGGATGAGCAGAATATGATAGGTGATCAATTGAGCCTGTTTGTGGTGACGGAGAGTGGTTTGGGGAAAAAAGTTCCACTTGGTCAATATCCTCAAAAAGGCCGCGCTACAGGTGGTGTGCTTACTACGGAACTTGTTGGCAAAGACAAAGTGTTATTGACCATGATACTACACGAGAACGATCATGTCTTGCTAATTTGGAGTGGCGAAGAAAGCAGTGAGCAAGTGACTTCACTTAAGGCATCAGAACTGAAGACATTTACAAGAGCCAGGCGAGGAGTAGCTCTTGTGGATGGGAAAATGAAAGGGGTTGTGAAGTTAGGCTTGTGAGACAATAGTTAATTCCTCTCACATAATCTTACCTTGTCATGCTGAGCGCAGCGAAGCATCTCGCTCCTCTTGGTTTGAACTATCTTCTCATGTTCGCTCAAAACTCCAACTAACCATTTCTCCATTATGATAAGGCATACAGCCATAGAATTGTCTGGGATCCTCATCAAAAACCATCGGTAAAAAGTTACGATCACTGGGCCAGAGTGGTAAAGTCATAAGCTGACTAAGTTGAATCCACTCAAGAGTGCCTTCGTGATTTCCGCCATGAAGTTCTCCATGCCAGCTATCAATCAGAAAGATGAAGCCAAACCAATCTTCTCCATTCTTCCCAAAACCAGGCCATGAAATTGTGCCACGTAATGTGAGATGATCTGCTATCAGTCCCGATTCTTCAAGAATTTCGCGGCGCATTCCGCTTACAACATCTTCTCCAGGTTCAAGCCTTCCTCCAAGCCCATTGAATTTGCCAAAATGCAGATCATCAGGCCTTTTATTGCGATGGATCATTAATACGTGGCTTCCATCAGGTGATCGAACATATCCCAAGGTGGCCAGGATTGGTTTAAACATGAGTTAATGTATTCTCTTTCTAAATATTATTCCTGCTAATTGCCCAGGCGCGAGCAATCATGTATATTGATCCATTCGAAACAATTGGTACATCTTTGGGTCTAGCCCGGTGCATCATATCTTCCTCAAATTTATAAGTAAATATGTGAGTCCAAGCAAAATCAAACCTATTCCTGGAAGCCAGAGAGAAAGCATGAAAGTGATAAAACGATCGGGTGTAAGACTTCCAATCGCATACCCACTGATCAGCCAATATTCCACAATCCCTACGCCCAAAACGAAAATGCCAGGAGTCAATGCTCCCTTTCCTACATACCCCCGGCGCGCCATGAAAGCGATACCAATAAGACCTATTCCGATAGCAATAATATATTCAGGAAACACTTCGCTTCCAGGTATCAAATGCTTGAAAAAGAGATATACAGCAATGCCTATTGCCGTAGTCAAGAAGCTTGCAATGACCAATCTGTATGGATTGATTATACATGCGATTAGCATCCCGAAGCCGAAGATCATCACTCCAACTGGGTATTCACTCACGCCCGGATGTATAAGCCACGCGGCCAAAGAGCAGACTACACCAAGTATGATTAACACATAAGCCTGCAAATACATTTTGTTTTTAGAAGCATTATGCGGAGATATTTTTTTTGACATGGATGATTTGCCCTTGCAGATTTGCCTTGAGCTTTTAGCTTCTCTATTATACACGGTTGCAGAGCACTTGATTTGCTGGGAAAAATAATGAAACCAGAGTGGCAAAACTGCCAACTCTGGCTCTATATGCAAAAATTAATCGGTATTAACAATCTAAGCAGTGCTACCGTAGGGGCGGATTTATCGTGCCCACCACCGATTTATCGGCCTCCCGCGGCCTTTCACGCTATCATACTTATTTTGTTTCATTGCCTTATTCGTTTGTAGGAGGCTCCTCTGTGACGCTGGTAGATTGAGGTTCTGAACGGATAACCTCGATTGAGCATTGGGCAATGAGAGCGCTTATAGCACCAATAGCAACCAGCACTGGTGCAGCAACAACACTCACAACACCAATGGTTAAGGGAAACTCCATGATTGTGCGCCCCTCTTGTTTGATGATAATGCGGCGTACATTGCCTTCGTGGAGCAACTCTTTAACCTTTGAGAGTAATTGCTCACCCATTACTTGCAACTCTTCTGTGTAGGACTTTTGTTCTGGATTCGTATCAGTTTGTGTCAAAATGTTCCTCTCCTTTATTCTTTATTCATTGAACATTACTGTTAAGCTATACAAGTACGAAACGCTTCAAATTCTCGAGAGTAATGTGCTATGCTGTTCTTGTAGCCTTATAGACCCTTCAGTTATTTTGTCAACTACATACTATATACGGACATCAGATGAAATAAGTTGGAAAGGGAAACATCGATGGCATTTTTTCTAGCGAAGACTGATCCTAAAACGTACTCAATAGATAATTTAGAACATGATAACAGGACAGTCTGGGATGGAGTGCGCAATGCCGCTGCGCTTCTTGCTATTCGAGCCATGCATTCTAATGATATGGTGCTGATTTATCATAGTCAAGGTGAGGCTGCAATTGTGGGTCTGGCGCGCGTTATCTCTGAGCCACGTCCCGATCCAAATGATTCAAAAAGCTGGGTAGTGGATTTAGAGTTTATGCGACGGTTTAGCCAGCCTATAACCTTGCATGAAATCAAAGAGAGTCATTTGTTCGATGATTGGGCATTGGTACGTCAGGGTCGGCTCTCTACGATGAGCGTTCCTGAGAATGTGGTGACGTGGCTTGAGGAAAAGAAGCTACTATAGCAAGGAACTGGTATGTATGGATATTAATGCATGGTGGTATGTTGGTGGACGGTGGGTGCATCCTGACAGTGCCACCATTTCTATGAATGACGTTGCAGTGCTTCGAGGTTACAGTGTTTTTGAGTCCTTGCGCACGTATGATCGCAGGCCTTTTCATCTAGATCAGCACTTGGCACGCCTCTATCACTCCGCCAGGTTGATTGAGTTGGAGATTCCATGGTCGAGCGAGAAAATCACTGAAGTTGTGCTGGAAACCATAGCGCGTAATTCGTATCGACACGCTGCAATACGTCTGCTGGTTACAGGTGGCGAAAGTGAAGATGGTATTCTCCCCTCTGGTAAACCTGTGCTGGCGATACTTATTTCTCCTTTAGGGGAACGCGATATGGAGCGATTTGCGAAGGGATGCAAGCTGATAACGACGAAATTGCATCGCATTTCTCCTGAGGCGAAGACGACTAATTATATTGCTGCAATACGTGCTTTGAAAGAGGCAGTGCGACGCGGCGCTTCGGATGCCTTATTTGTTAACGAGCGAGATCACGTTTTGGAAGCGACGCGCAGTAATTTTTTTATTTTTCGACGCGACACCTTGATTACGCCACGCAGGGGTATATTGCTGGGTATCACGCGCAATGTTGTGCTAGAACTGGCTCGAAGTATGTACGTCATTGAGGAGCGCCCAATATTGCTCCAGGAATTGGCACTTTCTGACGAAGCTTTTATCACCTCTTCATCGAAAGAAATCACACCGGTTGTACAGATTGAGGACCTTATTATTCGCGATGGTAGACCGGGTCAACGTACCTATCAGCTCGAGCAGCGCTTTATTGAGATGGTGAATCGGGCTGAATTTTAAATAATTGCCATAGCTGGAATGATATCATTTCCATTCCAACTATGGCAATTGTCTTGCGAATATTGTTGCTTGCAATGCCAAACAATGGTCTAGCTTACTGAAGAAGTAATCGACTCTGCTTCGGCCACTGTCTCTAACGCTGCTTCAAAGATCTCAAGCCCCTTGTTAAGTTGCTCATCTGTTACACAAAGTGGTACAAGTATGCGTAATACATTATCATACATACCGGCCTTGATCAACACTAGACCCCGGTGGTGTGCTGCTGCAAGCACATCACTGGCAGCCCGCGAATCTGGTTCTTTCGTTAAACGGTCTTTAACAAGTTCCAAAGCAGCCATACCTCCAAGCCCTCGCACGTCACCAATGAAAGGATAATGTTCCTGCAAACTTAGGAAGCGTTTCGTGATGATATGCCCTATTTCACGTGAGCGGGCAGCGTAATCCTCCTTCTCGAAGAGATCGAGTACGGCCAGAGCTGCTGCGCAGGCAACCGGGTTGCCGCTATAAGTACCTCCCAATGTTCCGGGTGGTGGCGCGTCCATGATTTTGGCGCGTCCAACCACACCACTGATCGGCATACCTGCACCCATTGATTTAGCGATAATCATGAGATCAGGTTCTACACCATCGTGTTCAACCGCGAACATTCTACCTGTTCGGCAAAAACCTGATTGAATTTCATCAGCAACAAATAGAATGTTATGTTTTTCACAAACTTCTTTGAGGGCGCGTAAAAATCCAGGAGGTGAAACCATAAAACCGCCCTCACCCTGGACAGGCTCGATGATGATTGCGGCTACCTGATCAGGAGCAACCTCACCGATGAATATTCGCTCAAGCTCCTGCATACAAAAATCGATTGATTCTTGAGCAGTCATATCCATTCGATAGGGATAAGGAAATGGAGCGCGATATACCTCTGGAGCATAGGGGCCAAAGCGATACTTATATGGTTTCACTTTGGAGGTCATCGTCATGGTCATTAAAGTACGACCGTGATATGCATTGTCAAAGACGATAACTGCTGGTCGTCCGGTAGCCCAACGTGCGATCTTGACCGCGTTTTCTACAGCCTCAGCTCCACTATTGAAGAAGATGGCTTTTTTAGGAAATGTACCCGCAACCAATTTGACAAGTCGCTCTGCCAGTGCAATATATGGCTCGTACATCATGACACTGAAGCAGGTATGCGTGAATCTGGCTGCCTGCTCTTCAATAGCTTTCGTGACTTCTGGGCGGCTGTGGCCAATGTTCATAGCGCCTATGCCGCCGGCAAAGTCGATGTATTGGTTGCCATCTACATCTTCAATTATTGCCCCATAGGCCTTGTCTGCAAATACGTTCATTGTAGAACCTACACCACGTGCAACATATTCCTGGCGGCGTGCCAGGAGTTCAACAGATTTGGGGCCTGGGATGTTGAGATATGAATGGTTTTCGGTCATAGATGCCTCCTGTTTTGAGTAATGGGAAAACATAGTCTACCTGGACTATTGTGAACTATCATTGTACATTATGATAATTCTACCATACTCGTAGGGAGGCTTTAACAGCCAAGTCGTCTACAAGAGGTCATCCATGAGGCGATCAAATGTGGATTGGTAGGAAATTATGCCACTCCACCTAGTTGAACCTGCTCAGTTTTTCCAGTTAGTCGCCCAGCAGCCATTTTTAATCGTGCCTCACTGCGCACACCAAAGCCTCGTAATGTACGAATGCGTTGCTGGTGCGCTGCCCACCAGAGCTGTTCGGGTGTTTGTATCCCGAGTTCCTCATACAACCGGATAGCGGTACTAGGCCCCACATGCTCAATTGCCATGAGCCTGCGCACTGCAGGTGGAAGAGATTGCATGAAGAAATCATTGTAGAAAGTCATAGTGCCTGTATGGATGAGTTCAGCAATGCGAAAATGTAAACGCCGTCCTAGCCCTGGTACAGGTAGCTTTTCTCCTCGTCGAATGATCTCCGCTGCAGGTTCATCGAGTTCAAGGATACCGCGAGCTGCATTGCGGTAGGCCTGGATGCGGTATGTGTTGGCGTTTTGATATTCCAACAATTCCGCGATACTTGATAACGCTTCAGCAATTTGTCTATTCGTTATTTTGGGGAGGGTTGTTTCCTCAGGCTCTAATCCAGGCAACGCAGGTTGGTTTAACTGATTCCTCACTCTGTTAGTAGCCGGGGGCAGTATTTGTATTGTTTGTGTGAGCTGCATAATACTCATGGTGCCAGCTCCTTTCCTTCACGGGCAGAACAGACTATCTCTATTAGTTATTCTTAGAACATTCTTGAAAGATGGAAATCGCTCATTAGTGTACATATTACATTGAAATCGTGTTCTAATTATATCACTTTTCACAGGCAAGGTCAAATGTAAATAGATGTGTCTTGATAACAAGCGGCTACGCAGCATTATTTGTCCATGAAAGCCCTAATCGCTAACCACTGTCCTTCCAACCGCATGAGAAACAGCAAGTAATTGAGGCATGAGACCTTTAAATTGATCTAGTGTCAGCGATTGCGCGCCATCTTTCAGCGCTTCATCCGGGTTAGGATGTACCTCGACGAGCAGACCATCAGCACCAGCAGCAATCGAGGCAAGTGACATAGCGCTTACAAGATGTCTGTGACCGGTACCCTGGCTAGGGTCAGAAATAATCGGTAGATGTGAAACCCGTTTGATGACTGGAATGGCGCTGATATCCATCGTGTTACGAGTCATCTTCTCAAACGTCCGTATACCACGTTCGCACAGAATAACATTGGGATTACCCTGAGAAAGAATATATTCAGCAGCCAGTAGCCATTCTTCAATTGTAGCTGACATGCCACGTTTGAGTACAACAGGTTTATCAGTGCGGCCAATCTCATCAAGCAGCATATAGTTTTGCATATTTCGAGTGCCAATTTGTAGTATATCGCCGTATTCACAAACCATTTCAACATCAGTTGGTGTCATGACTTCTGTAATGATCGACATGCCGAATTCTCTCCGTGCTTTGGCTAGTAGCTTCAGCCCCGCCTCACCCATTCCTCTGAAACCATACGGAGAAGTAGAAGGTTTGAAGGCTCCGCCACGTAGAATAACTGCGCCTTCTTTTCTCACAGCTTCAGCAGTTGTCAAAAGCTGCTTTTCACTTTCAACAGTACAAGGTCCTGCCATCATTACCACTGAGGTATCACCAATGTGAACTGTACCTTCCGATACACATGGCGTAGGAATATTAACAATGGTATTTTCAGGATGAAACTCCCGGCTGGCCAGCTTGTATGGCTTGCTAACAATGACCACCTGTTCGACGCAGGGCAAGCCTTCCAGAGCATTCTGGATTTCTGGATTAATGCCCCCTGCGGTAGTGCGAGTTCCCGATGGGCCAACCGCCCCGAGCACACCAATTACTGTGCGCTCAATGCCTTGAGATAGGTGGCCGCTAAGCCCATGATCATTCAGGTAGGTCATCACGTGTTCAATGGCTACGTCATTACAGTGTTGCTGCATCACGACAATCATGCAATATCTCCTCGTGTCAAATCATAGCATGTGAATGGCATTCCTTGTCTATACACCGGCTCATCGTGACACCTTTGTCATGATTGCCTTCCTGTTCTATTGTTAGTTCTCTATTTCTATTGTAGAAGAAATAGACCAGCACGACAAGCATCTTGTAAGGTTCTCCGTCATTTCTAATTCGATGTCCTATCATGTAGGGGCGAGGGTGGATGAGGTGAGGCTGGGTGGGCCTTTATGGTCGCCCGTGGGGAAGGGTGGGGTACTTGATCAAGAAAAGACGGATCAGCCCCCTGTCATTCTGAGTGAAACGAAGAATCTCGGTACCCACAGCTACAGATGCTTCGCTCACGCTCAATGCGTCACAAGCCTAACTTTCCCCCTGGGATCAGCACTCCCAAGAACGGGCGAAGCATTGCCACTGTGAATACATTCAGCCAGCAATTTACCGGCCATCGGCCCTTGCTCAAAACCCGAGGAACTTAAATCCGTCACGACATACAGGTTTTCGTAGTGTGGGATTTTTCCGATAATAGGTTCCAGATTTGATGTGAAAGGCATCAGCCCCG
>Ga0187780_10003403_pt1 | contig 11990 bp, 11 predicted proteins | sample 1015_Q2_SP10_20__FD_132429 | JGI IMG/M metagenome (GOLD analysis project Ga0187780, IMG submission 132429) | Tropical peat soil microbial communities from peatlands in Department of Meta, Colombia - 1015_Q2_SP10_20_MG | ecosystem: Environmental > Terrestrial > Soil > Wetlands > Peat | place...
CTTCGCGGTGGGCGCCGCCGCGGTCAAGCCCACGCCCTGGCGATTGATGCCCTTGTTGTTGGAAAGGACGCCGCCGTGGCGCACCGTGGTCTGCACCTCGTCGCCGCGCACGTCGAACACGTCGAGCACGATCTTGCCGTCGTCCAGCAGTAGCACCGCGCCCGGCTCTACGTCGCGCGGCAGCTCCTTGTAGTCGAGCCCGGCGCGCGTCTCGTCGCCCATCTCGCAGGCCGCGTCGAGCACGAAGCGCGCACCTGGTTGCAGCGTGATCTTGCCGTGCTTGAACTTTCCTACGCGGATTTTCGGACCCTGCAGGTCGCACATGATGCCGACGGTGCGCCCGACCTTGCGACTGATGTCCTTGACGAGATCGGCGCGCGCCTGGTGGTCGGCCGCGGTGCCGTGCGAGAAATTGAGCCGCACCACGTCCACGCCCGCGCGCACCATTTTTTCGAGCACTCCGGGATCGCTCGACGCGGGGCCGAGCGTGGCGACGATTTTCGTGGAGCGCAGCATCCCGGTTTCGAGTGTAGCATCCCGGTGTTTCGTTTCCGAACCTCTTCATCGATGGCCGACGCGAATTCCGATCTGCTCGTCGTCTGCCTCTGCGCTGCCTGGTGCGACACCTGCGGCGAATTCCGGGATACCTTCGAGCGCCTTCACAAACATTTCGATGGCAAATTCGTCTGGCTCGACATCGAAGACGACGCCGCGCTGGTCGGCGACGTGGACGTCGAGAACTTCCCTACGCTCGCCGTTTTTCGCTCCGGCACGCCGGTATTCTTTGGCGTCACGCTTCCGCAAGAGGGCGTGGTCGCACGCACGCTCTCCGGGATTTCCGGAAAACCGATTTCCGTTCCGACGCAGATCGCCGCGCTTCCCGGCGCAATTGCCGAGCGGGTGCGTTCCTAACCTCCGACGTGCACCAGCAATTCCCGCCGCGACCCGCGGCGGCGGTGGTCCCAGAGGAAGATGCCCTGCCAGGTGCCGAGCGCGAGGCGGCCGCGCTCGATGGGGATCGAGAGCGAGGTGGCGGTGAGCGCGGCCTTGACGTGCGCGGGCATGTCGTCGGGGCCCTCGGTGTCATGACGGAAGAAGGCATCGCCGTCGGGCACGAGGCGGTTGAGCCAACGCTCGAGGTCGGCCTTCGCCGAGGGGTCGGCATTTTCCTGGATGACGAGGCTGGCCGAGGTGTGGCAGACGAACACCGTGCACAGGCCCTCGTCCACGCCCGCCGCCTTCACCGCGGCCTGCACTTGGGCGGTGATCTCGTGCAGGCCCTGGCCGGAAGTCGCGACCAAGAGCTTCTTCAGCATCAGCCGTTCGCGCGCGCTTCGAGCGCGGCGACGGCGGGCAGGGTTTTGCCTTCGAGGAACTCGAGGAACGCGCCGCCGCCGGTGGACATGTAGGAGATTCTCTTCTCCAGGCCGTACTTGGCGATCGCGGCCAGCGTGTCGCCGCCGCCGGCGAGCGAGTAGGCCTTCGAGTCGGCGATGGCGCGCGCCACGGTCTCGGTGCCGCGCGAGAACTGCTCGATCTCGAACACGCCGAGCGGCCCGTTCCAGAGGATGGTGCCCGCCTCCTTCAGGATCCTGGCGAAGGATTCCGCGGTGCGCGGGCCGATGTCGAGGATCATCTCGTCGTGCGCGATGTCGCGCGGCGCCTTGACGGTCGCGCGCGCGCGCACCGACTTCTCCACCGCCACCACCACGTCCTCGGGGAGCGGTACGTCCGTCGCGGCGAGGATGCGCTTCGACTCTTCGATCAGAGTCCGTTCTGCCAAAGAGCTTCCAACAGGAAAATTCCTAGCGAGAAGAAAAGTATTCAGGATGCCGCCGCCCACGATCAGCCGGTCGACGAGCTTCGCCAGGCGCGCGAGCAAGGTGAGCTTGGTCGAGACCTTGGCGCCGGCGACGATCGCGATCATCGGGCGCTTCGGCTCGGCGATCGCGCGCGAGAGCGCGTCGAGCTCGGCGGCCATCAGCGGCCCCGCGCAGGCGACCTTGGCGAACTTCGCCAGCGCGTGCGTGGTGGCTTCGGCGCGGTGCGCGGCGCCGAAGGCGTCGTTCACGTAGACGTCGCACAGCGCCGCCATCTTCCTTGCCAACGACGGGTCGTCCGCTTTTTCGCCTATGTTGAATCTGCAGTTTTCCAGGAGAACCGCTTTCCCTTTCTCGACCGGGACGCCGTTGATCCAATCGCGCCGCAGAGGAACTTCAAATCCGAGCAAACCCGAAAGATGCCGGGCCACCGGGCCGAGCGATTCCCGCTCGTCGAAGGCGCCTTCTTTCGGGCGGCCGAGGTGGGAGCAGACCATCACCGCGGCGCCGGCGCCGAGCGCGAGGCGGATCGCGGCAAGCGACGCCCGGATGCGCGTGTCGTCGGTGATGCGGCCGGCGTCGTCCTGCGGGACGTTTAGGTCGGCGCGGATGAAGACGCGCTTGCCCGCAAGCCCGACCTGCTCCATGCGCTGGAAGCGCATGTCACTTCGCTTGCATCAAGGCGAACGCGACGTCGAGCATGCGGTTGGAGAAGCCCCACTCGTTGTCGTACCACGAGCCGGCCTTGACCAGCGTGCCGTCGGCGACCTTGGTGAGCGTCGCATCGAAGATCGAGCTCGCCGGATTGTGGTTGAAGTCGGAGGAAACGAGCGGGTCAATATTGTACTCGAGGATCCCCTTCAGGTCAGTTTCTGAAGCTTTCTTGACGGCCTGATTCACTTCTTCCACGGAAGTGGGTTTCTTGGAGGTAAAGCTGAGATCAACAATCGAAACATTGATCGTGGGAACCCGGATGGCATAACCATCCAGCTTTCCATTCAGGTGCGGCAGGACGAGCCCTACCGCCGCCGCGGCGCCGGTCTTGGTCGGGATCATGTTCATGCTCGCCGAGCGCGCGCGCCGGAGGTCCTTGTGGAAGACGTCGGTCAGCACCTGGTCGTTGGTGTAGGCGTGCACGGTGACCATCAGGCCGGAGACCACGCCGATGCGGTCGTCGAGTGCTTTGACGAGCGGCGCCAGGCAGTTGGTGGTGCAGGAGGCGTTCGAGATCACCGTGTCGGAGGCCTTGAGCGACTTGTCGTTCACGCCGAAGACCACGGTCCGGTCGACGTCCTTGTCGCCCGGCGCCGAGATGATCACCTTCTTCGCGCCCGCGGCGAGGTGCGCCGAGCATTTCGCCTTGCTGGCGAAGAGGCCCGTGCACTCGAGCACCAGGTCCACGCCGAGCGACTTCCAGGGCAGCTTGGCCGGGTCGCGCTCGGCCACCACCTTGATGCGGTCGCCGTTCACGACGAGCGCGTCGCCCTCGACCGCCACCGTGCCCTTGAAGCGCCCGTGCGCGGTGTCGTACTTGAGCAGATGCGCGTTGGTCTTGGCGTCGCCGAGGTCGTTCAGCGCGACGAATTGCAGGTCGTGCTTCTTGCCGTCCTCGTAATGGGCGCGCAGGATGTTGCGCCCGATGCGGCCGAAGCCGTTGATGGCTACCTTGATCGTCATGGGATCACGCTCCTCACTGCCTTCGCGACGTTCTCCGGCGTGAAGCCGAAGTGCCTGAACACGTCCGCCGCCGGCGCCGATTCGCCGTAGCGGTCCAGCCCCACTACCGCGCCGCGCGCGCCGACGTACTTGCGCCAGAAGTCGGTGACGCCCGCCTCCACCGCCACGCGCGGCAGATCGGGCGGCAGCACCGCGTTACGGTAGGCCTCGCTCTGCCGGTCGAACACCGAAGTACACGGCATCGAGACGACGCGCACCGGAACCTCGAGCAGCTTCTGCGCCGCGAGCGCGAGTTGCACTTCCGAGCCGGTGGCGATCACCACCGCCTTCGGCGCGCCCTTCGCCTCCGCGAGCACGTAGCCGCCGAGCCGCGCCTGCGACGAATCCTCCTTGAGGAAGAACGGTACGCTCTGGCGCGAGAAAAGGAGCGCCGTCGGCCCGGTCTTCTTCTCTAGCGCCGCCGCCCAGGCCGCGGCGCTCTCCACCGCGTCGCAGGGACGCCAGACGTCCATGTTGGGGATCAGGCGCAGGCTCGCCGCATGCTCGACCGGCTGGTGCGTCGGGCCGTCCTCGCCCAGGCCGATCGAATCGTGCGTGAAGACGTAAATCACGCGCAGCCCCATCAGCGCCGCCATGCGCAGGGCGTTCCTCGCGTAATCCGAGAACGTGAGGAAGGTGCCGCCGAAGGGGATGAAGCCGCCGTGCAGCGCGACCCCGTTCATGATCGCGCACATGCCGAACTCGCGTACGCCGTAGAAGAGGTAGTTGCCGCCATTTTCCCTGCCGATCACTTTCGAAGCCTTGACCATGGTGAGGTTCGAGCCGGTGAGGTCGGCCGAGCCGCCGAGCAGCTCGGGCAGCGCCGGCACCAGCACCTCGAGCGCGTTCTGCGAGGCCTTGCGGGTCGCCAGCGCTTCGGCCTTGCGTTCGGTTTCCGAAATGAAAACCCGCACCTTTTCCGCAAAATCCGCCGGCAGGTCGCCGGATGTTCTGCGCTTGAACTCCGTTGCTTCGACGGGGAATTGCTTCTCGTAGAGGGAGAGGAGCTTGCTCCAGCGCTTCTCCGCGCTTTTCCCCGGTTTCTTCGCGTCCCAGCCGTCGTAGACGTTCTGCGGAATCTCGAAAGGCGGGTGCTTCCATCCGAGCGCCGCGCGCGTGGCGGCGATCTCCTCGGCGCCGAGCGGCGCGCCGTGCGCGGTGCCGGTGTTGGCCTTGTTCGGCGCGCCCTTCGCGATCACCGTCTTCGCGCAGATGAGCGTGGGGCGGGATTTTTCGCGCTTGCCCTTGCGCAGGGCGCGGTCCACCGCCTCGACGTCGTGCCCGTCCACGCCTGCGATCACCTGCCAGCCGTAACCCGCGAAGCGCTTGGGCACGTCGTCCGTATACCAATTCGCGATGTGGCCCTTCTCGGAATCGATGGAAATGCCGTTGTCGTCGTAGACCGCGATCAGCTTGCCGAGCCCGAGCGTGCCCGCGAGCGAGCAGGCCTCGTGCGAGATGCCTTCCATCATGCAGCCGTCGCCGAGGAAGACGTAGGTGTGGTGGTCGACCAGCTCGAAGCCGGGCCGGTTGAAGCGCGCGGCGAACAGCCGTTCGGCGAGCGCCATCCCCACCGCGTTGGCGAGGCCCTGCCCGAGCGGGCCGGTGGTCGTCTCTACGCCCGGCGCGCAGCGGTACTCGGGGTGCCCGGGGGTCATCGAGCCGAGCTGGCGGAAGCGCCTCAGCTCCGCCATCGGCAGGTCATAGCCGGTGAGGTGCAGGAGCGCGTAGAGCAGCATCGAGCCGTGGCCGTTGGAGAGGACAAAGCGGTCGCGGTTCGGCCAGCCGGGGTTGGCCGGGTTGTGCCGCAGGTGCCTGTGCCAGAGCGCCACCGCCACTTCGGCCATGCCCATCGGCATGCCGGGGTGGCCCGATTTCGCCGCCTCCACCGCGTCCATCGCCAGCGCGCGTATCGCGTCGGCCAGCTCGCGGTCGGACGCGGGAGGAGTCATTGCTTCAGTCGGCGGGAGAAGCGACCTGCAAGGAGCCGCAATTATACTCGGCGCAATGGCCGAGCTTCCCTTCTCCAGCCCCTCGGACTACGAGCACGCGGTCGCCGGAGGAGGCACGGGCGCCGGCTGGTGGTTCGTGTTCCGCGGCGACCAGCTGCTGGTTGAAGCAGGCGCCGAGACGCGCCCTTCCGACGACCCGCGGGTCCGCGCCCGGCTCGCCTGGGCCAGGCTGCCGTTGCAGGAAAACAACGAGCGCTTGGGGTTAAAGCCGTCCCGGACGCTATACCTAGGGCGGCTGGCGGGCGTGGGCTGCTGGGCGGCCGAGGCGCCGCAGGAGGCGGACGCCCCGGAAGGCATGCGCTGGGAGGGGCTGCGGGCGCTCTTCTCGGTGCTGCAGGACACTCACTTTGCGCTCGCCGGCCGCGCGCTGCAGCTGATCGACTGGGACCGCAGCCACCAGTACTGCGGCCGCTGCGGCACGCTCACCGAGGCGAAGACCGACGAGCGGGCGCGCGTCTGCCCGTCCTGCGGCCTGGTCGCCTACCCGAGGATCGCCCCGGCGGTGATGGCGCTGGTGCGCCGCGGCCGGCAGATTCTCCTCGGCCGCAGCCCCCATTTCCCTCCCGGGATGTACAGCGCGCTGGCAGGATTCGTGGAACCGGGCGAGACCCTGGAGCAGTGCGTGGCGCGGGAAGTCCTGGAAGAGGTGGGGGTGCAAATAAGCAACGTCGCCTACTTCGCCAGCCAGCCCTGGCCTTTCCCGCACTCGCTGATGATCGCCTTCACCTGCGACTGGAGCGGGGGCGAAGTGCGGCCGCGGGCGGGGGAAATCGAGGCCGCGGACTGGTTCGATGTATTGCAATTGCCTAAACTTCCAAGCAAAATCTCGATCGCGCGGCGGCTGATCGATGCCGTCGTCGAGCGTATGAAACGGGAGGTTTGAACGAATTGAACGAGTCGCACTTGTGTGGCGGTAGCGGAAAGGCGCAGCCCGCGGAAGCGCGCGCGGCTGCGCCTTCGCTTTTTCGGGGGGACGGAGCATGAACGGCCTGCACCTGATCGGTGACCTGAGCGGCTGCCGCTGCGCGCCGCAGCTGCTGCTCGACGGCGCGAGCATGCGCGAGCGCTGCCTCGCCCTCGTCAACGACGCCGGCCTCACGGTGATGGACGCGAACTTCCACCAGTTCGACGGCGGCGGCTACACCGGCATCGTGCTGCTCGCCGAATCGCACCTCGCGCTGCACACCTGGCCGGAGAAGCAGGGCCTCACGCTCGACGTCTATGTCTGCAACTACAGCGCCGACAACAGCGCCAAAGCGAGGAAGCTGTTCGAGGCGCTGATCGCGCTGTTCGAGCCGCAGGAGGCCGCGCGCCACGCCATCGAGCGCGGCGAGCACCTGCTGATGGAGCCGCTCAACGACTCGACCGGCTTCTACATCAAGGCCTCGCGCCAGATCGGCGAGTGGCAGACCAAGTTCCAGAAGATGCAAATCTACGACACGCCGCACTACGGCAAGCTGTTCCGCCTCGACGGCTACAACATGACCTCCGAGCGCGAGGAGTTCGTCTACCACGAGAACCTGATCCAGCCCGCGCTCACCGCGCACGCGGCGCCGAAGAAGGTGCTGATCATCGGCGGCGGCGACGGCGGCTCCTCGGAGGAGGCGCTCAAGCACCCTTCCGTCGAGCAGGTGACGATGGTCGAGATCGACGCCGACGTGATCCGCGTCGCCAAGGAGCACTTCCAGGCGGTGCACCACGGCGTGTTCGACAACAAGAGGCTGCGCGTCCTGGTCGACGACGGCATGAAGTTCATCCGCGACACGCACGAGCGCTTCGACCTGATCGCGCTCGACCTCAACGACCCGATGGGGCCGGCCGAGGCGCTCTATTCGACGGAGTTCTTCCAGCAGTGCCGCCACGCGCTCGCCGCGGGAGGCGCGCTGGTGCTGCACATCGGCGCGCCGGTGGCGCGCCCGGAGCGCGTCGCCGAGCTCGCCAACCGGCTGAGCGGTGTGTTCCGCATCGTGCGTCCCTACACGATGTATATCCCGCTTTACGGCTCGCTGTGGGCGATGGCGGTGTGCTCGGACAAGCTCGATCCCAAAGCCTTCACCGCCGACGAGATCGACCGGCGCATCGAGCACCGCAAACTCGCCGACCTGAGGTGGTACAACGGCGAGACGCACGAGGGCGTGTTCGCCCTGCCGAATTTCGTGCGCGACCTGGTGACGCCGCAGCGCTTGAAGCAGCAGACGCGCAGCCGACGCCTCGGCGTCGTGCGCGCCGCCGCCAAATAGAACCGAGATCTCGGCCGGCCGCCCGCCTAGGGCTTCGCCCCGCGCTTCTCCAGCAGCGCCGCCATGTCGCTGTCGCCGTTCTCGCGCGCGATTCTGAGCGCGGTGACCCCGCCGTCGCCCGCCACATTCGGATTGGCGCCGCGCGCGAGCAGCAGCTCCGCCATCGGCGCATCGCGGTTGAGCGCCGCCGCCATCAGCGGCGTATAGCCGCGCGCGTCGGGCTTGTCGATCCAGCGCCCGAGGTCGAGCAGCTCGGCCACGCCCGCGCGGTCGCCGTAGAGGACCGCGGTCATGACGTCGTTGTATTTCGGCGTGATCACCTTGGGCGGCGGGCCGGCCGGGCTCGCGGCGGCGAGCAGCCGGCGCGGGCCGGCGCCGGGCTTGCGCGCGGCGGGCGCGGAGGCGGCCGCCCCGGTCTTCAGCTTGTCCAGCGCATCGAGTGTCGCGCCGGGTTTCGCCTCCGCTGCGGGCTTCACCGCGGCGACCGCGGCGGGCTTCGCCGATACCTTGGGCGCGGGCGCGACCGCCACCGCCGTCTGCGGCCGGTACAGCGCCCATTCGACCTCAATGTTGTAACGCTCGACGGGCGGCCGGATGCGCAGGCGCTGCCGCGCCGGCTGCGTCAGCACCTGGTTCCCCGCGAAATTGAAGTTGTGGCTGCTGAAGTACTTTGTCACGCGCAGCTTCGCGACGTTGCCCTCGGTGGTGCGCAGGGCGAATACCGCGCCCGCGTCGAGCGCGCCGCCCTTGTCCGAGCCGGAGAGCGGCGCCTCGGTGTACTTGAGCGCGGCGAGCTCCGCCGCGCTGAGCGACTCGTACTTGGCGTCGCCGGCGCTGGCGAGGCCCGCGCCCCTCTGCGGCACCAGCGAACGCTCGGTCGGGCTCGCCTGCTCCCATAGCACGTCTGCGCCGGCAGTCGAAGTAAGCTCGTTCGTCTCCACGTTCCAGGCCCACGCGCCCGGAATCACCGTCGTGCCGTGCGCGATTTCCGCTGTCTCGGCCTCGGGCGCGGCCGGTTTCGGCGCCGGCTTGGCCGCTTCGGCGCCCTTGCCCGGCTCCCCCTTGCCGGCGTCCGTCTTCGGCGGCTCCGGCTTGGCGGGCGTCGCCGCGGCGACCGGCGCGGGCTTGGGCGCGGGCGTCGGCGGCGCCTTCTTCTCGCCGAGCAAATCGCCGACGTCGATCAGTTCGAATTGGATCGCCGCTCCGACGGCCACCGCGATCACCACGACCGCGATGCCCGCCAGCGTCAACGTGCGCCGCCGGCCTTCTCCGAGTGAAAACGCCATGGTGATCCTCCTCAGACCGGATTATGCCGCCGCGCGCACCGCCTCGCGCACGATGCCGAACAGGCGATCGATGTCCGGCTTCTCGATGATGAGCGGGGGCGCGAGCGCGATGATGTCGCCGGCGACGCGGATGTAGGCGCCGCGCTCGAAGGCCTTGATGTGCGCTTCCAGCCCGCGCGCACCCGGCGCGCCGGGACGCGGCGCGAGCTCGAAGGCCGCGATCAGGCCGATGTTGCGGATGTCGACGAGGTTCGGCAGGTCGCGCAGCGCATGCGCCTGCTCCTCCCAATACGGCCAGAGCTCCGCGGCGCGCGTGAGCAGCCCTTCTTCGGCGTAGACTTCGAGCGTCGCCAGGCCCGCCGCGCAGGCAAGCGGATGCGCCGAGTAAGTGTAGCCGTGCGGCATCTCGATCGCCGTCTCCGGCCCCGTCATGAACGCCCGGTAGAGCTCGTCCTTCATGAACACCGCGCCCATCGGGACCGTCGCGTTGGTGATGCCCTTCGCGGTCGTGATCAGGTCGGGCGTGACGCCGAAGTGCTGCGAGGCGAAGGGCTTGCCGAGGCGCCCCCAGGCCGTGATCACCTCGTCGAAGATGAGTAGGATGCCGTGCTTGTCGCAAATCGCGCGCAGGCGCTCGAGGTAGCCGAGCGGCGGCACGAGCACGCCCGCCGAGCAGGCGACCGGCTCGACGATAACCGCGGCGATGGTCGAGGGATCGTGCAGCGCGCAGAGCCGCTCGAGGTCGTCGGCCAGCTCCGCGCCGTGCTTCGGCTGGCCGCGGGAGAACGCGTTCTTCGCCGGGTCGTGGGTGTGGCGCAGGTGATCGACGCCAGCGACGAGCGCGCCGAAGATCTTGCGGTTGCCGACGATGCCGCCCACGGCCGTGCCGCCGAAATTGACGCCGTGGTAGCCGCGCTCACGGCCGATCAGGCGCGTGCGATGGCCCTCGCCGCGCGCGCGGTGATAGGCGAGCGCGAGCTTGAGCGCGGTCTCGACCGCCTCCGAGCCGGAGTTGGTGAAGAATACGCGCGTCAGGCCTTTCGGCGTCAGCTCGACCAGGCGGTCGGCGAACTCGAAGGCGAGCGGGTGACCGAGCTGGAACGGCGGCGCGAACTCGAGCGTCGCCACCTGCTTCTGCACCGCCTCGACGATCTTCTTGCGGCAGTGGCCGGCGTTCACGCACCACAGGCCAGAGGTGCCGTCGATCAGCTTGCGGCCCTCGGGCGTGAAGTAGTGGATGCCCTCGGCTCGCGACACCAGGCGCGGCGAGCGCTTGAATTGCCGATTCATGCTGAACGGCATGAAGAAGGCGGAGTCCTCCAGCGACACGGGCAGCTCGGTGCGCACGTTCATGCCGCAAGTATACTTCCGGCAGGCGAAAGCGGCGCGTGGATCGTGACCGGCGAAGCGACGGACTGCGAATTGTGCCTGCCCCGCGAGGTCGTGGCGGAGAACCCGCTCGCCTACGCGCGCCGCGACAGCCATGCGCTCAGCCGCGGGCACGTGATCGTGGTGCCGAAGCGGCACGTGGCGAATTTCTTCGACCTTAGCGCGGAGGAGCAGGCGGCGGTGCTCGAGCTGCTCAACCGGGCGCAGCGCCGCGTGCACGAGGAGCACGCGCCCGACGGCTACAACATCGGCGCCAACGTCGGTCGCGCCGCGGGGCAATCGCGCATGCACGTGCACTTCCACCTGATCCCGCGCTACGCCGGAGACGTGCCGGACCCGCGCGGCGGCATCCGCTGCGTACTCGCGGCGGCGCGCAAGGCGCGAGCGTGACCAACCCGCAGCGGGGAATCCTGGCGCGCGTGCCCGTCGCGGCGCGGCACCTGTTCTTCGATCGCGTGGCTGGCGCCGACCTCGCGCCCGCGCTGCGCGCGCTCGCCGCGCTCGCCGATGGCGAGGCGAGCGTGGTCGGGCTCGGCGCCGCGCTCGGCCGCGAAATCCCGGGCCTGCGGCCGTTTCCCGAGTATCGCCGCGGCGAGGTCGTGGTGCCGGCGACGCCGTTTGCGCTGTGGTGCTGGCTGCGCGGGCGCGACCGCGGCGAGCTGTGGCATCGCGCGCGGCGCCTGGAGCGCGCGCTCGCGGGCGCGTTCCGCTTCGCGCAGGCGATCGACACCTTCAAGCACGGCTCCGGGCGGGACCTCACCGGCTATGAGGATGGCACCGAGAATCCCAAGGCGGCGGCGGCGCGGCGCGCGGCGATCGCTCCCGACGGCTCGAGCTGCGCCGCCATTCAGCAGTGGGTGCACGATTTCGCGCGCTTCGACGCGATGGCGCCGAAGGCGCGGGACGACGCGATCGGACGGCGCCTGCGCGACAACAAGGAACTGGCACACGCACCGGCGTCGGCACACGTCAAGCGCACCGCGCAGGAGAGCTTCCGGCCGCCCGCGTTCCTGCTCCGGCGCTCGATGCCCTGGGCCGACGAGCGCCGCGCGGGGCTCATGTTCGTCGCTTTCGGCAAATCGTTCGACGCGTTCGAAGCGCAGCTGCGGCGCATGACCGGCGCCGAGGACGGCATCGCGGACGCGCTGTTCGGCTTCACGCGGCCGGTCACCGGCAGCTACTTCTGGTGCCCGCCGATGAAGAACGGTCGCCTCGACCTGCGCGCGCTGGGGCTGGGGTGAGCTGGGATCCGCAACTCTACCTGAAGTTCTCCGACCACCGCGCGCGGCCCGCGCTGGAATTGCTCGCGCGCGTGCCGCTCGAGGCGCCGCGCCTGTGCGTGGACCTCGGCTGCGGCGCGGGCAACGTCACGCGCGCCATCGCGGCGCGCTGGCCGGAGGCCGAAGTCCGGGGCGTGGACAGCTCGAAGGAAATGCTGGCCAAGGCCGCGGCGACACCGGGAAAGATCGGATGGATCGAAGCGGACGTCGGGACATGGAACCCGAGGAAAAAACCTGCCCTGATCTA
>Ga0187780_10003404_pt1 | contig 11990 bp, 12 predicted proteins | sample 1015_Q2_SP10_20__FD_132429 | JGI IMG/M metagenome (GOLD analysis project Ga0187780, IMG submission 132429) | Tropical peat soil microbial communities from peatlands in Department of Meta, Colombia - 1015_Q2_SP10_20_MG | ecosystem: Environmental > Terrestrial > Soil > Wetlands > Peat | place...
CCGCTGGCCGCGGTCCATCATCATCTGCAGCGAGCCGATACCCACCGCCAGCGTCAGGAATCCGAACCAGTCCAGGCGGCGCGTCGGGTCACGCTCCGTATCGGGCAAGAACAGCAGCCCGCCCGTCAGAGCCAGCAGGCCGAAGGGGACGTTGATGTAGAAGATGTCGCGCCACGAGAAGTACTCGGTGAGATAGCCGCCGAGTGTCGGGCCGATCACCGAGCCGAACACCCAGCCTGCGCCCCACATGGCCATCGCCTTTCCCTGCTGCTCGGGCGGGTAGGTGTCGAGAATGATGGCGTGGGCCAGGGGAATGATAAAAGCGCCGCTCATGCCCTGAACAATGCGCGCCACTACCTCCATGGTCAGCGAACTGGCCGCACCGCACACGGCGGAAGCCGCGGTGAACCCGGCCACCGCGCACACGAACAGGCGCTTGCGCCCGAATCGGGCACTCAGCCACCCGGCAGTGGGGATCATGATGGCCGAGGCCACGATGTACGAGGTGATGACCCACGCGACCTGGTCCTGCGTGGCCGAGAACGTGCCTTGCATGTGCGGCAGCGCAACCGCCGCGATGGTCCAGTCGATGGAGTACAGCAGCGACGCGAGCATGGCCGAGCCGGTGACGAGCGCCGGGTGGCGCTTCCGGCCGTGCACTGTGACGCTCATGCTCGGCGCCTTTGTTTTGGCTACGGCCGCTACATCAGTTGCGTGCGACCGCGTCGGCGGGCTCGAGAAAGCGCGGCAGGAAGCCTTTCTCGATCAGGCCCTGCACGACGCGCGGCAGACCGCGGCTGTGGCCGGTGTCGACCACCACCGTGACGGTCATGCCTGCGCGCAGCACCGGTTGACCGGGTGGTTGATCGACCCGGATGCGCACGGGCACGCGTTGCACCACCTTCACCCAGTTCCCGGTGGCGTTTTGAGGCGGCAGCACTGCGAACTCCGCGCCGGTGGCCGGTGCAATCGCGGCCACAACGGCTGGCCACTCGACATCGGGATACGCATCCACCACAACCTGCGCCTTCTGCCCCACGCGCATATGGGTAAGCTGCGTCTCTTTGAAGTTAGCCTCGACCCAGGCCGGCCCGCTCTGGATCAGGCTGAAGACCGGCGTGCCCTTCTCCACGTGTTCGCCCCGCTGCAGCTTGAGGTTGCTCACTACGCCGGCTGCGGGTGCCTTCACCTGGACGTGCCCCAAGTCTACAGCGGCCGCCTCGTACGCCGCCTTCGCTTCGGCGAAGCGCGGATGCCGCTCCGTGGGCAGGCGCGGATCGCCCGCCAGGCTCGCGACGACGCGATTGATACGCTCCTCCACAGCGGCCAGATGAGCGCGCGCGACCTGCAGGTTGAGCCGCGCCTCGTCGTAGACGTCGGCCCGGCTCATGCCCTTTTCCTTGAGCAGCTCCTGCCGCTCGAGCTGCCGCGCCAGGAAATCGATGCGGTCGTGCGCCTCCGCTCTCTCCAGCAGCGTCTCGCGATACTCGGCGTGGAGAGACTGCAGCTCGGTGCGCACGACGTCCATCCGCGCCCGCGCCCGGTCCAGCGTGATCTCGAACGGCACGGGGTCGAGCCGGAACAGAAGCTGGCCGGCGGGAACCGGTTCGTTGTCGCGCGCCACGACCTCGATCACACGCCCGGACACTTCCGCGCTCACCGGCAGGATATCCGCCTTCACGTAAGCGTTCTCGGTATCGACCTCGCGCCCGCCACGCGCGTACATGCCCAGGGCGGTCAAGATCACGACCAATGGCAGCAGCAGGATCAATATCCACCGGGTGGCGCGTCCGACGGCAATCAGCGCAGTTCTGGCGGCGGCCATAGCTAGCTCCTCCGTGCGCGTGCGCCGTTGCGCGCCGCTCCGTTGTCACCGCCGTTGAGATTGGCTTTTACGGCCAGCAGCGCGTCCACGAAACGGTCCCGCTCGTCCGGCGACAGCCCGGCGAGTGCATCGCGGCGCAGCTCCGCCGCCGCGGCACGCATCGCCTTGATCGCAGGTTCCACTTCTTCGGTCAGGAACACGCGCTTTGCGCGCCGGTCGTTGGCATCGTCCTCGCGGCGTACCAGGCCCTTGGCTTCGAGGCGATCGAGCAGGCGCCCAAGGGTCGCCTTCTCGATTTCCAGAATCTCGGCGAGGTCGGACTGCGTGACGCCGTTGCTGCGAAACAGATGATTGAGCACCCACCATTGCGACCGCGTGAAGCCGAGCGACTTCACGCGCCGGTCGAAAGTGGTGCGCAGCAGCCGCGCCACATCGTGCAGGATGAAAGCGAAGTTGCGCGACAAGTCCTCGCGGAACATGCGGGCTAGTTTAGTTGCCTAGCTTATAATAAGCAAGATTCCTACCGGCCCGAGCCGGGCCGTACTTACCGTCGCCTCACGTCAACTAAAACAACGCGAGCACGAATGAAGATCACCGCCATCGAGACCATCAACCTGGAGAAATTTCCCAACGTGCTGTGGGTGCACGTGCACACCGACGAAGGCGTCGTGGGACTGGGCGAAACCTTCTACGCCGTGGAGCCGGTCATTGCTCACATTCACCAGACCATCGCGCCTTACCTGCTCGGTGCCAATCCGCTGCAGATCGACAAGCACAGCCGGCACATGCTGTACAACTATCTTGGCTTCAAGACGGTCGGCGCCGAGATGCGCGCTGCGTCCGCGGTAGACATCGCCCTGTGGGACATTCTGGGTCAGATTACAGGCCAGCCCATCTATCAGCTCCTGGGCGGCGCGAGCCGGGACAGGGTGCGCGCCTACAACACCTGCGCCGGCTATCAGTACGTGCGCGCCAGGTCGGAGCAAGGAACGGCAAACTTCGGCCTGCCCGGCGACAGCGGCCGATACCAGCCGTACGAGGATCTGGTCGGGTTCATGCAGTATGCGGATGAGCTCGCCCAGTCGCTGCTGTCCGAAGGCTACACGGGCATGAAGATCTGGCCCTTCGACGCCTACGCGGAAGCATCCAACGGCACCCACATCTCCAGCGCGGATCTGAGGAAGGCGCTGCAGCCGTTCGAAAAAATACGCACGGCTGTGGGCGACAAGATGGACATCCACGTCGAATTTCACTCGCTGTGGAACCTGCCGACCGCGATCAAGCTCGCCAAGGCGATCGAGCCATTCCAGCCGTACTGGTACGAGGACCCGATCAAGATGGACAACCTCGACGCGCTCGCTGAATACGCGCACCGGACCGACGTGTGGGTCACGGCGAGCGAAACGCTCGGCACGCGCTGGGCCTTCCGCGATCTGTTCGAGAAGCGGGCTGTGAGCGTGTGCATGTTCGACGTGGGCTGGACCGGCGGCCTCACCGAAGCAAAGAAGATCGCCACCATGGCCGAGGCATACCAGCTTCCCGTCGCGCCGCACGACTGCACGGGACCGATCCTGCTGACCGCCTCCGTGCACCTCTCCCTCAACTGCCCGAACACGCTGGTGCAGGAGGTGGTGCGCGCCTTCTACCACGACTGGTACGGGCAGCTGGTAACCGAGCTGCCGCCGCTCAAGGACGGTTACATCACCGCGCCCAAAGGCCCGGGGCTCGGCACACGCCTGCAGCCCGATGTGCTCAAGCGGAAAGATGCGCGCATCAGGCGCAGCTCATTGAGCTGAGCCGGAATCTGACATCGCGGATTGTTGACACACGGTTGACCATGCTTAACTTGCCCTGTGACGCACGCCGCTCCTATACTGAACCCACAACAAAACTCCTTCGAGACAGACGGTACCTCAAGGGGAAGGAAGACCGAAACAAGGAGAGCGGCGCGCGCGCACTCCTCCGCGCGCGACGCCTCCCGCTCCGGGAAGGGCCGGTGACAGCAAAGCCGGCGGAGCGTTGCAGACGCAGCACAGCTTTTCTCGTTTCCCCCTGACAGCGGAGCCTCCGGGCTCCGCTTCTTTTTTTGCGGTCGCACAGGACAGCCACCAAACCCGGCGCACGGGGAACGGCTACACTATCGCCCTGTTGCGAGGCGGATAGCGCATGGCTTTGTTTCAGAAGACCGACGGCTCGGGTGTGCTGCTTCTGGCTGCAGGCGACAACATCGCGGTGGCCACCAGCGAGCTCCCCGCCGGCACCGCGCGTGAGATCGGTGGACGCAAGGTGGTGCTGACTGCAGGGGTAGAGGTGGGCCACAAGTTCGCGGTGCGGGCGATCGAGGCCGGCACCCGCATCGTGAAGTACGGTGCGCCGATCGGAGTCGCCACACGTGATATCCAGCCGGGCGAGTACGTTCACACGCACAACATGACGAGCGCCTATCTGCCTACCTACACGCTCGAGGAAGGACACCAGTTCGTGAAGGAAGCCAAATGACGGTCACCGGCTACTTGCGCAGCGATCAGCGCAAGGGCATCCGAAACAACATTGCGGTCGCCTATCTGGTCGAATGCGCGCATCACGTGGCGCGGGAAATCGTGCACCCGTTCCGCGAAAGGGGCGTGAACCTGATCGGCTTCTCGGGCTGCTATCCCAACGCCTACTCGCACAAGATGATGGAGCGGCTGTGCACGCACCCCAACACGGGCGCCGCGCTGCTCGTCTCGCTGGGGTGCGAAGGATTCAACAAAGGCGCGCTGCTCGATACCATCCGCCGCTCGGGGCGTCCGGGGCAGCTGGTCGTCATCCAGGACGCAGGCGGCACGCGCAGCAGCATCGCTGAGGGGCAGGCGTGGATCGAGCGCACGCTCGTCGAGCTGCAAGCCACACCACGGGTAAGCATGGAACTGAGCGAGCTGATCGTCGGCACGAAGTGCGGCGGCTCCGATGCGACCTCGGGGCTAACCGCCAACCCGGCTATGGGCCGCGCCTTCGATCATCTGGTGCAGCAGAAAGCGGCCTGCATCTTCGAGGAAACGGGTGAGCTGATCGGCATGGAGAACTGGATGGCCGAGCGCGCCTCGACGCCCGAGCTCGGGCAGGAGATCGTCAAGACAGTGGCGAAGGCGGCGCGCTACTACGCCACTTTGGGCCACGCGAGCTTCGCGCCCGGCAACGCGGACGGCGGGCTCACCACCATCGAGGAGAAATCGCTCGGCGCCTATGCTAAGAGCGGCCAGTCGCGCATCAGCGGCATCATCAAGCCGGGCGACGTGCCACTGGCTGGCGGCCTGTACTTGATGGACATGATCCCTGACGGTGAGGTGCGCTTCGGGTTCCCCAACATCAACGACAACGTCGAGGTCGCAGAGATGATCGCATGCGGAGCGCACCTGGTGATGTTCTCCACCGGGCGCGGTTCGGTGGTGGGGTCGGCGATCTCTCCGATCATCAAGGTCTGCGCCAATCCGAAGACCTACAAGCGCATGTCCGACGACATGGACGTGGACGCCGGACGCATCCTCGAGGGTCGCGCCACGCTGGATGAAGTGGGTCGAGAGATCTACGATCTGGTCGTCGAGGTGGCAGGGGGCAAGAAGACCAAGTCCGAAGCGCTCGGCCACCAGGAGTTCGTCCTGACGTACAAGAGGTTCGAGCCGCTCGGACCGGCCTGCTTTCCGTCGGCTGCATAACGCCTATGCGTCGCCTCGATCTCGCCTCTATCCTGCTCGCCGCCGTCGCGCTGCTGTCGCTGTGCGCATGCGGCCCGGCTCGCGCTCAGGACGCACCCCGCTTCGCGGTCGATCCATACTGGCCCAAGCCGCTGCCGCACAAATGGATTCTCGGCCAGATCGGCGGCATCGCGGTCGATTCGCACGATCACATCTGGGTGTATCAACGCCCCCGCACACTCACCGACGACGAGCGCGGCGCAGCCCTGAAGCCACCGGTGTCGAAGTGCTGCCTCCCCGCGCCGCCTGTGCTCGAGTTCGACCAGCAGGGCAATCTGCTGCAAGCCTGGGGAGGTCCCGGCGCGGGCTTCGAGTGGCCCGAAAACGAGCACGGCATCTTCGTCGATGCTCAGGACAACGTGTGGCTGGGAGGAAACGGGAAGTCGGATCACCAGGTCCTCAAGTTCACCCGCGACGGCAAGTTCCTGCTGCAGATCGGGCGCTCGGGCCAGACCGGCGACAGCAACAGCACGACCGAGCTCGGCCGCCCCGCTCTCGCCATCGTCGATCAGGCGGCAGGCGAGGTGTACATCGCCGACGGCTACAAGAACCGGCGCGTCCTGGTGATGGACGCGCAGTCCGGGGGCTACAAGCGTCATTGGGGAGCCTTTGGTGCGCGGCCGGACGACGCAGACCTCGGCGCGTATGAGCCCGGCGCGCCGGAAGCGAAGCAGTTCCGCACTCCGGTTCACTGCGTGCGCATCTCGAGAGATGGACTGGTGTATGTCTGCGACCGGGTCAACGACCGCGTGCAGGTGTTCAACAAGGACGGCAGCTTCGTCACCGAGTTCATTCTCGAGCCATCCACCCGCGGCGCGGGCTCGGTCTGGGACATCGCGCTGTCCGAGGACACCGGACAGAACTACCTCTACGTCGCCGACGGCACCAATAACGAGGTGCATGTCCTGGAGCGGGCGAGCGGCAGGGAGGTCAGCGCGTTCGGCCGGCCAGGGCGCTACGCCGGTGAGTTTCACTGGGTGCATGCGATCGCGATCGACTCGCAGGGCAACCTGTACACGGGCGATGTCGACACCGGCAAACGCGTGCAGAAGTTCGTCCGTCAGCGGTGAGCGCGGACGAGCGCGGGCCAGCAAACAGCACCGCGCGCCTGTATCTGCAGGATGACCATTGTTTCGAGGCCGAGGCGAATGTCATCGCCATGCGGGACGATTGCGTCGCGTTCGACCGGACCTGCTTCTATCCGGGCGGCGGAGGCCAGCCGCCCGACCAGGGCTGGGTGAAGATCCGCGGCGGGGAGACTCTCGAGATCGTTTCGGTTCACGTGGATGCGACCGATACGATCTGGCATTTGCTCAAGACAGCGCCGTCGGGCGAAATTCTCGGATCACCGGCCACGCTGCTGCTGGATCAGCCGCGTCGCCTCGCGCATGCGCGCTACCATACCGTGCTGCACGTGCTGAACACGATCACGCTGCGGGAATACGGCGGATGGATCACCGGGGTGCAAATCGCGGTCGACTACTCCCGGATAGATTTCAAGCTGGACGCTTTTTCCGCGGCGCTGTGCGCCGAATTGGAGAGGAAGGTGAACGCCGTCCTGGAGCGCGGGTCTGTGCTCAAGTCGTACTATCTCACCGAAGACGAGTTCCGCGAGCGCAACGACCTGCTCAGAACGCTGGAGGCGAAGCCGCCGGTGGTGCAAGGCCAGGTCCGGGTGGTGGAAATCGAAGGTTTCGACGCGCAGGCCTGTGGCGGAACGCATGTGCGCAGCACGGGCGAGGTAGGCAGGTTCTCGGTGCTGCGCACCGAGAACAAAGGAAAGATCAACAAACGGCTCTATGTCCGGCTCGATCCATGAGGCTGGTTGGAGGCGCTGATGGACCTGGCTGCAACCATGCAGGAGAAGTTCAAGGACGGGCTTCCGGGCCTGCTCGGCATCCGGCTGATCGAGGTAACCCGCGAGAAGGTCGTGGCAGAGCTCACCGTGCGCTCAGACCTCTGCACGCTCGGGCAGGCCCTGCACGGGGGAGCCATCATGGCCTTCGCGGACACGCTGGGCGCGATTGGCACAATCGCGAACTTGCCTGAAGGCGCGCGCACAACGACCATCGAGTCGAAGACCAATTTCCTGAGCGCCGCCGCGGAGGGCTCGCGCGTGCTGGGAACGTCGACACCGGTGCATCGCGGCCGAACCACCATGGTCTGGCAGACGCGCATCGAGAGCGAGTCGAGTCGCCTAGTGGCTCTGGTGACGCAGACGCAGATGGTCCTGCTCGCCCCCCGAGAAGGATGACCTAGGCCGTCATTCCGGGCGTCGCAAACGCGGCGACCCGGAATCCAGACAGGCGGTGCAGGAGGCCGCCGCTCCGCGCGCACCTGGATTCCGGATCACCCGCCAGGTGTCCATAATGACGCCGGCGGTTCAATCGGCGCGAAACTCCCACTCGAGCTTCACGATCCGCTCGTCGCGCAGGTAGATGCGCGCCGTGCCAATGCCCATGGAATGGAAGTACTCGAGGAAGCCGTCCTGCTCGCCGTCGGGCTGGCCGAGCTTGTCCTCGATGCTCGCGCGCGTGGCTCCAAGATTCAGCCCGTATTTCGCGCGCCAGCGCGGGTCCGTGATCTCGACCTCCTGCAGCAGGTAGGCTTTGTGCTGCCGCCCTGGGAACAGCGCCTTCACGTATAGCCCCGGCAGGAAGAATTCGCGGATCTCGTCGGTGCGGCCGTCGACGTGCGGGTTCTTCACCAGCGTGACCTTTTCGCGCTTGATCTGGCCCAGATCGCGGATGGTGTCGATTCCCCGCTGGCCTAGGCGCGACGCCCAGCCCTGCTCAGTGAAGGCGTTCACCCGGCGCTGCTGCTCGTGCGACCGCGCCGCGAGCGAGAGCATCTGGTTGCGGCCCAGGAAATTCATCACCCAGGGCCAGCTCTCCTCCAGCTCGTCAGGCGTGAATCCGTGCCGTGCGCCGAGCACGAGACGCAGCTCCGACTGGCGGCCCAGGCCTTGCAGAGCATCGTGCATCAGTCTGCTTTGCTCGGCCGGGACCCTGTCGTCTTCGTCGCCGTGGATCAGGAGGACCGGCGCGCTGATGGTCGCAGCGTGCAGGAACGGCGAAACGCTGCTCGGCGCTTGCTGCTGGCAGACGCGTGCGACGTAGTCGCGCACGCTCTGGTAGATGGTGCCTTCGCTCCAGCGCGTAACGTCGGTGACGGGAAAATAGGCGACCACCGCCTTGGCCAGCGAGCTGCGCGCTGCGGCCAAGAGCGCGACCTGAGCACCCTGGCCGAAGCCGAGGATGCCCAGGCGGCTGCGGTCTACGCCCGGCTGGCGCGCCAACCAGTAGAGCGCCTCGACCGCGTCGTCCGCCTGTCGCGCGCCGCAATCGTCCTCCCCCTCGGAACCGGGGAATCCCCGCATGCTGAGCGCCAGGGCAACGTACCCGCGTTCGGCCAGGTTGCGAGCAACGCTCTCCACGTCCTCGGCGCTGCCGGGGTTGTCGTGCAGCACGAGCAACGCTGGCATCGGCGGTCTGCGTACCGGCGGTTGGAACAGATACCCGCCCTGGATCACACCGACTCCGGGCACCGCGACACTGGCGGCGCCGGCGATCTCCGGCAGCACTCCGACTTGGGCGCGGGCAGCCGCGGGCGCGACGGCGAGCGCGAGCACGGCCAAGACGGACAGCAGGCGATCCATGCGCCTGCTACTCGTGGTCGACCTGCAACGCTTCCAGGACACGCGACACGAGGTTGTAACCGCCAATGGTTGCGGTGAGCTCGACCATCTGGCGCGGCCCGAACCAGTGCGCCACCGCCTGGAACACCGCTTCCGCGACATGCACTTCGCGTGTCATGGCTTCGGCGTACGCGAGGACGGCGCAGTCGCGGGCATCGAACACGGTCGCATCGCGCCAGCGCGGCAGTGCATCGAGCTGCGCCTGCGTCAGCCCGGCGGCGAGCGCGATCGGCGCGTGATGGCTGTACTCGTAGTCGGCGCCGTTCATCACGGCGATGGCCATGATCACCAGCTCGCGCTCGCGGGAGGGCAGCTCGCATTGCTGACGGATCACCGTAAACAGCTGGCGCCACGCGTCCGCCAGCTGCGGGTTGTTCAGCAGCGCCCGGTACAGGTTGAGCAGCCGCCCGCCGCGCTCAGCGCGGATCCGGTCCGCGATCGGCTTGAGCTGGGGGTTGCCCGCGTCGTCTACGTACGGTACTCGTGCCATGGTAAGGTCCGTGGTTCGTGATCGTGATTGGCTACTTGGACGCTCGTGATACCTCAGACGTTCCTTCTTCGGAGTGCGGGCCGTTCACGCGTCACGGCTGTTCTAGTCGTTGTGCAACCGTGCTGCGAAGCCCGCGCGGGCCAGGGCCTCGATGATCTGCCGCACATGCTCGTGGCTGCGCGTTTCGAGCACGAAATCGACCTCAGCCGTGCGCACCGGCAGATGCGTGAATGCGCGCTGATGGTGAACCTCTTCGATGTTGGCGTTCGCCTCGGCCAGGCAGGCGGTGACCTGCGCCAGCGACCCCGGCAGATCGCGCAGCTCGACCTGCAGCCGCGTCAGCCGCCCCGAGCGCACCATCCCGCGCTCGATGATGTCGGACAGCATGAGCGGGTCGATGTTTCCCCCGCACAGCACCAGCCCGACTCGACGCCCGGCAAAACGCTGCGGGTAGCGCAGCAGGCATGCCAGGCCGACAGCACCCGCCCCCTCCACCACGGTCTTCTCGATTTCCAGCAACAGGACGATGGCCTGCTCGATGTCGCCCTCATCGACCAGCAGCACATCGCTCACTTGGTCCCGCACCACGGGTAGAGTCAGCCGGCCCGGTTCTTTGACGGCGATCCCGTCGGCGATCGTGGTAGCGCCGAATTTCGGCGGTGTACCGTGCAGCGCGCAATACATCGACGGAAAGCGCTCGGTCTGCACGCCGATGACTTCGATCGTCGCCTTCAACCCCTTGGCTGCCACCGCCATGCCCGAAATCAAACCACCGCCGCCGATCGGGACGATCAATACCTCCAGCTCGGGGTGCGCGGCGAGCATCTCCAGGGCGACGGTGCCCTGTCCCGCCATCACCTTCTCGTCGTCGTAAGGATGCACCATGGTGAGCGCACGCTGCTCGGCCAGCGCCGCGGCATGCGCTTTGGCGTCATCGAACAGAGCCCCCTCGAGCACGACCTCGGCACCGAATGCGCGCGTCTGCTCGACTTTCACCGCGGGCGTGTAGCGCGGCATGACGATCACCGCTGGGATGCCTAGGCGCTTCGCATGGTAGGCCACGCCCTGCGCGTGATTGCCGGCCGACGCCGCGATCACACCTCGCACGCGCTGCTCCCGTGAGAGTGACTTGAGCTTCACCAGCGCACCGCGCTCCTTGAATGAGGCGGTGAACTGGTGATTCTCGAACTTGACGAAAACCTGTGCGCCGGTGATCTCCGACAGGGTCCGCGATAGCATGCAAGGCGTCTCGACCACCGCGCCGGCAATTTCCGCGGCGGCGGCTCGGACATCCTCGAGCGAGATCGACATGGAGCGGAAGAGTGCGGGAGGCGAGTTGAGCGGGGAAGCTCCGATCAAGTCTCGCATAAAAAGCAAAGGCCCGCCGAAGCGGGCCCTTGCCGAAGTACTAGAAGAGGTTCAGGCAGGCTGGATGTTAGAAGCCTGCTTGCCCTTGGGGCCGGTGGTTACCTCGAAGCTCACGCGCTGACCTTCCTTGAGCGTCTTGAACCCGCTCATGTTGATCGCCGAGAAATGCGCGAACAGATCTTCGCCTTTCTCGTCCGGCGTAATGAAACCGTAACCCTTGGCTTCGTTGAACCATTTGACCGTACCAGTTGCCATTGCTGTTTCCTATCTAAAATTGAAGATGCGGGCCTTGACCCGTTGCGAAGCCCTCATGCATTTGGGCTAGGATGTTTGGGCTGCAAGACCGCGTACGGCTTAACCGGTACAGACGAACGCTTGAACTCAAACATGGGCGCGGATGATACGCCTTTTTGAGAAAAGTCAACAGGCCCCCGTTCCCCACGCCGGGGACGCCCGCCGGTGCCGCGGGGCATGATCAAAGATTCCGTCTCACCTCAGCTGCGGCGTGCAATCCCGGCCAGCGGCGAACAGATCCCCGTCATCGGGTTGGGCACGTACCAGGCTTTCGATGTCGGAGCCCGCGCGCCCGATCGGGCAGCGCTCAAAGGGGTGCTGCAAAGCTTCGTGGATGCGGGCGGCAGCGTAGTGGACAGCTCCCCGATGTACGGACGGGCCGAAGAGGTGGTCGGTGCTCTCGGCTCCGAGCTCGCGCTGTGCCCTTCCCTGTTTCTGGCCACGAAGGTGTGGACTAGCGGCCAAGAGGCAGGTGTGCGACAGATGGAGCAATCGCTCCACTTCCTGGGGAGCAGCACGATCGACCTCATGCAGATTCACAACCTGGTCGACTGGAAAACGCACACGGCTACACTCAGGGAG
>Ga0187780_10003406_pt1 | contig 11989 bp, 8 predicted proteins | sample 1015_Q2_SP10_20__FD_132429 | JGI IMG/M metagenome (GOLD analysis project Ga0187780, IMG submission 132429) | Tropical peat soil microbial communities from peatlands in Department of Meta, Colombia - 1015_Q2_SP10_20_MG | ecosystem: Environmental > Terrestrial > Soil > Wetlands > Peat | place...
ATGAGGTTCACCAGCTCGTCGAACTGTTCGGGAGTGATATGCGGCTTTATCTTGCGCTTCCCGCACCTTTGCTTTGGCAGCTTAATACGCTCGGCAGGATTTATGACTAGCAGCCCGTAGTCCTTCGCGGAACCCAAAACTGTCGATAGCACGTCTCTGATCTTGTCCTTGGATTCGCGAGAGAGTGGACTGGCGGCCATCTGCGAGAAGTAGCGTTGTACTGTCATCAGAGTGAGGTCGCGCAGGCAGAGCTCCCCGAAGGCAGGCATCAGGTAATTATCAAGCACTCCCTGGTAACGGGCCTTCGTGGTCTCTGCGTATTGCGGCATCACGAGTGGAATGAAATGTTTCTCGACATATGCGTTAAAGTTGACCGCGCCGCCGAGGGTCTCAAGACCCTGATTCAGCGGTCGCAGGTGTTCGTCTGCAATCTTCCGAATCTCACGCTCGGACATCGCGGACGGACCTATGACGCGCTTTTGAACCCGAACCAGTGCTCCGTTCACCAGCGTGTCTTGGCGATACCGTAATGTCCACGGGCCCCGGAGCGGAAGGCCTCATGCCGCCAGCCATTGAGATCATCCTGCCGATCGGGGGAACTGCCGCAGCAATGCGCAAGCATCCAGGCCCGCCAGGTGCGTGCACTATCTCGGGTGGTCCCTGGCATGCCCCCGCTCACATGAGCCTGTGACGCTAGACACAGCGGCAACACAATTCGATAGGTGAACATGGCGGCGTGCACCCATCTGCTCGGGTCTATGATTTGAGGGGGGTGCATCCCCGCTGCGACTCGCGTGGTGTCCGACCTTCGTCTGTTCACGGAGGGCTGCCATGGAAAACCTTGCCCGGATCATCGCTGAACATCCTTTCTGCGAGGGCCTTGAAACCTACTATATTGACCTGCTGAACAGTTGCGCCTCCAATGTTCGGGCGGAGAAGGACTTCTATCTCTTTCGAGAGGGGGGCGAAGCCAATCACTTTTATCTGATCCGGGAGGGCAATGTTGCACTTGAGTCTGTGGCGCCTCCACGCCCTTCTTTGATCGTAGAAACCGTGACCGAGGGTGAGGTGGTGGGATGGTCTTGGCTGGTTCCACCTTATCGCTGGCGATTCAGCGCCCGCGCAATCGAGCCAGTTCGCGCAATAGCTGTGGACGGCAAATGTCTACGCGCGAAATGTGAGAAGAATCCCCACCTAGGCTACGAATTGCTCAAGAGGACCACTGAAATCATGGGTCAGCGTCTGGAAGCATCCCGCTTGCGCATGCTTGACCTGTACTCGGCGGACGGGCAACAGGAACGCAGGTTTGAATTCAGTGGTTGATGAATTACGACCCGCGGACCAAGGGTGACTATCGTAGGGTCTGGTTCTATCGGATCGTTTCCGGCCGATCCCGATGGCCCGACCCCGCGTGCTGAAGACCCTCTCGCGGACCATGGATGACGTGCCGAAGATCCACACCTTTGACGGCGTAATCTTCACGCTGCACAACCGCGACAACCAAGCGGTCAGGATCGCTGATTACCGGCCCGCGACCAGCGTGCCACCCAATACGCGCGAGGATTCCTCGCCGCGGAGCACCCGGAGCACGCCTTCAACCAGCGCCTGCAACTCGTCTTCGCCGGCGTAGACGGCGAGCGGCGCGATCCATCCGACACGCTCGCGCAGGGCGCTGACCAGACGCTCGGAATGGGCTATGCCTCCGGTGATGAGCACAGCATCGACTCGTCCGCGCAGCACTGTCGCCGTCGCGCCGATGTCCTTCGCAATCTGGTAGACCATGGCGTCGAAGACGGTGTTGGCCTTCGCGTCACCGGCGGCGATGCGCTTCTCGACTTTCAGCAGGTCCTTTGTTCCCAGGTACGACTGCAGCCCGCCTTCGCGGAAGAGCAGCGTTTCGACCTCTTTACGCGTGTAGTTGCCGCTGAAGCACAGATCGACCAGTTGCATGACCGGCACAGTGCCGGCGCGCTCGGTCGAGAAGGCGCCTTCTTCGCGCGAATTGGTGGTGTCGATCATGCGGCCAGCTTCGTGTGCGGAGACGGAGATTCCGCTACCGAGGTGGGCGACGATGAGGCGCAGCGAATCGTAGCTGGTGCCGTGGTCATGCGCGAAGCGCTTGGCGACCGCCTTAGAGTTCAGCGCATGTGACAGGCATTGGCGCTGGAGCTGCACGCTGCCGGAGAGACGAGCGATGTCCGGCCACTCGTCGACGCTGACCGGATCAACAATGTAGGCCTCGACGCCTGCCTTCTGCGCGATCGTGTGCGCGAGAAATGCGCCGAGGTTGGCGGCGTGCTCGCCGCGCTTGGCGAGACGCAACTCCTCCAGCATCGCCTCATTCACGACGTAGGTTCCGCTGCTGAGCGGCGGCAGTAGTCCGCCGCGGCCGACCACCGCGTCCAACACGGGCCCAGCCCGCGCCTCGCGGAAGGGTGGGGCACCCGCACCCGAAACCGAGTCGATCGCGTAACCGCTTTCGCGCAATGCCGCTTCGATCTGTCTCGCACGGAATTCCTGCTGGTCGAGGATAGGCCGCCCGCGAAAGGATGCAAGATCGGCGTCCGAGTACCGGATGGTTTTTACCAGGCAGGGATTCTCGTCGGCGTAGACGGCGAACTTGGTCGACGTGGACCCCGGATTAATCGTGAGAATTCTGTACTCGGCTGCCAGCAAACAGCACCCCCAGGGCGATGGAATTAACTTTGTCGTCGACGCTTTCGACGCGCGACGGAATGAGGATAGGCGCGCGCGCCCCGACCACGACATGCGCGCACTGCGAGCCGCCCAGGTACTTCACCGACTTGCCAAGCAGGTTGCCGGCCTCAATGTTAGGGACGATCATGCAGTCGGCATGACCGGCGACGGGATGGCTTATGCCCTTGTCGCGCGCCGCCGATTCCAGCAGCGCGCAATCGAGCGCCAGTGGCCCGAAAACCTCGGCATTGCCGAAGTCGCCCGCTGCACCCATCTCGCTCAGCCGCCGCGCGTCCACGCTAGAAGGCACCGAGTCGCTGACCGCCTCGGTCGCGCTCATGATGGCGATCTTCGGGCGTGCCAGCCCAAGGCCGCGCATGACCGCGATCGCGTTCTCCACGATCTGCTTCTTCTGCTCGAGGTTGGGCAGAACATTCAGGCCGCCGTCGCTGATGCCGACCAGGCGCGTCGCGCACCGGGGCCCCTGACGAGCGCCGATTTTGCGTTCATTGGGGTGATCGCCCGCCAGGTTGTCTTCATACAGCAGCACATCGCTCAGCACCCGGCCGGTGCGCAGGCCGGCGGACTTGTCGAGAACGGCGCGCAGCAGTTCGTCGGTGCGGAGGTGGCCCTTGAGCAGCAGGTCGACTTCGCCGTCGCGTACGAGCTGAACGGCAAGCGCAGCCGCATCGTCGGCGTCGAAGTATTGGGCGTTGATCGTGAGTTCGTGCAGGGCAGGCGATTCCAGCTTGGCGCGAATGGCTTGGGTATTGCCGATCAGCACCGGAAGGATGATACCGAGGCGGAATGCAGCGGCAGCGGCTGAGAGGGCGATCTCGTCGTCGGCGACCACAACGCCGAGGCGTAACAGGCGCTCAGGTTGCGCGCGGCGGCGCAGCTCGGAAAAGGTCGTGACCAGGTTAGCGGGCGCAGTCGTGGCGGACATGCTGCCATCCTGCGTGCTGCTTCAGCCGATTGCAGTGAGGGCGGTCACAGCTCTCGCTGTGTGGGAAGACCAGCCCTGACACACTATGCGGGCCAAGCGTGCCAAGCGCGGCGGCTTCGTGAGCCAAGCGACGCACGGCTGCAGGCTGTTGGTTGGCCACCGGAAAAGGATCGTGAATCTGCTCTGCGCTCAACCGATTGCCGGACGGCCAAGTGTCTTCGTACCCACAATTGTGGCGAGGTTATTTTCCTCTGCGAAGGCTGAGACCATTTCCGCGGCGCTCGCGGTGTCTTCGTTGAATAGCACACAATTCGCCCGTGGAACTTACGCTCCCCAAATCCTTCAGTCATCACGAGAACGGATTTTCGACGAAAGCCTAGCGATTTCAACAACTGCGTGAGCTGCAGAAACCGGGAAAGCCTACTTCAACGATCCTACGGCACTTATTCTGGGGGCTTCTCGCACAGCTCTATGGGGCCAGCTCTCATGAGCTTGTGTAACATTGATCACAACCTGGCAGCCGGACTTGGCCCATGCTGGAGTAAGGAAATCGAGAGGGCGCTTATGGAGACGCAATACAACTATCACGCCAGCGCGCAATTCCATCGGCATGATCGCAGCTTCGTTACGCTTGAACATGGTGTTCCCCGCCTCATACATTTCTCAGCCCCGCCGGAGTTCGGCGGCGAGCCGGGGGTGTGGACCCCGGAGCATTTTCTGCTGGCGTCGGTGGCCTCCTGCTATTGAAACCTTTAAAGCGGTCGCTAAGGCCTCGAAATTAGATTTTCAAGGCATTGAAGTGGGCGTCGATGGAAGCCATCGGATGCCCCGTCAACACAGACTGTGCAACTTACACGCTGGGTATACCGGCATCGAACCCAAGCATCGGAACGTTTAACACGACGGGAGTGCAGCAACCGGCTGCTCCCATGGGCGGCGCCGTAAACTACACGCTGGATGCGCAGGCGTTCGTTCCCGGTGGAGGCGGTCAGGCGGATTGCAGTCCCTCGGACTTGCAGACGAACATGACGAACACGAATACCCGCTCACCGTAACTGCAGGTAATAGTTCTACGGCAGCAACACTGGTGTTCAAGTCTTGCCAGTAACGTAGTTGCTGATCTGTCGGCCCAAGGGGTCTTCCTTGAAGCTGTACCGGAGCTGGACCTAGGCGTCCTTCCCGTGCCGACGGACATTCGTTAGCCATTCTGGGCTATGCTTGCCCCCTGTTTCGGAGGTGCGCCTAGTGAAGATACTTGCGCCCGTACTTCTCGCTATTCTCTGCTTCGGGTGCGGCAACCCAATGACCGGGCAGCCCCGCGACCGGTTTTCAAGAAAACTTGTTGATAACAAAAAACTTAACCGACTCGCCGCTGACTGCCGTCAGGCGCGGCTACTTCAGGTACTGGTCCAGCCAATCCAGCCACCGGCGGTAGACATCCTGATGGCATAAATTCTTGACCGTGGTGAGCAATCTGGAGATAGCCATTAGATTCCGCCCGAGTTCCGCACACATCGTGCAAGTCATTGGGAACCGAGGTACAGCGCGGTTTGTTAACAGGCCAAAACCGGATCCCGCCTTGGTTCAGCCGGCTTCGCCACGCCGGCGGGTTGCAGGCGGTCCCTCATCAACTGCTCCCCGCGTGTGAACAGCTCCTCCTTGGAAATCTTGCCGGCATCGACATCGGCTAAGATCGATCTTTGGGCCGCGTAGTCTTTGTTTACGATGCCCGCTTTGCTCTGCAGCATCCGCCATGCTTTACGTCGCTCGACGCAGAACAGTACAAGCTGGCGCGAGATCGCCCGGTACTCGACGTCTCCTTTCGCGCCCTGAACCTTGATGTAAACGCCGAAGTCGGGGACGTAGGAGCGGTGTTCGGGGAGCAGGCAGCGGCGATACACCACATCCTGCTGCGTGATGCGGACGAGCATGTTTTCGAGCGGGATCAGCTTGTCCGCCTGCTCCTTTTTGATCTTCTTGAAGTGGTTGCGGAATCTGGCCTCGGTAAGGCACCAGTGGGCGACGGTATAGCGCGAAACCTCTTCCGTGCCTTTCACCTTCGACTCGTACCAATCCTTGTCGGGCGAGGGATTGCCCTTGAGATCGAGCGTTTCCTGATAGGTTTCGCCGAGCCGCGGATTGAAGACGAACTCCGGCGCACCCCGCGAGTCGCGCACGCGCTGCGCCTGAGCAAGGGCCATGTCGTCGGCCACTCCGTGTTCCGGCTGACAGGTTGTGAAGCACTGCAGGAAGGCGGTTCCGCGATATTCGAGGCCGTCGAGAATCGCGCGGTAGAACTTGGGCGCGTTGGCGATTGAGATCTGCGCGACGAAGGGCGATCCGTGTCCGGCCAGGAATGTCTCGGCAACGGTCTTTTTCTCGACGCTTTTGCCCTGCGTCGCGGCTCCGAACACGTTCATATCGCTACCACCCAGCATTGGCGTCGAATCGGAGTTTTGCCCGCCTGTGTTGGAGTAAAGCTGAGTGTCGAGCATGACTATTTTCACGTTGGGGCGATTCTGGAGAATCACTTTCGAGGTGTTCTGATAGCCGATGTCGCCCATGCCTCCATCGCCACCGACCGCCCATACCTTGGGCAGTTCGAGGACCTCGCGATCGGTCATGAGCGCGTCGCTAAAATGCGCGAACTCGTAGTACCCGCGCGGCGTGATGACATCCTTTTCCCGACCGAGCAGTGCATCAGCAAGTCGCTCAGGAATCACGGAGCGGCGGGCGTGATCGACAATGAAGCTTTCCCCCATCAGCCAGGCGACCGTGACGCCGTCCTGGAAGAGCGAGTTCATCCAGGGATAGGGGTGCGGATTGTTGGGCGGTGTGGACCCGTAAACCGTGTTGCAGCCGGTGTGTGCGGCCATGGCCGTGACGCACATGCCATTGGCGAGGCGGCCGTCGACTGCCTGCAAGCCTTTGTGATTGAAAGCCTCTTGCAGCAGGATGGCCGCGATCGCGTTAATGAGTTCCTGGTCTGAGATCGGTCCATTCTGCGCGATGCGGGACTTGGTGTCTTTCTCATCCTCACCGCCCAACCCCATCAGCAAATGAGCCACTGCTTGCCGTAGCAGGTCGTATTCGTCTTGATTTCTCGCTTTGAGGGCGGCCAACTTCTGGACGCCTGACTTCTGCAGTTCGGCGGCCTTCGCCTGAAGCCGGTCGGCTTTCGCGTGATAGAGGGGCCGCATGTAGGCCTCGGTTACGGCCGCGATGGCCCGCAGGACGCTTTTCTCGCCACAGCCCGCGCAAGCGCCGTCGCCGGAAACAAGGGCGTCATAGTTGTGCCGGACCATCAACATATTGCGGAGTGTGGCCGTCTTGGAGTCCTGGGGCCGCTGATCGTTGTACAGGCCGAGATATTTTTGGGAAGTATCGGGAAGAAGATTCAGGAACGCAGTCCCGGTCTCGTGTTCGCCATTGACCACCTCGGTCTCTTCCACCATCTTCAACGCCTCATGCTCGCCGCACGCCGTCACACAGGCGGCACAGCCTTTGCAGAGATCGCTGACGAAGATCGAGAAGATCCCGCCACCGCCCGGACTTTTTCTCTCCAGGGTGGAGAAGATTGCATTCACTTTCTGAAAAGCCATCGGAACCTTGTCGATGATGGCGAAGAATTGGCGCTTGGCTTGGTCGGAGAATCCGTCAACCTCGCTGGTGACCTGGCGAAGGATCCGCGGCAGGGGTGTGCCTGCATTTTTGGCAACGGCATCCCGCATCGACTCGCGGGCACGCTTCTCGATCTCGGGCAGGGAGTTCAGCATCTTTAGGCGCTCGCCGGGATCTGTCACGTAACGCGCGACTGCAGTGTGCAGTATGGTTGCCAGATCCTGCGAACAGTTGGGCATCGCCGTGTCGGGACAGACGACAATGCATTCCATGCACTGCGTGCAGTTCTCGGCGATGAAAAGGGGCGTCTCGCGGCGCGCGACATACTTGGACGCAGTGTCGCCCGTGCCCGCGGCCATGACCCCGACCGAGGCATAGGCTGTGGACGGCTGGTTGTAGCCGAGACCCGCGCGGAACGCGGCGTTAAAGGTCGCGACTTCCGTCACCGGCGTGCGTTCGTGCTGGGTGGCAGGAATGGGAACGGAACGGCGTCCGGCGTGGCCGTCGCCGCCGTCCTCACCGCTGATGACGGGCAGCAGCGCTTCTCCGCGCAACGTCGACCGATCGGGAGCCTCCATTTCGCCCACTCGAATCTCGCGGACGCGCTCGAAGCCCTGCGTCATCACTTCCATGTTCGATTTGACCACCGCATCGCCGAACCGCCCAAACTTCTCCACATACTGATGGTGGACGACCTCGCGGAACTGCTCCGGGGTGATGCGGAAATCCGCAAGCAGCGGCGAGACCCTGAAGAACGCGCCCAGAAAAGCGTTGCCCTGCATGCGGAGTTGAAGGTCGGCACGATCGGTCCCCTGGCGCGCGATCTGGAAGCCGGGCAAGGTGAAGACATGGATCTTCTTGTCGATAATTTGCCGACGCGCCCACAGCGGCAGCCGTTCCCAGGCCTGCTCACCTTCCTCGTCGGATTCCCACACCAGACAGCCGAACGCGGACATTCCGTCGAGCGGGTTGGTATGGGTGAACGCTTTGGGATCGCAGCACAGTACGACGTTGACGTGACGAAGGTCGCAATTCACGCGGATGCGCTCCGGCGCGGCGACCAGGAAGTAAGCGGTGGGAGCGCCTTTCTTTTCCGATCCATACTTCGGATTGGCGCTGACGTGAATAATCTCTTTCGGATTGCCCAGTTCATCGACAATCTTGTCGCGCTCGTAGAGCAGGTCATTCAGATCGCCAATAATTGCGCCCAGGTTCTTGCCGGTCGTGATCGCACCCCAGCCCCCGATGGAATGGAAACGCACAGCGACCGCACCCTCGGGCAGAAGCGACGGCGTGTCATCCGACTTCACTGCATACGGATGATCGACGCCCAGCACAAAGAACGACGTTCCGTCCGCCGCTCGCTTGCCGTCCTGGCGGGAGCGAGCGCCCGCGGCGAATTCGTAGGCGCCGAAGATATGTTCCGGCCGGAAATCGCGCGATCCGAGACCGTAAATACCAGAGAACAGGCGCGGCATCTGGCCAGCGGTAATCGCGGGCAGCTCGTCGGGGACCGGGTTGCCATCGGTCCGCAAGGCCTTATTGAGCGCAGTTCGTATGTCGCGCCCCATGGGATTATCGCCGGCCATCGGCTCATCGGTGCGTTCGAGGACGATGACATTCTTCTTGCCCGCGAGCGCCGTGACGACGGCCGCTTCGGGGAACGGCCGAATGACATTGAGGTGAATCGACCCCACTCTGGCGGCTCTGCGCTCGCGAAGATAGTCGACCGCGGCTTCGATGTTCTCGGCGGCCGATCCCAACGACACGAACACAGTATCCGCATCGCCGGTCTTGTATTGCGTAATCAAGCCGTAATAGCGGCCGGTCAGCCTACCGAATTTAGCGTACGCTTCTTCGAGGAAGTGCAGGATCGGCTCGGTAAAGTTGTTCCGGCGGGCCGCTACGCCTTGCATGTAGTGTTCCTGATTTTGCACGGGTCCGAGCAGCACAGGGTTGGCGAGATCGATCATGCGGGGCACCCGGCGGCGCGTCGGGCCGAACAGGATGCGCTGGCTCTCGGTCGGACAGTCGATGATGTCGTCGGGGGCACCGAGAAACTCGCGGATGAGTTCCGACTCGTGCTTGTAAAAAGTTCGCTCCAGATGGGAAGTAAGAAAGCCGTCCTGGCAGTTCATGCCGGGTGTCAGGCTCAGTTCGGTCACACGCCGCAGGATAAGCGCCTGGTCGGCGGTTTGCTGAGCGTCCTTGCCGAACAGAATGATCCATCCGGTGTCGAGAGCGCCGTAGACATCATCGTGGCCGCAGTGCACGTTGAGTGCGTGCTTGGTCAGCGCCCGAGCGACGACCTCCAGCACCATCGTCGAGCACTTGCCGGGCGCGTGATAATACTGTTCGACGCCGTACAGAATTCCCTGGCCGGAGGTGAAATTCACTACCCGTTTGCCACAGACTGAGTGCGCGATGGCTCCGCCCTGGGCCGCGTGCTCTCCCTCAGCTTCCACAGCCAGGGTGCTGCCGCCGAAAACATTCAGGCGGCCTTCGGCGTACGACTGTTGATAGAGTTCCCCTAATTCGGTGGAGGGTGTGATGGGGTAGAAAACGCCGGCATCGGCAATGCGTGTTTCCGTATGGTATGAAACCAGCTGATTACCGTTTGCGGTGATTCGTATGCCAGGGTAGCGAGGCGCGGTGGTCATAATTTCCTCCGCTAGCGTCTACTTCGCGGTGAGCTGTCATTGGAAATACCTTCACGCCGATATTCCTGTCGTGAGCACCAAGCACAAACATTTTTCCGTTGCGGCGCACGTTTGTCAGTGATCCATGGCGCATCGGGAAGTGCGATCGCATTCGGGCGGATGATTAGCCGCGGGAACTGACCGAGTTTCCGTTCCTTTTCGCTGCGAATCTGTCTTGGGCATCTTCCTTGCGGTTACACTGGCCAGTGGGTATTCAGCGTCCCCCTCCTTGGACGAATAGAGAAAGTCTTCGATTTCCTCGATTCGTTCGCTGGCGTCATGGTAACCAATCTCAATGAGGTCGCGCGTGTAGCTGGGCGTGAATAGCAGGTAACTCATCAGATCCGCATAGGAAGCCGCGTCTCGTCCCAAACTGGATACAAAGTAGTGGATCAGAGAAGGCATGTCTTTCTGGTGCTGCTCCGCCAGATCTGACAAGTTGACCGAAGGCGTGATGATGAAGGTCCTCAATGGCCGTATCTTTTGACCTCCTTCAATCCCCAGCTGAGTGATGTGGCCATCGTTTAGCAACTGATTCAACCGTTCAAGGTGCTCGAGGTCAGTTGCGAGATGGTCCAGAAACATAACGTTGAGAAGAACTCCGATCACTTGCGCGAGCGAAGGGTCTCTCTCATCTGCGGTTTCCTCTTGACTTTCTTTATTTCCACAGCGGACACCGATCGCGAAAACCTTCTCCGCCCCCAGGCGGATCACCGGGCTGAGAGGTTGTTGAAGGCGCGCACAACCATCGCCGAAGAAGGCAGACCCACGCCGGATTGTGAGTTTTACCGGTTGGAAAACAAGAGGAATGGCGCAGGACGCGCAAACGTGGTCGACAGTGATCTTGGTCGCAACCGTCACCAGTCGGACCCGGTTCCACATCGGATGCCCCTTCCTTCCCTGAATGAAGAGATAGCTTTTCCCTGAGCTGTAGTTGGTTGCGCAAATAGCGAGAGCGTAGAGGTGCCCGCGCTTGATGTTTTCCTGTATCCGGTCGCACTCAAGGTGCTTATTGAGAAAATGTCGTAGAGGAGCGGCATCTAACAACGATCGGGCATTGCCTCCCCCCAGAACTGCTCCAAAGGAGAGATCGAGTATCCAGCTTATGGAAGTATGCGCTTGGGATAAGAGACCACAGTAAAAGATGTCGGAAGGGTTGAGAGTCGCCCAGACTTCAGCAAGAGTCTGGGTTGCGGAAGCAAAATCGTCACAACCTGTGGCAAGAGCAGCACCGTTAATCGCTCCCGCGGAAGCTCCTCCTATGATGGGGAAAGGATTACCATGTGTTCGGACGCGTTTCAGCTCGCCAATGCGCTTGAGAACACCGACTTGATAAGCGCCGCGAGCACCGCCGCCCGTCATGACGAGACCGACCGCGTTTTCCATTGTCCGTCCACCCGCACTCAGTCACAGGGATCCCACTGCCTAGCTTCGTAGCGACGTCACGCAACCAAGTCTGTGGAGTGCTGCGATGAGAGCGTCTTCCCAACCACCATGGTTCTTTATATAGACCTCTCTTCTATTCGACCTCACTGGGCTCATCCTTGACTGTGACGAGACTCACAACGCTGGTGGCTGGGCTGCTGATCGGCGTTCGTCGGCTACGGCCACTGCCAGCTGGCGCCGCATCCCGGGTCGCCTCACCCGTAAGTGCTCCAGCGAACCAACGTCTTTCACGCAGCTTGAGAGTTCTTAAGTCTTGAGGTCATTGCGAATGTTCAGGAATATCAAAATCCTTTGCTTGCGCCGCAGAGAGATTCGGTGGCTTGAGCCGCCAAACACTCTCTGTGGCCAAGTATTGTTGGGAGGTCGGCGGTTTCGGCTCGCTCTTGTTCGGTTTTCAAGTTGGATTTGGCACGCAACAGAAAAAGATCGTCCTACGGTAACCACTGCCGATTCTATTGATTGACTGCCACAATTGCCAGCACTCGTTTGCGGCCCTCGTCCATGAAGGCAATCGTACCATCTTCGCCTATTGTTCGCCAGTGCAAGATCTCGGCCCGATAGGCCACGCCTATGTCAGAGG
>Ga0187780_10003407_pt1 | contig 11989 bp, 10 predicted proteins | sample 1015_Q2_SP10_20__FD_132429 | JGI IMG/M metagenome (GOLD analysis project Ga0187780, IMG submission 132429) | Tropical peat soil microbial communities from peatlands in Department of Meta, Colombia - 1015_Q2_SP10_20_MG | ecosystem: Environmental > Terrestrial > Soil > Wetlands > Peat | place...
CGGTTGGGGAATGGCGCTATCACTTTCCCTGACCGCCGCCGCAGTAATCTCCTACGTTCTGCTTAGGCTATCGCCGAGGAGGGCCTTCGAAGTCAGTTTGGGGCGTGAGCACAGCAGGACCTTCAAGGGGAGCACCCTCACCTACCCGATTTCATTCGATTCCCCCGACAGGCAGGAGAAGACGACCGTCGACCTGATACATGTACCGGAAGGCGTCCAGGCTGAATTGCAGTCTGGGCAAGGAGGCGGACGCGAGCTCGTCGTGCGCTCCGGCTACGCGGGCGTGTTCTCGGGGTTCCACCTCAGGATAGGCATCGGGGACCCCCTCGGGCTCTTCAGCAGATACGAAGGGCGCAGGCTGGAACTGGCCGCCGAGTTCCTGCCGAAGTCTCTCCTCGCAAAACAGGAGGGGATCGCCGTGAGCGCCGCAATGCTCGGTGACCGCCCCGCTGGTAGCAGGGGGTTCGGCCAGGAGTTCTACACCGCCGAGCTCTACGACCCATCTCACGACTCCAGAGGGATACTATGGAAGCGCCAGGCCAGGACTGAGGGGGACACCCTGATGGTCAGGGTCGGGGAGGCGAACATACCCGAAACGCTGACGGTCTGCTTGCTTGAGCATCACAGCAGGGAGGCCAGAGAGCTTCCCGGTTGGATGGACCTTGCCTCCGAGGCCGTCTCGCTGATCGGGCTCTCGGTTCTGGCCTCGGGGTCGAGCCTACGAATCATCCACCAGATCGGGAACGACGCCACTGTCTCGGAGGCCAGGGACTTGAGAGGGCTCGCCGACCTTCTCAGCTGGCTGTGGAGGGACGACACTGGAAAGGAGCGGAGCCGCCAGGGCCCAGGTGACGCTGCGATAATCGTGACAGGGAAGAAGGAGATCGAGAACCCAGATATCCTCGGACTGATGCTAAGAAGGCCCTCAGTGGTCCTCAGCTACACCAGCGGGAGCGTCGCCCACGGGGCCAACGTCGTCTTCTTCACAGGCAAGGAGAACATCAGCCTCCTGGTGAACAGGGTGCTCAGCAGATGAACGGCTCCCGGCTAGTGCCCTTCGCCGCCGCGGCGGCCCTTTCTGTCCTGTATCTCGAATTCGCATATTCGCTGGTGCTGTCGGGGCTCGTTCAGAATGCCACGACCCTCCAGCAGGCCATCTTCCTTCTCCAGTTCGCCAAGGTAGGCACCGTTTCCGCCATCGGCCGCTTCAGGAACACGCGCTTCGTCAACATGGTCAACCTGCTCGGGGCAGAGGTTGTGGTAGCTCTCCCGGTTCTCGCTGTCGCAACGGTCTCGTTCGGGAGCGGTGAGGCGTCGAGCCTCATGAGCCAGATCTTCCTCTCGTGGATTGCAGGTGCTGCGTCCGCTGCCACCCCCTACTCCATCTACAGGATGGCGAGGGCGATGATTAGGAAGGAGCGGCTGATAGTCGTGCTCCCGGCTGGCATCGTGGTCTCGGAGCTGGCCCTGCTCATGCAGGCCGGGGTGGCTTCCGCCGCGGCGTCAGGGCAGGGGCTCCTGGAAGTCTCACGCACGATCCTTCTCCTTGGAGGAGGGGCCGCCCCCACGGGCGTCGAGCTGCAAGGCATCGCAGTCCTTGTTCCGCTATCGGTTTTCTACGTCGCCTTCCTTCTTCACGGCCTATCTCCCGAGGGGGAGCTAGCACCCTCGAAGTTGGCGGCGGTCGCTGGTTTCGCCGTCCTTGTTACTGCTATGACCTACGGCGGGACCCTGGTCGCCTCCTTCTTCGGCCTCCCGCTAGCTTATCTCTGCCTGCCTCCGACTCTAATAGCCTCGGGCCTCTTCTGGTGGTTGACTCGTGAAGCATAGATCTGCCACCCTCCTCTGTCTGCTGCTTCTCCTCTTGGCCCTGCCCTACACGCAGGCATCACAGGCCGAGTCCATCTTTCATCAGTCGGCCCTGGTCGAGGTAGGGTTCAACCCGTCCAGCATGCTCCCGGTTTCCGATGGTGTCCCCATCTTCACCCAGGGAGACAACGTGTGGGTTGAGTCGCAGGCGAACTACTCGATTCAAGTCGGACTTGTTTCTCCAGACGGGTCGAACACGACCGGGCTCAGGGAGCTCGGGCCGGGGCAGCTCATCGTTCTGTACACCTTTGGGAGGAGCGACCCAGCAGGAATCTGGACTCTCGACATCGCGTCTTCGAATTCCACCTCAGGACCAACGAGCATCTTGCTCTCTGTCGTCACGCCAGATTCCTCTCTCGTCCCGTCTCACGTAGGAGACAACCTAACGGGGAACATGCTCAACCAGGCCTTTGCAGTCCCGCCGACGGGTGCGTACGATGTGCAGGCGTGTTCCATGGGAGCGGGTATGGGGCCTGCGGCCGATTTCGGGGTGTCTGGTCTCCCGAACGGGACATTGACTGTTACTCTGAGTCAGAACGCCACTCTGACCTTTGCCCAGACAAAGGTGACTCTGACAGCCTGGCTCGAACTCTACTCCCAGTACTCCTATCAGGTCAGCGGGGCGACTAGTTCCAGGGATGTCTTGGTTGCGAGCTCCCCTGTCTTCACCATCGGCGGTTCCGCCGGCCCAGATGCAGCGTTCTCGCTGGCTGGTCAGACGCCTCTTAGATCGGGCCGTTACGACCTGCGGGTCTTTGAGAGGACAGCCTCCGGGCTCTCCTTGCAAGAGGCGCAGTTCCTCCGAGCCGAGGATGGCTCCTGGCTTTCGCTGAGAGGGTGCACCTCCCTTGTCACCGTGAACTCGCACGAGTTCACCCTATCGACCAATATGGACAGGAGCACGACTACGTGGCCGAGGCGGCTAGTCACGATGTACGCCTTGAATGGAGTCGATTCGTACTCAGTGTCGAACCTAACCAATGCGGAGTCTGTTGTCCATCTTCACGATCTTCCGAACGGGGCGTCCCTTACGGGTGTGACGATAACGGCCTCGGCTGCCGGGGGCCAGTTACGGGCCTGGGATGCCTACAACAGCGCGGTATATGCTCTGATGAACAGCTATCCAAGCAGTTTATCAATAGGAATCTCATTCAGCGGCGTTGAAACTCGGACGCTGAACGCAACCATCGCCGGCCCGTTTTCTTCCGGCTCCCTCGCCGTGCAGGCGGGGTCCCTGGGGGCATCAACCACCTTGAACGGCGAGACCTTTCCCAACGCGACAATCTCGGTCGCTCCCATGGGTGGGAATCCCGTCGTCATACCCAGCACCGGGAACGGCAGCATCTCGATTCTGCTTCCTCCAGACAGTTACACCGTGACTGCCACCTACGGCGGCAATTCCTTCAGCGAAGACGTCAACGTGGTGGCGGGGCATAACACCACGATCAGTCTCGAGCTCAATCCTCCCGGTTTCCCCGTGGCCCTGGCGGTCCTTGCTGCCATTGGAGGCGTCGCCCTTCTCGTCAACGTGATAGTCTGGCGCAGATATCTTGAGAGGAGGAAGGTCTCGATCTGAGGTCGGACCGTCCCTTGCATTGGATCCGGAGACTATTAGATGCGGGTGACAGGCACTCTCGAGGTTGGGCTTACCCGCGAAGTCGGCCCGCCCATCCTGAAGTAAACAGGAAGGGCGGCCAGGAAGAACCCGAGGAACATCGCGTACCCGATCCAGTCGTGCAGTCCCCACATGGCCCCGGGCCCGTACACGTACCCCACCCAGAGCAGGATTAGTATCCGGACCGAGTCCAGCACGGTCAGGAACAGGACGCCTGCCGCCGCGAGTTTCACCGTCGGGGGGAAACTCTTCTTCATGTCAAGGTGCATCAGTGCCAGCAGCCCCAGGAACATGGTCACCGAGGATATGCTGGAGCAGCTGGGAGTCACCACCCCGTTCACTACCTCCCCCGTTTTCGAAAGAAGCTGGAACTGTGTCCCCTGCCAGACGACAGGTAACCCAGCCAAACCCACGAGCTTCGCGGACAGTCCCGAGGAAAGAGCCGCCAGGGGCTCACCGAAGGCCCAGAGGAGGACGGCGGGGGCCCCCACAGCCGCGCCGTAGACCACAGCGTAGGGGAGAATGAAACGCGCCGTGGATGGGTTCACCACCAGGGAAGCGGCGTAGAACGTGATGACTACTGCTATCCCAGAGGCGGCTAGGGTGCTGCCAGTGAGGGGTTCGAGTACTGCCAAGACCGCGATGGCGGCTCCTCCCGTGATTCGCATCGGAAGCCTGGCGGCGAGACCTCCCTCGTCAGCCATCGCCACTGCGAACTCCTTCCACCGCAGTGCGAAGACAAGCGTCAGCAAGGCTACAATAGGAATCGCAACGAAAAGTCCGCCGGTCGCGTCCCCCACCGACTCGTTGACCAGCGAGGGAAAGTTAGGGGCTGTAACAGCTGAGAGCGCAACAGCCAGTCCAATCCAGACGACGGCGCGGGTTCCGACGCTCAATCATTCCACCGACTCAGGAGCACGAAGAGGCCACCCTTGGCATGGCGTCCATAGTCACGTTGACTTTGCAGGCTGTCCGCACATCAAAAGCCCGTGCCCATGTTGCTGGGGTAAGAGATGTCAGGACCAAGACCTCGGTCGCGGCACACTGCCTGCTGGCCATGACAATTCCGTGAAGCCTTGTACGTAGATAAGCATAGCAACTTGGTCAGGAACCAGATGTAACGACAGGGCGACTACGATGTGTGGGGGCGGTCGGATTTGAACCGACGGTCTACAGGTTTCTGCAGCTCCAATGCCTAATCATCCACGCTGCGGTGTCATCAAACAATTGTTTGTTTGACCACTGGAGCCTGTCGCCCTGCCTAGTTGCTCACCTTCGTCAAGGTTCTGGGCTACGCCCCCTCACCATTTCACGGCGGGAATTATTTCGCTACTTAAGCTATGCCAGACCGAACTTAGTCCCGCGCTGCGCGACCTGAAAAAGCTCGAGATACCCCTGCAGGTTCTCTGCCGAAACTGCAATTGGAAGAGCCGCCGAGAGCAGGCCTGCGTGATGTTCCTAGGGCGGACTGAGGCTCCAGGGCTTGCCGCCATGAACGACCTTGTCAGGGAGCTTCGAGCCCCACTTCTCCAGGAACCCCAGATCCTCCTTCCTGTTCCTGAGGTTATCCGGCAGCATCACGGGAATCTCGTCGATGATCGGGTAGTAGCGGCCGCACTCAGAGCATGTAAGCAACCCTTCGACTATTACGTCTCCTCTGTCCTCAAGCTCTACCAGTCCGAGCGGGTAGTGTTTGTCGATGGGACACGCCAGAATATCAAGGAGCCTCTTCTGCATGGGCCTGCGCGTCATGCGTCTCATAGAAAAACGCTTTTCATCGGCCAGAAACGTTAATCTACCGCCGAAGTCCCGCCCAAACCCAGCCGGCCACAGCGTGTGGGATCGACCTGGACTCGTTCCGATCCCAGAAGTCAAACCACACGTCGCCTCGGTGTTACTGACTTCCGAGAGGAGTCGGGAAGCCGAGGTGCTGGCACCTTTTTGCGAATCTCTCGGAAATATGCATCAATAGTACAGAACATTTAAGTCCGAGCGCGCGGCGGCGATTTTTGAGGCTACGTGTTTACTCTGCTGTCGGGTGTGCTACAATCTTCCAGTAGCGGTAGCGGCGGCGGTATTGCTGACTTGCTTAACTCGAACACGATCTTCCTGATCTTCTGGGTCGGATTCTTCTTTGTGACCTTCTTCTACCAGGCAAGGCTCCAATCCTACATGGCCCTTAACGACATCAGCAGAGGCCTGAACAAGCTCAAGGTGATGAAGGACAAGTCCAGGAAGGAGGCCATAGACTACCTTGTCAACGTTGGGAAGGCTTCCAGCGACCCGGCGCAGAGGGTGGACCAGTTCCTCGACTACGTCACGATAATGCCGGTCGAAACAGACCCGTCAGGAATCATACCCAAGATAGACCACGTCGTCACGACCAACAACGACAGGGTGCGGGCCGAAGTCGGCGCGCTGCTCGGCGGCCAGAGCAACCCCGTCACGGTCTCCATCTCTGAGAACCTCCTCGAGGTGGCAACGTCTCTCAACCAGATCCACAAGATAGTCCGGCACTACTACCTCCTGGGGAAGAAGACCAACTCCTACATCACTCTCCTCCAATTACAGATGATCATGCCCATGATCATTCAGGAGGCCGACGCGCTCCTGAACGCCGTTGACTCGTTCAAGCTTGGCCAACCCGTCGGCGACGGAATAGGTCCCGTGATTGTTTCAAAGTACATGGCCGGCATGGAGAAGCGGGCCATAGCGAAGGACACTGTCATGGCAATCTCTGAGTACAAGGGGAGGAAGCTCTACGTCCTGAAGGCGGACGGGCCCATGGCCTACGTCGGTCAGCCCGGAGTGGCCATTACGAAGATTATCGAGGAGATGGGGGTCAAACCCAGCGCCATAGTCATGATCGATGCGGCACTCAAACTCGAGGGGGAGAAGACCGGCGAGATAGCTGAAGGGGTCGGCGCCGCCATAGGTGGCATTGGAGTCGAGAAGTTCCAGATAGAGGAGGCGGCCACCAAGGCCAAGGTCCCCCTCTACGCGATACTCGTGAAGCAGAGCATACTTGAGGCAATCACCGTGATGAGGAAGGAGATTGCCGAGGCGGGCGACAAGGCGTCCCAGGTCCTCAACAGGGTCATCGAGGAGAAGACGAAAGAAGGAGACGACGTCGTCGTTGCGGGCATCGGCAACACTCTGGGTGTTGCCCAATGATGAGCTCCGTGCCCGGGCCGGACAAGAAAACAAAGCTCCTGGTCTACACTATTGAGGAGTGCCCTGTGTGCGGCCAGAAGACGAAGCGGGCGTTCACCGTCGGCGACTACGTGACGAAGGACGGTTCAAAGTGCACGAAGTGCGGTAATCAGACCAAGGTTAGCCTGGTCTACGCCGAAGGCACGAAGCCCTCAGGTTAGGACGACTAGTCCGCCCTCGTCCAGCGCCATAGTGTGTTCGAACTGGGCCACCGGGCTCCCTGATGCTTCGACCAGGGTTGGGTACGCCCTTAGGATCTTCTTTGCGAGAAGCTTCTTCACCATCTCCGCAACCTTCTCCTTCCCAAGCTCGCCGACGTACCATCGGGGTGTGAAAGGAAGAGTCTTCCTCTCGGTCCACACGCTCTCGGCAAAAGTGTCTAGCTCCGCAGAGCCTGTCCTCTTCCGTGCCACTATCGAGAATATGGTCTGGCTCGGAGCGTCGACAACGTAGCCCGCCGCGTTACCGAGGGTGAGGAATGGCTCGATGGCGAAGACGTCTCCCTTCTTCAGATCCTGCATGTGCGGCATGTAGATGTTCGGAATGCTCTTCCCGGCGTGAACGGTGTACCTGTCTAGGGTGTGCCCCGTCAGGTTCTCGATGGTCTTGAAGCCGAAACGTGCCGCTTCTCTGTGAATCACCCTCCCTATCTCCCCTGTCCGCCACTCCTTCCTGGCGGTGGAGATGGCGGCATCGAGCGCCCTCTGGGTCGCCTCGAGAAGGAGGTTGAACTCCGGGTCAAGGGTCACCGTCACCGAAGTGTCGGCGACGTAGCCGTCAACATGGACCCCGAAGTCCACCTTCACCAAATCTCTCTCCGCGAATACTGACCGGTCGCCTTCCTGCGGAGCGTAGTGGGCTGTCACTTGGTTCACGCCTATGCCCGTGGGGAAGGCGAGCCTCCCACCTCTCGCCTCGACTTCCCTTCTCACGAGGTCGCACACTTCGAGGAACCCAGCCCCCGGCCTGACGGCCGACTCGACGAGCGGTTTCACTTCCTTGACTATAGCCCCCGACTTCCTGTACTGCTCGGAGACGAGGGACAAGTTCGCTCACAAATCCTATATTGCGTTCGGAGCCCAGCGGCCGCGTCCGTGGTATTTCAACTGATTTGCGAACCCGGGGCCCCCAAATGAAGTACAAGATGGTCGCCACAGGCGGGACGTTCGACCACCTCCACCAGGGCCATTCTGCGCTGCTCACCCGCAGCTTCGAGGTCGGAGACGCCGTGGTGATAGGAGTGACTTCCGACGACTTCGCCATGAAGGAGGGGAAGAACCCCGACCAGAGCTATGCGGAGCGGGTTAGGGCCCTGCGGGCTTTCATTCACGACAACTTCCCCGGTAGGAAGTACGTCATCTCCAAGCTCGACGACTTCTTCGGCCCGGGCATAGCGGCCCCCGATGTAAGAGCCATCGTGGTCAGCAGGGAGACGGCGAAGAGAGTGAGCATTGCCAACGCTCTCAGGAAGGAGAAGGGATACCCACCGCTGGACACCGTCGTCGTGGACTTCGTCCTAGCCGAAGACTCGAGACCTATCTCTTCCACCCGGATAAGGAGAGGGGAGATAGACGCGAGGGGGAGGCTCAGGCGCCCTCGAGGCTCCTGAGAGAAGCGCAGCCTAAGGAGTGGTTATATCCGAACCCCTGAAGGCGAAAGTAGTGTGGACAAGGACAGGCTTGATCCCTGGGGGACGAGCACAGTCAAGGACTACTCGAGGCTCCGGTCTGAATTCGGCATCGAGCCCGTAGCCCCGCTCCTTCCCCGATTCAAGCGGCCCAGCCCCCACCTGAGCCGGGGCATCGACTTCGGCCAGCGGGACCTCGGTCGCGTCCTCGACGCAGTGGACAACAACAAGCCATACGCCGTGATGAGCGGGATCAAGCCGACGGGGGACTTCCACCTCGGCACCAAAATGACCGCAGACGATATGGTCTACTTCCAGTCACTCTCCAAGAAAGGGACGGTCTTCTATGCCGTGGCCGACGTGGAGGCATACGCGGACAACGGCCTCTCCTTCGAAGAGACCTCTAAAATCGCCACTAGGAACGTGGCTGACATCCTGGCTCTGGGCCTCGACCCAGACAGGGCGGTGGTGTACCTCCAGAGCGAGGAGCTGAAGGTGATGCGCCTTGGAATCGTCTTTTCTAAGGGGGTCACTAACAACATGCTCAGGGCGATCTATGGGGAAAGGCAAATCGGGCTGTACATGGCGGCCCTCTTTCAGGCCGGGGACATCCTGATGCCGCAGCTACCAGAACTCGGCGGCCCGAAGCCGGTGCTAGTGCCCGTGGGGGCTGACCAGGACCCGCACATCAGGCTCGCCAGGGACCTCGCCGCCAGGTACCGGGAGGAATACGGTTTCATTCCTCCGTCCTCTGTATATCACAGGCTCATGCTCAGCCTCAGCGGGTCAGACAAGATGTCGAAGAGGACGGAGGGGTCGCTCCTCAAACTCGATGACCTGCCGAGGGAGGCGACCCGCAAGATCTCCACGGCCTTCACCGGGGGGAGGGACACCGTGGAGGAGCAGCGCAGGCTGGGAGGCCGCCCTGACATCTGCCCTGTCTTTGACCTGTACAGGTTCCACTTCGCGAAGGACGACGAGCACGTGCACAGGGTCCACGAGGAGTGTGCCCATGGAATCCGGCTCTGCGGCGAGTGCAAGCAGGAGGCGAACGGCCTCGTCAAGGCGTTCCTCGAAGACCACCGCAAGAAGCGCGATTCACTGATGAAGGACGCCACGGAGCTGCTCGCGAGGAGCAGAGAATACCTGACGTCCACCGGGAAGTAGTGAAGGGCATGTCAAGCTCCCTCCATCCGCTTGAGAGGAAGATACTGTCTGCCCTGGCCCCTGCGGGCTCACTCTCCTTCGAGTCACTGGTTGCAACTTCAGCAGTCCAAGAGGATCAGGCAAGGAGGGCCCTGCAGTGGCTCGCGTCGAAGGGACTGGTCACCATCGACGACGCAGCGCTGAGCAGGCTCGAGGTGGTGAGGAGCCCCCCGGAACTCGCCCTGATTACCAAGGTCGCAGAGTCGCCAGCCCCTCCGACGATGGAGCAGCTCCAGTCCGCGTTCGAATCCGCCGAGGAGTTCTCTGCAGCCTTTGGCAGGGCGCGGGGCGCGGGGTGGGTAAGGGTCGAAGGGAAGGCGCCGGCCGTCGTCCGGCTCGTCGACTCCGGCGGACCCCAAGACCTTAGGTCCCTCCTGGGGGCCATAAAGGAGGGAAAAGGGGAAAAAGAACTGACGGCGGGGCAGGCGGGACTCGCCGCCGACCTGCTCAAGCGGGGGGTCTTGAGGCGCCTGGAGACTCGGAGGATCTCGGTCACAATAACCGAGGCGGGAAGGCAGGCTTCGTCAGCCTCCGTGGGACTCGGGCTCGTGGATAGGCTCACCCCCGAGATGATTGCATCAGGCGCCTGGCGAACAAAGGCGCTTCGCCCTCTGGACGTCGAAGCGAAGGCTCCGGTGTTCCACCCTGGCAGGAGGCATCCCGTGAGGGACTTCATCAGGGAGATAAGGGAGGTCTACATCTCCATGGGGTTCACCGAACTCCATGGAAACAGCGTCTACCCCGCGTTCTGGAACTTCGACGCCCTGTTCATCCCCCAGGACCATCCGGGAAGGGAGATGCAGGACACCTTCTACCTCGCCGGCCTCTCCGACTCCAAACTCACCCGGACAGGTGTCGTCGCCAACGTGGCGTCGACACACGAGCACGGATGGAAAACAGGGAGCCGGGGCTGGGGGTACCGCTGGCGCCTTGAGGAGGCGAGGAGGCTCGTTCTCAGGACCCACAACACAGTCCTCACCGTAAAGGCGCTCTCCCAGTCGAAGGAGAAGGAGACGAGGGTGTTTGCGGTCTCCAAGGTTTACAGGAATGAAAACCTCGATTACAAACATCTCGCCGAATTCCACCACATGGATGGGATCATGGTAGGCGAGGGACTGAACGTGAGGCACCTGATGGGGTTCCTGAAAGAGTTCTACAGGAAGCTTGGGATGAACAACGTTAAGCTCTGGCCCACATACTTCCCCTACACCGAGCCCTCCCTCGAGGTCGTGGGGTACTCGAAAGCCACCAAGTCTTGGATTGAGCTCAGCGGGTCTGGGGTCTTCAGGCCTGAAGTCACAGTGCCTCTGGGGGTAAGGTTGCCCGTCCTTGCATGGGGGCCCGGAGTGGAAAGGCTGATGCTGATGCGCTACGGTCTGGACGACATGAGGGATCTCTACGGGGAGGACCTCTCGTGGTTGCGGGGAAGGAGAGAGCTTGCCAGTAGTTAGAATCGACATCCGACGCTTCACAAGAATGGTCGGCGCTGACAGGGAGAGGATCCTAGACCGCCTCCCCTACGTTGGCCTCGACATCGAAAGTGTCGACAGGAATTCCGTCCGCGTGGAGTACAGCCCCAACAGGCCCGACTTCGGCACAGACTTTGGGATAGCCAGGGCACTCAGGGGCCTGCTGGGCAGGGAGGTGGGGCTCCCCAGGTTCGACGCCGTGCCCTCGGACATCTCTGTGTCCGTGGACAGGAAGCTACACGGGGTCCGGCCATTCATAGCGTGCGCGACAGTGAAAGGGCTTGAGCTCGACGACGAAGGGATCCGTCAGGTCATATCCCTGCAGGAGGATCTCCACAACGGGCTCGGAAGGAGACGGAAGGTGGTCGCCATAGGCCTGCACGACTTGGATCCTGTGAGGCCTCCTTTCTCATACCGCGCCGTCGATTCCTCATTCGAATTCGTCCCTCTAGGGGGGAAAGGCCCTGCCAGCGTGGGCTCCATCCTCTCCGACACCGACGAAGGCAAGGTCTACGGCGGGGCTCTCGGAGGCAGCAGGCTCTACCCAATCATCTCCGATTCGACCGGGGTGGTCCTGTCCTTCCCTCCGATAATCAACGGCGATGCCACCAGGGTCACGATGAAAACGAGGAACATGTTCATCGACGTCACGGGCACGGACTCGAGGGCCTGCGACGACGTCCTTGCTGTGGTGGCAACGACTCTGGCAGAGGCAGGGGGGAGGCTCGGGACCGTTGCCATACGCTACCCCCGAAAGCCCAGGGTCACCCCCGACCTATCGCCTGTCGAGCTCCCCATCGACCGCAGGCTCGTCAGGTCCGTCCTGGGGATGGAACTGAGCTCTGCACAGATTGTGAAGTCGCTCGCTAGGAGCCGCCTCGGCGTGAAGGGGACCACGGCCCTCGGCCCGAGGTACCGCGTCGACCTCCTGCATCCTGTGGACATCGCCGAGGAGGTGGCACTGGGCTACGGCTTCGATAGGATTGGGCC
>Ga0187780_10003408_pt1 | contig 11986 bp, 10 predicted proteins | sample 1015_Q2_SP10_20__FD_132429 | JGI IMG/M metagenome (GOLD analysis project Ga0187780, IMG submission 132429) | Tropical peat soil microbial communities from peatlands in Department of Meta, Colombia - 1015_Q2_SP10_20_MG | ecosystem: Environmental > Terrestrial > Soil > Wetlands > Peat | place...
GGTGGGAACTCGACATCAGGGGAGGGAAGAAGGTCAAGATCATAGCGTCGGGGAGGCTCGACGAGGAGACCATCGCGAAGCTCAACCCTCTGGTAGACGGCTACGGGGTTGGCACCGCGGTGGCCTACCCGCCCGTCATCGACCTGAGCGCGAAGATAGTCGAGGTGGACGAAGGCGCGAAGACCGAGTTCAGGGCGAAGCGCGGGGGCCTGGGAGGACGCAAGACTGTCTTCCGGTCTACAGGGTTCAAAGACACAGTGGCTCTCGACAGCGGCAGATCGAGCCGGGGAGGGTCTCTCCTCAAACCGCTCCTGAAGAACGGGAAGATGGTGGCGGACTTCGATTCCATCGACAGCCTGAGGGAGAAGGTCAGGCGGGACCTTGACGAGCTCCGGACTTCTACGCCGTCTCTGCGCTGGAGGTGACGGTCAGCGCGCCCCGCCCTCCTGGTCGTCGATGTGCAAGTTGACTTCTGCCCAGGCGGGGCCCTCGCGGTCAAAGAGGGGGACAGGGTGGTCCCCGGACTCAACAAGGTCATCGAAGTGTTCGAGCGCCATGACCTTCCTGTCTTCTTCACCCGGGACTGGCACCCGGCAGACCACATCTCATTCAAGAGTCGGGGTGGGGCCTGGCCTCCCCACTGCGTCCAAGGGACCCAGGGAGCCGAGTTCCAACCAGGCCTGAGGATTCCAAAACGCGCCGTCGTCATAAGCAAGGGGAGCTCCAGTGACGCGGAGGCGTACTCTGGGTTTCAGGGAACCGACCTTGAGCAGCGGCTGAGGGGACTGGGCGTCGGCGAGATTTTCGTGGGAGGCCTGGCCACTGACTACTGCGTCCGGGAGAGCGCACTGAACGCCCTGGGAGCGGGATTCTCCGTCACCGTCATCGATGACTGCATCGGAGCGGTCAATGTCAGGCCCGGCGACGGCGAAAGGGCGCTCGCCGAAATGCGGAGGGCGGGCGCAAAGGCATCGACATCCACTGAGGTCGCCAGGCTTTTGGCCAGCACGCAGCAGTAGAGTCATCATCCCGGCCTTTCGGGCCAGTCCAGATCGCCCGTCGTAGCACGCCGCGTGCTAGGCCGTGACCTTTGCTTGCTTTTTTCTATTTATCTGTTCTTGGCGTGCAATTCTCCTGCTCGGTTTTATTAAAGGCGAACGATTCGCCGCCGTCGTTGAGCGAAGACCGGCGCGTGGGCGAAGAAGTTGAAGAGTACGCCAGCTGGTGGCAGGCCCTAGCGCGGGACCCAGACTACTACACCAACACCGAACAGGGGCAGAAGGAGCTGGCCGACATGATCCGAAAGGAATCGGAGCGCCTCCTCGAAGAGATCGGCAAGTCGGTCAAGCGGACGAAGGAAATAATCTGGCTTTCCAGATTCTGCACGTCCTGCAACTACTACAGGCAGGAAGGGAGGAAGATGACATGCAAGAAGTGGCAGGTCCGCATTGTCAAGCCGTTCTACGGCAGGGCGATTTTGAAAGAGGTCCCCAGGAGCGGGAGCGACGAGAAGGAGGTCGTGGTCGAGGGAATCGACTGGGACGCCCGCTGGAAAGAGGTCTCCGAGAGGATAGTGGACATGGCGGTGGGGATGGTAAACGGCGGATACCCCTATTTCTGCTACCAAGGAAAATAGCCCTTCCCACAGGTCCGTAGAACCTCGCGCCCGACCTGGGGCCGGGCTAGCGAGCCGCAGGGCGCTTCTGACGCTACCTAGGCCGACGGCGGCGCCTGCCCAAGGACCCACGCTTCAGGCCGCTTCCCCGGTGCCAAGGACCTGCAGTCGGTGCTGGTCACGCCCCTGAAGCGGGGTCGATTCTCACGCGAGAAAATCGTCTTCCTGTCTTTTATTCCACGGGAAGCTCCTCTGACGTGTTCGGATGGCCGTAGACCCAGGGAGCATGCTGACTTTCGTTCGATTCCTGTTTGCGTTCACAATCGGGTCGCACATACTTCTGGTTTCGACGAGCATCGCGCTCGTATTCCTGATATTCATATCAGAATTCGTCTCAATCCGCAAGCACGACCAGGCCTACGATGCTCTGGCCAGGAGGCTCTCCAAAGTTTTCGTGATCTCCTTCGGGGTCGGCACCGCCAGCGGGATCGTGATGGCCGTAGAGCTGGTGGGACTCTTTCCCTCGTTCATGACTCTGGTTGCGTCCACCGGAGCGATGGCGCTGCTGTACGCCGAGGTGTCTGCCTTCTTCCTCGAGGTCTTGGCCCTGGTCCTCTACGTGTACTACTGGAACACTTTCCGTAGGAGGTACTCCCACTGGGCCGTCTCGGTGTTCGTCGTCATTGGCACCCTGGCTTCGGCCGTGTTCATCACGATGGTGAACGCCTGGATGAACACCCCCAACGGCTTCGACACCTCGGCCTTCATCGGCAGCGGCTTCAAGACGGTCACGGGCGTCGAGCCCTTCGCCGCCTTCCTGACGGTGTCGACGGTCACTCAGATTTTCCACGTCCTCGTGACCACCCTATTCGCGGGAACAATGGTCATCGGGGCCTACTTCGCCTACTGGTTCGTACGGTCCGGAGACGCCGGAGAGAAGGCGATGTACAGCCGGGCTTTGAAGATTCTCGGCGCCATGGCAATCGTCACCATCGTCCTCTCCGGAATCTCGGGTTCTGAGGAGATGGGGTCTTTGCTCGTCAACCAGCCTCTGAAATACGCGGCCCTCGACGGCAACACAGTCCCTGGCACCAACCTGCCTGACCGCTTCTTCGGGAGCGTGGTGAACGGGACCTACGTGGGAGGGATCTCCGTCCCAGGCATGCAGGCCCTCCTGGCCAAGTTTGAGACCGGCACAACCACTCTGCCCGGCCTGAGCCAGTTCCCGGCCAACACTTGGCCTCCGCTCCTCGTCAGCACCACCTTCAATGTCATGACAGTCGGCGGGCTGGCGCTCGGCCTTTTCCTGTTCGCTTTCTTCGTCTCCTTTGTCAGGAAGCGAAGGCCGTACGAGTCCAGGCGCCTGCTTTACACCTGGATTCCGGCCGCAGTCCTGGCAACGCTCGTCTACCAGCTTGGCTGGGCCACGGACGAGGTGGGCAGGCAGCCCTGGATTGTCTACAACGTCATGACAGTGGCCCAGGCAGCGAACACGTCAGATGCCCTGTTGGTACCGGGGATTGTCATCGTCCTGTTCTATCTGGCGGTAATCCCGGTCACCTTCTACTTCTACTCGAGGGTTTTCCAAGGCGTCAGGAGGGAGGCACCAGCATGAACGGCATCTTCGAGGTGAACTACGCGGCCTTCTCTATGTTTGCCGCCCTTCTCATCACGGAGATAATGGGGGCCGTGGGTCTCCTGATAGCGTGGCCCTCGAGGAGCAAGGTCCTCGACTACATCGTCCCCATCTGGGAGGTCACAGGGACCTTCGGCGCCTTCTGGGTGGTGACGGGGGACTTCGCCTATCCGGGACTGCTCGTGCCCGTGTCCGCAATCTTCACGCCGCTGCTCATCTTCTTCCTAATCCTCTGGGTGGCGAGGGGCGCCTCGATCGCCTTTGCCGAGTTCATAACCAAGCGGGGATGGCTCGACGAAGAGAGGCTCTTCACGTCGTACGCGGTCTCGACCCTCGTGCTGGGCCTCGTGGTCCTCGTCCTGCTGTCCGCCCTCGTCGGGGGCCAGGGGGTGAGCTTGGCCTCCGGCTCCTTCTCCATCATCTCCTGGGCAACGGCAGGCAGCGTGGCCTTCGTCATAGGGACGCTCCTGCTCGCGGTGGGGCTCGCACCAGTCTTTTTCGACTTGCAGGCCCTGCACAGCCTCGTCATTCCTCTGTCCGGGATTGGGGTAATCCTCTCCGTGCTGTCCTACTGGCTGATGTCCCCAGGACTGCTCACGCTCTGGATGGCCGTCCCGGTCCTGCTGACCCTTGCTGTTGGCGCCCTCTACGTGTGGCGGAGGACGTCGAAGATAGTCACGAACAAGGCCGCCTTCCTGGCAGTGCTCAGTGTCATCATATTCTCGCTCCAGCCCCTCGTCTATCCGAAGGCGGTCGGCCAGGCGCTGGCCATCGATGCCGTCACTACCACCGGGGCTATGTCCAATGCGTTCTTCTCGATCACCTTGGTCGGGGGCCTCCTTCTGGCGCTGATGCTCTCCTTCTACGTCGTCGTGGCAACGAGGGGGCCTAGCGGTCCCGACCTCTGATTCTGTTGCCAGCGTGTATATAGCAAGGGAGGCAGGTTCAGGGGACGGCGAGGGGAATGGACTCTGAGGACGTCTATGGCCATCTTTCCAACTCTTATGGCAAGAACCATTTCGAGCTCGACAAGCCGCTCCAGCTCGTTCTAAGTTACTTTGGTAGTGCGCCGGCTCTTGGGGCCCTGGGTGCTTTTGCGGGCAGGGACCTATACGAAGTGGCGGACTATGTCGACAAGGTGGCGAGGCCCAGGCTCGTCACCTGGGGCATCAACGGCGAGAGGGTGGACGGCGTGTGGCTCGACCCCGCCGAGCGCCAGGCCCTAGAGAGGCTCTTCAGGGAGTTCGGCGTCAATAAGCCCCCGTATCGAGGGGGAACCTGGTTCGACCACTACGCCTCGCTGTACCTCATCTCAGACCCGGGCATCGCATGCATACTGACGGTCACTAACCAGACGGCCTACGCCCTCTACAAGTACGGGGACAAGGAGCAGAGGGAGCTCGTCCCGGGGATGATCGGAGAGTCGAGCAGCGTTGTGTACGGTGCCACATGGTTCACAGAGCTGCAGGGGGGCAGCGACCTGGGGGCAAACATCGTCGAATCTTACCAGCAGGGAGGGACGTGGCGGGTCAACGGAGACACAAAGTACTTCGCGAGCGACGCCGGCCTGGCCGACTACGCCCTTGTGACCGCCAGGCCCAGGGGCGCGCCAGCAGGGGCCAAGGGGCTGGGCCTGTTCCTGGTCCCCAGACGCGATTCCTCCGGCATGAGGAACTTCGTCGTGAGGAGATTGAAAGACAAGAGTGCGACGGCCAGCGTCCCGACGGGTGAGGTCGAGTTCCATGCATCGGAGGCTCAGCCCGTGGGGGACCTCAGGAACGGCATCTACTACACAATGGAAAACCTGATGGTGTCGCGTCTCGCCAACTCCTTCGGGGCGCTCGGGATCGCAAGGAAGGCCTTCCTCGAGGCATACTTCTACTCGCAGAAGAGGGAGGCGTTCGGAAAGCTCCTGATCGAGCACCCTCTCGTCCAGAGGGACCTTCTGGACATGGAGGTATGCGTCGAGGGGGCACTGGCCTTGGCGTTCAAGGCTGTAGACCAGTTCGAGAGGTCGTGGAAGGACACCCCTCCCTACACCTCCGCCTACCACTACGCCAGGCTGCTCACCCATGTGGCCAAGAACATCACCGCCGACACGTCTGCTCAAGTCACAAGGTCGGCCATGGAGCTTCTGGGAGGGCTCGGATTCCTGAACGAATACCCCGTCGAGAGGCTCCACAGGGAGGCACTGATTACCCCCATCTGGGAGGGGCCCAGCAACATCCAGGCCCTTGACATGCTCGAGGTGATGGCCAAGAAGCAAGCCCAGCTGACACTCCTCGAAGACATGAAGTCACTCGCAGGCGGCATCTCCGAAGGACAGGACCTGGCCCAGCTGATCCTGAAGGGAATCGAGGCAGCGGTTTCGCAAGTCTCCTCCAGCGACGCATTGGCAGCCGAGTTCTCCGCGAAGGAAGCCCTGAACCGCATCGGACACTCGATCGCGACCATCATGCTGCTCGCCATCGGCAACAAACTGAGGATGCAAAGGTTCGTCTCAATAGCTCGACTCTACGCCCTACACTTCGTCGAAGGCAAGCCTTACCCTGCAGAGGCGCTTCCCGACGCGAGGGCGCTTTTCACGATTGATCAGCTCATCCAAGGTGAGGCCGGAGATGCATGATAGGGAGAGGCGGACCTTTCTGATGCCCGACCTTCTCAGCAAGATTTAGGTAGACTTGACGCCTCTCCCCGGATAAGTTGACAGAGCCTGTGCTGCCGCCCGACCAAGTCTGGGGGAAGAAGTTCGTGATCTATGCTGCCCTAGGAATACCCCAAGTCAATCCTCACCAGTGGAGGCTCAGGGTCGACGGCCTTGTCACCAGTCCCGTGGAATACACCTACGACCAGCTTGTTTCTCGGCCTCAGAACGACATAGTCAGATCATTCCATTGCGTAACCAGATGGTCAATCAAAGACGTGGCTTGGGAGGGTCCGCTAATCAGGGACTTGCTAATTCCGGCGGGGGTCAGTCCCGATGCCAGATGGCTGATGTTCCACTGCATCGACGGCTACACGGCTCCGGTCCCACTTGAAGACGCTCTGAAGGACGACTCGATCCTCGCTTTCAGGCTCAACGGGAAGCCACTGAGCGCCGAACAGGGGTTCCCTGCAAGGCCCTTCATCCCGGGCCTCTACGCCTGGAAGAGCGCCAAGTGGGTGAACAGGATTGAGCTTCTCCCGGCCTACAGGGATGGCTACTGGGAGATGTACGGCTACCACGAAAGGGCAGACGTGTGGGAAGAGGAGCGCTTCAAGGGACATTCTGGCACACCGGTCAAGCGCAGGGCCTTCGGGACCGCCTGAGAAATTCACGCAACAAAACTCGGAGACCGAATGAATTCCACGGTGCTCTTCAGGAACACCGTTGCCCGATAGCCTCCAGCCTTGACGTTTTCGGCGCAGTCGCCGCAGAGCCACCAGACCATCGGCCGATCTTTGTAAGAGACCCACACCGTGCGAAGCAACGCAGTGTTCTTCTTCTCGAAACGCTCCCAACAAAGCTTGCACACGGCAGGTCCCAGGCTGTTCGTCTCAGGCTCGTACAACTCGTAGTTCCCGGGCATGTGTGCCATACGGACAAGACTCACAGCGCCAATAGCGCTGGGGAGCATAATGAAGCTTGTGAAGCTCGGCACGGGTGAGTATTTGCCCTGAACGACATGTTTTTCCATGGTTGATTTTGAAGCGTCGGCTCTAACAGGCCCAGTGAGTACCATGGAATACAAGTGGAAAGCGCTCTCCGTCACTTCGATAGGCGCCCTGATGGCGGCCGTGGACAGCACAGTGGTCCTGCTCGCCCTTTTCCCCATGGCCACGGACCTGAACTCAGACTTCGTGACTATGGTCTGGGTAATCATAGCCTATCTCGTCGTGAACACGGCTCTGGTGCTCAGCCTTGGCAGGCTGGCCGACATGTACGGGAGAAAGCTCCTCTACAATGTGGGGTTCATAGTTTTCACGATAGGCTCCGCACTTTGCGGCTTCGCGCCGAGCGGGCTCGCACTGGTGGGCTTCAGGGTAGTCCAGGGGACAGGAGCAGCCCTTCTAACATCGAATTCATTCGCTATCCTTTCGGAGGCATTCCCCCGGAACGAGACTGGGAGGGCCTTCGGCATACAATCAGTAGTCTGGGGGCTGGGCAATGTGCTGGGAGTGATCATAGGCGGCGTCATCATAACCTACACGACCTGGCGCTGGATTTTCCTGATCAACGTCCCCATCGGGATCTTCGGGACGCTCTGGGCATACAGAGCCCTGAGGACAGTGCTCCCCCCGAAAGGGCAGCGGGGCACCTTCGACCTCCCGGCGGCGGTAACATTCACCGGGGGTCTGCTGTCGCTGCTTCTCGGGATAACGTGGGGACTCCTCTACTCCTGGCACGATGTCACCGCCCTGACGGCCCTCGCCATTTCGCCTCTGATCTTCGCCGTATTCATCCTATGGGAGGCGAGGTTCAGCAAGAATCCGATACTCGATTTCAGCTTCTTCCGAAACAGAATCTTCGCCTTCTCGCTTGCGGCAGCCCTTCTGCAGTTCCTCGCAGTTTTCAGCGTGAACTTTCTGCTCATCTTCTACCTCGAAGGGATAGAAGGGTTGTCAGCGCTCGAGTCTGCCTATCTGATAATCCCATTCGCGCTCGCCGCTGCTGCAGTGGGCCCCATAGGGGGCGTACTGACCGACAGATTCGGCTTCCGGAGGATATCTATTGCAGGGCTCGTCATAGGTGCGGCCTCGCTCCTGCTTTTCAGCCAGCTGACGGTCAACTCCACGTTGCTCGACATCGGCATCATCGAGACCATCTCCGGTGTGGGGCTGGCCCTCTTCTGGCCCGCCAACACTTCCGCCATAATGTCCTCCACCCCTCCGGCGAAGTACGGGGTAGGCTCAGGCACGATGAACACCTTCAGGAACACCGGTGGGATCCTGAGCTTCGCGCTGTCCCTGACGGCGGCCACAGCTGTCATTCCGCCCGGCGTGGTGTACCAGCTTTTCATAGGAAACCTCTCGGGAAAGCTCCCGACAAATCTCGCGAACTCCTACCTCGCGGGGCAGAGCTTCGCCTTCGAAATCTCCGCTGCCCTGCTCATTCTCGCCTTGGCAATCGTCTCACTGACCAAGCTCGGAGCGCGCCCCATCATTTCAGAGGAGGCCCTTACTCCGGCCCAGGCCGGACCCTTCGCTCCCGACGGCACCGAGGCCTAGACACCCGATTCACGCGATGACGTTTCTTCTCGTTCGAATCCTTCGAAGACCGGACGAAACTCATTTGAGGACGTCCGCATCGGCCGCGATTGGAAGATGGCAGACGCTGGGGGCGCTCCGAGCAAACCGCAAGAAAGGATGGACGATTCGGTCCGGAAGCTGATTCTGAGGTCTCGCGTTCTCTTCGCCCTCACGTTCGTGGCTGTCATCCTCATCTCTCCAGTCTCCTTCGTGCTGGGCCTCCCATTTGGCATCTCCCCTCACGACTGGCTGGCTACGTGGACTCACTGGACTGTGGTTTTCATCACCCTGGCTTTCGTCATTGCGCTCCTCGGGTTCGAAGGCGCACTTACCGCCAGGCTGAAGGCAGACCGAATCTCAAAGACGTCCTCCAGCTGAACCCGTGCCGCAGGGCACTCCTGTTCGCGGTCCTCGGACGGATGGCTCCCTGCCTGAAGCAATCCGGTACAAGGAAGCGAAGAGCTCGAATATTTGGAGATTCGCAAGTCGCCTTTCGTTCCTCTGCTCTGATGCTCCCTTCGTAGTTGGCGCTGAGGGATTGGCCACGGGAGGGAAGTGACCTTGCTTCAGGCGATTTCACTCGAGTGCCAGCCTTGGCGACAAGAGCGCGTGTGTGACGACGAGCACAGCCGCTGGGACAGCGAGCTGTCCAATTATGAGCAGGAACTCACTATACTGGCCGAAGTTCGGGATCAGCTCCAGCGCTCCAATCGCGTCCCAGTAGGCGTGCAGGAATATCACCACGGCCAGATTCCTCCCTGTGTACCAATAACACGCGCTGAGGGAGAACGCGCCAACGAGGATCAGTAGGAACCCCGCAAGAGATACGGTCCCGAATCCTTCTACCTGAAGGGCTGGGAGATGGAACAAGGCATAGACGAGAGCCGAGATCGTGACGGCGCCTGCTCCCAGACCGAGAACCTGATTCAGTTCGTTCATCAGATAAGCTCTGAAGAAAAGATCCTCAGAGAGCACTATGCATGCCAGGTCCAGGACGCCCCGAAGGAACCCTCCAACCTGGGGGTAACATGCGAAGCCGCCTCCGCCTCCAATGCAAAGATCAAAGGGACTGAGGCCCAGCCCGAAAAGTGCCGTCATAATCGCGACCAACAGTATCGATTCCAAGAATTCGAACGCCGAAAGCCTCGTCCTCGACTGGGCCAAACGCCAGTACCCTCCTGTCCAGAGCAAAGCGGAGGAGAGTATGATCAGAGAGATGCCAACGAAGAGCGCTTGGTCCCTGACGACGATCTGTTCAAGGGGGCCAAAGTACTGCGGTGCCGAATTCGTCAGATAGATCAGGACAAAGGCAGTCGCCAGTGAAATAGCGAGCCGCAGAGCCCGGCGTGACTCCAATCGACTCATAGACGGTGGAAGATGTATTAAGAATGATTGACTTTGATCCTACTTCCTGCTTCACGCGCCCTGCGTCTTCTTGAACTCGTCGGGGTACAGGTGGCAGTCACACCAGTGCCTGGGCGCGACCTCGATTAGCGGCGGATCGGCCTTCTTGCAGATGTCCATGACATGGGAACATCGCGGGTTGAAGCTGCAGCCGGGAGGGAGGTTCAGGGCTCCTGCAATCTCGCCTACGCTCTGGGTCCTCTCGGGTTTCACCGCTTCCTCGGCTTCGGTGATGACCGGAATCGAGGAAAGGAGCATCCTGGTATACGGATGCATCGGGTTCCGGAAGAACTCTTCAGTCGGAGCAACCTCCCTCACCTTGCCCAGGTACATTATCATCACCCTGTCGGACACGTTCCTCATCAGGCTCAGATTGTGGGTGATGAAGACGTACGAAAGGGAGAGCTTGGTCTTCAGCCTCATGAGGACGTTTATGATCTTCGCCTGGATGGAGACATCCAGGGCCGACGTCGGCTCGTCCAAGACTATCAGCGAGGGATTGGTCGCGAGCGCCCGCGCGATGGCGACGAGCTGTTTTTCGCCACCCCCGAGCTCCTCGGGGTATCTGTCTGCGTATTCGATGGGGAGGTCCACGGTCTCGAGCAGCTCATCGATTCTCTGCCTCACCGACTTCTCCCCTGTGACGGAGAGCGGCACCTCGAGGGTCTGCCTCACGGACCTTCTGGGGTTGAGCGACGACGCGGGGTTCTGGAAGACCATCTGTATGTCCCGCCTCATTTGGATCGGCCTGTCCTTCGCCCTGCTCGGGAGGACCTCGCCCTTGAAGGTGATTCTCCCGGAAGTGGGGGGATAAATCCCCATGATCATGTTCCCCAGAGTGGTCTTGCCTGAACCCGACTCACCGACCACGCCGAGTACTTCCCCCCTCTCCATCTGGAAGTTCACATCGTCCACGGCCTTGATTGTCCCGTTCCTGACTGGGAAGTACTTCTTCAGCACCTCTCCGGCGAGTATCGGTTCGATCATCTTGGTTTGTGTCCCTCGTCGAACAGGAAACAGGCGGCTCTCTGGCCGGTCCCCGTGTCGTACATCGGAGGAGTGGTGCTGCAGACGTCCATCTTGTATGGACATCGCGTGACGAACCTGCACCCGGACGGGGGCGAAAGATAGCTTGGCACCTGCCCAAGTATGCCTTCTGGCACCCCCCCTCCCGTGAGTTTCGGCACGGCCTTGATCAACATCTGAGTGTAAGGGTGCTGAGGATTGTTGAACACCTCCCTCGTCGGCCCTTCCTCCACTATTGTCCCTGCATACATGACGTAGATTCTGTCAACGAAGTTCTTGACCGTCCCCAGCGCGTGGGTGATGAGTATGACGGAGATCCCCTTCTCCTCTACTATCTTCTTTAGAAGCCTCATTATCTGGTCTTCGATGGTGACGTCCAGCGAGGTCCCGGGTTCGTCGGCAATCAGGAGCTCGTTCGCTGACACCAGGGCCATGGCTATGTTGACGCGCTGTTTCATGCCGCCGCTGAGCATGAAGGGGTAGCTTTCGAGAATCCTGTCGGGCTCCGGCAACGCCGCCTGTTTCAGATATTTTATGGCCAGCTCATGGATCTCCTGCTTCGAGAGCCTGGTGTTCGTCGAGAACCTGATGATGTCGTAGAGTTGTTGTCTGATGGTGAAGACAGGGTTAAGGGCCGCCGAAGGATCTTGGAAGACCATTGCCATCTTCTTCCGCCGAAGGTCGGAGAGCTTCTTCTTCGGCATCTTCAGGACGTCTTCTCCGGCATACCTCACCTCTCCCCCTGCGAGTATCGAATTGCTCGCAAGGAGCCTCATCACGGCCTTGACCGTAGTCGTCTTCCCGCACGCCGACTCCCCTATGATCCCTATTTTCTCCCCCTTCTCCAGGGTCAGGGTGATTCCGTTGAGCACTTTGAGCACCCCTTCGTACACGCTGTAGTGGACTCGCAGGTCCTTCACTTCGAGAATGGGCACCTACAACTCCTCCCTCAATTGCTCCCTGCGCTCTCCTCAGGTGATCCCTGCCGAGAACATGTCATTAATCCCATCACCGAGAAGGTTGAATCCGAGAATGACTATCACTATCGCGAACGCCGGGCAGATGCTGATCCACCA
>Ga0187780_10003409_pt1 | contig 11985 bp, 9 predicted proteins | sample 1015_Q2_SP10_20__FD_132429 | JGI IMG/M metagenome (GOLD analysis project Ga0187780, IMG submission 132429) | Tropical peat soil microbial communities from peatlands in Department of Meta, Colombia - 1015_Q2_SP10_20_MG | ecosystem: Environmental > Terrestrial > Soil > Wetlands > Peat | place...
GTTGGCGACGCTGCGGGTGCGGTAGCGATGGCCGCCGACGGTCTGTGGCCACAGGCAGAAGGTGTAGCGCGATTTGCAGCCGCGTCCGGTATAGAGCGAGAGATAGGGATGCTTGAGATAGCCGATGAAATAGTTCTCGATGGTCAGGTCGCGCTTGTACACCGGCGAGACGAACGGCAATTCGTCCATGTTCTCGAGTATGGCGCGCGGCGGATTGTGCCGGATCGCGCCCGCAGCGTCGTGATAGGACAGGCCGGCGATGCCGCTCCAGTCGCGGCCCTCGGCGATTTCCTTGATGGTGAAATCGAACTCGTTGCCGGCGACGAAATCGATCGCCGGCGAGTGCGCGAGACTGGCCTGTGGCTCGACCGCGACCTTGGCGCCGACGAAGCCGGCCTTGAGGCATGGATTGGCGGATTTGAGCGCTTCCAGCACCCGCACGTCGGAGGCGAATGACGGCGTCGAGGTGTGCAGTACCGCCAGATCGTAGTCGGGCGCCTCGCGCACGACGTCGGACAGCGCCAGCCGATGCGGCACCGCATCGATCAGCTTGCTGCCGGGAACGACGGCGGCGACCTGGGCGAGCCAGGTCGGATACCAGTAGGAGCGGATTTCGCGCCGCGCCTGATAGCGCGAACCGGCGCCGCCGTCGAAGCCGTCGAATGACGGCGCCTGCAGGCACAAGGTTCGCATCATCGCCGCCTCAGGTGTTGTCCTTGATCAGCGTGCCGTCCGCTGCCACGCGATAGTCGAAGCCCTGCCAGTGCACGGTTGTCCGCGAAAAGCTCGCGAGGTAGGCGGCGAACGCAAGGACATCGTGCACCGGAATGAGCCAGTAATCCTGTCGCGGCAATCCAAACCGCCATTCGACGCAGCGGCACAGCGCCACCCGCGCCGCCAACACCGCAATCGCCAGCACCGCCGCGACGGGCGTGCCTGACAGCGCCGCCAGGAGAGCAAGCGGCCACGAATGGGTCAAGATGCTGCCGGCGTGGCCGATCGGATCGATGCTCCTGATCGTGCGGGCGACGCGGATCTGATGCAGCAGGAGCTGGCGCAGGCTCGCTTCAAAGCAGCAATGGCCGACCAGGAAGGGCGTCGCGACGACTTGCGCTCCCGTCGACCGAACCGCGGCGCCGATTGCATAATCATCGGCGAGCACGTCGGCGAAGGCGGCAAAGCCGCCGATCCGATCGAGCATCGAACGGCGCAGCGCGATCGTTGAGCCGCAACAGGGCTTCGCCAACTTGAGGCCGATGGCGGCGATCGCCTGCGGCAGGAACTGCGTGTTGATGGCGAGCGCGGAGAGCCGCGCCCACAACCCCTTGCCGGCGACGCCGTGATAGAGGCAGGTCACCGCGCCGACCCCCGGCGCGGCGAGGAGCGCCACGACGCCGCGCAGATAGTCCGGCCCCACGGCGATGTCGGAATCGGAAAGGACGAGGGTGTCGTACCGCGCCTGCGGCAGCATGTTGATCAGATTCGAAACCTTGCGATTGACGCCGTGCTGGCGCTGCCCGACCGCAAGCTCGATCGGCGCGTGCGGCGCTTGGCGCTCGACCGCGCGCACCGCGGCGGCCGCGGCTTGATCCTGCGCGCCGCATAAGACCTGGACGGGAGCCGCATAGTCCTGCTGGCAGAAGGCGGCGAGACGAGTCTCAAGGCTCGGCTCGGCGCCGTTGAGCGGCTTTAGGATCGTCACCGGCGGTTCGGCGCCGCGGCCGCCATTCGCCGTCTCGCCACGGAAGCTCAGCACCAAGGCCGATTCGATCAGCGTGAAGATGCCGCCAAAGACTGCGCCGGCGAAGCAGATCGCGCCGAACGCCCACACGATCGACAGCGCGTCGGGAATGCCCGCGGCAATGCTCATGCGACCTCCGCGAGCGAAGTCGGTTCGCCCGCGTCGCCGAATTTCTCATTTAACAACCGCCGTGAAAAGTAGATCGGCACGCGCACGCGGTTGAGGGTGTCGAGGCGCAATGCACCGGCATTCTGGGCGAGCACGATCAGGGAAATAAGAATATTTTCGGCAAGACGGCTCAGGCGCCGTCCGATCGGCGGGCGGCCGGGTTCGGGCATTACCTCAAATCCATAGTGCGCCATGATGCGCGCGAGCTTTTCCGTCTGGACCCTGGTGCCGGACGGTACATTGCCGCAGATCACCGCGATGTCGGCGAGATCGGGTCGCGATGACAGATAGCGCGTGAGCTCACGCAGCGAGATCGCAAGGAGGCGCTGCATCTGTCGCGCCCAGCCGATGGTGGCGCCGCTTTGCGGAAACGGCGGGATGTGCTCGTTCCAGAAATGCAGGTGCGCGACGCGCTGACCTGCCCGCGCACTGGTGCCGTCGCGCAAAGCGATCGGCCGGGGCGCGGAGGCAATTTCGAGGCGGAAAATGCAGCCGGGATGGCCGGAATATTCGAACACCGCGTGCCTGCGGCGCAGGCGTATGTCAATCGCATAGAGAAGCTCCGCCAGCCACGGGTGGCTGTGCGGCGGATGCGGCTCTCCTCCCGCGGAATCCCACACTGCCATGAGGGGGGTCTCCGCCTCGTCTCAATCCAAAGAATAACTTTGCCGCCCCGCAAAAGTTGCTCGCTTACGCCGCTAGTATAGCGGGAATACCATGGGTAGAGATACCGTCCTGTGCGGCCTGGCGCCGCGCCCGCCGGCGCGGATCGCTCCTAGCGGTCGTCGGCGTAAAGCGTCGCCAGCGTGCTCCTGATCAGCAAGGCGACGGGCACCGCCATGATCACTCCGGGAATGCCGAAGACGATGCCGCCGGTGAAGAAGCAAAAGATGATCAGCACCGGATGGGCGTGCGCAGCGCGGCCAAGGACGATCGGCCCGACGATCTGATCGATCGAAAGCCGCAGCGCGATCGCATAGAGCGTATAGGCGAGAATGCTCGTCAGGCCGGTCGCCGTCTGCAGTGAAACCAGGCCGGCAACGACCGCCGCCGAGGTCGGCCCCAGCACCGGGATAGTCTCGAGAATCCCGGTCAGCAGCGCGAGCAGCGTCGCGTGCCGAATGTTGAGGAATACGCCGAGCCCGACATAGGCGGCGACCGTCGCATAGATCACGATCGCGATAATGCCGAGGAAGTAGCGCAGCAGCACCGGATCGAGCCGGGTCCAGATTCGGTTGACCAGCGCCCGCCGGTGCGGCGGCACGATCCAGAACACGCCGCGTGCGACGCTGTGTCCGCTGACCAGGAAATAGAACAGCAGCACCACGGTCAGGAACGCGCCCATGATGGCGGCGAGGCTAAAGCCGGCGGCGATGGCAACGCCGCCAGTCTGCGCCAGCAGATCGCGAATACCCTCGAGCGAGGACTGGGCGATCTGGTGGGCATCGAGCGACTGTCCGAACAGCTGAATTGGCGCGTCGCCGATCGCCTCGCGGGCCAGCCGTTCGAGCATGCTCGGCAGGTCCGCGGCGATATTCCTCGCCTCGACCACGAGACGCTGGCTTGCAAACACCGTGATCACTGCGGCGATGCCGAGGATGATCAGGAACGTCGCGATGGCAAACAGCAACCGCGGCCAGCGCGTGCGTTTGGCGAGCCAATCGAGCGCCGGCGTGCAGATATAGGCGACGATGGCGGCGAGCAGGAACGGCAGCAGGATCGCCTTGATGAAATAGAGAAAGACGGCGATCGCGCTCGCGGCGAGCACGACCGCGCGGGTCTCTCCGGAATCGAGCGAGTCGGCGGCGCGGGTGCGCGCGGCGTGCGCCTCCTCGCTCCCGGTGCGCGCGGCTTTCACGAATACATCCGGCCTTTCCAGCTCACCCGGCCGCGCACGCGCCGCCGCACGCTATCGAGCGCCATCAGCGCACCGGTGGTATAGCCCAGCGGGAACAGAAGACCGTACCAGAACGGGGTGCGGAAGTGGAACGTGGCGGCGATGTGCAATCCGAACGCGGCGCCCGAGCCGAAAAGCGCGAGGACGAGCGCGGCGACCGCGCCATGGGCGGCGCGGGCGCAGGCGATGACGTCGATTGCCGGGATCGCCACGGCCGCCCAGGCCAGGATCAGGGCGAGCAGAGCCAGCGCCAGGGTCGGCACCGGTCCGCCGAGCGTGTCGACGAGATTCTTGGCAAGCCCCGGCCACAGTGACCGCCATCCGGTGTACATGCGTGTTGCCAGCATCCGCTCGCCGCTCATGAGGAGCACGGCGCATCCGGATTGCTTGAGACGGCGGGCCAATTCGAGGTCCTCGCAGATCGCGCTGCGCACCGCCGCGTGCCCGCCGACGGCGCTGTAAGCCTCGCGCCGCACCAGCATGAATTGCCCGGGCGCCGTGACCTCGGCGCTGCGGCGCGCCTGCGCGCGCCGCAGGTCTTGGACGAACGCGAGCAGAATGAGGCCGCAAGGCAGCATCAGCCGTTCGGCAAAGCTGTGCAGCTCCTGACGTGGCGCCAGCGACAACAGGTCGATCCGCTCGGCAAGCGCCGCCCGCATGGCGCTCGAAAGCAGTGACGCATCAGCCGTGACGTCGGCGTCGATGAAACACAGCCATTGCGTCTGCGGCGCCGCCGCCTGCGCGCCGATCCAGCAGGCGTGCGACTTGCCGATCCAATGCGGCGGCAGCGGCGGTGCTGCGATCAGCGTTACTTGCCCGTGCCGCGTGGCCAGGCGGCGGACAATGTCCGCGGTCGCGTCGGTAGAATGGTCATCGACCACCAGCACGGTGACGCGGGCTTTAGGGTAATCCTGATTGGCCAAGGATCGCAGGCAGGGTTCGATGTTGGCTTCCTCGTCGCGCGCCGGAATTATGACGGTGATGTGCGGTGCCTCGTCGGTGGCGGGCGCCGAGACCGGATCGAGGCGGGGCAGCAAGCCGCGTTGGTTGAGCGCACGCGCGATCAACCAGGCCACGATCGCGAGCCACAAGGCAGAGACCGGAAGCGCCACGGACCTATCACTTGGCACAAACAGGAATGAGCCGACGCGCGAATGAAAAACAACACTCCGCAGCTACCCAAGGTTCCTCCGCTGCCGCTGTCAAGCGCGCCGCCGTCGAACCTATTTTGCCGCCGCCGCCAGCGAGCGGCGCTCCTTGACCGCCGAAGCTGGCGCGCGGTTTCCCCGCCATACCCGCAGCGCGATGCGCGGATCGAGCAGTGCCGATGGCTGCCGCATCAGATTCGCCACTTCGAGAAAACTTGCCGCCAGCGTGGTGTCATGCTGTGCGGCCCGGAAGAGATTGGCAATGTACCAATTGACGAACCGCACCTGGGCCGGGCGCTTGCCCTCGACGCGCGGATGCTGCAGATCGCTGCCGACTGCGATCTGCCAGGGAATATCGATGAGCCGGCTCGCGGCGCGAAAGAAACGCTTGGCCAGTTGCCGCGGGCCTGCCGCCAGGCAGTCGCGCAGAGCGAGCGATTCGACGCATGCGGTCGTCATTCCCTGACCGTAGACCGGATTGAAGCTGCACATGGCGTCGCCATACACCAGATATCCTTCTGGAAACTGGGCCAGCTCCTCGTAGTGCCGGCGCAGGTTGGCACCGAACTGATAGGGAATGATCGGCGACAGCGGCTCCGCGCTGGCGATGACGTCGTAGATTTCCGGCGTCGGCAGCGATCGGGCAAATTCCAGGTAGCCGGACTCGTCTCCCGGCACCTGGTCGCCCAGATACCCTCCCAGGCTGACCGTCCAGCGGTCGCCCTCCTGCGCCAGGATGGCGCCGAAGCGCCAGTCCGGCTCGCACGCGGCGATGATCGCGGCGGTTTTGCCATGAAGCTCCGCAGGCTGCCGCCGGAACAGCCGGGTCATGTAGCCGATGCCGACCTTGACGGTCTCTTCGCGCGGCCTGGCGTAGCCGAGCGCAGCGAGCCAGACGGGGCTTTGCGAGCCGCGCCCGCTGGCGTCGACCACGAGATCGGCCTCGATCACATCCGCATCTTTGGCGTCGCCGCGCGCTTTGACGCGGACGCCGGTTACGCGGCCGCGCTCCCGGTCGAATATTGGCGCAACGACGTCGCATCGTTCGCGCAGGCGGACATTGGCAAGCTGCAGCAGCCGGCGCCGCACGCCGGTTTCCAGCATCGGCCGGCTGAGCAGCAGCCCAGCGAGTTTGCTCGGGGCGTTCTTAGGTAACAGCCATAGTTGAACCACAAGACGTCATCGGCGACGTCACCCGAGAGGGCGCCCCGTCTGACCAGTTCTTCGCCGAGGCCGGGAAAGAGCTGCTCGATCACCTCGCGCCCGCGCGCCAGCAAACCGTGGGTATGCCGTCCTTGCGGAACGCCCTTGCGCGGCTCGTCCGCCTCCGCAAGCTCGTCCCGCTCGACGAGCGTCACTAGGTCGTAATGCTCGGTGAGTGCGCGGGCCGCTAACAGGCCGCCCATGCTCGCGCCGATCACGATTGCGTGCTTGCCGATAGCCGTCATGGTCTTGCCCTCACCGCGATTGAGGTTTTGGTGAATATACGGAGCTGGGGTGGGATTGGTTTCAACCGGCGCCGGGCGTGGTTCGGTTTGCCCGCGCTACCGGCGGCAAGAATTTAATTTGCCGCGTGGCGTCTTGCCGCTTCGACGACGTCCGCGACGGCGGAGAATTTCGCCCCATCGACCACAAGCGTGCGGGCGAGGCGTAGCGCCTTGCGTTCGCAGATCGCCCGTCGCGCCGGGTTGGCGATGCTTTCCAAATCCTCGACATGCGCGAGGCCGAGAATGCGACGGATCATCTTGAGCCCGCCGAAGGCGAGGGTGTCTTCAAACAGCGATCGCAAGAAACGTATGCGCTCGGCATCGAGGGCCGAGCGGTCTTGCGGCGACGTAAACAGGTCTTTTACGTACGCTTCGCTCTCCTTGGCTTGCCGCCAGAGCGTGAGAAAGCGATTGTGAAAGTCGGTCCAGACCGCAACGACCTGATCGAGAATCCAGGCGCGGTAGGCGTCGCGGGCATGCGGCGCCTCTTCGTGGCCTTCCTGCGCGAAATAGGCGAGGAGGAGATTGCCGATCACCGCCCCGACATCGAAGCCCATGGGCCCGACGAATGCGAATTCCGCGTCGATCACGCGCGTGTCCTCGGGGGTCAGCATGATCGATCCGGTATGCAGGTCGCCGTGGATGAGCGCCTGGGCTTCGGTGAGGAATTGGCACTTGCGGGCCTGGGCGGCGACCTTGAGCGCCGAATCGGCCTCGAAGGCGCGTTTGTCGGCGTCGAGATGCGGGCTGGTCCAGCGGTTGAGCGGCGCTTCCCGATAGGGGTCGGTGAAAACCAGATCCTCGGTGATGCGGCAGAGCTCGACGTTGCGCGCGAACAGCTCGATGCGGCGCTTGTGCGCCGCGGCCGTGCCAGCGAATACCGAAGTATTGAAAAGCGTCGCGGCGAGAAACTCGGCAATGTCGGCGGCGAAGCGCGGGTACTCGATGCCGCGGATCAAGCCCTTGCGCATGATCACATGCGGCGAAAGATACTCCATTACGATCATCGCCAGCGTACGATCGAAATGGAAGACTTTCGGGACCAGGCGAGGCGCGTAGCGCGCCTGCTCGATGAGCGCATTGTATTCGAACCACGATCGCTCGAGCGGCAGCGGCCAGGACTCACCGACCAGGCGCACATAGGGCAAAGCCTGCTTGACGACCAGGCCGCCGGCCGGGCCCTCGACAATGAACACGAGATTGAGATTGCCGTCGCCGACTTCACGCACCCGCCAGCCGGCCGGCTCGCCGCCGAGCCGCGTCCTGACATCGGGCAGGCCGGCGAGGATTGCGCAAAGTCCGGCGGCGTCGACGGGCGCATAGTTTACGGTCGTGTCGCGCATCTTCAGCCTTCCGCCTGGCGGGCGGCGCGCAGGCGTTCGGCGTAGACGTTGATGATCAGCGCGATCAGCAGGATGAGGCCGCGGATCAGGATCTTGAGGAAGCTGTCGATCTTCACATAGTCGAGCCCGTTGTTGAGAACGCCGAGAACAAACAGGCCGACGATGGTATTTCCGATCCCGCCACGCCCGCCGAACAGGCTGGTGCCGCCGACGACGACGGCGGCGATCGCGTCGAGCAGAAAGGTGTCGAACTCGTTCTGTTGGGCGCTGCCGAAATACGCCACTCCGATCATGCCGGCGACGCCCGAGCACATCGCCGAGATCACCATGACCGCACCGACGACCCGCCGCGTGTTGACGCCGGAGTACTCGGCCGCCTCGCGGTTGCCGCCGACCATGTAAACATAGCGGCCGAAGCGCGTGTAGGTGAGAACCAGATGCGCGACGAGGAGGAACAGCGCCGCGACGATGATGATCCAGGGGACGTGCGCGATCGACTTCGAGCCCAACGTCAGGATCAGCGGCGGCACCGTATAGGCGATCTGGCCGCGCACCAGCACCGCCGAGATGCCGGCGCCGATCTGCATCATCGCCAAGGTCATGATAAACGAGGGAATGCCGATGCGGGTGACGCCGAACGCGGTGACACAGCCGAGCGCAAAACAGGCGGAAAGCGCGAAAATGATCGCGATCGCGCCGGGCATCGGAATGTTGGCGATGTTCACGTATTCCGGCTGCAAGGTGAAGAAGGTCAGCACGATTGCGGTGGCGTTGGCGATGGCGCCGACCGAGAGATCGATCTCCGCGGTGAGGATGACGAAGGTCAAGCCGACGGCGATGATGCCGGTTACCGAAACCTGCTGCAGGATGTTCTCGAGATTGTCGAGTGTCGCGAATGACGGGCTGGCGATGCTGAAGAATAGGACGAGAAACAGCAGCGTTATGAACGGCGCAATGTTGCGTAGCTGATTGCGCAGGAAATCGCCGAGCCGAAAGGCCTTGCCGGCGTCGGCGATTTTTGCCTCGGAGGCGTCCATGGCTCCCCGTCTGGTCAAGCAGCCGCCAGGAGACGATCTTTGCTGATCGCCTCGTCGGCGAATTCGCGCGCAATCTCCCCCTTGCGCATCACCAGAACGCGATCGGCGAGCGCCAAGACGGTTTCCGGTTCGGTTGAAAACACAATGATCGCGATGCCCTGCTCACGCAAGGACCGCACGATCTTGACGACGTCCTCCTTGGCACCGACGTCCATGCCGCGGGTCGGCTCGGCAAGCAGCAGGACACGCGTGGCGTGGGTCAGCCATTTGGCGAGAGCGACCTTCTGCTGATTGCCGCCGGAGAGCGCGCGCAGACGCGCTTCCACGTTCGGCGGCCGGATATTCAGCGCTTCGACCTGCTCGGCAGCGAGAAGCCGCTCGCGATCGGGCTTGAGCAGGAAGCGTGACAACCGGCGCAGCACTGCGATCGATATGTTCTTGTAGATCGGTTCTTCGCCGAACAGCATCGCGCGGCGGCTTTCCGCGACGTAGGCGACCCCCGCCGCTCTCGCTGCGCTGGTGTTGGCGAGATTGGCGGCCTTGCCGCTAATCGTGAGCGAGCCGCGATCCGGCCGGGTGTGGCCGAACAGCGTGCGCGCCAGCTCCAACTGACCGCAGCCCATGAAGCCGTAGACACCCAGGACTTCGCCGCCACGCGCGGCAAAGCTCACGTCACGGTACGCCGGTGCGAGCGTCAGGCCCTTGGCTTCGAGCACGATCGGCGCCGTCGGCTTGCTCTCCAGCGCGATCTCGCCGAGATAGCTCTCCTCCAGCTCTTCGCGGCCGGTGCCGATCATTCGCTCGATGATCCAGGCTTTATCGATCGCCGCCGTCACCGGCGCGGTCACGATCTTGCGGCCGTTGCGGAAGATCGTGATCTCATCCGAAATTTTCAGAATGTCGTCAAGAAAATGCGAGATGAAGATGAGGCCGCGGCCGCCTTGCTTGAGCTTGATCAACACGTCGAACAGCCGCTCGACTTCCGGCGGCGACAATGCCGAGGTCGGTTCGTCGAGAATGATGATCCGCGCCCCGGAAAACAGCACGCGGGAAAGCTCGACAAGCTGTTGCACGCCGATCGGAAAGTCGCCGAGCCGCGCGTGCGGGTCGATGTCGAGCCCGAGGTTCTTGAGTTGCGCACGCGCCTGACGCGCCATGCGCCGCCATGCGACGATCCCCAACCGGTTCACCGGCTGCATGCCGAGGAAGACGTTTTCTGCGACGCTGAGATCGGGCGCGACGGAGAGCTCCTGGTGCACCATGCCGATGCCGGCGGCCAGGGCGTCGCGCGAGGAGCGGAAATGCACTTCGCGGCCGTCGACGCGCATTTGCCCGTCATAGCCGGCATGGACGCCGGCGATGATTTTCATCAGCGTCGACTTGCCGGCGCCGTTCTCGCCGACGAGACCGTGGATCTCGCCGGCGCTCAGCGCAAAATCGACGGCGCGCAGGGCCTGCACGCCGCCGAACGACTTCGATATTCCGGAAAGTTCAAGGAGCGCCGGCCCCATCGACGGGACTTTCGCGCGCTTTGATCAAATCAGAAACTGATCCTCCATCCACAGCATGCCGTCGGCGTTGGCCTTGGTGACGACCGGGCCGTCGGTGACGATGTTCTTCGGAATATCGGTTCCGGTCTTGGCGCCATTAATCACCGCCGAGACGCCGGCGATGACCGCCCCGCCGTGGATGCGGCAGGAAGGATTGCGCACGGTGGCGTACATCTGGCCGTCCTGAACCGCCTTGATCGCCGGCGGCATGGCGTCAACGCCGCCGATCTTGGTCTCGGTGCGTCCCTTGGCCTGCATCACCTTGGCGGCGGCCAGCGCCATGTCGTCGTTATGGAAAAACGCCGCGTCGATCTTCGGATACTTGGTCAGCAGCGTTTCCCAGATCCGCGCCACCTTGGTCACGTCCCAGTCGGCCGGCTGCTCGTCGAGCACCTGGACCTTGGGGAACTTCGACACCACCGACTTGAAGCCGCGCGCGCGGCCTTGCGCGCCGGTGTGGCCGAGCGCGCCCTGCGTCATGACGATCGTGCCTTCGCCGTTGATGGCGTTGACCAGCGCCTGGGTCACCGAAGCTCCCATGAACTCGTTGTCGGGAGCGAGGAAGGTGAGAACCTTGATGGTGTCGAGCGGTGCGATCAGCGTGTCCATGTCGATGACCGGAATGCCGGCATCGATCATCTTGTTGACCGGCGCGGTGAGCGTGCCGATGCCGAACGCCTGGATGGCGACGAAGTCCCACTTCTGCGACGCCATGTTGTCGATCGCCGAGCGCTGCTTGACGGCGTCGAGCTGGCCGTCGAACCAGGTGACCTCGACGTTGAACAGGCTGCCCCAATATTCCGCCGCCTGCTTTCCTTGCGCGCACCAGGTCGCTTGCAGGCCGGCGTTGGAGAAGGCGGCCTTTAACGGCTTGGTCGCCTTGCCCGCCTCCTTGGCCATCGCCGCGGTGACGAGAGGATTAAAGCCGAAGCCGCCGAAGAGCGTAGCGGCGCCGCCGCCGACCGCCGCGCGGCGGATGAGATCGCGCCTCGTCTGAGTCATGAGTTCCTCCCTGACATGGCTGTTGTCGCCATTGATCGAAAATCGAGCACGCGAGCATGACACGGAGGACGCGGTGACTTCAAGCATCGGCCCCGGTGCTGCGGCAACGCAGCACTTCCGGCAAAGCCTAGCTGCGTTTCAATTCGAGCTGTGCTGCGACTTCGCGCTGCGTCGGCATCGACGGTCCGGCGCCCATCCGCTGCACGCAGATCGCTGCAGCCACGTTTGCATAGCGCAGCGCCTGTTCGATCGGTACGCCGAGCGCGGTCTGCGCCGCGACCGCTCCGACAAAGCAGTCACCGGCTCCGGTCGAGTCCCTGGCTTCGACGATTTCGCCGCGAATTGCCAAGGCCTTTTCGCGCGTCAACGCCAGGGCGCCGCGGCGACCCAATGTCACCGCGATGGTTTGGTCCTGCCTTGTTTGCAGCGTGCGTGCGATCTGGAAAATCCGTTCGTCCGGATCGTCCTCGCGCAGCTCTCGGCCGGCGAGCGCGCCAAGTTCGGTCTCGTTAAGAATGAGAATATCCACCAGGTGGAGCAGATTGCGGTCGAATGCGATCGCCGGCGCCGGGTTGAGGATCGTGGTGGCGCCGGCCGAGCGGGCCCGCGAAA
>Ga0187780_10003410_pt1 | contig 11983 bp, 11 predicted proteins | sample 1015_Q2_SP10_20__FD_132429 | JGI IMG/M metagenome (GOLD analysis project Ga0187780, IMG submission 132429) | Tropical peat soil microbial communities from peatlands in Department of Meta, Colombia - 1015_Q2_SP10_20_MG | ecosystem: Environmental > Terrestrial > Soil > Wetlands > Peat | place...
ACACCATGACCAATGGCGGGGTCGTCACCCACGTCCTCCCGGTGTTTCGGGGCCAGGAGGCAGACGATGATGTAATGGACGGGCCGAGGAGCGTCATCTACGACCAGGCCGAGAACCTTCTCTATGTGAGAGCGGCGGTGCTCGCCCTCCTCGCAGGCACCGCGAAGTAGAGCCAGCGCCAACGAAACTGCACCTTAATCTACTCGACATTCCGCTCCATACGGCGTGACCAAGTCCCGGGTCTTCTTCATCACGGACGTGCACGGCTCCACAAGATGCTTCAAGAAGTTCCTGAATGCGGCGAAGTTCTACAAGGCCAACATACTTGTGCTTGGAGGCGACCTCACGGGCAAGGTCCTGATTCCAATAGTGGACCAGGGGGACGGAGCGTACAGGTGCACATACGAGGGCAACGAGCTGTCACTCAGGAACAGGAAGGAGGTCGACGAGGTGGTCGCGAAGGCGGATGACGCCGGCCTGTACACGCGAATCATGACACGGAACGAGTTTGATGAGGTCTCGGCGGATCCGAGGAACGTCACTGCGACCTTCAACAAGGCGATGTTAGACCGCGTCACGGAATGGATGCACCTCGCGGATGAGAGGCTGGGGAATACCGACGTGAAGTGCTACATCTCACCCGGAAACGACGACCTCTTCGACGTGGACCCATTGCTTAGTTCGTCAAGCTGCGTGATCAACCCCGAAGGGAGGGTCGTGTCCATAGACGGGGAGCACGAGATGATCACACTGGGGTACACGAACCACACCCCCTGGCACAGTCCAAGGGAGGTCGACGAGGAAGAGCTGGGGAGGATGATAGAGAGCCTGGCGGCCGGCGTCAAGAACATGAGGACCGCCATCTTCAACATCCACGTCCCTCCGATAAACACTCCCATCGACAGAGCCCCAATGGTCGACGAGAACCTGAAGGTAGTGGCGAGGTCTGGGCAGGTCCAGATGATTTCCGCCGGCAGTACGGCCTGCAGAGCCGCTATCGAGAAACACCAGCCGATGCTTGGCATCCACGGTCACATCCACGAGTCCCATGGCTTCGTTATGATAGGGAAGACCCTCTGCGCGAACCCCGGGAGTGACTACGGAGAGGGAGTTCTCAGGGGGTTCCTGACAGAAATAGAAGGGGACAGGATAAAGTCCCACATGCTGACGACTGGCTGAAGACTACTCTGGCGGGATTTCCTTGTAGGCCAAGGAGATATTGACTCCCCTGGCTTTGTGGTAATAGTACGACCCTGCGTAGATCACACCGCCCAGGATGAACGTCCCGACCACGAAGTACACCGTCAACGAGTTGAGGGACCACTGGGCAGCATTGGTGATGTACTGGTATGTCAGGAATCCGAAGACGCCGATGTTCGCGATTCCTGCCACTATGAGAGTCAGCTTCGCCATGCCCTTCTCCTTCCTGATGGCCCATACAGCAGCCGCAAGACCAACGAAGGCGAAGTAGATCATGGATGCGATTGTCGCGCCGAAGAGGCCTCCCAACCCACTGTAGTAGAAGGCCGCCAGCGCGACCAGGACGACCGTGACGACTAGGGAAATCAGGAACGCCTTCACCGGCGAACCGAACCTCGGGTTCACGTCAGATATGGTGGAGGGGAGGAACCTGTCGAACGACTGGGCGAGCAGATACCTCGATATCACGATCACGCCATAGGCGAGGACGCTCAGGTTCGCCAGGATCCATCCGAGTCCGATGAGGCCCGCGACTATGTTGTTGTTGGAGACGCCCATGGCCAGGGTCCAGAAGTTGAACGGGGGCGTAAAGTAGCCGAACACCAGGGGCGGGTTGGAGTAGGCACCGTTGATGAAGGCCTGTCCGCCCACATAGTACATCGTCGCCAGCGCACCTGTGACGAAAACGAACACCAGGAGGGCTGATATGGGGACGTTCCACCTTAAGGCCGGCTTGCCCTTGATTTCGCTGGCTACGGCAGGCGCCGCGTTGAGCCATGGATAGATGAATGCCGCCATAAGAGGAAGGAGGTAGATGGTGTTGCCGAAGTTGAATCCGGTGGATCCCTGACTCGATATGATGTTGTAAGCAGTACCCGTTCCATTAACCTCCAACATCGTGCTGTTGAGCCCGAATCCGTTGATGTAGTTCTGGACTCCGCCCGAACCTGCGCTCAGCAGCTCCGCTATGGCCAGGATTAGTGCGAAGAAACCGAAGATGGTGAGGATCGAAACCAGCCTGTACCCTGCCTTGGGCCTCACGATGTTAACCCCGATCAGGGCCGCAAAGATCACGGCACCCACGACCCACTGGGCCCCTGGGTTCGCTCCGGATGTTCCGCTTGGGACAGCGAGGCCCAGGTAGGTGGTGCTGGTTGAGTTGAAGAATAACCCGACCGACCCTATGGCGAAGACCGTCGAGAGGACAATCAGCGCGAGATATGCAGTAGTCTCGGTGGTGTAACCCATGAACGACAGCAGGCTCCCCGCCGGGCCGCCCAACGTCCTTGACACCCACACGTAGTCTCCCCCTGTTCTGGGCATCCTCCTCGACATGATGGTATAGACCGAGATCTGCGGGAAGGAAACGATGAACCCGATCACCGAAAGCCACACGAGGTTCACGCCCGTCATATCGTGGCCCAGCATCGGGACGAGACCAGAGATTCCGATGACTCCCAGGAGAGCCCCCACGGACATGTTGCTCATGTTCATGGCGATGCTGTCGAAGAAGGAAACGTTCTTGACCAGACCAGTAGCTTCACGGACGAAGACGCCGGGCGCAGGCGCAGGCGCGGGCGCCGGCGCAGTTGCAGCTTGCCTCTCCTTATCGCTCAAGGGTAGGTTTGCTCGGCCGCTATCCCGTTAGGCGATTATTTAAGCACCACCGGCCCTCTGTTAATTCTATGCTTACCTAACGCGTTCGGGTTAGCATGGTCAAGGAGCGGGGAGTTGCGCGAGATGGGAGATGACAGCCACGAGCAACCCGAATACAAAAGCTTCTTAGACTTCGGTCAAACGCTCGTCCCTGTTAGGTTGTGAATCTCAACTGAGCACTCCAGCTGTCCCGCTTGAATCCCTCGGGGATGAGGCCGAGAGAATTCTGAGCACGGCAGAGGAAAGAGGTATCACGCTTCGCCTGCTAGGAGGCATCGCAGTAGTTACGCGGTGCCCCTCCGCATCAAGACCGCCATTCTCAAGGCGCTATGCGGACATAGATCTGATAGCCCGGAGGAAAGAGACCGCGAAGATCAATGCCCTCTTCAAAGACCTGGGGTACAAGCCCAGAGAGCGATTCAACGCCCTCCACGGCTCAAGGTTCATCTTCCATGACATGAAGAACATGAGGCGGGTCGACGTCTTCCTAGACGTATTCCAGATGTGCCACAAGTTCGACTTTCGGGACCGGCTCGGGCTCGAACCAAGGACAATCTCGATGTCGGACCTGCTGGCGACCAAGCTCCAGATTGTAGAGATTAATGAGAAAGACATCAAAGACATACTAGTCATCCTCCTTGACCACGATGTCACGGGGGAGGAGTCTGCAGACAAGATCAATGCGTCCTACATCGCCAAGCTATGCGCCGGGGACTGGGGAATCTACAAGACATTCACCACGAACTTGGAAAGGATACCCGAGTTCGCCCAAAGGCTGAGTCTTGATGACGAACAGAGAACCCAAATCACAGGGCGGGCTGAATCGGTAAGAAGAGCCATCGAGAGCGCCCCGAAGTCGATGGGGTGGAAGATGAGGGCGGCAGTGGGTGAAAGGAGGCGTTGGTACGAACTCCCCGAGGCGGACGTGCCAGTAGCCGAATCGAACGCGTCCACCGCGGGGAAGTGATACCCCTGGTTTGGAGATTTCTTGGAGACTTTAAATCGAATGCGGAGTCGGTCGGTCGTGGTGAAATAACCTGTCGAAGGTCTCGGGCTCCTTGAGTCGGTTGGGCCTGTACCTCCAAGACATGCACGTCCGCGAGATGGTGAAGTACTCCCAGATCGCCGAAGCGCATGGGTTCGAGTCCGTCTGGATTGCCGAGTCGAGGCTCGCGAGGGACGCCATCGTCCCCGTTACGGCGATAGCCACAGACACGAGCAGGATTAAGATTGGGGCGGGAGTGATCAACACATGGACGCGAAACGCCGCCCTCGTTGCCCAGACCTTTGCCACGCTCGACGAACTCTCCGCTGGGAGGGTAATTCTGGGACTTGGCGCCTGGTGGGACCCCCTGGCCAAGAAGGTGGGCATAGACAGGACAAAGCCTCTCCAGTGCATGAGGGAGTACGTCCAGGTAATTAGAAGCCTGTTGAAGGCGGAAGAGGTCACGTTTCAGGGAGAATTCGTGAAAATGGACGGAGTCAAGCTAGACACGCTTCACGGGACAGGGGCCGTACCAAGGAACGTGCCCATCTACATTGGGGGCACGGGATTTCAGATGCTCGAACTTGCGGGGGAGGTAGCCGATGGTGTCCTGCTGAATTACCTCGTCTCCCCGAAGTACAACGAGAAGGCGTGGGAGAGCATCAGGCGCGGGGCCGACAAGGCGCACAGAAACCCAAAGGAGATTGACTCTCCCCAGCTCATTGCATGCTCGATGGACGAGGATGCCGACAAGGCGGTGGAGCTGGCCAAGAGCCACGTCACTATGACAATCGGTCAGCAGCCGCACATAGCGAAGGCGAGCGGAGTCAGCGAGGACCTCATCAGGGAGGTGCAGGAGCGCATGGGGGGATGGCCTGCTAAGCCGGGAGGAATCGAGAAGGCAGCCGAGATCGTGCCAGACGAAGTGGTGCAACTCATAACTGCCTCGGGCTCACCAGCCGACTGCGAGAGAAAGATCAAGGAATACATGACTGCTGGTTGCAGTTCTCCACTCCTTCTCCTTCTGAGCCATAACATCGAATACGCTGTCAAGTCCCTGGCGTAGGCGAGTTGTCTACGAAACTCCTGGTAAAAGGGGGGGTCGCCGTCACCATGGATCAGAAGCGCAGGGTCATCGACGATGCTGGAATAGCTGTGGTTGATGGCAAGATAGTGGCAGTCGGCCCGCACGAAGACGTGTCGAGGGGATTCGGCGCAGACGAAGTGGTCGACGCCAGGGGGTGCATCGTCATGCCCGGCCTCATCTGCAGTCACACCCACCTGTACGGCGTCGCGCTGAGAGGTTCTGTCCTGAACATAGAGCCGCCGTCTGACTTCCTTCAGATTCTGCAGCGAGTATGGTGGCCTGTCGACGAAAAGCTCACGAACGACGACGCATATTCGACGACGCTCGCCGCTGGCGTCGAGTCGCTGATGAACGGGACGACCTGCTACGCAGACACCTACTCCGCCCCCAATGCCATCGAAGGGTCCCTCGACCAAATCGCGAAGGCGTCCAACGAGGTTGGCCTACGAGGACTCATCTCTTTCGAAGCAACGGAGAGGAGGAGCGCCGACGAGGGAAGAAGGGGGCTGAAGGAGAACCTGAGATTCATTCAGAAGAAGGACAAGGGGAGAGCAATGGGCATGATAAGCCTCCACGCTTCCTTCACCGTCTCAGACGACCTGATTTCACGTGGGGTAAGAGAGAGCCGGTTGCTCAGGGTCCCCATCACAATTCACGTTTCCGAGGGGCCAAACGACGGCTACCATAACATGGAGAGATACGGGAAGAGGAGCGTAGAAAGGCTGCAAGAAAGGGGCCTTCTATCCCCCAGGGCCGTCCTGGCGCACTGCGTCCACCTCGACGAGAGGGAGATCGGGCTTATCGCAAAGAGCTCGGCCAGCGTTGCCCACAACCCCATGAGCAACATGCTGAACGCAGTAGGTGTTGCCTCCCTGATGGAGATGCTGGACCGCGGGGTCAACGTCGGCCTCGGCAACGACGGTTACGTCTTCGACATGTTTGAGAACATGAGGGCAGCCTTTCTGCTGCAGAGAGTTGCCCGCAGGAACCCGAACAGGCCATCGCCCCAGGAAGTGGTGGAGATGTGCACGGTCAACGCCGCCAGGGCGTACGGACTGTCTTCTCTGGGGTCGATCGAGGCCGGAAAGAGGGCGGACATCATCGTGGTGCGACCAACCTTCACCGCCACCCCCTATTCCGGCTCTATCTACGGATACATCGTCAACAGCCTGAGAGGGCCCGATGTCAGGGACGCGATGGTGGATGGCCAGGTCGTCATGAGGAACAGGAGGGTGCTCACCCTCGATGTCCGGAAAGCGGAAGCAAAGGTCCTGAAGGCCATGGACCGCCTCTGGCGGCGGCTTGGTTCTTCACCTCCCAAGGCGGTAGAGCCGCTGGGGCCAGACACCCGTCACCCGAAGCCCAAGTAAGACAGACATCCGTGCCTAGGAAGCCGTGCGCCTCGGGACGAACTTTCCCCGACCCCTTCTTCCGACGAACTCTCCGTCCTCCATTACTATCTCCCCCCTGCTCACAGTCAGGACGGGATAACTCTCAGTCGTAATGTCGTCGTACACGCTGTAGTCGATCCTCGAGTGCATAACATCGGCAGTCATCCTTACCCTTCTGCTCGGGTCGATGACGACGAAATCTGCATCCGAGCCGACGGAGATGGTCCCCTTCGACGGGGAAAGACCGAAGCGCATCGCGGGCGCCCCCGACGTGAGCCTGACCAGGTCGAACGTCGAGATCCTCCCCTTCCTTACCCCCTCAGAGTAGAGCAGCGGGATTATCGCTTCGGTGCCCGGAACCCCGTTTGGAATCCTTGTGAAGTCCTCCTCCCCCCAGTCCTTCTCGGCACTCGTGAACGGGCAGTGGTCGCTCCCCACCGTTTCGATGACCCCGCCTGGCGCAAGCCCCTCCCACAGGGCCGCCCGGTCTCCAGGCGTCTTCAGTGCTGGCGACATAACGAAGTTCCTCCCGTCCTTTCTCTCGTAGACTTCGTCCGTCAGAACGAGGTAGTGCGGGCAGGTCTCCGCGAATACGTCCGTCCCCCTGTGCCGGGCATATTCGACCTCCTCCTTACCTGCCCTGCTCGAAAGGTGGACGATGTAGATTCTTGCGGAGGCCGCCTTGGCCAGTCGGCCGACCCGGGATATGGCTTCGGCTTCGGCCGAAGCAGGCCGGCTCAGGGCGTGGTACCTCGCGCCCGTGTTCCCCGCCGCCAGGTTCTTCTCGATTAGCCGCTGGATGATTGACTCGCTCTCGGCGTGGACGGCGACGAGCCCGCCGGCTCTGGCGACCTTCTCCATCACCCTCGAGATGTCGGCGTCTTCTAGCATCAGTCCCCGCTTCCTGTAGGCGGTGTAGACCTTGAAGCTCGGCACCCCCTTACGGACCACTTCAGGTATCCTGTCGACGTCCGGGAGGTTCTGTCCCTTGAACATCATATGGAGCCCGTAGTCGATTGCCACCTTGCGGTCGGCCCTGCTCCTGTAGTCTGCCAGCGCCTCCAGGAGGGTCTGGCCAGGCTGAGTGTCCACGAAATCGATTATGGTAGTTATTCCGCCGCAGGCGGCGGCCATGGTCCCCGAGTAGAAGTCGTCGGCGGACGTGGTGCCTGTGACCCGGAGTTCCATGTGCGTGTGGGCGTCGATTCCCCCGGGGATTACGATCTTACCCCTCGCGTCGTAGACCCGCGCTCCTGACGGCTCGAGATTAGGCGAGATGGATACAATGGAGCCGCCTTCCACTCCAATGCTGGACTCAAACGATTCCGAGCCTGTGATGATTCTGGCGTTCTTTACAACGAAATCCAACGGCAGGGGCTCCCTAGGCCCTGACTCCTGACCTGGAGATAAGCTCGTCCTGGCGTCGCTGCGCTTCTCCTACGATCTTCCCCTCGTCCAAAGTAAGCGCCTTCCCATGCCGGAGCAGTAGCCTCCCGTCTACCATCACGGTGTCCACATCGCTCCCCATGGCGGAATAGACGATATTCGATACAATCTCCCGGAAGGGGGTGAGGTGCGGCTTCTTCAGATTTATGAGAACCAGGTCTGCTTTCTTGCCCACCTCGATAGACCCAATCTCGGACCCCATGCCCATGGCTTTGGCGCCCCTGACTGTGGCCATCTCAAGGACTGCGGTGGCGGGCATGGTCTGGGGGTCGAGCAGTCGTCCCTTTTGAATCACAGCGGCGATCTTCATCTCCCGGATCATGTCATACGAGTTGTTGCAGGGGGCGCCGTCACACCCGAGCCCGACGTTCGCTCCAGCCTCAAGCAGCTCGGGTATCTTCGGGATGCCAGAAGCGAGTTTCAGGTTGGAGGAGGGGCAGTGGGCCACGTTCGCCTTCGTCTCCGCCACCTTCTCAATATCACCGTCTGTGAGCCAGACCATATGGGCAAAGAGAGACCCCGGGCCCGCCAGCCCCACTTTCTCAATGAACTCGAAGGGTGTCATCCCGAAGTTTTGCTTCGCGTACCTCACATCCTCTTTCACCTCCGCCAGGTGCATGGTTACCCTCGTCTTCTGCTCCTCTGCAAGGTCCGCGACCTCCTCATACAGCTCCCTGCTGCACCCTCCGAGCGACCTCGGCGCAAGCCAGGTCCTTACCAGGCCTCCCTTGATTCCGTTCCACTTCTTGACCATCGACCTGGCCTCTCTGACGCAGGCTTCCTTCTCTTCCACAAGCCCGGCTGGCATGATGCTCCCCTTCCTGCCATAGCCCGGGCTGTCCATGATGGTTTTCGCCAACGCCCCTCTCATGCCCGCGTTCACCACTGATCTTGCAATCCCGTCGAATCCGTAACGAGATACCACATCCACCCCAGCGAACGAGGTGGTCCCGCTCCTTATCATCTCGAGCATGGAAAGCTCTGCGCTCACCCTGCCGTCTTCCTCGGTGAAGCACCCCTGGATGGGCCAGACCCTCTCCCTGAGCCACTCCACCAGGGGAAGATCGTCGGCGCATCCTCTCAGGAGGCTCTGGGCCAGGTGCAGGTGAGTGTCGATCAATCCAGGTATCACTGCCATCCCCTTGGCTGAAATCCTCTGCTCGGCTTTCCTCCGTCGCCCGCCTGCCGGCCCCCTGATCTCGGCGATTCTGTCGTCCTCCACCAAGATCGAGCCCCCCTCTATCACTCTCCGGCGAGGGTCCATAGTCACCACGACGGCGTCTTCGATGAGGATGGAGCTAGGCCTTGCCAACTGGCAGGATCAAGCCCTCGAACCGACTACGTGGGTCCCTGACTCGCCCTTTAGGGCCTCGGTCAACTTGTCGAGTGCTGCGATAATGGCCTGCTCCCCTCCACTCTCGACGAAACGGATGGCTGCTGTCACCTTAGGTGCCATGCTCCCCTCCTTGAATTGACCCTCGTTGAGGTAGTTCAGCAGCTTCCCGGTGGTCACCTCTCTGAGGAGTTCCTGCCCTGGAGCCCCGTAGTTGATGTAGGCCCCATCCACATCGGTGAGTATCACGAACAGGTTGGCGCCTATCAACGTTGCCAGTCGCTGCCCTGCCAAATCTTTGTCGATGACAGCCTCGACCCCTCTCGCTTTCGTCCCTTCCTCGACAATGGGGATGCCGCCACCTCCGGTCGAGACCACGACGAATCCCTCATCGACCAAAGTCCGAATCGCGAATCTCTCCGCAATCACCTTCGGGTCGGGTGAGGGGACCACACGTCTGAAGCCGCGACCCGCGTCCTCCTTGATTGTGATACCCGGAATGCGCTTCGCCAAGTCGTCCGCCTCCTGCCTTGTGTAGAACGGACCCACCGGCTTGGTCGGATGCTCGAAGGCCGGGTCGTTCTTGTCCACGGTCACTCTCGTGACCACCGTCACGACATACTTGTCCATGCCCCTCGACTTCAACTCGTTCCTCAGGGCCTGCTGGATCATGTACCCGATGAAGCCCTGCGTTTCGGCGCCGCAGGCGTCAAGAGGAAACGGTGGCACTATGTTCTTCGCCGCATCATGTCTCAGGAGGGTGGCCCCGACCTGGGGTCCGTTGCCGTGGGTCAGGACAATCCTATACCCCTGCTCGATGAGGTCCGCTATCTTGGTCGCGGTCTTCTCGACGTTTCCGTATTGGTCCTCGAACGTCCCCTTCTGAGTCCTCTGAAGGAGCGCGTTGCCCCCTAACGCAATTACAACGAGTTGGTCTGGCAAGAATCGAAGTCCACCTCTCCGAAGTCCCGGCTATAACTCCTATCCAAGTCGATTGTCCCTAACCGACGTCGACCGACGGACCTGCGTTTTGGAAGGCCCAGGAGATAGCATGGACACGGCCAATTCACATTCTGATGTAAAGCAACATTCGAACGGTTATCTACGAAAAGGCTACCGACACGTCATTGGCCGAGTACAAGTACGTGAGCTGGCCCGAGTACGGGAACCTGGCTGAAGCCCTGGCCGAGAAGGTGCGCTCCGGGGGGAAGAGGTTCGATCTTGTCGTTGGAATAGCGCGCGGAGGTATGCCGGTGGCAATGGTAGTCTCTGACCGCCTAGACGTCAGGATCGACTTCATCAATGTCAAATCATATTTCGGAATCGGCGAACGGGGAACCCCCAAGATACTCTCAACTCTGACGGAGGAGATTGCCGGCAAGAACATTCTGATCGTTGACGACCTGGTAGATCAGGGCGACACCATGAAGGTTGTGGAGGGATACCTGTCAGGGCAGGGACCAAAGCTCTTGGAAGTAGCCGTCCTTTTCAAGAAACCCTGGACCAGGTTCGAGCCGGATTACTATTTGGAGGTGGTGGACAGGTGGGTCGTCTTCCCCTTCGAGCTGAACGAGGTCAACAGACTCAGGATTGCGAACGGAGACGTTTCACTTACGAACGCCCAGGCCCTTCGCATCGCTTCTCACCCGCCTAACGTTTAATTACACAAATCCGAGGCAGACGAAAAAGTCCGTCTTGCCCTCCGCCATCGAACAAACCGTGAAGGCGCTCGTCGAATTCGAAGCCGCTCTCGATGCAGCGAAGGCCGGGGTTTCAGAAGCAAAGAGGAGGGCCGTGAAAGATGCTTTGGAATGGGCAGAGGCCGCAAGAACGTCTGCCGTTGCTGAGGCGACTGAGATCGCCACCGGGCGCGTGGCAGAAGCGAAGGCGGAGGCCGAAGCACAAGCGAAGAATATCCGAGAAGAAGGGGAATCGGAGCTGAAGGCATTCGAGGTTTCCATCTCTCGCCACAAGGCGGAGGCCGCAGAGTTCGCAGCGTCCAGATTGTTGGGTGAATCCAAGTGAAAGTAGTTGCAGTCGGAGGCAAGGCATTCGTCACAGGGTTCGTCCTGTCAGGAGTGAGCGGGGAGTACGTGCCAAGCGCGCCTGCCGCTCTTGAGAAGATCGAGAACCTCTCCAAGGACCCCACAGTGGGACTGATAATGGTAAGCGACGAGGTGGCAAAGCCCGTCGCGGATCAGCTCACCCAGCTGAGGGCGAAGAGGGCGATCCCACTGATCTACGAGGTCCCTGGCCCAGGGAGCAAGAAGGAGAAAGTGGAGTACAGGGCGATGCTGAGAGCGATACTCGGAGTCTGAGAGATTGAGCAAGGCAGCCTCTGACACTCTAGAGAAAGTTTCAGAAGAGTTCGAAACCGAAGTGCTGGCGGACCTGGAGGCGGGGCGGTCTGAGGCTCTCGCGAGGATAGAGGCGGTGAGGAAAGAAACCAGTGGGGCGGTCGATAAAATCCTCGAAACGAGCGGGAAGCAAGCGGAGTCCGTAAAGAGGCAGATAATCGGGGCTGCCGAACTGGATGCCAGGAACGCACAGCTTCGTTCCCTCGAGAAGGCTGTCAACGAGGCCTTCGACTTGGCAGCAAAGCAAATTTCAACGGTGTCGGGCGCTGCTCAGGATAAGGCACTGACCTCACTGATTCAGGAAGGGCTCGACGTCATCGGTCCTCGAGCAAAGGTATCGTGCGCCTCGAAAGACAGGAAGGCGGTCTCCTCTGCCATCAGGAAGCTCGGGAGCAAGGCCAAGCTCTCTCTGGACGACGGGGAAATCGACACCATGGGGGGCGTGATTCTGACCACACCCGACGGAACCGTCAGGTTCGACAACACCTTCGAGGCAAGGCTCGAAAGAATGAGGCCAACCCTCAGGAA
>Ga0187780_10003411_pt1 | contig 11979 bp, 16 predicted proteins | sample 1015_Q2_SP10_20__FD_132429 | JGI IMG/M metagenome (GOLD analysis project Ga0187780, IMG submission 132429) | Tropical peat soil microbial communities from peatlands in Department of Meta, Colombia - 1015_Q2_SP10_20_MG | ecosystem: Environmental > Terrestrial > Soil > Wetlands > Peat | place...
AAGCGCAAACGGGTTCGAGCCCATGGAGGAACGAACCCGTGATACCAATTCTAGAACCGTTTTCGGTCCGGGTCCCGTCGGGCCCGCAGAGCTTGATTTGTGCTCAGTTTAACGAAAGAAGGTCGACTCTAACCACAATGAACCGCGTAGGGAGACTGAAATCGAACTCAGTTGAGCGTCCTTGCTGCCCTAACTGACAATCCGGAGGCGAGCGCCCCAGCGGTCGGTCCGAGTATGTACACAGGGAGGTTCACGAAGTATCCGGCCGCCAAAGAGGGCCCAATGCTCCTAGCCGGGTTGAACCCTGCGCCTGTCAATGGGCCGATCAGCAATATCAGCACTCCAAGAGTGCATCCCACGAAAAAAGCTTGGTGCCATGTCTTCTTCATGCGCGTAGACGCGATGATGGCGGCTGACGCAAGGGCGAACGTACCAACGGCTTCGATCAGAAATCCAGCGACCGGGGTGATGTTACTGGCGAGTTTCGTCGAACCCAAGCTTGTCGTCTCGCCGAGCGGGCCAAAGACCAGTCTCAGGGTGAGCCCAGCGAGCACGCCTCCAAAACCTTGGAATACGACGTATGGCATCACAAGTCGAAGGTCGATAACTCTAGCTGACGCTGTGGCCAAGGTTAGGGCCGGATTGACTATCGCCCCGGATTGACTGCTGAACAACAAGATGTCTAATGTGACAATCCCACCAAAGGCAACGGCCACCAGACAAAGGGCTGTCGTCCCCGAGATTGAGGCCAGGGAGAGGACGATTATTGTTCCAGGCCCGACTATTACCAGAAGATAGGTCCCAACGAATTCTGCCAAGTAGCGCCTAGTATCGTGAATGCTCCCCACGCCGTCTCTTCCTACTGAGGGCCCGATTGTTGACTTCTTGCGAGTTCTTCCACTCGTTTTTCAATCTCGTTTCTGATCTTTCTTATTTCAGGCAAAGGTTTCCCTTTCGGGTCTTCGAGGTTCCAGTCAACGAGCTTCTTGTTCATCTTCTCGAGCATTCGCCGCGGACAAACTTTCTCCACGGAACAACCCATGGTGACTACCAGGTCCGCCTGATCAATCATCTCCATGGTCAGCATTTTGGGTTTCTTCATAGTGAAGTTGAAGGCCTTCTCAGACATCGCTTCGACTACAGCAGGGTTGACAGTCACAGCAGGCATGGTTCCTGCGCTAGAAGCCTCGAAGCCCTTCCTCCTTGCGAAGGACTCGGCCATCTGGCTTCTTCCGGCATTTTCGACGCACACAAAAAGCAGTTTTGGCCTCCGTTCAGGCGTTGCGGTCATGTGCTGACCATCTCCCGCAGGAGTCTCATCGCTGGCGTCTCGCGAGCCTTGTAGAACACCCATCTCTCCTTCTTGTTCCTCTCAACCAACTCTGCTTGTTCTAGTATGCCAAGATGATGCGACGCCGTAGGCTGCGCGAGCCCAAGTGCGGATTCGAGCTCGCAGACACACATCTCGCGCTCGGACAACAGCAATAGGATCTTGATTCTGTTCGGATCGCCTAGCGCCCCAAGCAGTCGTTCCGCCTTCCGTATCCTCGCCGAGTATTCTTGCGAAGAGAATTTCTCCGCTTCTACCATGGCCTTCTTGATGTCTGCGGGTTGGCATATCCCTAACTCAATTAGCCGCTGAACAGATTTGGTGGCTTGCTCTTTCATCCGACGTCGGCCAGAACAATTCACATATATGAATATATCAGATAGTGTCTACGGTTTTCTTCCACTCACAAATGCACTGAATACGGCAGGGTTCAGTTCCCCGGGACGGCGCAGTTGCTTGACGAGGACCTCTTTGAACCCGGCATCACTCAGAGCGTGTGCGTACTCCTTCTCAGTTATCGCTCCAGTCACGCAGCTGCACCACCTTGTGGCGTCATCTCTCTCTTCCTTGGTGAACGGCCTGACGGCGACCTCATCGGCTATCGCCAATCTCCCTCCGGACTTGAGGACCCTGAACATCTCCCGGAAGACCTTCCCCTTGTCGGGGCTGAGGCAGATAACGCAGTTGCTGATAATCACGTCAACGCTGTCCTTGTCTAGCGGCAGGTTCTCGATTTCGCCTAATCTGAATTCGACATTCGCCAGATTCGCTTTGTGGGCGTTCTCTCGGGCCTTATTGACCATCTCAGGGGTCATGTCCAATCCGATGACTTTGCCTTTCTGACCTACCCTTCGGCTCGCAAGGAAGACATCAATCCCCCCGCCGGAGCCGAGGTCGACCACAGTCTCTCCCTCCCCAATCATACCCAGGCCCGTAGGGTTGCCGCATCCGTCTGACATGACCACGACCGATTCAGGAAGACTGGCCAGCTCCTCAGAAGTGTATCCGTAACTCACAAGCTTTTCCTTGGTCGCGGGCTCGCAGCAACCTGTCTCCAGAGGGATCGTCCTTTCTCTGGCCAAGGACCCGTAAGCACTTCTCACGGCCTGCTTTACACCCTCCTCTCCCGACATGGTCAACTGTGCAAACTCTGGTTGGATTTATTGACTTCCCGTTGTCCTGAGTTCATGTCCAAGCGGGAATCGGTTCCTATCTGGCCACCTTTTTGTGGTGGTTCCCGTCGGGCCCGCCTCAGACTCGCTTAGAAGTTTCTGTGAATCCGCTTTTCGCTTGGAAAACTGAAGAGGTGCAGTTAGGCTCATTTGACACCATTAACAGAGTGTCTGACGGGTCAGAGTTCACTCAGCATTTCAGTCAGTAGTCTTCGTTCGGCCTTCCTAACATGCGCCGAGAGAGTCGACTTCACTAGATCGAGCTTCTTCGCAAGCTCTTCGCTTGTTATTCTTCGGGGGACATCGAAGTATCCTAGCCTGAAGGCAGTAATCAAGACCCTTCGCTGTTTGTCCGTCAGACGGCCCATTGGCGAGTTCGGAGGAAACTTGGCGTCAGTAAGCGAAGCAATTCTGTATCTGACTAGTGCCTGTTTTGACAGGTCAGTAAGGTACCGCTTTACCTGGGACGAACTGCCAAGAAGAGTGATTCTCAATTTGCCGTCCTTGAGTTCGAAAGGAGTCGAGAGATAGGGCATCGATCCTCCCTGCCCAACAAGTTCAGGCCCTCGCACGCTTGTTTTGCTTCGTATGAAGAAGGTGAAAACTGCATCGGACTCTCTGTCCAAGAGTTCATGCTCCAGTTTCGAACCCCGAAGCCCTTCCAAGGCCCAAATTGCTTCGATATTGAACTTAGGGTCTCTGAGTTCGATCCTGGCGATCGCCGCGAACTCCCCAGGGACCATCTTGAGGATGTGGAGCATCTCGATAGACTTGACTTTCGCCAAAATGTCAGCCGTCGCTGGAGGTACCATCTGACCTCTATTCCCGAATTGTGCAAGCGAAATCTCAATCACGAGTCTACGCAAACTAGCTCCATCCATCCCGTCCCGGGGCGCCTTTTTCTTCATTATGGCGAACATGTTCGCTACAAGGCTAATCCGATTGCCCTTGCAGGTTCACAGGAGGCAGGGGAAGAATGCAGGAGAATGAACAGGCTCGGACAGAAAAGAGACTCCCCTCAGATTCCCGTCGTCAGAACGCGAGAACACCCCTGGCCGCACCATCAGAACTCGGACAGGAGTTCGACTTGGGCTATGCGAACAAGGCTTTGGTGCTGTTGTCTGTTATGGCTGCTCTGATTTTCTACGTCGACACCATGCTGACTCCAGCGCTGCCGAAGATAGTTGCGGAATACGGCATTAGCATCGACCATGCGAGCCTGATAATCTCGCTTTACACGGTCTTCGGGGTCGCGGTTATACCGATCCTCGGCAAGCTCGGAGACATCTATGGCAAGAAGCGCGTCATCTTGTACATCCTTGTAATCTATCTAGTTGCAGCAACCGCGACCTCACTAGCGCCGAACTTCGACCTCATCTTGGTCTCCAGGTTTATCCAGGGCGTAGGGCTCGGGGTCTTCGCACTGGCCTTCAGCCTGGCACGAGAGCAGTTCCCTCGCAATCTGGTACCGAGGGCCCAGGGAGTGATTAGCGCCGTGCAGGTTGCTGGCGGGGCATTGGGCCTGGTTGGAGGCGCTGTGATTACCAACGACTTCGGCTGGCAGGGCAACTACTGGATCGCAATACCAGTCATGGCAGTCCTCACAGCCTTGATTTTCCTAGTGGTCCGGGAGTCAACCGAGCGGAAGCCTGGAGTCAAGCTCGACTATGTGGGCGCAGCCTGGCTTGCTGCGTCGCTGACCGCGATTGTGCTCGCGCTGTCGGAAGGACCCACCTGGGGCTGGACTTCACCCCCAATTCTTGGACTAACGATGATTGGCCCGGTGCTGCTGGTCTCGCTCCCCTTCTACGAGAGGAGAGTCGCCGAGCCTGTCCTGAATTTGAAGCTCCTGAGCCAGAGGAACATGATAGCATCCGACTTGCTCGTCGTTTGTTACGGACTGTCGCTCGGCATAACCTTTCAGGCAGTGGTGTACGCCCTCGAGCTCCCGCCTCCTAGCGGATTCGGGATCGGAATTACCGAGGTCGGAGTTTACCTTCTGCCGCTCGCATTCGTGATACTACCGGTCGCTCTGGCCGTTGGAAGAGCAATCCCGAAGTACGGAGTCAAACCGTTCCTCTACCTAGGCTCCGCCGTAGCGGCTGCCGCCTTTTTCCTGCTTTCGACATACACCAGCTCAGTCCAGATCGAGGCGTACCTGATCGTGTATGCCTTCGGCTCAGGAATGTTGACCGTTTCCATCCAGAGCCTGCTGGTCCTCTCCATTGCCAAGAGCGAGATGGCGCTGGGAACGTCCCTCAACACCGCCTTCCGATACGTTGGGCAAACCCTGGGAGCCCCTGTGGCAGGGGCTATCCTGTCGACTTATGTGACAGGCGTGACGATGCTTCCAACCAGGGCAGCTTTCGAGTACTGCTTCTGTGTCCCGGTGGCGGCATTCATACTAGTGCTTCTGATCTCGACGTCTGCAAGGGAGGTCATCGGTGGGCATTCCTCGGCCGAAACTAGGTAGAATCCGAGACCGATCCAGCGTATCAATTCGCGCACGGAGCCTAAAGGAATGCTCGGACTGAGGGGGCGCAGCTGGTCTCCGTATAGGATTCGCTTAGTTTCCTAAGCGCACTCCGTCGGGCCCTCGATTCCACATGGAATAGAACCCGATTCAATCCTATGCGTAAAGTGTGTGATCAAGGCGCGTGAGGCATGCATTTCTCGTCAAGAAACCGTTTCAGTGAACTTGGCGATATCATGGGGAACAAGGGCTCTCGCACTCCTATAGAGAGAGTACCCCCCAGCTATCAAGAAGGTGAGGGTCCATGGTGCACTGTCCAATAGGGGGACGAAGATTATGAAAACGACGAAAGCCGCGAACCACCAGAGACTTTGGCGTAGGGGCTCATCTTTGGTCCGGTGAGCTGCCAGCGGTAACGCCACGATGCCTGTTGCTACAGCCACCAACACTGGTAGGAACCCAGCCCCCCAGTTCGGGGTTGGGTTGGGTTGGTTCGGCTGGGTTGGTATGATGTAGTACATGAATTGTGGTACACCACCTGTCACGAGCTCATAGTAAGTGGCAAGCCCGATAGACACCGCTGTTGCCGCAACTATTAGGCCCCAAAGCCATAACCGGAGTTCCTGCCAATGGAGGGTGTCTCGCGCCAATGGATCTAACCTTTTCGCGGCAAGCACCGCCGAATCGATCCAATAGAACAACAACATGGCGTTCAGAGCATCCACAAGAAAGAAGAGGGCGTAATAATGCAGCGCCCCGACAAGCACAAAATCTACGAAGATCAGAATCCAACCCAGCGAAATGGCACCGATGGCGGTGGCCTGTTTGCGATAGATCCCGACTGAAACAGCGCTTCTCAGGCGAAACGCCCAGTATGCATCGTACGCGAAGATTGCATTGGATGAGAACGCCTCGACCGATACGATTGCGAGTACGACCGCTGAGAGGATGCTATCAGCCATTTGTCCCCGTACCTCCCGGGCCCATCCTGCTGGATTCTAGCAGCCGCTTCACCAGCTCTTTTTCGTAAGCGATTCTAAGTTTGATGATTTCGCCTCCCCTGCCTCGTTGCCCACGAAAGAAGCGCGCCTCGACCAAGCCACTCGAAATCAGCTCTTTGACCACGGGACCAAACCGGCCGCTGGCACCGTAGAACGAGGCCCTTGCGATGCCAGTTGCGTTTTCGATTGTCGTCCGGGTCCTCCATCCCGACTGTTCAACGGCCAATCTGTTAGCCGTATAGTCATCAACGAAAGACTTCAGCAGGTAGTCGAAGGCCTTCCCGGGTTCAGTCCCGACGGCCATCGGTACTTCAGGTACGTGTTGACTCCTGGCCATCCCAATTCCCGCACCCTTGGGGGTGAAGTCGGAGAACGCCCTGACGAACCGGACGCCGGTTGGCGTAAAGGAGACGATGTAATAGTCTTGATCAGGATTTGTCCCCTTCATCTTGCCGATTCTAAACAATGGAAGTACTTTCAGCCCCTCTTTGAACAGGCTCAGCTCCATCGCGCCGTCGAAGAGCTGCTGCATTGCCACTATGGCTTGCGACGGATGCATCCCCTCCTCCAATGTCGCAAGCAACGTAGCTTCATTCTGCTTGACGACTTCGATAAGCTTGGTGGCGAACCTGTATGCCGCCTCAGGCTGATTCAATGCCAAGACTGTTGACAGTACGTCAGTGAAGACTCTCGCCCTGTGAGCTCTCCGCCGAACAAGGGATTCCTCGATCTGACCGAGGACGCTTTCCAAGTTGTCGAGATCGAGCTTGACCTGGCCACCTTCCCGGGCCAGATACACCACGGAACCAGAAGGCTCCATGATTCCGAGAGCCCTCTCGTCTTCTTGGACTTCGCGGACAGAAAGCCTCGTCATGTGAACGCAAAAATCACCCACCCCCAGCCCAGCCTTGGTGAACCAGTAGCCGAATGCTTCCTTGTTAATTACAGGAGGACCTATCACGAGAATCGCGGATCTTTCAGGATAGCCCACTCCTCCGAGCATCTCATCAAGGCCTGAGAGACCGGATGAGAGCAACTATTTCTCGGCAATCCGTTGACCCTCCAAAATAAACATATCTTCAGATTCTCAGTCGAAATCCGAGTAAATGCACCTGGTGACCACTGTCGAAACCCCGCGCAAATTTCCCGGCCCCAAATCGCTCCAATTCGAACTCCGATTCTCCAATCGAAACCAGAGAAGGGCCAATTGGCCTGAGAAAAATATCCAAGTAATTTTCACGCCTAGTTGCGCCGTCGGGAAAATTGAGCCAATCAGGCATCCCTCGCGCTTCTCTCCTCTTTTTGGTGCCCTTCCTAGGTCTGCTTTACGCTGCAATTCGTCACTTCTACGCACTACTCCTAGTCTACCCAAATAGCACCGCCATGTATGCGGGACTGACGATAGTACCACTGGTAGGGGCGCTTGCAGTCTGGCGAGGCGGACGGGTCGGGTACACAGTCGCGACCCTCATCTCCTTCTTCTTTGTCATAGCAGAGGGTTCGTTAGTAGGAAGTACCTTTAGCGCCGTGACACTACCCTCTTACTTCCTGCTCTTCGTGACCGGAGTCCCGATTCTCCTCGCATCTGTGATCTACTCGTTCCTCGGTCTCAGAGTAGTCTGGGGTGGCGACTCTCCATCAACTCCAAGGAGAATGATTCCAGCGAGTAGTCTAATCATACTTTTGGTTCTCGGGTTCATCATCGGCGGCGTTGTGATAGGAGCATTTGCAGCCCAGACGGAATCCAGGCTGGCGACCGGCAATTCGGTCGCATCCCCCAACATCATCATCGTCCAAGGTGCTGCCAGTTCCAGCAACGGGCAATTCTACTCCCCTGCCGACTACACCACAACAGAAGGGGCAACAGTGACTTGGGTAAACCACGATGGGACGACGCACTCCATAACCAGTGACACAGGACTGTTTGATTCAGGTCCGCTCCCTCCTGGCGCCTCCTTCAGCTACACCTTCACTCAGGCAGGCACCTATCAGTATGCGTGTTCGTACCATCCGTGGATGACGGGAACCATCGTGGTGCAGGCCCCGTAGGCCTTAGATTGATCTGAATTGGGAGCCAATCGACCGCCGAAGGAGAACAGGTTCGACGAAAAAGCGTGGAAGGGGCTAATTAGGTTAGGGGGACTCTCGTTGCTAGCCAGCGGGTTCGCTATCCTGCTGGGAACCCTGATGAGCTTGTTTCTGTCCACGACAGTCGTAACCATTCAGTTTGAAAGAGTAATCGGCGTACCCCCAATCGGATTGGGGAACGTCTCAGGGTACAGTCTTGCACTGAGCGTCCTTCCAAACTCCACCTTCGCAGCCAATGCAGAGTATGTCGCGGCTCATGCGACGTCATTTGAGATACTCTTCCTGCTGAATGCCCTGACCTTCGTGTTCCTGATTCCCGGAGTCCTCGCACTCTATGTGTCTCTCCGGGCTCAAGGGAGGGCACCGGCGTCAGTCGGGTTGATCTTCGCGATTTCGGCAGTCATCCTTGGATTCGCGTACGTACCCAGTGCGTTCGCCACCATTCACATGGAGCAGCTTTACACCGGTGCGACGAGCGACGCAGTTCGATCCGGGTTCTTTGGGGCAGCGTTGGCCTCAGGTGATGCCTTGAATGTCGGAAGCACCATAAGCACACTCTCGCTCAACGGTGCTCTGATTCTTGTTGGTTATCTCATGACCAAAGAAATAATGTTCGGAAGGAACCTCGGTTACCTCGGAATCTTCGCTGGTTCCGTAGGAATCACCACCTCGTTTCTGCCCTATCCGTTATCGATAGCTGGTTCGGTCCTGTCATTGTTTGCCCTGGCCTGGGTATTCCTGTCAGGAGTGCGTCTCATCAGGGTGCCGGAGCGGCGGCCATCGCGAAATGCGGCTCCTTCTGCCTTCAAGACCTTCGAAGACACCATCGACGAAGACATGAAGGCTCTGGACGCCCTGGCTTGGACCAAGGTACGAGGGGGAATCAATTGATGAGTTTCATCAGTTGGGCAGCGGTGGTCGCGTTGTGCGTTATATGGCTGGCTTTTTCTTACGCATTGGTCGCCTATACCAGTTTGGCTGGATGGATAGACGCTATCGTTCTAGCGGTTTTCTGGTTCAGTTATGCTGTCATTGTTCACTATATCAACCAACGAGGCCCTTTGGAATCATCACGGGTACCGACACCATGACGGACTCTTTCCAGAAGGCGCCAGCTTTGCGCACACGCAAACCCCACAGGCCGAAATACAAACACACTAAACTGTGTGGGATCTGCTCTAGTCGAACCGGAGTCCAAATGGGATTTGCGCTCGGACATAGGCAGCCACCCGCCACCGCCACGATTGTGCATTCACCCGAAGGATTTGGGGTGGCCGGTGAACCTGTTACTACTGCCTGGTCCCTCTCAGCTTCTCTGCCAGCGCCATGATCTCGTTTCCGGATATCGGCCTGCCGTCGTGAAAGGTGGCCACCCCTTCCACCGGGCAATTCTCGCTCGTATAATCGATAATGATCCTAAGCTTGGTTGCGGCGTCAATGCCGAGCCCTCCTCCAGGCCTTGCTTCGCTCTCGACTTCCTTCAGTTTCTCGAGCAGAGCCTGAGCTTCGTCAAGGGAAATAGACGTTCCATCTTCATTTGAGAGCAACCCCTCGATCGGGCAGTTATCTATGGCGAAGCTTACGCTGGCTTCGGCAACCTCCAACTCGCTCTCAGTCAGTTCCAGCCCCGACAAATCCCATCCCCAAACCTCTCGGGGGCAAATTTAAGACATGTGCTGATTTTCTTGGGTGTCATGACCATGTCCTTGGACTACAGTGAACCGCTCCCGAAGGTATTGGAGAGACTGAAGAACGAGCACCGTGAACTCGTTCCGAAACTTCGTCGAATCGAGCAGCTTGCTGACCGGGGGGACATGAAGGTCGTCATCACCGAGCTGAAGGTCATCAAACCGTTGATCCTGAGACACGCCGTGGAAGAGGAGGCAAGGCTGATGCGGCCCATCATGTGGGAATACGAGGACAAAGCAGAGAGTTCAATCATCGTGCTCCGATATCACAGAGAGCTTGTCGATTTCCTAGAGCACAAATTGGATACTCTCGCCACGCTGCCTGACAAGGTCGCCCGCAGGGAGGTTGGGATCTTCGTGAAGGAGCTAAGGAAGCATCACCTGGAGGAGGAGAAGACGCTCTTTCCGTTGGCTCACAAGGCGAACGCCAAATACGAGAAACACAGTCAATCAAAGTAGTCGGTCTCCGCCCATCCTTGCAATCTCGTCTGGCGAAGGGAGTGAGGTTCTGAACGAATTACGCCGAGAAGCATCTGCATAGGATTCCAAGGTATAGTGGCCCCCTATTCTCCCTCTGATTAGCCAGTAGTGATACGTGCAAAATTCTAGCTGCCGGTCGTGGTACCGTTCCACGGGAGTGCGTACGTTCGATTTCAGACAAGTGGGACAGTACCTTGCTGCTTCAGCGGTATGCTTGTTTGACAACTGCCCTCTCTCTTACTTCAGCAACGAGAGAAACTCGCTCGAGAAGCCGGTAACGCGAAGGTATCGTTCTAGGCCGAAGGATCTAATGATTTCCAACGCCTGCGCTGACGCCTCTTCTCTCTTGTCCTTGCTGACCTGCCTCCATTCCTTGAAAACTGTCTTTTCTTCGCTTGTATTGTGGGACTCCAATGTATCTGCGTAAAGGGCCACTTTGTTCTTATCGAGCTCCGACTTCTCTTCCGCCATTGACACACGTATGCCGTTGCTAAGCATCTTCAGTACCTCATGTTCGGTCTGCAGGTGCTTCGTAGGGACGTCCAAGGCAGGGAACAGCGCTTCGTCTTCCATCCTCGCATGACAGTTGATAACGAAGTCGTCGAGCTCGAAGAAAGAATCGAATTTCATGTCTCTCAGATGACGGAAGTAGATGCGCAGTGAGGCATGCTCACTCATTAGGAGTTCAACCAAATCCATGATAATGTTCCCGGTCGCTCCGGCGCTTAAGCATTGAGCCAATCTACCAATTGCTGCTGCATGATTCGCGGCCTGCGAGAACTTCGCTTCTGGGGTTCTGTTGGTCCACGGTTAATAAGACAGGTTGCCCAGAAGGCCCCTCGATGACCGACAACTCGAAAGATCTTGAGGCAGTAGAAGGGCGAGGTGGGCTGGAACCGGGTCACAAGCAGAACCTAGCTTCCCTTGTTTCATATCAGTCGGGCTCGGTGGTAAGTCGCACAATCATCAACCGCAAGAGCGGGACAGTGACCCTCTTCGCCTTCGACGAAGGAGAGGGGCTAAGTGAGCACACCGCACCGTACGATGCCCTCGTACAAGTTCTAGAGGGCGAAGCTGAAGTCACGGTGGCAGGCGAGAAGAACATGGTGGGTGAAGGAGACGGAATCATTCTGCCGGCGGGAAAGCCCCACGCGTTAAAGGCTGCGAAGAGATTCAAGATGCTCCTCACGATGGTCAGAGCTTAGACGATCCCCTGACGATCAAACGGGCGGCAAGTTTGACACTTTACGCATAGGGTCCAACGAGAGGCTTGTTCGATTCCATTATGGATACCTTTAGGTGACAGGTCCCGTCGGGCCCGCTTCAGATTCGCCTAAATGCTTCTGCGTATCTGTTTGGGTTAGCTTAGAAAGCTAAGCGGGCCAATTTTTCAAAACCATTTGATACGAAGGGCAGCTTGATGCTTTGGCGGAGATTCTACATGGGGCTCAAGGGAATCCTTGACCGAAGGGGGTCTTCTCTTTTCACCTCCATCTACGCCGTTATGCTCGTCCCAAAGTTGCGCCCACAACCAGAATCCCCTTGATGGGTCACTGACGACGCTCCCGAAGGGGGACCATTGAGAAAGCCGCGGGGCCAAAATTCCGCCAGCAGCGCCTTCAATGTCTCCCTGAAAGAAGGGAAGTAGCTCCTTCGCCGCGACTTCACTATTTCGTATCCCCAGTCGCTTCCTTGATGTATCCGCCGGGACTCTTCGCAAATATCTGGGAGAACTCCATGGGGAAGA
>Ga0187780_10003412_pt1 | contig 11978 bp, 14 predicted proteins | sample 1015_Q2_SP10_20__FD_132429 | JGI IMG/M metagenome (GOLD analysis project Ga0187780, IMG submission 132429) | Tropical peat soil microbial communities from peatlands in Department of Meta, Colombia - 1015_Q2_SP10_20_MG | ecosystem: Environmental > Terrestrial > Soil > Wetlands > Peat | place...
CGCCGAGCAGGTGACCGAGGACGATATCCGCGCTGCCGCGCTGCAGTACGTGCGGAAGATCAGCGGGTTCCGCGCGCCCGCCGGGCATAACGCCGAGGCGTTCGGGCAGGCGGTGAACGCCGTGGCGGCCGCGACCGCGACCCTGCTGGACCAGCTGCAGGTCCGGTCACCGCAACGGCAGTAAACGCCTGCTTCGTGAGCGACGCCCTGGGGTAGGAACCCGGCCATGGAGGTTTTGAGGCTGATCCTCAACATAATCTGGGTGGTCCTGTGCGGTTGGTGGATGGCCCTGCTCTACGTGCTGGCCGGCATCATCTGCTTCATCCTGATCATCACGATCCCGTTCGGGATCGCCGCGTGGCGGATCGCCGGGTTCGTGCTGTGGCCGTTCGGCCGGCACATCGAGCGGCGTCCTGAGGCCGGGGTCGCCTCGTTGATCGGCAACATCATCTGGATCTTGCTCATCGGCTGGTGGCTCGCGCTCGGTCACCTGGTTAGCGGCATCGCGCTGTGCATAACGATCATCGGCATCCCGCTCGGCCTGGCCAACTTCAAGATCATCCCGATCTCGGTCATGCCGCTCGGAGTGCGCATCGTTCCTGGCAGCATGTTCTAACCGGAAGGCCGGCGAGAGGCCGGCGTCCGCGTCGCTCGAGCCCCGGCTCACGGCCCGCTCCACGGGAGGTAGGTGGTCGCCCCGGTGCCGCGGCCGTTCAGCGCCGCGGTCACCCGCGCGCCGATGATCGGCGGCAGGTAGCTGGCCAGGTCGGCGGACTCGACGAACCGGTAGTGGTCGAGTTCGGCTTCCTGCAGGCGGATGGGCGCGTCGTCGGCCAGCACGCCGCCGTCGAAGACGAAGTGCACGACCGGCCGGGGGCGGACGTCGTCCGGCGGGGTCCAGCCGATGACCAGCAGCGGTCCCGGGTCCATGTCGATGCCGAGTTCCTCTTCGACCTCGCGGCGGCAGCCGACGTGCGGCGGCTCGCCGTGCTCGAGGATCCCGCCTGGCAGCGACCAGTGGTCCCGGTAGTTCGGCTTGACCAGCAGGACCCGGCCGGCCGGGTTGGTGAACAGCGCCGCCGCGGCGCCGAACATGGTGGGCAGCCCGGCGAACCAGGCGGCCTCGTCAGTGACCGGCGCCCGGCCGGCTGCGTCTGGCACGAACACGACCCTATCCGCGCCGCTGACCGCGGGCTGTCAGCGCTGGTAGTAGCCTGGGCGCATGTGCACACCGGGTGACGATGCATCGGCGTTTGCCGCTGAGGAAAGCCGGGTCGAGGTGTACGTCACCACCGATACTTCGGCCGCGCCGCACAAGGCCGATGAGGCCAGGCTGTACGTGATGTATGACGCGGCCGACCCCGGCGGCGCCAAGCTGTACTTCACCGAGGCGGAGTGGGAGGCGTTCGTTCTCGGGGTCAAAGACGGAGAGTTCGACCTGGACGAGTCGGGCAACCTGCCGTAACTACCCGGCGTGTTCAGGACGCCGGGTAGGAGCCATTCGTTGATCGCGGCGACGTGGACGGTGGCTCCTGCTCACCCGCCACGTGCAGCTTGGCGGCCAGGCCGTGGCGGGACCGGCCCGGCGGAACAGCAGGTTGGACGGTGATGGCTGCACCAGCACCTCCCGCGCGAACCCGCCGTTCCGAATCTCGTCACGGGCTTGGCAGCGATCCCGGTAGCCCGAAGGATGGGAGCACGCTGTTCTCGAAGCGGGTCATGGCGCAGATCCGGTCGCCGGTCAGGGTCAGGACGTAGAGGCCCACCCCGTGGCTGATGCCGTCCGGGGCGCGCAGGTAGGCCCCGAACGCCGGCTGACCGTTGGCTTGCGTCGGGACGAGGTCGAACCTGCGGCCCGAGCGGAACAGGCTGGCGCACATGCGGGCCACCACGTCGCGGCCTTCGTATTCGAAGGGCATCGGCGGCATCGAGACGAAGATGTCGTCGGTCAGCAGGGCCACCAGTGCGTCGAGATCGGCGGCCTCCCACGCGCGGACGAACTTCGCCACGATTGCCTCCTCCGAGGGTGAGCCGGAGGCGGGCGGTGGTTCGCGGCCGGCGGATGCCGGCCATTTGCGCTGCAGGCTGGCGCGCGCCCGCTTGAGGGCGCTGTTGACCGACTCGACGGTGGAGTCCAGCATGCCGGCCACCTCGTGCGCGTGAAATCCGAGGACATCGCGCAGGAGGAGCACGGCGAGCTGGCGGGGCGGCAGGACCTGAACGGCGGTCACGAAGGCCAGGGAGATGGATTCGGCCTGCTCGTATCGGGCCTCCGGGCCGAGCGGCACGCCGATCGCGCCCTCCAGCAGGGCGTCGGGGAATGGCTCGAGCCAGACGACCTCGCCGAGCCGGGTCGGCTCGGGCGGTTCAACTCCCGGGATGTCCCACTCCTTGGCCGGGCGCCGGGCGGCCGAGCGGCGCGCGTTGAGGCACCGGTTGGTGGCGATCCGGTAGAGCCAGGTGCGCAGCGAGGCGCGCCCCTCGAACCCTCCGAGGCCTTGCCAGGCGGCCAGCAGCGTGTCCTGCAGGGCGTCCTCGGCGTCGGCGAAGGATCCGAGCATCCGGTAGCAGTGCACCTGCAGCTCCCGGCGGTACGGGTCGGTCAGCGCGCGGAACGCGTCGCCGTCCCCGGCCCGCGCATTCGAGATCAGGTCGGCCGCCACCGGCGCCACTGTCGCGTCACCTTCTTCCCGCGCGATTCGCACTCCCATCCTGATACGGACACCGGCCGGGGCGCGAACTGGGCGCCCGGCGGGCGCCCAGTTTCCTGGCGTCGCGGGGCCTGCATCAGTGGCAGCTGACGACAGCAGCGAAAAGGAGAGCCGCCATGGGAAAGATCGTCATCAGCGAGAACATCTCGCTCGACGGAGTCATCCAGGACCCGACCGGTGAGGAGGGCTTCAGGCTGGGCGGCTGGTTCGGCCAGATTGGGGACAACGACCGCGAAGCGTGGGCCAAGGTCCTGCTCGACGAGGCGCTGGGCACCGAGGCCCTGCTGCTGGGCCGGCGGAGCGACGAGTTCTTCGCCGCGCGGTGGCCATCCCGTACCGGCGCCCTGGCGGACAGGTTGAACACCTTGCCCAAGTACGTCGTGTCCTCGACCCTGCAAGAGCCCGCCTGGAGCAACTCGGCGGTCCTGAGGGGCGACGTGGTGAACGAGGTCCCGAAACTGAAGCAAGAGGTGGGCGGGGACATCGTCGTCTACGCCAGCGGCCAGCTCGTGCGCACGCTGATGCAGCACGACCTCGTCGACGAGCTGCGGCTGATGATCTACCCGTTCGTGCTCGGGGCCGGCGAGCGCCTCTTCGGCGAGACCAGCGACAACAAACCCATGCGCCTCGTCCGCGCCCAGACCGTCGGTGACAGCCTCGCCTTCCTCACCTACCAGCCCGCCGAGACGCCTGGGCGTGTCGTATGAGCAGGTCCTGGGGTAGTGCCTACGGGCTGGTGACCGGGCTCGGGATAGGGCCGGCCTAACCACTTACCCCGGGCGGCGCGTACGGCTGCATCACGCCCGGCTTCAAGCCCAGGACCGCGTCCATGTCCGCCGTCAGGTGCGGCGCGGCCGCGGCCGCCGGCCCCACCACCATGGTGGCCTGGGTCTTGCCGCCCGCGGTGATGCTCACCCGCCGGCACCCGTTCGCGGTGTAGGTGAACGTGGCGAGGAGCCGGGTGCCGTCGTCGAACGTGCCCGCGTAGTCGGTACCGAAGGCGGCCGGGCAGCTGATCGGGCCCTTCCCGGTAAAGGGGTGGGTGACGGCGTTGCAGAAGTCACCGAACAGGGCACGCGCCAGCGCCGGCTTGTGCTCGGTGATAGCCACCGGGTGGTTCCCGACCGGCACCACGAGATGCATCGCGGGGCGGATCGTGACCGTGGTCGCCTGGTTCACGCTGGCGCAGCCGACCTGGGGTACCGCCGCCGCGGGCGCCCCGCCGGAGGTCGTACCGGCCGGGCTCGTGCTGCCCTGGGCCGTACCGGCCGGGGGCGCCGCCCCCGGAGTCGACGCCACGACCGAGCCGCACCCGGCCAGCGCCGCGCACAGCAGTCCCGTCACTGCGAGTCCGCGAACGTGGCGTTGATACATCATGTCGCTTTGACGCGTCCCGGGCGTCATCCGTTCCATCGCGCCCCTGCGGCGCCTTACAGCACGCCGGCAACTATGGCGGCGCCCACCGCGATCAGTATCGCGCTCGCCACCAGCTCGCTCCGGTCACCCGCGACGGCTCCGACCTTCGCCCCCAGTTCCAGGCCGGCCAGCGACATGGCCACGCTGACGGCGCCGAACACGATTGCGGCCGTGACCAGCCCGACGTGGTAGGTGCCGAGGGCAAACCCGGCCGCCAGGTTGTCGGCACTGAGCGCGAGCCCGGTGGCCACCACCCGCCCGGTCCGCCATTGCCGGTCCTGAGTGCTGGCCACAGGCAGGCCGCCGCGCCTGGCCAGGATCAGGTTGATCACGCCGACCGCGATCAGAACCGCTCCGCCCAGCCAGCGGGCCAGCTGCCCGGCGCTGGCCGCCAGGCCGTGTCCCAGCGCCAGGCCGAGTACCGGCATGCCCGCCTCGAACAGGCCGAACACCACCGCTATCCGCACCCGGGTGCTACCGGATACGCCGCTGACGCCTATCCCGATCGCCGCGGCGAAGTTGGACAAGCCGAGGGCAACGGCCAGGAGCAGCAGGGCGGGCACGCGCCCACGCTACCCCGGAGGAAACCGTTACCACAGGGTGGTCGGACCCGCTCCTTCGAGCCGGAGCAACAGTTCCTTACGGTCGAGGCCGCCGCCGTAACCCGTCAGGCTGCCGTCGCTGCCGATCACCCGGTGGCACGGTACGATGACCGAGATCGGGTTGGCGCCGTTGGCCAGGCCCACCGCGCGCGCGGCGACGGGCCTCTTGCCCAGCGCGCGGGCGATGTCGCCGTAGCTGACCGTGCTCCCGTAAGGGATCTTGGTCAGCTCTGTCCACACCGCGAGCTGGAACCGGGTCCCGCTCGGCGCCAGCGGCACGGTGAACTCCTTGAGGTCACCGGCAAAGTACGCCTCGAGCTGCGCCGCGACATCGGCGAAGGTCGCCGGGCTCGGCGTGAGCCCGGCCTCGCCCCCGGGGGCCCGGGCCGAGTGCCGGTCGGCGTCCAGCATCCAGAGCCTGGTCAGGGCGCGCCCGTCGCCGGTCAGCAGCAGAGCGCCGATGGGGGAGCTGACGGTATGGGAAAGGCGCGGAGCATCGAGGTCCGGCGCCACGAACGGGCTCGTCATGACTGACTCTCCTCTTCCAGGTGGGTCCACAGGTGATGCACGGCGTACGAGCGCCACGGCCGCCAGCCTTCGGCCAGCCCGGCCGCGGTCTTCGCCGCCCGGGCCCGGGCCGCCGCCCCCGCCGGTCCCGTCCCGGCCGGGAGGGCACCGAGGCGGCCGAGCGCGTCCAGCACGCCCGCGTCCGCCGGCAGGAACGCGTCGGGGTCGGACAGGGCGCGCATCCGGATGTAAGCCGCCGTCCACGGCCCGATGCCCGGCAGTGCAAGCAGCTGCGCCTCGGCGCGGTCCCGCTCGGCCCCCGGGTCCAGCGACAGCTCGCCGGATGCGAGGGCAGCGGCCAGCCCGGTCAGCGCGGCGGCGCGGGCCCGCGGCATCGGCAGCGTGGCCGGATCGGCCGAGGCCAGCGTCTCCGCGGTGGGGAAGCAATGCGTCAGCGAGCCTTCCGGGCGCTCGAGCGGCTTGCCGTAGGTGGCCACCAGACGCGCCCCGAGGCGCCTGGCCGCGGCGACCGAGACCTGCTGGCCGAGCACGGCCCGCAGCGCGAGCTCGTCGCCGTCCACGTGGCCGGGCGCGCGCCGCCCGGGACAGGCCAGGGCCAGCCGCCCGAGCACCGGGTCGTCGCTCAGGTATCCGGTGACCGTCTCGGGGTCCGCGTCGAGGTCGAGCAGCCGACGGCAGCGCTGGACCGCGGCGGTCAGGTCGCGAAGATCCTCCAGCTGCAGCTCGCACGCGATGTAGGCAGGTTCCCGTCCGCCCTGCTCACCCGGGCCGACGGACAAGATCCCCATGCCGTTCGGCAGCAGCAGGGTTCGCCGGTACCGGCCAGACTCCACGGCCTCCACGCCGGGGATCGCGCGGGCGGCGAGGAAGCCGAGCATCCGGTCCAGGTCGATCGGCGGCCGGTACGGCAGCCGCAGCCTGATCAGGCCCGGAGCCAGGGGGTCGGAGAGGTCCGCCGGCCCGCTGCGGCCCGGGATCCGCCCGGCGCGGCGGGATCGCGGGGCCGGAGCCCGCCTGCCCCGCGCCTCGCGGAGCTGCGTGGGCGTCACCGCGAAGACCTCGCGGATGGTCGCGTTGAACTGCCTGATGCTGGCGAAGCCGGCCGCGAACGCGATCTCCGACAACGGCAGCGCGGTCGTCTCGGTCAGCACGCGGGCCGTCTGGGCCCGCTGCGCGCGGGCGATGGCCAGCGGCCCAGCGCCGAGCTCGGCGGTGACCAGGCGGCGCACCTGCCGCTGCTCGTAACCGAGCCGGTCGGCCAGCCCGCCCACGCCGTCACGGTCGACGGCGCCGTCGGCGATGAGCCGCATCGCGCGCCCCACCACGTCGGCCCTGGTGTTCCATTCCGGCGAGCCGGGGGAGGCATCCGGACGGCACCGCTTGCAGGCGCGGAAGCCGGCGTCCTGGGCCGCGGCGGCGCTGCGGTAGAACCGCATGTTCTGGCGTTTGGGCGTGATCGCCGGGCACGACGGGCGGCAGTAGATGCCCGTCGAGGTCACGGCGATGAAGAACACGCCGTCGAACCGCCGGTCCTTGCTGACCGCCGCCTGGTACCGCTGCTCATCGTCCATCCCCGGCAGCGCGCGTGCCGTCCCGCGCTCCGCCGCGGCGATCCGGTGGCCGGCCGTCCCGCGCTCCGCCGCCGTGACCCGCTGGCCGCCCCGCGTGCTCATGTGCTGTCTCACGCCTTCCACAATGCCAGCCTGCGGGGACTACTACTGGCGGAAATCGGACAGGCACCCTCCCGATCCGGAGGAAAGACAGCGCCAGGGCGCGGCCGGTAGGCTCATCCTGCTAAGAGCGCACCAGCACCCGCAGCCCGACAGGAGTGGTCATGCACGCGGAGATCAAGGGCACCACGATGCCGGTACTCGAGGTCACCCTGGAGCCAGGCGAGCAGGTGATTTCCACTCACGGCGAGCTGTCCTGGATGACCCCGAACGTCCAGATGTCTCAGCACATGAGCGGCGGGGACGCCCCGGGAGGCCACGGCCACCTCATGCAGGGCCTGAAGCGGATCATGGGCGGCGGCGGGCTGTTCCTCACGCACTATGAGGCGATGAACGGTGCCGGCATGGTGACGTTCGCGGCGAAACTGCCCGGTCATATCCTGCCGACCGACATCGCTCCCGGTCAGGCTTATTTCGTGCACCGCCACGGCTGGCTGTGCGGCACGCCGGGCATCACCCCGAGCATCGGCCTGCAGCAGACCTTCCGCGGCGGCATGTGGGGCGGCGACGGCTTCATCCTGCAGAAGCTCGAAGGCCAGGGCCGCGCCTGGATCGAGCTGTCCGGCGAACTGGTGCACTACACCCTCGCCCCCGGCCAGACGCTGATGGTGCACCCCGGGCACGTGGGCATGTTCGAGGGCAGCGTGCAGTTCAGCATGACCCGGGTGCCCGGCATCGCGAACATCGCGTTCGGGGCCGACGGCTTCTTCCTGGTGGCGCTGACCGGGCCGGGCCAGGTCTGGCTGCAATCGATGCCGCTGCCCGTGCTCGCCCACAGCCTCGAGCCCTACCTGGGCCGGCCAGGTGATCCGCAAGCGGCTGAGACAGGCGCCGTCGGTGGCATCATCGGCAGTATCATGCGCGGACAGTAACCAGGGTCTCCGAGTACTTTTCTGCCGAACGGACAGTGGTAGCAGCCTCAGGTAACCGGTTGTGGCCACGGCGGCCTCCCGCACCCCAGATTTCCCTTGGGCGTCAGGTCCGTTACTCTACGTGAAGCATTACCCGAAAGACACAAAACTGTGACCCAGTTACCCATTGCACTGTCAGCAGTACATAGAGTTACACTACTGATGGTAGCGAAGTAACTTCGTGCCGTGTTCCAGCAGATGGTGCCCCGCCGGCCTGCCGTGTTGGCTGACGGGGCACCATCCCAGCAGACCGCAGATCAGAGGCTTCGAGGTGGGCGTGGTGGCCAGCAACTATCCGGACGAACGGCGATCAGCGAGCGGCACCGGTGATTCCCTCGCCAGGCTTCCGCTCCGGACCGATGGCGCCGACCACCCGGCGCACGCCGAACAGCAGGACAGCTATACCTACTACGCGGAGCTACTCATCGCCGTCGATGGCCACAGCCTGTCTCTCCCGCAGCCGCGGGCCACGGTCGATGATCTGGGGCCGGATCTCCGGACGGACCGCGCAGTCCGTCCGAGCTGGGATGACATGGTCGCCCGGTTCGACGATACCTGGACCTGAGAGCAGTTGATGGCGGCCGGGACCCTTCCGCGCTCGGGCGCCTGGAGTCGACGCCGGCTGTGTCTTGGCCCGCGCTGTTTCCCGCTAGAGCCGCCAGAACTCAAAACGATCGCGCCCGGCGCGAAAGCCGGCTGTCTCGACCACGTCGACGGCCAGCTTGAACCTGGCGCCGACCCGCCAGGGCTGGTGCGCGTCGCTCCCGAACGACACCGCTCTTCCGCCCTCGTCCCGCCACCAGCGCAGCAGCCCGGTCGAGGGCAGCGGGCTCTTCGTGTTGACCTCGAGGACCCGCCCGCTGGCGGCCAGCGCCCGGAGCACGGCCCGGTACTCCGGCTCGAAGGCTTCCTCATCGTAGGGTTCCGCCGTTCGCGGCCACATGCGCCGCGGGAAGTCGAGGTGCGCCAGTACCTGGAAGATGTCGCTGCCTTCGACCAGCCGGACCAGCTCCGCGAAGTACCTGCGCATCACCTCAGCGGCAGGCAAGAGCCGGAACAGGTAGTCGGCTGCCGTCAGCCGCCCGTTGAACGGCACCGCGTGCAGCGAGCCGAGCACCCGGTCAAAGCCGGCCGCGGCCACCACGGCGCCCGCGCTGGCCCCCCATAGGTGGGCCTCGCCGATCTCGGCCCCGGACAGGATCCGCAGACCGGGGTAGCGCTGGCGGCACTCCTCGACGGACGCGAGGTAGCCGGTGACGTCGAGCGGGCGCATCCGGGCGTACGGACGCGGATCAACGTTCTCCGCGGCGATCTGGTCTCCGTCGGTCCAGGTGGTGAAGTCCAGGTGATCGGTGAAGGCGACGGCGGGCACCCCGGCCGCCAGTGCCTGCTCACAGCTGAGCGCCATCGACGCCTCGCTGGGCGCGTCCCACGACCACTCGGTGTGCACGTGGTTGTCCGGCGGCAGCACGCTGCCCATTCTGTCAGTGTTGTCCCGGGGGGGCGACCCCCCGGGATCCCCCCGATCCTGGGGGGGAACCGTCCCCCCCAGACCCCGCGGCCCCCGATCCTGGGGGGGAACCGTCCCCCCCAGACCCCCGCGGCCCCCCGCGCACGGGGGACTACCCGCCCTCGGTACCCCCAGGCCCCCATCGCCCGCGCGGCGCCCCTGGCCAGCCCGGCTGACGCGGCTTGGCGGAGGTAATCACGTAGATCTCGCCCGGATCAGGGTCCGGGTCGGTCGCCGCGGTGGTCACGGCCGGCGGTTCCTGACTGGCCGCCGGATCGGCGGGCTCGGGGGATGTCTGGTGGTCGTCGCCGTCACTCAGGCGCTTCTTCGTCGTATCGGCGGTGATCTTCGCGGCCAGCTTCTGCCAGCGCTCTTCCCAGTCGGCGACGTTCCCGCCGCAGGCGCGCACGTACGCCACCGCGACGGGGAGCGTGGGCAGCTGCAGGCCGGCCGCCGCCGCTGCGAGCGTCTTCATGGTGTAGTGCGAGAGCTCGGCCAGCTCCGGGTAGTCAAGCCCAGCCCCGGCGCGCAGCGCCCGCAGGTCCCGCGCGAACGACTCGATGCCGTCCGGCGCGATACTGGCCACCGATGGCGTCGTGCCCGGCGGGGGTTCATCGGGGACGGCGGCCTTCCGCTGGCGGATCACCGGCCCGGCCGGCTCCGGGGGAGCCGGGACGCCGCGGACCCCACGGCCGGCCCGGGCCTGCTGACCTCCGGGAACGCCCGGGGGCGGTGCACCTGGAGCCTGCGGCGGCCGACCGGGCCGCCCCGGGATGCCGCCGAGCCGATCCTGGCCCGGGATGCGCCCCGGAGCCTGAGCCGGACCGGGGCGGCTCGGGTTCCCGTCGGCGGGGCCCGGCGCCTGGGCTCGGTGCGGGCGGTCGGCGTCGGGAGGAATCCGGCGGTCGTACGGCAGCCGGTACTGCCGATCAGGCCGCGGCCCGCCGTTCACCGGGTCCCCGCCGAGCGGGCCCCCGCCCGCCGGGCCGCCGCTTACCGGGCCGCCGCTTACCGGGCCGCCGCTTACCGGGCCGCTGTTCCGCGGGTTGCCGTTCGGGGCGTGGCCGTTAGCGGGGAGACCGTCCGGGGGAAAGCCGTTCGGGGGATGGCCGCTGGCCGGGTGGCCGGGTGGCGGTGGAAAACGGCCTGGCTGAGGCGGGTGCGGGCGGTCAGGCTGACGGGCTCGTTGCTGGTCTGCCGACGGCTCGCCGGGGCGCCGCAGCAGCTGGCCATAGTCGTCGTCCGCGGCGCTGTCCGGCCCGTCCACCCTGCCCGCGCCCGCGCCTTCCGCGTCGTCCTTGAGTCCGTAGGCGCGGCGATCACCCCAGCGTCTTCGCCCGGGCCTGCCACGCGCGTCGCGGCCCGGGCCGGGGTCGCCACGTTCCACCAGGTACCTCCTGGACCTATTGTCCAGCCGCGCCGCGGGGTCGGTTGCCCTTTTGCCATGAGTGTAGGTCGGCAGAAACCCCCTGGGACGTAGACGGCCAATTGTCACCAATTGCACCTAATCGCGGGGCATCAAACTGATAACAGGATGTATCAAATGAGACACCTGGTCGCCGCTGGGACGTGATACCAACGGACCCCAGCGGGGGATACTCTCGAAACAGAAGCATTTCAGCGGAGCGGCCATGGAGACCTGGATCATCTGGCTGATCGTGGCAGCGGTGCTCGGCGTCGCCGAACTCCTCACCACGACGTTCGCCTTCGGCCTCATCGCGGCCGCGGCGGTAGTCGCGGCCGTGGTCGGGGCATTCCACCTTAGCTTCGCTCTGCAGCTCGTCGCGTTCGCCGTCGCAGCCGGCGCCGGGCTTGTCTTCGTCCGGCCCATCGCGCTCAAGCACGTAAAGCAGCCGCCGGCCCTGCGCACCGGTTCCGCCGCCCTTGTCGGCCGATCGGCGGTCGTCCTCGAGGAGGTCACCGAACACAGCGGCCGGGTTCGCATCGACGGCGAGGAGTGGTCCTCGCGTCCCTACGACGAGTCGCTGGTGATCCCAGTCGGCACCAAGGTCGACGTCATGCAGATCAAGGGGGCCACCGCCCTCGTCTATCCCCGGGAGTAGCCATGACCCTGGCAGAGCCCATCATCGCTGTGGTAATCGTGCTGATCGTCGTCCTCGTGGTGATCCGCTCGGTGCGGATCGTGCCGCAGGCGCGCGCCCGCAACGTCGAACGGTTCGGTCGGTACCGCAAGACGCTGGAACCCGGGATGAACTTCATCATCCCCGGCATCGACCGGGTCAAGGCGCTGATCGACCTGCGCGAGCAGGTGGTCTCGTTCACCGGCGCGCCGGTGATCACCGAAGACAACCTGAGCGTGCTCATCGACACCGTGCTGTTCTTCCAGGTGACCGACCCGCGGGCCGCCGACTACGAGATCGTCAACTACATCCAGGCGATCGAGCAGATCACTGCGACGATGCTGCGCAGCGTGATCGGGTCGATGGACCTGGAGAAGACGCTGACCTCGCGCGACCAGATCAATAACATGCTGCGCGGCGTGCTCGACGAGGCGTCAGGCAAGTGGGGCATCCGGGTCACCCGGGTCGAGATCAAGGCCATCGACCCGC
>Ga0187780_10003413_pt1 | contig 11977 bp, 11 predicted proteins | sample 1015_Q2_SP10_20__FD_132429 | JGI IMG/M metagenome (GOLD analysis project Ga0187780, IMG submission 132429) | Tropical peat soil microbial communities from peatlands in Department of Meta, Colombia - 1015_Q2_SP10_20_MG | ecosystem: Environmental > Terrestrial > Soil > Wetlands > Peat | place...
CGATGCGATCGAAAGTCTCATGAAAGAAGTCGGCCACCCGATGAGGCTAAGCGACGTGGGGGTCCCCGGCGACGCATTCGATATTGCAGCCGCCCATGCCCTCTGCGATGATGTGACCCCGTTCAATGCAAGGCCCGTTACGGATCCGGTCGAAGTGTCATTGCTTTACACACAGGTTTTTTAATGGAATGTCAGGCAAAACTTTTCAGTAAAGGAAGAGGGGAGAATTCAATCAATGGCAAATGAGAAACATGCTCTCGAAGGTTTGAGAGTACTCGATTTCACGTGGGTATACGCGGGACCCTTTGCTTCGCGGCAATTTGTTGACCTGGGGGCGGAAGTGATTAAGGTTAAACCGGCGCAGACGGGCGCCCTCGAACGGCACTACTCTCTTGTCATCGAACGCAATGGCGTCTCCCAGAGTAGTTACGCCACTTTTTTGAACCGGGGGAAGAAGAGCCTGTCCATCGATTTGAATGTCCTGAATCTCACTATGCTTAAAGGATGGACAACGACCAGTTGATGGAAAGCCGCCAGGTCACGCCAATCAGCACCAATCCTGACCATGCTGTCAGATTGAAGATAAGGTTTCTAATTAATTGATTATTTGGTCTTTTTGGAGTTACACGAGATTTGAACAGATTGGACCTAAAATCCCTCGGTGGCCCCACACCGTGCCGGTTCAACTCCGGCCCTAGGCACGAATGATTAAAGGGATTGGCTGATTCAAGGCCAATCCCTTTTTTGTTCCTTATTTCGCCGAATCACTTGAACCACCCCTGTTTTGTTGGGAGGTATGAGTGAACTTGGTCGCGAGACCTCGTGAGGGATCTGCGTGGCGTTTTGAAGTATTTTGGGCAGCAGGGATCAGAGGACATCGTAGATAGAGATGATGAGCCATTGTGTTATTAGTCGGATCCGTTCCGATTGCTTTCGCCAGGGACATTCAGGAGAGAGGGCAAGTGATTGGCAGCATAGAAAACCCCAAAGGATATCAGAATGCTAAGACAGGCTACTGTGAAGGCGAGTGATTTTCCGCGCCATAACCCCGCGAGCGCACGCCTCAGCTGATCCATCAGCATATTTGCTTTTCCGCCGTAGAGCTCTAAATCCCGTTGATATTTCTTGGAATCGTCAGGCATGATTGGATAAACAGACCCGCTTCCTGCTTCGTAACCTAAAGCCCCGTATGACGTATTCTCAGGCGTCCGATAAATCAAGATAGCACTACCCAAACCACCTAGCAGAATGATGGCGCTGATAAGATTGAGGCATGTGTGCAGATGCGGGATTTTCCATTTCATGCGGTGTATCTCTCCTAAGGGCCATTCGTTTCAACTATACTCAATAGTAACCTATTGATTTTGGAAAAGGTATGAGCATGAATGCCGTGGGTTTCAATCGTGTTCCCTAACCAGAAAGCCCTTCTTCGGTGCGAGGAGTCCTTAAGCCTTACAATTCTCCAGGCGGAGCAAAGTGGTTTTGGATCTCACTTTGATGTAGAAGAAAGAGGGGGCTCCCTACATTGCCTTAGGCTTTCTCAACGAAGGATACGATTTTGGCAGGCTTTTGGATATTTTCGCTCGAAGCTTCATCCTGAGGAATCTGTTCGCGATCGATCCCATCTCCAGGGTCTTAAGCGGACGGGTGACGACCTCAATTCTATTCCCACGAATTGCTGCAAAGATAGATTCAAGATTCTTCTCTGCATAGATCAGTGAATAAGTGGTTCCCAACTGGGAGAGGAAATGGGCGTCGGAGTTTCCGACTAAAGGAAATCCAAAAGATTGGCATACTTCTAATGCCCTTTGGTTGAAGTTGATCATTGGGGAATAAAAATGGCAATATTCGAGTGCGTCGAAAAGATTCAGGTGCTTTAAGAGGTACCCGTTTAGAGAATAGGTTCCCGGGAAATAGGGGTGTGGGGCAACGATCATAGTTTCCGAACGGCACAGCTTTGAAAGGGAGGGAAAATCTGAGCATGTTTTATGCGGAGGAGGATTCAAAACGAGAACGTGACGTCTCCGAATCGTCATCTCTATACCAGGAATGAGAAGAATCCCCCTGTCATGAGCGTAAGATGAAAGGTCTTGACTGAAAGTCATCCGATTATGGTTGGTGATGGAAATGACATCGAAACCTTTATCGGCAGCTTTTGAAATGAGCTCTTTAGCCGTGTATCGTACGCGGTCAAGGGGGTCCTCAGCTGTGTGAAGATGCAGATCGGCTTTCAGGGGTCTCAATCTCTTCATCTTAATGTTGGATTCTTTCACCATCTCCTAATTCCAACTAGAATGTTTCAGCATATTATAGAATTCTAAGACCTATAACCTCTTGTGTCAAATTTGTGCAAGATTCAGGCCATAGGTCCATGGAATTCGTTGTTGGCTTTCAAAACATGCTCACTGCGTTCTATGACAAAATTTGTCACTCCTGGTACAGAATGTATTTCGGAATCCCCACCTCAAAAAGATGTTCGATTGCTAAAAATTTAAAAAAGCCTGTAATCCTAATATCTTATGGAATTCAGGCCGCCTTGTAAATACGCCTCTAAATTTGGCACTAAATATGCGAACATTATACTTGCTAGGGGAGTTTGCATCATTTAATGAGATAACGGCAAGAAGATGACGATTCCAGGTTTAGATCTCATTTCAAATTTTCGGAAGACCCGTCCTGCAAAAATGCCCGAACGCCCCCATTTGTTTATGACTGGTCTTAATCAAAAAATTTTTCTCAACCAGTGGGGTCAACCGGAAGCGCAGATTACGGTTCACCAGCCTGACAAATTGAGCAAGCTGCGACCGATGTTCTCAATGCTTGCCCATGTTGAAGAAGGACATCTCTCTGTTTGGATTTATGAGAAGAAGAACAGTGTTCTCCTCTTTGCAAAAGAGAAATTGGTCTCTCATTTTAGTTGTAGAGAGTTAAAAGCCTCTTTTGCTGTCCTTCCTATTTCTTTGGATACCCCACCGACTGCACGAGAGTGATTTTCTGGTCCGCCCGCAGCTTCATTGCTTTGGCTAAGGTCGGCCTATCAACGAGCCCGCGCACCACCGTCGCCAGTCCCTCGGAAGCGCAATACAGATAAACGTTCTCCGCAATGAAGCCCGTATTCGCGGCTGAATAGAAGTCTTTTTGTTCGTTCGACATCGAATCCATTCTCGAAAAATCTGCCACATAGACGAGGTTCACTGGAACGTCTTTCACAAAGGGCTGAAGACCCGTCGTGGCCCGGATATCTTCCGCAAGAACCGGTTTTAACGTATGAGCCTTCGTATCAAACAGATAAAGGCCATCTGCCGTAGCCACATAAACGTCAATTTCCTGTCGGTTCATCGCGGAGGGCGCAGTCCGTTTTCCTGAATCCGGGCGGCTTACTCCGAAGGCAGCCCAGAGTAAATTTGAGAGCGTTTGGGGAGCTAACTTCTCAGAGCTGAATTCTCGAGATGACTTCCTGTCCTTCAACACCTGCATCAAGGGTCTCCCGCCATCCGTTTGAGGCTTCAAAAGCTGGATCGGCTTAGGTTCTTCTGCAAAGATCAGACCATAAGAAATAAGCGAAAAGCTCAATACGAAGCCTGCAGCCAAAAGCAATCCCTTTTTCATGGTCGTACCTCCTTCACATTTCTTCTTCTATTTCTGCTGAGAACTGAACATAAGAATATGATAACACTTTGTCTGCGAGAGAGTAAACCCCGCAGGGATTATTCTGCAGCTTGACCCGCCTCAGAGCCCTGCGCCGTCCCGTGTTTCCCGGCGTACAGGGCAGGGCAGCCGCACATTATTTCTAACGTGGAAATATTTTAGGCGAAAAATCCCAAGGTAAGACCGGAGCTGGTGGGAGCAAGCGCTTTTCCTTGCCCCGCGGCATGACTTGATGCGATGAAATTCGAGGAAGTTCAGCCTGGGACCAGTCCTCCGTATTTTTCGGCCCGCTGTTGGAAAGCCTTGTCCCCTCCCTGCATCATCGTCTTTACGAGCTCTCGGATGGAGCGATGATCGATGGATGCCCGGTTGATGATATAGGCATGATTCTCTCGCACCTCCAAAGGAATGACGAGTTCAGCATCGCCCATCACAGGAATGGTGGCGTCATTCGTCGCCAAAATGATCTGGCTCTCTACACTTTGGTCTTTCAACCCTTTTTGCTCCCTTAAGAGTTGAAGCATCTCTTCGTGAGCGAATCGGTCTTCGAGATAATCCTCGGGCTGATCGATGATAAGGATCCGGTTCTTGAGACCGAACAGGAAAAGCAAAACCGCGGCAGCCCCCTGGCCCTTTGACAGATGATCCAAAGGTCGGTATTGACCGTCCACCCTCAATTCCAATCGAAGGGCATCCTGGGGTACCAGTGTTTCGAGTTCAAAGAATCGGGATTCCTGACCGGTTAGCCAATGGATCAGCCGCTCCGCCACTTCGGGTTCAAGGCCGAAACGCTTTTGGACTTCCTTGCTTCCCGCCTGGACAGCCTCGGAAAGGACGATCCCGTCCGTGGCTTCAGGACCCACGAGCTTGTCGATTGCATTCGGTGACACGTTCGACCCTTTTAAAAGGGACGAAAGCCGTTCTCTGTAACTTCCTTTTTGGCCATTAAATTCGACTTGGAGGTGGAGTCTGCCATGGAGAGATTTGGTAACGGCATCGGCTCTTTCCTTGCGTAATTCGTGCTGTGCATCTCTGCAATCTCTGATTTGCTGAAGGAGTCCCTTCCGGTCCTGCCTGAGGTGCTTTACGCGATCCTCGATCCCGTTAAATCCTGCGATCAGGGATGATAAAGAGGTTCTTTCCTCGTTCAGTTTCAGGAGCGGGTTTTGGTCCGATTCCTCTTTTGGTGCATCCCGTTCAACTCGCTTGCTCTCCTTCTCCAAATGGCGAAGCTTTTCTTGCCAACGCATGTCCAGACGCGTGAGGCCCTGGACGGCCTGCTCAAAAAGGGTCGTCTCGTCGTCGAGGACTACCTTCAGACTTTCCAGAAGGACCGCAAGGACTTTTGCGGCTTCCTGAAAGATTGCGGTATCCGCGCTTCGTGCATCCAGTAGGTGCCGGTGAGCCGTTTCCAGTGAAGCCAGTAGATTGAGACGCCTTTGGTCGGATTCCGCCAAAACTCTCCTGACCACATTGGTGGCATTCTGCAAGCTCTCCCCCATCCCGCGACGATCAACCACCGCCTTCGCGGCCTCTGCAACGTCCCTCTTTTGAATTTCGATCTCCTCGTCAATTTTCTTAAGCCGTTGGCGGTATTCTTCCCTCTTCGCCAATTTTGCCTGTAGATCCAGTATCGCCCCCGTGTTGGCGGTGAGTGACTCCACGGCCTTGGTGACAGAGCCCGCACATCGAAGCGCCTCTTCGCCAAGGAGTTCATCGAAGAGGGCGAGTCGATGTTCTTCGTTTCCAGAGACGGCGTAGATCTCCCGATGTCCAAAAATAGTGACCCCGCCGTTTGGGCTGAGAAGCTCAGAAGGGCTTACAGAAAGAGGTTTTTCAGGGTTGACTTGAAAGGTACGGGGTTCTTCGCCCCACGCTCGGACGATCCGGTACTGTCGGATTTTTCCCTCCTGAAGGGGCCTATCCAAGATGACCTCGACCTTCCCGCCGCTGCCAAGGGCATGGCGGACCAGCTCGTCGCGTTGAGATTGATCTAAGCGGGGCGTTACATCAAAGACATAGCGGAGGCATTCAAGAACGGCGGATTTGCCCGCGGACTTGCCTCCCATAATCACATTGAGGTCTTGGTTCCAGGAAATACTGAGATTTCCCAGGAAACCTGACCCCGAGATCGCCAAACTTCGGAGCCTCGGATGAACCGCCGAAGGAATCCCACCGATCGACAGGCGGGTCTCCGGATCATGAAGGGCCAGCCGCAGTGCGTCTAAATTTGTTGCGCTGAGTTTCAGGTAGGTTGCCCGGAGGATTCCGTCGGTTCGATACTGCGTTCCGATCTCTTCAATTCGTTTTGGGTTTGAGAATTCAACCAGAGCCATCTGCTCCCAGAAATTTTCCGATAGAAGGCCCGTCGCTTGGAGCTTCTTTTTTTCTTTTTCCGGACAATACTCGATGGCATCGGGTCCTATCTCCAGGAGAAGTTTGGCGGCAACCTCGGCCGTGAGACTCTTGCAGAGCCCATTTGCCTGATCGGGGTGCGGAAGGACGAACAGGCAGCGGAACCGACTTCGTAAGTCTTTCAGGGCATCTGTCAAGTTGATTTTTAGGTCGATGTCCCGATGAGAGCCGCGGTTGTCAAACAGAGGGGTACCTGGGTTTTTATCCAGCGAGTGAAGGAAAGTGTTCAACGCTTTCAGGTCGGTATCACCGGGGAAGATAGCCAATATATGAAGTCCAGACTTTCCTTGTCTGAAAGTCATCTCGACCCCGGGTAACAACACAATGCCACGGTTGGTGGCCTTTGCGGCAGTGACCTCGAACCATTCAATGTTTACCCCGTTGTAGTCCGTCACGGCAGCAACGGAAATCCCTTGCGCCCCAAGTTGTTCGACATAGGCATCGGCAAGAGCTTTCCCGTCTTCCCGTTTCGTCCCCCTCGGGGGCACAAAAGCCAGCACCTGGGGACTATGCAAATGCAGGTCGATACGATGCCAAGTGGCTCCCCGACCGATCTTCTCGAATGGCTCGGTCGCTCTCCCTTCTACGGACGGGCGGCTTTGTTTCAGCGGGCTCATACACCCTTTGACCTTTCTAAGACAACTTCTTCATCCGCACGTTTTCAAGGATCATGGACAAATCGATTTTAATTCTTTTGCAAAAGGACCCTAATGTGTCCTAATAGATCGATATAATTAAACGGCTTCAAGCAATAGTCGCTAAAGCCCTCAATCCTTTTTTGAAATTCCTCCAGCTCCTCCTTGGTGACCGATATCATCATCGGTGTTTTGCTCGAGGCGAATTCCAGCTTTAGTTGATAAAAGCCGTCATAGTTGTTCGCTTTGACGAGCGTCCCGTCCAGAAAGATCACGTCCGGCTTTTCCTTCTTGGCCTCATTGGAACCTTCTCTGATGCTCGCTACGATAGTTACTTCGTACCCCATTTCAACTAATTTCACGAACTCTGCCATCTCCGGTTCTTTCCCTATAACCAGTATGCGCTTTTGTAATCCTCTGGTCGGTGGCGCATGTTCGGATGATTCCAAGACCTTCTTGACCGTTCCCAGCAACATCTCTGGCTTGTAGGGCTTCTTGACAAAGTATTCGGCACCCAGCTTATATGCCCTGGCCACGTCTTCCGGCCTATCTTTGGCAGTCAGAAAGATAACCGGGACAGACTGCGTCTTGGGAGACATTTTTAATCGGGTATAGACGGAATAACCCCCGCCCGCGGGCATCACGATGTCCAATATGATCAGGTCGGGCTTTTCGGTATTGGCATAGGTCAAGCCTTGCTGTCCATCCAAGGCGGCGATCACCTCGTACCCGCTTGCCTCCAGGCGCGCCTTGACCATGGTCACGACATTTGGCATATCGTCGATCACCAAGATTTTCTTCTTCGCCATCTTTTCCGCCGCAATTTAACTCTTTGCCTTATTTCAACTTCGATGTCTGACGATCGGGTCCTCAACCACGAGACGAATTTCCTCTTTTTTCCAAGAGCTCCTTCATTTTTGAGAGCAGCGCTTCTGCTTCGAATGGCTTCGAGACATACGCATCAGCGCCGACCTCTTGCCCCACCTTCCTGATTTCCTGCGGCGTCCTTCCGGAGGAGATAATGATGGGGATAGCACTATAGTTTGGGTCCGCCTTAAGGAGCTGACAAACCTTATACCCGTTCATTTTGGGAAGCATGATGTCCAGGATAATCAAGTCTGGGTTTTCATTCTGGGCTTTCTCCAAGCCTTCCTGACCGTCCGCCGCGGTGATCACTTCATAATCATTTGCTTCCAGTCTCATACGGAGCATGCGGATGATCGCTACCTGGTCCTCTACGATCAGCACTCTTTTTTTCGCTGCCGAGGTTTTCTTCTCGGCGTCTGCTTCATCGGCAAGAGGCGTGTCCTGGCTGGGGTGTACGATTTCATTCCAGGATTTCTCGGACATTTCCTCAACCGATTGGATCAAACCATCCAGATTCTGTTTTCCGGTTGAAAGCAATTCTTTCTGCTTGGGGTTTAATTTTCCCGGTATTTCATCCAGCACCAGCGACAGGCTTTCTTTGAGCACGGCCAACGGGGTACGGACGAGATGGGAGATCATGCCCATCACTTCGTCCTTCATGATTTCCAGCTCATTCCTCAGCTCATCCTTCATGATCGCCAGCTCGTCTTCCGGTGGCTCGGTCTTTCCAGGGTCGGGTTTTTCTTCTTTTGCGGTTGTCTGCGAGGCCAATACCGCATTGAACCGGGAGATCGTGAGAAGCTCGCCGATCAGCTTATTCAGTTCATCCGTACATTCCAGGGCGGGCCTCAACAGGGCGAAGCAGTTTTCGCATTTTGAGTCCCCGAGACCATCCAGAATCATGCTCGTCCCTTCACGGACGACCATGAGCTGACTCCGCAGGTCGTGCCTGACAGACGAAAGATAGGCTTCTATTTTTTGCACTTCAGTCATATCATTTACCCCTCTGGGAGATCTGGACGAGCGTATTCTTACAGGCCCTTAGGAGAAATTCTACCGTGAAATCCTCGCAAAACCTTACCTGCTCGTCTTTCGGTCTTTTTTCCAACAGTCGGACGGCGTTCTTGAATTCCCTGGTGGCGTCACGAAGCCTTCTCTGGTACAGATACATATTTCCGAGGTTAAAATAGGCCAGAACCGAATCGGGGGATACATAAATCACCTTCCTGAATTGTGTCTCGGCCTCTTTCAGATTCCCGCTCTTGTAAGATAGGACACCTAACAGGTAGTATGCCTCAACACTGAGATTATCCGCCTCCACGATCTTTCCGAGGATATCCGCCGCTTCCTTGTACTTCGATTCGTTCGCCAATGCCGTCGCCTTCGCAAGACTGGTGAGGATATCGCCTTTGTCTTGACCGGCTGCCTGGTCGGAGGCCACGTCAGACGGGTTGTCAACTTGTAGCGCCGGGCTTACAAGCGGCTCTACGGGTTGTGGGACGAAGGGCTCAGGTGGGGCGTGCAGAGCCAATCCTGAGGCCTCATGTTTTACTTCATGTTCAAATGGGCTGACCGGCCGAACCGAAGGAGCCAGGTTCCCGATACTGATCTCAGGGACTGCCATGAAGGGCTTCATGACATCTTCCCGAACCGGGCCCAATTGCTTCTTGTAGATGAATGTTTGTGGAAACTCGACTCTCTCAAACCGATTGGTGATTTGCCACAAGGTCTCCGTATGCCCGAGGAAAAGATAGCCATCCCGGCCAAGGCAGTTATAAAAGCTCTCAAGAACCTGCTGGGTTGTCTCAGGATCGAAGTAGATGATTACATTTCTGCAAAAGAGGATGTCGACGTTTTGCATGTTTTCGTGCAGGCACGGATCTGTAGCCAGGTTGTGATATTCGAACTTGACCAATGCTTTCACGTCATCCCTGAGGTGATAGGTTGAACCCTGTCTCATAAAATACTTGTCCACGTATTCCTTCGGCAAATGGCCCACGTCCTTTTCGATGTAGACGGCGTCTTCCGAGCAGGCGAGGCCTTTTCGATTGATGTCTGTGCCTAAAACGGAAACCTTCCACTCTTCGAAAGTGGGGAAAACCTCTATCATCGCGATCGCGATGGAGTAGGCCTCGTCTCCTCGAGAACACCCCGCGGACCATGCACGGATACACTTGTCCCCTGAGGCCACCTTCTTCTGGATCATTTCAGGCAATACAAACCTCATGAGCACGTCAAACTGGGCCCTGTTTCTGAAGAAATACGTCTCTCCGATAGTGATCAGATCGAAGAGCTCTCGGATTTCAAGGCGACCCTCCGGATGAAATTTCAGAAGGTTGTAGTACTCGCGGTAGGAATCGTAACCCCTGTGCTGCAGGCGCTGCCAAAGGGCCTGGTGCATGGACTGGCCCCTACCTTCGTCAAAGCGGAGGCCGCTCGTCTCGATGAGGAGCTTTTGAAAAAGATCGAAATCGTAAGGAGATAAGGGTAAAATGTCTTTCATCGCTCCATCTTCGATAGTTCGGTAAATTCCTTTTTGGTCAGGATATGATCCAAGTCTAAAATGGGTATCATTCTCTCACCGACCGTTGCGATGCCTGATAGAACCTCCGTCTCCGTCTGCATGGACACGACCCCCGGTGTCGGTCTGATCTCTTCTTCGGATAAGGCAATGATCCCCTTCAAACTGTTTACCGTGAGTCCGACGATCGACTTGTTCACCTTGCAGACGATGATCCTTTTCTGGTTTTCGTCTGCGGTCTGTGTCGCGTTGAGCCTCTTTCTTAAATCGATTAAGGCAACGAGATGTCCCCTTAAATTGATGACCCCCTCGATGAAGGCCGGTGTCCTGGGGAGCGGACAGATCGCTTGCGGTCTCAATACCTCGCGGACACAGGAAATATCCAATCCCATCTCCTCGTTCGCCACACTGAAGACGAGGATCTGTCGGTTCCCTTTTTTCTCACGATTTTGCTTTTCCATCTCTCGCTCAAGGGTCCCTGTACTCGGAAGGCATGGCCGAATGCCTATCGCACCATCGAAACGATCTCTTCTGCGATGCCTTCCAGCGGGAGCACTTTATCGATGACATTCATTTCGATGGCGGCCTTGGGCATACCGAAAACGACGCAGCTCTTTTCATTTTGAGCAATGGTCTTGCCATCGAGCTGTTTGATCGTCTTCATCCCCATCGCTCCATCTCTGCCCATGCCGGTCAGGATGGCCGCCACGCTTCCTTTCCCGTAGGCCCTGGCGACCGACTCCAACAGGATATCTCCCGAGGGCCTGTGGCCTCCGTGGGCCGGCTCATTCGAAAGCGTTATCTTTCCGCCACCCTCTACCCTCATCTGGTGGTCGTCCGGCGCGATGTATGCCACTCCTGACTGTATGGCCTCCGCATCTTCTCCAATCTTCACCCTAATCTTGCATTCCTTATTCAACCAGTCCACCAGACCCGGCAGAAAACCGCTGGTGATGTGCTGGACGATGACGACACCACACGGGAAATCCCCGGGGAGCCTCTTGAGTACGTCAAGAAGGGCTTGCGGTCCTCCGGTGGACGCCACAATCGCTACGATTCTATCGGAGACTTCCGCCCGCCCAGGCTTCAGGTCAACGGTCGACCTTTCGCTCCGTAACCCAGCGCGTCGTCGCTCTGTGACTCTCACGCCTGTCAAGAATTTTATCTTAGCGATCAGGGCATCCCCGGACCTTTTCTGTCCGGCGAGCTCCAGCTCACCCTTGTCAATCACGTCCAGTGCGCCGTGCGAGATGGCCTTGAACACTTTCTCCATGCCCGCTTTGAACACGGTCGAGGCCACGATGAGGATCGGGGTCGGGTTGAAGGCCATGATTTGCTTCGTCGCCTCGAGCCCGTCAACGACGGGCATATCCATGTCCATGGTGATGATATCCGGCTTGAGACGGGGCACGAGCTCGACCGCCTCCTTTCCGTTATTCGCCACCGCTGCCACGAGAATCTGCGGATCGCAGTTCAGGATGTTCGTCAAAATCTTGCACATCAGTGGAGAATCATCAACAACCAACACACGCGTCAGGGACTTGACTCCCGGTTCCATAGGACCCACCTAACCCACCAATCGCTCAATCGTATCCAAAAGATTCGTCTGCTCAAATGCACTTTTAACAAGGTAAGCAGCCGCACCCACCTCAATCCCCCGTCTTTTATGCTCTTCCTTCTGTAAAGCGGTCACCATCACCACGGGGATATCCTTGTACCCCTCGTTATTCTTCAAGGTTCTGCAAAGCTCAAATCCATCCATCCTGGGCATCTCCACGTCGCTGACAATGAGGTCGTATTGATTGTCTACCATTCGATCCAGCGCGTCCAAGCCGTCTACCGCCGTATCCACGAGATATCCGTGCGTCTCCAGGATACTCTTCTCAAGCTC